>Ga0207648_10002066_pt1 | contig 21890 bp, 18 predicted proteins | sample KBSMisM32_FD_184310 | JGI IMG/M metagenome (GOLD analysis project Ga0207648, IMG submission 184310) | Miscanthus rhizosphere microbial communities from Kellogg Biological Station, Michigan, USA - KBS Miscanthus M3-2 (SPAdes) (version 2) | ecosystem: Host-associated > Plants > Roots >...
CACGGGTCGTTTTACCAACATTATCATGAAACTGCGGGTCTGCCTCAGCCGTATATCTTTCAAAAACCGGGTTATCGCTTTCCAGCATAAGTTTTAACCTGGTGATCAGTATATGCTGATAGGTAGTCAGATGAACGATATTCTCAAATATGGACCATTTACCTGGATATATAACCTTACGGATCTGTTCATCGGAAAGTCCGTCAATTATATCCAATAATGATTTGTGCTGGTATTGTAACCGGGTTGAAATGGAAGACGGCAGTTGAATCATACAGTGTTTGTTTAATCCTTGCTCCAGACCTTTGTACCCTCAGAGCAATTGGCACAGATATCTATATTCTTTCGTCCTGATAAAATACTTGTCCTGAATTTAGTGTATTCCCCATTTTTCCAGATTTCCTTAAATGATTTCTTCTTTAGATCTCCAAGACGATGTTGTGCATCTTTATCAAAACAACAGGGTGCAACCAGGCCATCCCAGGTAATAACCGGATCATGCCATAAACGCCAGCAATGATTGGCTAATTTCCCTTTAAACTCATATCCATTACCTGTTTTGCGATACCGGCTGTATTTGTCTATAGTGGGTATGAGGTTATTGGGGTCCTTTTCATAATCATATACCTGCGCTGTTTTGAACCATACATCATCCACTCCAATTTCTTTAGCCAGCTGTTTTACTTCTTCAACCTGGTGTTCATTTGGTTTTACAACCAAAAACTGGAATACAACAAATGGCGTTTTACTTTTTAGCTCTTTCTTCCAGCGAATGATATTCTTTGCTCCTTCTATCACTTTATCCAGTCTGCCTCCAACGCGATATTGTTGATACACTTCCTGGGTGGTACCATCTATTGATATAATTAAACGATCCAGGCCGCTCTCTATTGTTCTTTGGGCATTTGCATCATTAAGGTAGTGTGCATTGGTGGAAGTGGCTGTATAGATCTTTTTCCCTGATGCATATTTGACCATATCAAGAAAATCAGGATTGAGATAAGGCTCCCCCTGGAAATAGAAGACCAGGTATAATAGTTCTTTATGCAACTGGTCGATAGTATCACTAAAAAAATCCTTTTTCAGCATTCCCGTAGGTCTCGTAAAGGCACGCAATCCACTGGGACATTCAGGACATCGAAGGTTACACGAAGTAGTAGGCTCAAAGGAAATTGATACAGGATAACCCCATTGCACAGGTTTTTTAGTCCATTTACTCAGGTAATAGCTGCTCAATACTTTGATACCATTCCAGGCACGGCGTGGCGTGAGTTTAGATAAGAGATTAAAGGTATCTGCTTGGTTAAAGCCTGGCATGCAGTAAAGGTACTCTTGAAAATTCAATTCCCATGATGTTGAAATTTCACAATACAGTCATCAATTAATACCTTCAGTTCAACTTTCTATGAAATACAAAACTGACTACCGAATTTTCCCTTTGGGTGATTCTGCCATAACGGTTGATTTTGGCAATATCATTGACGAGGAGATAAACCTGAACATTCTGGCCCGGTATCAGCAGCTTAAAAATGACCCGGTTAAAGGTGTTATTGAAATAGTTCCCGCTTATAGCTCGCTAACGCTGCACTATGATATGCTGGCTGTGGCAAAAAATATCCCAAAAGGGAAGCAGGCTTATAGCTGGATCTGTGAAGAGATTGAAAAGCGATTGCAGCAACCTGTTGCATCACAACAAAATAATGACACACTGGTTAAGATCCCCGTTTGTTATGATACATTCTTTGCTACTGACCTGGAATCTTTGGCAGAAAGCAAGGGGATGAGCAGTGAAGATGTAGTGCAACTCCATTTGTTAAAGCAATACCGGGTATACATGTTGGGATTTCTTCCGGGCTTTGCATACCTGGGGCAGGTTGATGATAAACTGGCAACTCCACGTAAACCTCAACCAGTTGAAGTTGCCGCTGGAAGTATTGGCATAGCAGGACACCAGACAGGTATCTATCCAATGGTATCACCAGGGGGGTGGCATATTATTGGTCGCACACCAGTTCATCTATTTGACAGCGATAAAGAGAACCCTGCCTTATTAAAACCCGGGGATTCTGTTCAATTTTTTTCAATCACGCTACATGAATTTGAGAATTATTAAAGGAGGCATTCTGGACACGGTGCAGGATAATGGTCGCTATGGTTATCAATACCTGGGCGTAAATCCTGGAGGTACCATGGATCGACTGTCAGCCCAGATCGCAAATATTCTTGTAGGCAATTCGCTGAATGAGGCTGTAATCGAATTGCATTTTCCTGCCTCAGAATTTTTCTTTGAACAACCGGCATTGATCTCTATTTCAGGTGCAGATTTCATGGCCAGCATCAATGGAGATGAAGTGCCCCGCCATCAGCCGATCCTTGTCAGCAAATTCAGTATACTTCAATTCTATCGCATGAAGGCGGGGGCGCGCGCTTATTTAGCCATACGTGGTGGTTTTGATCTGAAAAAATGGTTTAACAGTTATAGCACTAACCTTAAAGCAATGGCAGGCGGATATAAGGGAAGGATATTGCAAAAAGAGGATGAGATAGGAATACAATCTGATGAGATATTGACATCCCTTCTAGGTAAAAAGGAATACCGCATATTACCCTGGAAAGCAGATATAGGTTGGGAAGACACGCACGTTACTGAACTATTGGCTCTTCCTGGCAATGAATGGGAACAATTGACAGCTCCTTCAAAGGAAAGTCTTGAACAGGCTTCTTTTATGATCACCAGTCATTCTGATAGAATGGGCTACAGGTTGAGCGGGCAATTACTATCTCTTACTACAAAAGAGGAACTGGTTTCTTCAGCCGTTTCATTTGGCACTGTGCAATTGTTACCAGACGGGCAATTGATTGTGTTGATGGCAGATCACCAGACAACGGGTGGTTATCCCAGGGTGGCACATGTGATCTCTGCACATCATTCCCGGTTAGCGCAATTGAATCCCGGAGAAAGGATCCAGTTCAAACTATGTGACCATGCCGTGGCAGAATCACTGATGGCAAAACAACAGCAACATGTGTTGCAAATGGAGTATGCCTGTAAATTCAAACTGGAAGGGATGGGCATTATGCCCTGATAACTACCGGATTGATTAGATATATTAATCTATACGATGAATCCCATAAAAGAAACAGATATCAATTGCGATATGGGAGAAGGCATGGCCAATGATGCCGATATAATGCCTTTTATCAGTTCTGCAAATATTGCCTGTGGTTACCATGCAGGAAATGAAAAAACGCTTTGGGATACTATCAGGCTGGCAAAGGAAAATAATGTGGCAATAGGCGCACATGTATCCTTTTTGGACAGAGCGAATTTTGGAAGAAGTGAAATAGTATTACCGGTTGCTACGATCTATGAACTGGTGATCCAACAGTTGATCATCATCAGGGAAATTGCCGATTCATTTGAAATGAAATTGAACCATGTGAAACCTCATGGCGCTTTATACAATATGGCCGCGAGAGATGCAGGAATAGCAAAGGCCATTGCAGAAGCAGTCAGGGATTTTGATCATAACCTGATGGTATATGGATTGAGTGATAGCCTTTCCATTAAAGCAGCAAAAGCTGTAGGATTAAGAACAGCTAATGAAGTATTTGCCGACAGGGCCTATCTGGATGATGGAAGCCTGGTGCCCAGATCCCAAAAAGGTGCACTGATTGAAGATGATAAAAAAGCAATAGAACAGGTATTGCAAATGATCCATAAAAAGACAGTTATTACCCAATCAGGTAAAGAAATTCCAATTTTGGCAGATACCATCTGCATCCATGGTGATAATGCCCATGCTGCAGTATTTGCCAAATCCATTTATGAAACGCTGAAACAAAACCAGGTTGTCATCAAAGCCCTTTAAATTAAAATGGTTGGGTGGTGCAGGAGTAGGCGCTGCTTTTTTAATGGCCAATTCATCTATTGGCCCCGGTTTTCTTACGCAAACAACGGTGTTTACACAGGGTCTGCTGACAAGTTTTGGATTTGTGATCCTTGTTTCTGTGTTGATAGATATAGGAGCGCAATTAAATACCTGGCGTATTTTAACTATAACTGAATTAAGAGCGCAGGATCTCGCTAATCAATTACTTCCCGGACTTGGTTTTTTCCTTGCTGCATTGGTGGTATTTGGAGGATTTGCATTTAATATTGGAAATATTGCAGGATGCGGACTTGGTGTTAATGTTCTCACCGGGCTTACATTTAAACAGGGCGCAATTATCAGTGGTATTATAGCGCTTGGTTTATTCTGGTTCCGGGAAATTGGAAGCATGCTGGATGGATTTACCAAAACACTGGGAATAATCAAGATACTACTTACATTGTTTATTGCTTTCAGCGCACATCCTCCCATAATACAGGCAATCCATCATACTATCATCCCTGAAAAGATCAGCCTGGTAGCTATCGTTACCATTGTTGGTGGAACAGTTGGTGGTTACCTGACCTTTTCAGGAGCACACCGGTTGATTGATGCCGGCATAAAAGGAAAAGAGAACCAGGTCCGGGTAACAAAAAGTGCACTCAGTGGGATTATCATTTCCACCATTATGCGCTTTGTCTTATTCCTTGCTGCAGTGGGAGTATTATTGCAGGGAGCTGTATTACCGAAGGAAAATCCTGCAGCCGGTGTATTTTCATTTGCAGCTGGTGAGGTTGGTTTACGGATATTTGGAGTTGTTCTCTGGAGCGCAGCCATTTCATCAGTGATCGGAGCATCCTACACATCGGTTTCCTTTATTAAAACCTTTCATCCTTCACTGGCTAAATATGAACGGCATTTGATCTCTGCCTTTATAATACTAACTACCTGTGTATTTGTAATAGTGGGAAGGCCCAGGGATCTATTAGTGCTGGCCGGAGCAGTGAATGGATTGATATTGCCTGTTGCACTTGGCATTATATTACTGGCGGCAACCAGTAAACGGATCATGAAAGGTTATAAGCACCCGGTATGGATGCAAGTGGCAGGATGGTTGGTGGTCTTTGTTATGGCCTGGATGGGGTGGAGAGCGATCACGGAAAGTTTAAGATGATCATCAGGGGTAAAAAAAGAGCCCAATCATAGGATATTATGTTGGGCCTTTGTGTTCATCCATCCTTGTAGTAGTGTCCATTCAGTAGTTTAATATCTTGGAAGTTTTCAGGTAATTTTTAGAAGGGTGATAAATAAACAGGCAGCTGCCTTCTTTTAATGTATTGATGACCTCTTTACATTCTTCCTCAGGTATGGCAGGGCAACCATAGCTGCGACCCATGGTCTTGCTATTATCCAGCCATTTTTCTTCAATATAATCGGCGCCATGTACTACAATACCCCGGCGCAGGGCCTTATCATTGAAACCGGCTTCGAGGCCTGCAATACGTAAAGACAGGCCATGTTCGCCATAATAAGTATTCTGAGTAATAAAGAACCCTAATGAGCTTTGTAAAGAAGAGGGTTTATTGGAAAACCGGGTAGCATATTCACCACCTGAATTACGGCCATGTGCAACATACGTATTCATCAACAGCTGGGCGTTACATAAATCTATTATGTACAATCGCTTCTTTGCAGATGACTGGCTGAAATCACAGATAGCCAAATAGCCAGATTCTTTAATAACCTTTTTCTTCAATAAACGCTGGTATCCTTTATAAGCATATACGAAAGCATCTACTGATAGTCCCGAGCCATTAAGACAGATATTATCATACATGATCTCTGCTTCCTGGCGTAAAGCATTGGAATTTGTAACAGTTGATCTTAAAGGTAATTTTTTAGCACCCGGATCTTCCGGGCTATTTGCCGGTAGCCAGGAGATGCTGGACAGGGCAAATAATAAGCAATAGATCGATATCGGAGATAGTCGTTTCAGGCAGATACGGATTTTACAGATTATTAACGTCTACAGGGTCAAAATTAGTACCCCAAAATTGCGAATACAAGCAAATAATCTATTGTTTTTCACACATTTCGAATATTTACGAAGCAATGAAATTTTTACCTCATGGGATTCTACTATAAGCTTCCAAATTCAATGAAAAAGGCATTATCCCGGAGTAAGGATAATGCCTTATAAAGCATTATGAGCAGTTAGGGAGAGTTATACTTTAACTTCTTTCCATCTGCCTTTTTTGAACAGGATGAATGCTGCAATTGCAATGGCAGTTTCAGCAATTGGTACACCCCAGAATGCTCCAACTGGTCCCATGTCAAAACCTTTGGCGAGTAGCAATGCCAGCGGTATCTGGAATAACCAAAAACCGATAAAATTTAACCAGGTTGGTGTTTTAGTATCACCTGCACCATTAAGTGCCTGTATCATTACCATACCCACTCCATAAAATATATACCCACTACCAATGATCTGTAATGCGAGTGCGCCATAATGATGCACTTCTGGTTCCTTTGTAAAGATGCTGATGATAGGTGATGCAAAGAATACAAATAGCAACATCACAGCAGCCATGAAAACGGCATTGTACTTTGTTGCCAGTAGAACACTTTGTTCTGCACGTTCAGGTTGTTTGGCGCCAAGGTTCTGACCTACAAGTGTAGCAGCTGCATTACTCAGGCCCCATGCAGGTAATATGAAGAATACAATATTTCGTATGGCAACCTGGTAACCAGCTGTAGCATTGGTACCCCCGGTTTTGGCAACCAGTATGCCCATTGCAATCCAGCTGCCAGACTGAATGATGAATTGTAAAGTTGCGGGCCAGGCTACCTGCAACAGGTTTTTGATCACAGGTGCATCCCATTTGAAATGAACTGGCTTTATTTTAATAATGCCTTTTCCTTTAAAAAGATGATAGCATTGATAAAGAACACCGGTTCCACGTCCTATGGTAGTTGCGATAGCTGCGCCCTGTAAGCCCAGGTGAGGGAAAGGACCGTAACCATTGATCAATACGGGACAGAGTATAATATTTAGAATACTTGCTATCCACAGGCTACGCATTGCCATGGAAGCATCACCGGCTCCGCGAAAAATACCATTGATAAGGAAAAGCATAATTATGACTACACTTCCACCCAACATGATGCGGGTGAACACCGCTCCGTCTCTAACCACTTCTGCACTTGCGCCCATGACCCTTAGAATATCAGGAGCAAACACAATACCTATTATGCTTACTATAACAGTTACGATCAAAGCTATGAGCAGTGACTGCATACCCGCGTGGGCAGCGCCGTCCGGATTTTTCTCACCTATACGCCTTGCAACTACCGCTGTGGCGGCGGTACTTAATCCAATAGCAACGGAGTAAACTATGGTAATGGACAATTCTGTAAGGCCTACTGTGGCAATAGCATTGGCTCCCAGCTTTCCTACAAAAAATATATCGACTACCGCAAATACAGATTCCAGGCTAAGTTCAAGTATCATTGGAATTGCCAGTAATATGATAGCCTTTTTAATATTACCCTGTGTATAGTCATATTCACCGCCACTCAGCGATTGCCTGACCAATTGAAAATAACGAGACAGTTTGCTGTTGGTTTGAACAGTCTGCGACATGATTGAAAACGATTGAAATTTGAAATTAATTAAGAATAGAGCAACGCTTTGTTACCCTTGGATGAAGTCAGATAAATTCAGGTCCTGCTTTACAATGGAGGCGACGAACCTTAACAGATTTTCATATACGATGCTTAAAAGAGACAGCAAAAGTAAGTATTGCACCCGTTTAATAAAAACATATTTAATATGATATGTCGGGTAATGGACAAATTAAATACCCTGTTCAAGGTATTGCCTCATGACGGATATGATTAGTAAGTTTAGTCATAACGTGTTGGGATTGATTTCGCTCATAAAAAATGAAATAGCTAAGAGTATCTACCTAATTTGCAGTGGTTTGCCTGAATAAAAAATGCGGCGGGTTAAAAAAGTGTATACTTTACACCATGTCGTTCAGACATTGTTCTAAAAGTGGGGGGTGTTTTAATTACAGAATTAGAATAGGGTTGTTAACTAATGCAACAATTGGAAGTACCTTACTGTCATTTCCACGATGTATTTAAAAAATCCAACAGGTTTTGATTAGTACCATTAAATCTGTTGTATGTACTCAGCACCTGATGTAGCGCTACAGGGAAGGTTGAAACGCTGGTCCAAACTTATGGTAACCGCAGTAGTGGGGATTGCCTTGCTGGTTTTTGCAGGGTGGCTCTTCCATATACCTGCGCTGAGACGTCCTTTTCATGGACTTGTATCCATGAATCCTCTTTCCTCTGTTTGCTTCGTATTACTGGGTTCTGCTTTTTTCCTTTTTAATTCATCTTCTCCCTCCAGGAATAATTCAATCATCCCCGTTATTCTCAGTTTGATTGTTTTCTCAATTGCTACCATAAAATGCCTGGACTTATTATTCGACTGGAATATTGGCATTGACCAAATATTATTTAGTGATGCGCTGGAGCATGACCTGGTAGGTAATGCTGCCAACAGGATGGCCCCCAATACTGCCGCCTGTTTTTTTGTTTCTTCCATTGCGATGATCGTTCTAAACCGGTTTGAAAACAAAGCAAAGTTTTTACTATCCCAGGTTTTAACACTGGTAGTAGCCCTGATAGGATGGCTTTCTATTTTGGGATATATCTATCATGAGCGGACCTTCTACGGAATACTTGTTTACATCCCAATGGCCTTTCATACTGCAATCTGTTTCTTTCTATTTTCCATTGCCCAATTGTTTATTCAGCCAGCGAAAGGGATCATGAAAGCATTTACCAGCAGATTCAGTGGTAGTGTTATGGCAAGACTGCTGATCCCAACCGTTATTATTGTTCCCTCTATATTGGGCTATTTGCGCATGGAAGGATATCGCTCCGGTATTTACAGTAACGAATTTGGCGTGGCACTTCTGATCATATTCATTATTATCATTTTTGCTGCTATTGTTTGGTATAATGCCTCCTTGCTGAACAGACGGGATATGCAGAAACTGCAGGCAGAACAGGCGCTGCATGATTCAGAAGTACAGATTGCTGCCATTTTTGAAAATGCACCAGATGTGGTAGTAGTGATCAATAAGGAGGGAAAGATCACCAGGTGGAACCCACAGGCAGAGAAACTATTTGGATGGAAAAAGGATGAGGTAATCAATAAATATTTAGCGGAAACAATCGTACCGCCCCAGTTTCGCGAGGCACATCAGAAAGGATTGCGCCGTTATGTTCAAACAGGTGAAAGCACTATCCTTGGCAAAACCATTGAACTGTTTGCTGTAAATAAAGATAATACAGAGATCGATGTATCGCTTAGTATTTCTCCAATGAAAATTGGCGAAGAACAGTTCTTCATTGGATTTATAAGGGATATAACCGAGAAGAAATTCCTGGAGAATAAATTGAAGACTTTCAATGAAAGTCTTTCAGAACAGGTAAAGGAACAAACAAGCGAGATCACGGAGGCAAGGATCCTGGCTGATAAGCTGATTGATAGTCTTCCGGGAGTATTTTATTTTTATGATGCAAACGGAAAATTCATCCGGTGGAATAAAACTTTTGAGGAAGTCACAGGATATTCTGGTGAAGAGATAGCTCAAATGCATCCTACGCATTTTTTTGCCGATGACGAAAAGGAATATATCACAGAAAGGATCATGGGAGTATTTGAAAATGGTGTCAATGATGCAGAAGCCAATTTCCTTACTAAAAATGGCGAAAAGATCCCTTATTATTTCAAAGCCGTATTGATACAATACCAGGGTAAACCCTGTTTGCTGGGTACGGGTATTGATATTGCCAAACGAAAGATGGCTGAACAACAGCTTACTTTTAGTGAATATCGTTTCCGTTCCATCATTGAACAATTCCCCTACCCGGTGGTGATCTATAATAAAAAAGGAGACTATGTGCAAACCAATGAAGCCTGGGAGATCATGTGGGAAGATAAGAGAGAAAATGTGAAAGGCTATAATATCCGGAAAGATCCGCAGATGATTGCTTCGGGGTTATCAGTTTACGTTGAGGCAGCTTATGCCGGAGAGGTTGCTATTTCAGAACCTTATGAGTATGATCCGGCTTTGATAGGACAAAAAGGGAAAAAGCGATGGATGGTCATGACCCTTTATCCACTAAAAGGTCAAAATGATGAAATATCGGAAGTGGTGCTGGTCCTTCATGATGTAACAGACCGGAAAGTAGCGGAAGATCAGTTGAGAATGTCAGCTGAAAAGTATAAACTACTTTTTGAAAACAATCCGCTGCCAATGTGGATGCTTAGGCTTCCTGAATATAATTTCACTGATGTTAACCATGCCACTCTTTCTCAATACGGATATTCACGGGAAGAATTCCTGGCTTTGAATATACTCGACTTGCGACCCGAAGAAGAGGCTGCAAGGTTTAATGCTGTTCTGAATACTAATATGCGAGGGGTCCATTATGCAGGAATATGGAAACATAAAAAGAAAAACGGAACTTTGTTGTACGTTGATGTCATTACCCACGATTTTATAAATGACGGAAAGGCAACCCGTATGGTACTGGCAAACGATGTAACAGAAAAATACATAGCGGATGAAAAGCTGAAGGAATCATTCGCTGCTATCCGTGAACTCACCGAACACCTTCAAAATATCAGGGAACAGGAAAGAGCCCATATGGCCCGGGAAATTCATGATGAACTCGGGCAGTTGCTAACTGTATTGAAAATGGATGTTTCCTGGCTCAATAAACGAGTGGTAACTACTGAGCCGGCCATAAAGGAAAAATTCACTGAATTATTGGAAATGCTGGATACCACTGTGAAAACAGTGAGACGCATTGCTTCAGAATTAAGACCTACCTTGTTGGATGACCTTGGTTTGGTTGCTGCGATGGAGTGGCACCTGGAAGAATTTGAAAAGCGGTCTGGCATTGCCAAAGAATTCAGTACATCTGTAACTGAAGTAGCTATTGATGATTCAATGAAAATTGGTCTTTTCCGGATCCTGCAGGAATCACTCACCAATGTGGCAAGGCACTCACAGGCGCAAAAAGTGAATGTTGGCCTCGAAAAGAATAACGGGCACATTATATTAAAGATTACCGATAACGGGAAAGGTTTTGATACTTCCCGCACTACCAGAAAAACACTAGGTCTCCTTGGAATGAAAGAAAGAACAGAAATGATGGGAGGCGAATACCAGATTACAAGTAAACCAGGTGAGGGTACAGTTGTTGAAGTAAAGGTACCCGTGCCGGTTGCTGATTAGTAAACTCAATAAATCTTATCTTATTTATGCTAAAGATCCTGATTGCAGATGATCATGCCATTGTTCGTAAAGGATTAAAACAGGTGATACTGGAAGAATATCCATCTGCAGTTATTGGTGAAGCAGCTGACGCCGAAGCACTGCTGCACCAGGTTATAGAGAACGAGTGGAACATAGTGATATGCGATATGAACATGCCGGGACGCAGTGGCCTGGATGCATTGAACCAGATAAAACATGCCGCTCCAAATCTTCCTGTTCTAATTATGAGCATGTATCCGGAAGACCAGTATGCGCTGCGGGTCTTAAAAGCAGGCGCATCAGGTTACCTGGGTAAAGATCATGTTCATGATGATATCATCAAGGCCATTCAGACATTGCAGTTAGGTAAAAAATTCATTACTCCATCAGTGGCTGAAAAGCTGGCCTCCACGCTTGGCCAGGATACAACGGCGCAATCTCATGAAACCCTATCCGACAGAGAATTTGATGTGTTCAAATTACTGGCCTCTGGTAAATCAGTTTCCGAAATTGCCGCACAGCTTTCACTGAGTGCTACTACGGTAAGCACCTACCGGTCACGTATCATGGAAAAAATGGGAATTCAATCCAATGCAGGCCTTACCCGATATGCATTGGAGAAAAAACTGATTTAATCTTCAGGTCGCATTCTTAATCATTTACCCCTATAAATGGTCCTGGAGAGAGTATGTCTCATATACACAATTCTTGACCTACATCAAGATTTTTGTAGTAAGAACTCTACAAGCTTTACCATTGTATTGCTACAAATGGTACAGAACTAAAGACTTACATTGCAATTCACTAACCAAGTTAACCAACCTGTAGAAACGCCATCAATCATGCTCCGGATATTAATAGCAGACGACCACGACATAGTACGCCAGGGAATCAGGCAACTATTACTTGAAGAATTCAATTCTGTACAGGTGGAGGAAGCTATTGACACACCAACACTCATAGATCTTGCTCTTTCCCAGGACTGGGATATTATCGTTTCCGATCTGGTAATGCCAGGTGGTGGTGGCTTCTATGCATTGGAAAAAATCAAACAGAAAACTCCTAATACACCTGTTCTCATACTTAGTACTCATCCTGCCGAACAATATGCCCAACGGGCAACAAAAGCTGGAGCTGAAGGCTTCATCAATAAAAGCACCCTTCCCAATGGCCTTGTAAATGCGATCCAGGAGATCATCGAAAAAAAAAAAAGTAATGGCGTGAACGCCACTCTCCCTGCATACTCTTAATATCCAGCATTTAAGGCTCCTGTAGTCATATTGCTACAGCGTGTACGTACAATTTAACACCCTGAAATAATAAACTCCTCTATTTTTTAAGGACCGCTCATGGGCTTTCTTTGTGTAACTATACCAACCCATGATGAATTACAGAAAATTATCAGTTTTGATCGTTGATGACAACCGGTTCTACATAGACCGGATGACAGCAATGCTAAATGACCTTGAAGGCATTGGCCAGATCAATACTGCAGAAAACTACAAAGAGGCTTTTTTCCAGATCGGCGCAGCTGAACATGACCTGGTATTACTGGACATTCACCTACCCGATGGAAACGGACTAAACCTGCTAAAACAAATAAAAGGATCCCCTGTAAGGACCGAAGTTATTATGGTCAGCAATAGCAGCGATGATTTCTATCGTCGCCAAAGCAAAGAACTGGGGGCCTATTATTTTTTAGATAAGACCAATGATTTTGAAATGATGCCGGCAATCTTATCAGAGATGAATAGTTGCTGACACCAGGACTCTGCCTAATTAAACCTTATTATCATGCGAGAATGGTCAGTGATTAAAAAATTCAACCATGCCTCGGACCTTTCAACTGCTATGCCCCTTTCAGTTGTAAAGGACGATGGTATTATCTCCCCTTCTGATGCCAGGCCTGGTACCGGATGGGAAGACAACCTGTTTTATAATTTCCTTCAGCAAACCAGTCAGCTTGCCTGGATAGTGGATAATGAAGGAACCCTTCTCTTTGCCAGCAAGGCATTTTACAAATACTTCGAACTTGATGAAAAATTGTGCCTGAACCGGAATGTAATGGAAACAATTCCCATTTCAATTACCCATTCTTTATACGAACTGCATAATCGCGTTCTTACTTCAGGTAAGCCTGTTGAATCAACACAACCTATACGGCTGGCAGACGGCAATAACCTGATCTGTTTTATGAATCTTTTCTCAATGGGAACTTTCAACGGGAAAAAACTGGTAGGCGGTCATGCCATCCGGTTACCCGATACAAATGAACTGGAAAAGAAATATCACCATGCCCAGGAAAGACTGCTTACCCTGAACCGCGCTACTTCAGATGCAATCTGGGAATGGGATATGCAAAATGGCCAAATGGTTCATAATGATACACTGCCTGAACTCTTCGGATATCAGCCCAATACCATACGGGGGCTTGCCTGGTGGTTGCGACAGATACACCCGGAAGACCGGAATCGTATTGCGGATAAGGTTAAACATGCTATTGAATCTCATGAGCAATCATGGGATGATGAATACCGGTTTAAATGTGCTAATAGCCAGTACAAACATATTCAGCACAGGGGATTTGTGGTCTATGAAAATGGCCTTCCAATAAAAATGATCGGTTCCCTGAATGATGTCTCCAATCTAAAAGCACTGGAAGATAAACTGGCTAAGGAAAATGTAAAGCGTCAGAAGGAAATCTCTGAGATCATGGTGAAAGCCCAGGAAAAGGAACGTACCCGTATTGGCCATGAACTACATGATAATGTGAACCAACTATTGTCTGCCACCAAATTATTTGTAGACTACCTTACCCCGGTAGGGAAAGAGCAACGGCAGGTAAAGCAGAAGAGCATTGACTATATACAGCTTACCATTGATGAAATAAGAAAGCTCTCCAAGGAACTGGTAGCACCTTCTTTGAAAGAAAAAGGTTTGGTTCAGAGTATCAGGGGACTGGCAGAAGACATTGAAATGGTAGGAGCTATGAGAGTGCGTTTTGAACACGATGATGAAAGCGAGCAGCTCAGTATTGGGAAGAAAGTAGCCCTGTTCCGTATAGCCCAGGAACAACTGAAGAACATATTAAAGCATAGCCATGCAAAAAATACATCATTATCCCTTTATACCCGAGATGAACAGGTTAAACTGGTGATAACTGATGATGGAGATGGATTCAACCCACAACAGACTTACCAGGGCATTGGACTCGGGAATATTAGAGAAAGAGTGAATTTTTATAATGGTTCAGTAGATATCCATTCGGCCAAAGGCCAGGGATGTAAGCTTACAGTGATCATTCCTGCAGCTGAAGAATAAACTCAGATCTTCCCATTTGCAGATTTCAGGACTTCCAGGTATTCCCGGATATAATCAGCCTTTTGCTTCCTTCTGTATTGCTGGATAAACCGGGGGTGTGGCAATGCCTGAATGGTTTTAAACCAACCATGTTTTTCATTGAGGGAAGAGAGGTATTTAAAGTTCTTCTCACCACCTATGCAAATACAGGTGTTCCGGTTAAAATTCCATTGGCATTGCTGATTGATGCAATCCACGATAAAGGGAGTAACGGCTTCCTGTAACCGCCTGTCGTCATAATAATTCATATTCTTCCCATCCTTTACAAAGCCCAACGGACAGACCGATGAGAGGAAGAAATCATTATAAAATCGGGAAACGCCTCCGTAGTTCACTATCACCTCATAGATGAATTCAGCTGATAGTTCACCCTGTTGCTTTAGGTTATTCTCAATGCCACAATATTGGGTCAATTGGCGGGAGGCGGTGAAATTGATGCCGGTAGTGCCTGCACCGAAGCGACCGGGATTGATACCGAGAATAAGCGTACGAGGCTTATTGTCCGAATAGAATTTATCAAGAAAGGCTTTCACCAGCTTCATAATATCCGGATTCCCCTGGGGAAACAGAGTGCCGACGTCTTTGGGCAGTCCCTTTGGGGGCCTTAATGAACCGTAAAAACCATATATCTTATCCGAAAACATCCGGCAAAATTAGTTAAGGATGGCTTAAGAAACGGATATGCCACAATGGTAGGATTGGTAAACTTACCAGTAAAATTGAGTACTTCTGGGATTGTAACTTTTTTAAAATTGGAGTTGATTTGTAGTGTATCCAGCCACTATGCAACTAATGATGTACATAGGAAACGACCTGATAGAAGCCATCAAGCTCAATGATGCAGATATACCCAAACCTGGGTATGTGGGAACCTTCAAAAGGAATCTGAAATTAAAATATAAAGACCTGATCCAACAGTTCCCAGATCCCCCCGAATTCCTGATCATTGACCAATCTCCAAAAGCCTCCCAGAGTAAGAAGAAACTGGGTTAATTAAGGAATTCCGCATCTATCCAGGCATCATCTCCCAATGAAAAAAGCTCCTTTTAATGCTTTTTCCCCAATGAAAAAACAGGTGTTTCATTGGAGAAAACTTTCCTAAAATAGGATTTGGGTATTATTTAACTGTACCTTCGCTGCCGGGTTAAACAGTTATACGGAATATTTCTCCAATGAAAAAGACTTTTTCACAGTATAGTAAGATTGACACAATGAACCGTGTAAATCCATACATTTACAGGAGGATGAACGGATAACAAGTACTAATACCCATTAAAATTCAAAACGATGGCAACAAAAAAAGCAAAAAAGCCCGCGAAGAAAGCGGCTAAAAAACCAGTAAAGAAAGCAGCTAAAAAAGCAGCTCCTAAAAAGAAAGCGGCTAAGAAAAAATCTGCCCGCAAGCCTAATGCAGCTTTCATGAAAGCATTAACTCCAAGTTCTGCATTATCAGCAGTAGTGGGAAGCAAAGCAATTCCCCGTACTGAAGCTGTAAAGAAGATTTGGGTTTATATCAAAGCCAACAAACTTCAGGATTCCAAGAACAGAAGAATGATCAACGCTGATGATAAATTGAAACCTGTATTCGGAGGTAAAAGCCAGGTATCAATGTTTGATATGGCAAAACATCTCTCAAAACATCTTTCATAAGAGTTTTCTTTCTTATTATTACAGGCTTCCAATTGGAAGCCTGTTTTTTTTGCCACTAACTTTAACGCTCCATGATTTAACTTTAGACGCAGAATAAATAACTAGCTATGAACAAACACATTCCCGCCTTATTGATCATTTTATTTCTCGTGCTTCAATCAACTATCCTGTTTGGTCAGGATAAACAAATTCCTAAAGGCACTGTGCAACGCATTAGGGTACATGGCAAAGGTTTGGAGAATAACCTGAGTGGTGATTCTGCTGACCGGTATGTTACAATTTACCTGCCTGCGGGATATAAGAACAATCCCGGGAAGAAATATCCTGTTGTTTATTTTCTCCATGGGTATACTGATGATGATGCAAGGTTTTACGGACTAAGCAGGCACTGGATGAATATTGTGCCGATACTGGATACGGTCTTCGGTACAGGCAAAGCAAGGGAGATGATCCTGGTTACGCCCAATGCATATACCCGGTTCCAGGGAAGTATGTATTCCAATTCAATTACCACCGGCAATTGGGAGGATTATGTAGCTAAAGAACTGGTAGCCTATATTGATTCTCATTACAGAACCATTGCCACTGCAGCAGGAAGAGGGTTATGTGGTCATTCTATGGGTGGTTATGGCGCATTGCGTATTGGAGAAAAATATCCATCTGTATTTTCCAGTATATACCTGTTAAGTCCCTGCTGTTTGAATTCTGGTCCACCTATTACCACAATATCCAGGCAATCACTGCAGGCAGACAGCATCAAAACAATAGAGGAATTTCAAAAAGCTGAATTTGGGATCAAGGCTATGTTTGCTTCTGCAGCAGCCTGGTCACCCAATCCAGACAATCCTCCATTTTATCTTGATCTTCCCGTAAAGAATGGAGAAATAAACCGGAATGCTGAAATGAAGTGGGTGGCAAACCGGCCTCTCAATTCTCTTGATCAATATATCTCCAACCTCAGGGAATTAAAAGCTATTGGTTTTGATGCCGGCACCCGCGACCAGGGTATTGCTGCCAGTATTAGAACCCTGGATGAAGAATTGAACAAGTATAAAGTGAAACATATTTTTGAAATATATGAAGGAGACCATATAAACAGGGTAGCTGAACGGATAGAAAATAAGATGTTACAGTTCTTCTCAGACAACCTGTCCAAATAGTGAACTACATGCGATACATAATTGCAACCTTTCTATTATTAGCAGGTGGTTTATTAACTGCACAACCTGTAACGAATGCCTTTTTAAAGGATCTGCTGGAAAAAAATACAAATCCCGTTTTCCAGCAGGTGATAAAAGATCCTCTGAATTACAGGCTCCAGATCATCTATACACAGATCAACAGAGATGCAAACAATACCCCCAGCTTTAAGAACTATTATTTTAATCTCGACCCGGAACTTTATTTTAATCCTGCTTCTACCGTAAAACTTCCCCTTTCGCTGTTATCAATGGAGAAACTGAATGATATGCACATAAAGGGAGTTAATAAATATACTCCACTGCAGATCGATAGCAGTTATGAACGCCAGGATGCTCAATTGGCGGATAGCTCTGCCAGCAATTTCCTTCCTTCCATAGCTCAATATATCCGTAAAGTTTTCCTGATAAGCGATAATGATGCCTATAACAGGATGTATCAGTTTTTGAGTCAGCAGCGGATCAACAGAGAATTGCACAAAAAAGGATACCCGGATACGCGCATCACCCGTATGTTCAGCGGTTTTACTTCCGAACAGAACAGGCATACTAATGCCATTCGTTTTATAAAAGGGGACGGTTCATTGATATACCGGCAGCCTCCCGCCTATAATACAGACTCTTTCAATTTCCCCAGGGAGATCAAAATAGGGAAGGGATATTGGGACAATAAGGATAACCTGGTTAATGAGCCAATTGATTTTACAAGGGTCAATAATGTTCCATTAAAAGACCTGCAACAGTTATTGCAATCTGCTTTGTTTCCTAATTCAGTGCCTTCACGTCAACGATTCCGGCTTACAGCAGAGGATTATTCATTCCTGTATAAGTTTCTTTCCCAATTTCCCTCAGAGACCAACTATCCCAGGTATGATACTGCCAAATATTACGATAGCTATGTGAAGTTCTACTTCCGGGGTTCTAACCGACACCTGCCACCAAATGTGAGGGTTTTTAATAAAGTAGGATGGGCTTATGGGTTCATGACTGATATATCTTATGTAGCAAATTTTAAGAACAGGGTGGAGTTTATGCTCAGCGCAACTGTTTATGTGAACAGCGATGATATACTCAATGATAATAGATATGATTATGACAGTATAGGATATCCCTTTATGTATGAACTGGGGCAAACCATTTACAATTATGAATTGAAACGTAAACGGACCTACAAACCCAATCTTTCCAAATTCCAGCTCAAATATGACCAACGGGATCCGGCAGACAAACGACCAGTGATTACTAACGCAGATAATTAATCCAGGGACTAAATGGCATAAATTGTAACCCGTGAAGAAACATTCGATTCTACTCTTTTCCCTTTTTCTCTTAAGCAGGGCCCTGTGCCAGGATACTTCAAAGATCAATATCAGTGCCTTAATTGAGTCCATCAATAATGCGAATGCTACACTGGCTATTGAAAAGCTTTACCTGCAAACTGATAAATACTCCTATGCAACCGGCGATACACTCTGGTTTAAGGCATATCTTCTTGATGAAGCCTACATGAACGCTTCCAACAAAAGCGGACTGATTTACCTTGAGATCGTTAACGACAGCAATGATGTATTGCAAAGATCAATGGTGCCCGCATATATTGGGCGTGGTTATGGACAGGTAACGCTTGACCGGAAATTAATGCCTCCAGGCAACTATTACCTGAGAGCCTATACTAACTGGATGCGCAATTTTGGAGAACGATATATCTTTCAAAAATCATTTTCCATTACTGGTACCCGTCTCAGTGACTGGATCATTAATTATACTGCACAGATAAAACAGGAATATGATCAGCAAAGTGTTAACCTTCGAATGAAAATAAGGGAACTGGATAGCCTACCTGTTCAGTTGAGGACATTAAGCCTGCGGGTTAGCGATAATAAAAGAACCCCGGTCAGAAATGAGGTAAAAACAGGAATTGATGGAACACTGGACTACCAATTCAATCTTCCCGATAAATCTTCTTCCCGAAATATAACTGTATACCTACGCGATGGAAGCAAACAGGATAATGCTAATGAACTGGTAGTGCCCTTACAGTTCAACCGACCGGAGAATATCGATCTTCAATTCATGCCAGAAGGAGGCAGTCTTGTAGCTGGATTGCCAGCCAGGGTCGCATTTAAAGCATTAAATGAAGATGGCCTGGGTGCAACGATTTCCGGTAATATAGTTGACAGCAAAGGGAAAGCGATAGTGCCGTTTCATTCAACACATGTCGGAATGGGAATTTTTAATTTTTTCCCGCTTTTTGGAGAAACTTATTCGGCAGTGGTTGATCTTCCCGGAGGCCAACACAAAACTTTTCCGTTTCCTGCAATACAATCTTCCGGAATTACCCTGCAGGTAGACAATGATTATAATAAAGACTCCACCCAAATAACCATTTATTCTACTGCTGATGAACAGGTATCGAATAAGACTCATTTATTATTGGCGCAGGCCAGAGGGATTATTGTATATGGTGCCTCATTCAAATTGAAGAATGGGATTGCTAAAGTGGCTATCCATAACAATACATTTCCTGAAGGTATTGTCCGGTTTACTGTGAGCGGGCGTGACAATCGAATTCTGAATGAACGGAAGGTATTTATCAATCACAATAATTTATTATCGATCCAGATCACTCCCCATCAATCTTCTTATGGACTTAGGGATAGTGTTGCACTGGATATTCTTGTTAAGGATGAACAGGGACAACCTGCAGTTGGAAGTTTTTCTATGGCTGTTACGGATGATGGACAGGTGCCGACTGACAGTATAAAACGAAATTCAATCGTTAGCCAGTTACTCCTCACAGGCGATCTGAAAGGAAATATAGAAGATCCCGGATATTATTTACCAGGAGCTATTCAATATCCTGAAAGATGGAAAGAATTAGACCAGTTATTGCTTACGCAGGGTTGGGCAGGATATGACTGGAATGAAATGGAAGCAGCAGCACAAAAACTTCCATTCTCAGCAGAGCCGGAGTTTGCCATTCGAGGCCGTGTGACCAATATGTTTAATAAACCAGTTGCAGGATCAAAGGTCACTCTTCTTGCTACTCATCCTTTTGTGATGGCAGATACTATTACCAACCCCAAAGGAGATTTTATTTTCACTAACCTTATGCCTGTAGATACCGCAGTATATTTTCTCCAATCGGTAAATAAAAGAGATAAGAAATTCAATGTGGGTATTGAAATGGAAGAATTTAAACCGCCGGTGTTTTCTCCCCGGCAGGAACGCATTATTCCCTGGTATGTAAATATGGAAACTGCAAGAATTGAAACAATCAATAAACAGATCCAGGCGAAAAAAGAAATGGAAAGAAAAACCGGAATCAAAACCCTTGAAGAAGTAATTGTAACAGCAAAGAAGGTAGTAAGGGATTCAAAGAATTTAAATGGCCCGGGAGAAGCAGACCAGGTAATTGGTGAGGAAGAGTTGAAAAAGGCAGGACGCAAATCATTGGGTGACCTGTTAAGAGAAAGAGTAAAAGGATTTGGAGAAAGAGCAACCAAAACTGGTACCCGGTATTATGCGATTAATTCAATGGTGGTGCATTTGGTGATCGATGGCATTACGGTGGAACGTTTCAGACCTGAGGGACTGACCATGTTTGATTATTTCAGGCAGTACCTTGATTATTATGACGCAGAAGAGATCAAAGGAATTGAGATAATGAGAAGTGGACGTTACCAGATGAGCTATACAACCGAATACCTTGACCCGATGGCGGTACCCTGGGACCATGCTTTTGTAGAAATAACAACACGGGGTGGTGTGGGACCTTTTCTTAAGAAGGAGGTAGGCACCTATTTATACCGTCCATTACCTTTTAATATCCCGCGAAAATTCTATTCACCAAAGTATACTTCAGCCAGTTTTCCTGATAAAACCGATATCCGGTCAACCATTTTCTGGGCACCGGATATCGTAACAGACAAAGAAGGCCATGCAACTGTAAGCTTCTACACTGCCGATTTGCCAGGAAAATATTCGATAATTATGGAGGGAAGTGACCTGCAGGGGTCCATAGGGGCTGGTAGAACCAGCATAATTGTCCGAACTGGCAATGCAGTTTCAAAATAATTCTTCGCAAAGAGTTACTCCCATCAAAAAAATCTTCGCTACAGCAGACAATTTTAGAGGTGATTCTCCGCAAAACTGGTAAATTCTCTCGCCGTGTGCTGGCGCCTCCCTTGCAGACTTGTTGCTATCTCTCCACTCATCATCCACTCAGCAGCCGTGTTGTAGCCGTGTTGCAGGCGACCAGCAGCCGACCACAAGACGGGAGACTGCCAAAAATTCATACCCGCCACCGAATACCACTCGCATGCAACTAAGCTGCATCCCGACTGCAACCAGGATGATATGGACAGATTGAAAACCTTATAAGGATTAGAGCCCTTTCCACCATTGTGTAAAGGAATAGCGCTCTGTTTTAAGGTCAACTTCCTCACCGATCATTGGAG
>Ga0207648_10002067_pt1 | contig 21886 bp, 19 predicted proteins | sample KBSMisM32_FD_184310 | JGI IMG/M metagenome (GOLD analysis project Ga0207648, IMG submission 184310) | Miscanthus rhizosphere microbial communities from Kellogg Biological Station, Michigan, USA - KBS Miscanthus M3-2 (SPAdes) (version 2) | ecosystem: Host-associated > Plants > Roots >...
CGCCACCGGCGCGCCGCCAGCGCGCACGCCAGGTTGCTGCCGACCTCGAGGCCGACCAGCGCCAGCAGCGGCACGATCGGGATCTCCAGCTGCATCGCGTACTGCACCGCCGCGATCGTGATCAGCTGCCCGCCGATCGCCGCCCAGCGCAACCGGATCAACCAGTCGAGGTTGATGCGATCCGGATCGCGCGTGGCCGCCGTCGTCATCACAGGATACAGATCGCGAACTTGGCCTTGTCGGCCGCCGCGGAGGCTGGCATCAGATTGAGGATCTGCTCCCAGTACCCGGCCTGGAAGAAGATGATGCCGGACATCGTGAACGCGCCCGCGTCGCCCGGCGTGACGGTCGGGTACGTGGTCGCGCCGTGACCGTGCCGCGGCATCGTCGGGCGCTCGGCGGTCATCGTCATGTCAGCGGGCGTCCCGTCCGCCGCGTTGGTCACCGACAGGACCCACGTGTCCTCCCCGACCGTGGCGTAGTCGACCGAGGGGGACCCGTCAGAAAAGTCGGTCTTGGCCGAGACCAGCGTCACGACATACGCGCCCGACGTCGACGTGACCTTCACCCCAGCCATGTAGGGGACCGCGGGCGTGTCCGCGCACTGCGCGAAATCCGCCTCCTGCGACGCCGCGTCGGTCGGCGTCCCGCCCGCGTCCGAGCTGCATCCCGCAAGCCCGACGGCGCCCGCGACGACGCACGTCAAGATCGCGGAACCAAAGCGACCTGGCATCGGGCCTTAGTCTATGTCCAGGCCCCGGCGAGTCCAGCGCGCGCGCCCTGGCCGCCCGGCTTTTTGACTTTGCGTTCCGTACCGACCACCTGATAATGCTACGGCTTTCGGGGAAGAGGCCGGCGGGCGGTTGCGAGACCGGGAAACTTAAACGTTCACCTTCGAGGTAAATCTATGAATACCCGAGCCCTTTCGGCCCTCCTTACCGCTTCGCTTGGCTGTCTCTTGGTGGTGGCAGGCTGCGCGAAGCCGAGCAGCCCCGGCGGCACGACGTGCGCCAGCGGCCAGACCGACTGCAACGGCCAGTGCATCAACCTGACCGGCAGCGACCCGCAGAACTGCGGCGCCTGCGGGAAGACCTGCGGCGCGGGCTCGACCTGTCAGTCGGGTTCGTGCGTCTGCGGCACCGGCCAGATCTCCTGCACCAGCGGATGCGTTCCGTCCGACAACAACAACTGCGGCCAGTGCGGCCGGGTCTGCTCGGGCGGCCAGGTGTGCAGCGGCGGGAACTGCAGCAGCTCGGGCTGCGTGGGCGGCGAGACGATGTGCACGGCCGGTTGCGCCAACCTGACGAATGACACGGCGAACTGCGGGTCCTGCGGCAATCGCTGCCCGTCGGGCGCGACGTGCGTCAGCAGCGGCTGCGTCTGCTCGTCGCCCCTCATGCTTTGCGGCGCCGCCTGCGTCGACACGAACACCAGCAACGCCCACTGCGGCGGTTGCAACCGCGCCTGCAACGGCACGTGCACGAACGGGAGCTGCACGACGACCAGCGGCCAGGGCGGCACGACCGGGACGGCGGGCACCACGGGCACCGCGGGCACGACCGGCACCGCCGGCACGACCGGCGCGGGCGGACGCGGCGGCACCACGGGCACCGCGGGCAACACCGCCGGCACGACCGGCACGGGCGGTCGCGGCGGCACCACCGGCACCGCGGGCAGCACCGCCGGCACCACCGGCACGGGCGGTCGCGGCGGCACCACGGGCACCGGCGGCGGCGCCGGCGGGTGCATGAACACCGACACCAGCAAGATCAACCTGGATGCGTCGGGTTACGTCTGCAACAACACCTGGGGCATCAAGGGCGCCTGGTATTGCTACAGCGACGGCGCCGATTCGACCATCAGCTGCAAAGGCAGCGACAACAAGGGCATGGGCGCCATTCCGTGGAACGCGGGGTCGACCGCCATGTGCCTGAGCGGAACCATGGGCACAGGATCCGGCAGCTATGCCGGCATCGGCTTCAAGGTCAACTCTGGACCGCCCGGCGACACCGCGGCGCCCGGCACCTGGAACGCGAGCAGCCTCGTCGGCTTCGCGATCACTTTGAAGACCGGAGCCAGCAACAGGGGCACCGGCGGCATGATTCTCAACCTCGAGTATCCGACCACGAACGACATGGACCCGAATACCAAGGACGCTCCGGGCATCACGGTCCCCGGCGTGCCGACCAGCGGCACGATCACCTACAACGCGCTGTTTGCCGATGCCGTGCTGGCCAACAACGCCAATAACCGCAAGTCGGTCGACTCGGCCAACCTCACCGACGTGAAGATCGCCTTCTTCCCGGACAGCATCTCGCACACCTACGACTTCTGCATCACGAGCATCGTGCCGCTGATGACCGCTCCGAATCCCGTCGTGGCCTCGGGCAACTACGGGCCGACCTGGAACAACCAGCAGCCGCAGGCCGTGAACGGCATCAACGGCTACGCCGTTCAGAGCGCCCCGTTCCCCCAGAACGGCAATCCGATGACGATGCAGGTGATGGTCCCCTCCGGCGGAGGCGTCGGGTTCACGTACTCGGCGGGGGGCAGCTTCCAGGCCCCGAACAATGGACCGGGCGCCTTCCCCGCGATCATCAGCGGCTGGGGCCCCGGTCACGACGGCATCCAGTTCTATGGACCCTACAAGCAGGCCAAGACGATCGGCTCGCTCCAATCGATAACGAGCAACTGGTCCTTCACGATGGGCGCCAGCGGAAACGCGGTCTATGACCTCTGGTTCGGCAACTCCGCGACACCAGCGGTCCCGAACGCCGAACTGATGATCTGGATCGGCAACAAGGACAAGATGCCCATCGGCTTCGGCACCGCGTGTGGTTCCGCATTCAACGGGCGAACGCCGTACTGCGGTACCAACGGTACGGGTGAGAGGGTCGTCAGCTACTGGGTGAACACGGGAACCAACGGCAGCCCGGTCAGCAATTTCGACGTGCTGTCCTACGTCAAGGACGCGGCAAGCCATGGCTACGCGGGGCTGTCCAACAACTCCTACATGATTGGCCTGCAGACGGGCTTCGAGGTCTATAGCGGCAGCGGCTGGACCACCTCGAGCTACACCGTCAACATCCAGTAAGCGACGGAGAGGGCCATGCGCAAACAACTTCGTTGCTCAGGTTGTTCGCTCGTCGGCATGGCCTTCCTCACTGGAGTGGCCGCTTGTTCGAGCAACGCTAAAAATCCGGACGCGGGCAAACAGGACACGGGCAATCCGCCGACGGACGTAGCTCAGGGCTGCGAGGCAGGCCCCGCGCCCTCGGGCTACGTCCTCATCGACGACATGGAGACGACGACGCACGGGCCCATCCAGCTTGCGACGGGCATAAGCGGGCAGCAGACGCAGGGATACTGGTACAACAGCGGCGCAGGCTACGCTGGCGACGCCGGAGTTCCCGCCGACACGTCGACCCCTCCGCAGATGTCGTTCGTGTTCAGCGCGCTCTCGTCGGCGACGACCACGTTGAACTGCAAGCCGAGCGCGAACGCGGCCCGTCAGCTCTGTGCGCTCAACGGCCTCTACGACACGTGCGGCGTTGGCTTCGAGTTCGCGCAGCTGCCCGACGTCGATGCGGGGGCTGACCCGGCGGACGCGGGTCCGGGCTCACCCAAGTACACCATCCCGTTCGATATCAGCCGCTACAAGGCCGTCACGTTCTGGGGGATGACGACGACGCCCGACCCGGATTCAGGGTCGCTGGCGGTCAAGATCTCGTTCCCCGACACGGATACCGACCCGCGCGGCCAGGTCTGTAACGGCGGCGGCGGGAATACTTCGAAGTGCTACAACAGCTACGCTGCGAACTTCAAGTTCACGACCAGCTGGCAACAGTTCACCGTGGCGCTGGACACCGGCGCCGGCGATGGCGGCACATCCGGGGCCGTTGGAATCGCCATCGATCCGACCTGGGGCTTCCAGGGCGCGCAGTGGCTGCCCGCCCAGGTGTACGGCATCAACTGGCAGGCCCAGAGAAACATCGACCCGGGAGCGGCCCCTCCACTCATGACGGACATCTGGGTCGACGACGTTTACTTCGTCGAGTGAACCAGGTTGCGCGCGCCTAAGTCGCCGCCCCGCCCTCGACCAGACCGCGCAGCGTCTCCATCGCTTTGATCGTCTGTTCCGGCAGCTGACGGCGGACGAGCGGCGCGAACAGCTTGGCCATCAGGCTCTTGGGCTTGATGTCGATGGTGTGGACCAGGCGCGCGCCGCCGTCCTTCCTCGTCATCTGGAAGTCGACGACGACCTCCATCATCTTGTCCGAATAGCCGACGGTGAGCCGTTCGTTGGGCGTGCGCGCTTTGATCTCTCCGTCCATCGTCCCCGTGCGCCCGCCTTCGCGGTAGGCGTACCGGACCTTCGTGCCGACAGTGTTCGGACCCGGCGACAATTTCTCGATCCCGGTGCAGCGGGACACCCATCGCGGCGTCTGCGACAGGTCGTCGAGGATCGCGAAGATCTGCTCGGGACCCCGGGCGACGTCGATGGCGTGCTCGAAGCGGATCGACATGGGCGGGTCTTCCTTCCTTTCAGCCGACCCGGCTCTGGGTCGGGCTCTGGCTCTGGAGCCGCGCGGACTTCTCCAGCGTCGACAGACGCTCGAGCAGCTCCGCGTGCAGGTGATCGAACTTCTCGTGCAGGTGCGCGATCTCCAGCTCCGATTTCACGTTCACTTCGTACTCGATGTCGTTGCGCACGCGATCGCGCGCCACCTGCCGGTTCTGGCTCAGCAGCACGAACACCGACAAGATGATCGCCTCGAGCGACACGCACATCGTCAGCAGGCCGTACGGAAACGCGTCCCAGCCGCCGATCGGCGTCTGCGCGAGCGGCCCGGTGTTGAGGATGATCCAGACGAAGAACAGCCCGCAGTGGATGAACAGGAACGGCAGGCTGCCGGAAAAGTCCGAGATCCAGTCGGCGGCGCGCATCACCGCCGTGCGCTTGTCCTCCGTCTCCTCGTTGATGTTGCGCGACGCGGTCCGCCGCAACAGCTTCGCCGATTCGCGCAGCCGCCGCCCCGCCGCCGTCAGCAGCTCCATCGCCGCCGCCGGACGCGCCCGCAGGAAGCTCTCCAGATCGCCGCGATCGACGACGACGGCTTCGAGATCCTTCGTCACGCGCGCCGAGGCCGTGCGCGCGCCGCCGTCCAGCAGCGAGATCTCGCCGAAGAAATCGCCCTTGCCCGCCGTCTCGAGGACGATGCGCTCGCCCGTGTCGTTCTTGAAGAAGATCTCCACCTCGCCGGCGCGCACGATGTACAGCGAGTCGCCTGGATCTCCGTAATTGAACAGCGTCGTGCCGGCCGGCTTGCTGACTGTATCGACCCGTTCGGCCAGCGCCGACCGTTCCTGGTCGTCCAGCAGCGCGAAGAACGGAACCTCCGTCAGAATTTCTGGATCGGCACCCACCCTGCCCCGACTATCGCACAGAATCGTCGGTTTCCGGATGGTCGCAGACGCGGCTGTGCGCTAGGAACGAGGCGCGACCGGCAGGGGCAGAGGCATGGACATGGACGAGACCATCTCCGCGAGCGCAGCCGCATTCGACGCGATCGCGCCGCGCTACGACGACATGTTTTCAGCGGCGGCGAACCCGCTGATCGCGATGATGCGCGCGCGCGTGATGAGCGCCGTCGACCGCCACTTCGCGACGCCGTCCACCCTGCTGGAGATCGGCTGCGGCACCGGCGAGGACGCGCTCGCGCTGGTCGACCGCGGCCACCGCGTCGTCGCGTGCGATCCGGCGCCCGCGATGATCGCCACCGCGCGCGCCAAGGCGGCCGCCGCGGAGCCCGGCGCCGCCGCCGCGATCGATTTCGTGCTCGGCAGCGTCGAGGCCGTCGCCGCCCGATGGTCGGCGCGCGGTCAAGCCGTCGACGGCGTGTTCTCCAACTTCGCGCCGCTCAACTGCGAGCCTTCGCTGGCGCCGCTGCGGTTGCTGCTGGAGCGCGCCTTGCGGCGGGGCGGCCGCTTCATCGCCGTCGTCCTGCCGCAGATCTGCCCGCTGGAGGTGGCGCTGTTCATGGCGCGCGCCGAACCGCGCGCGGCCCTGCGCCGCTTCCGCCGCGCCGCCGTCGCCGACGTCGAGGGCCAGACGTTCGCGATGAAATACTACGGCGGCCCCGACTTCGACCGCGCGCTGGGCCCCGGGTTCCGGCGCATCGAGACGCGCAGCCTGGGCCTGTTCCTTCCCCCGCTGAGCTTCGGTCCCGCGTTCGCGCGCGTTCCGGGACTGCTGGCCGCCCTCGGCGCGATCGAGGATCGCGTCGCCGGCCTGCCGGGTCTGCGCCGCATGGGTGACCACGTGCTGCTGGTCTACGAACGCACGTAACAGCTGTCTTCGTTCACCACAGCTTCGTCCGCAGGCCAACCTTCAGCGAGCACACGCAGCGCGTGCAGGTCGCGTTCGTCTCCACGTCCAGGCCGGCGCGGAACGCCGGCATCGCCTCGGACAGCAGGTGGCCGAGCGGCCGCTCGCGCAGGTTGCCGACGGCGGGATGAAAGAAGCAGGGCCGCACATCACCGTCCGCCTCTATGAACAGGCTGGCCCAGGGCGCGTTGCACGCCGGCGCGACGAAGCGCCCCTGCCCGAGGTGCGCGCGATAGTAGGCGACAAGCCGCCGCATACCGTCGGGGTCGGGCGCGATGCGGTGCGCGGCGAACGCGTCTGCGTGCGTGCGGACCGTCGATTCGACGATCGCTTCGAGCTCGTCGGCCTCGCTGGTCGTCAGGAGCAGCGTCCCCGACCCGCCCCCGTCGGCTTGCGGCAGGCCGGGCCGGCGATTGAACGCGTCCGAGCTGACGTCCGCGGCCAGAAACGAGATCTGGTCCAGCTTCATCTCGCGCGACTTCGCGATCAGGTCCGGGAGGAAGCGGAAGTTGTGGCGGTGCAGCGTGGCGCGGGCCCACACCGCGACCTGCGGCGCGCGGGCGCGCAGCTTGCGCACTCCCGCCACGACCGCGTCCAGACCGTCGACGCCGCGAATGGCGCGGTAGAGCTCGGGCGTATGGCCGTCCAGCGAAACGGTCACCGCCTGGAAGCGGGCCGCGACGTCTTCCGCGTACCGGCCCAGGCCGAGCCCGCTGGTGAGCAACTGCAAGGCCATGCCCTTCGCGCGAAACAGATCGGCGGCGGCCATCACGTCGGGCCGATACAGCGGCTCACCGCCCGTGAACACGACAACGCGCGTCCCGAAGCGCGCCAGGTCGCCGGCCAGCCCTTCGATCTCCGCCAGCGACAGATCGCGCGCGCCGTCCGCGCGCCACCAGTCGCAGGACACGCAGCGCGAATTGCAGCGCGCGGTCGGCGAGAACAAGACCAGCGGCAGCGCATGCGTCTTTCCCGTTCGCTCGCCCAGCTTCACCAGCAGGTTCGCGCGGAGGTTTGCGGGCGACAGCATGCGGCTTCAAGGCTAGCATTTCAGCGGAGTCCGCATGACGACCGGCGAGCGCATCGGGGGGGACCCGCCGTCCGGGCGCGCGGTGTCGGTCGTCGTTCCCACCTTTGATCGTCTCGAATACGTCGGCCCCACGCTGGAATCCGTCTTCGCCCAGACGTGGAACGATTGGGAGCTGATCATCGCGGACGACGGCTCCGGTGACGAGCTGCGTTCATATCTGAGAACCTTGCAGAACCGGCCCCGCGTGAAGGTGGTGTGGCTGGCCCACCGGGGCATCCCGGCCGCCGTTCGAAACGCCGCGATTCAGGAAGCGACAGGACGGTACGTCGCCTTTCTGGACTCGGACGACCTGTGGGCACCGCGCAAGCTGCAGCTACAGATCGCGCAGCTCGCCGCACGCCCCGAATGCCGGTGGAGCTACACGGGGTTCCGGCAGGTCGACCGCGCGGGCGCTCCGCTCGTGGCAAGAGGTCCAGCGTGGCACCCTCACGAGGGCGACATCTTCGAACAGCTCGTCACCCACAGCGCGGAGCTTCGTACGCCCAGTGTGATGGTCGATCGACAGCTTCTGAGCGAGGTCGGCGGGTTCGACGAGACGATGTCCTCCGGCGAGGACTACGACTTGTGGACGCGCCTCGCGCTCCGCAGCCCGGTCGCCGTCATCGACGAACCGCTGGTCGACGTGCGCCGCCACGATCGAAACTACAGCGCCAACTGGGCGATCGCGTTCGAAGGACGCGATCGATCGCTCGCCAAGCTCCAGGCCGTCGTCGACCCGCGACGGCGCGCCTTGCTCCGGAGGGAGCGGTCGCGCAACGGCGCCAAGCTGGTCGCGGAGCACGCAGTCCGCGGCGAGCGCCTCGAGGCATTGCGTGCCTTCGTGGGCAGCGCCCCCTACTCGTGGCCCTACCCGGAGTGGTGGTGGCGGGTCGTGCGCGCCGCCGCGGGCAGCTATCTGCGGAACAGGCCGCGCCCGTGACGAAGTTCGTCGTGGGGCTTCACCAGTTGCCATAGGAACCGCAGGAGACCGCGCCGGCCGTCGACGATCATTCGCGGCAATCGGTACACGTCGTCGCCAGGGCCGGCGATCCTGGGTTCGGTCGTCACCGCGGACGCGTATCCGCAGCGTTTCACCGCATCGATGACCGTCGGCGTGAAGCTGCCGAATGGATACGCGAAGTGGTCCACGCGCGCGCCGAACATGCGCTGGAGGGCATTCCGACTGTCCGAGACCTCGCCCGCGGCCTCAGGCGCGTCCAGATTTTCGAGCCATGGGTGAGAGCAAGAATGGGACGCGATCTCCATACCCGCCTCGAGCCATAGCCCGATCTGTTCCCGCGTCATCAACGCCTGGCGCTCGCGGCCCTCGCCGTCGTCCCACTGGTTGTGGCCGCCGATGCGATCGCTGACCAGGTAACACGTCGCGCGGCAATCGTATCGCCGCAGCAGCGGCAGCGCCGCGGTCAGGGTGTCCATGTATCCGTCGTCGAACGTCAAGGCGACCGCGCCCCGCCGGCCGCCGTCCCGGAGGTGCGCGAGGCCCTCCGTCATCGACACGCCCCGCAACCCGAGCCGCCGAAGCGCCCAGAGCTGTCGTTCGAACCTCGCCTCCACCACGTGCAGCAGCGCAAACCGCCCCGCCGCGGGCGCCTGCCCGATATTGTGGTAGCAGAGGATCGGGAGCCTCGACATGCCAACATCCTACCTCCGCGCTCTCGCGGCGCGCCTGCCGGGCCGCACCCGCGCCGCCGCGTCACGCCTGCTCGCGCGCCTTGGCGTGCGAGAGCCCGCTCCCAGCGCGGCGACCTGGGACGCGCAGTACGCAGCGGGACGCTGGGCTTATCTCGGCGAGCTGCCCGAGCTCGCGAGGTTCAGCGTGCTCGCTGGATACCTGCGGCACATCAAGCCCGGCGGGGCGATCCTGGATGTCGGTTGCGGCGACGGTGTCCTCGCGAGTCGGCTGCACGCCAGCGATTACCGGCGATATGTGGGCGTCGACCTGTCGGCCGCGGCGATCCAGAAAGCGACACAGGCGGCCGTTCCGAATGCGTCCTGGATAGCGGAGGACGCCCAGCGCTACGCGCCGACCGAGCGCTTCGACGCCATCGTGTTCAACGAGGTCCTGTACTACTTCGCTGACCCGCCCGACACCGTCCAGCGCTATGCGCGCGCTCTGAACGAGGGCGGCATCCTGCTGCTCTCCATCAATACGGCGTTCCGCGGCGGTACGGCCATCCTGGCTGATCTGAAAGCGCGGTATGCGACCCTGGACGAAACACGCGTCACGAACGGCAGCAACGATTGGTCCTGGGTGTGCACCGCTCTGGCCGGCCGGACCTGACGACGACGCGCGCGTCAGGCGGGCTGCGTCGCCCAGCGGAGCTGCGGGTTCACGATGCCCGGCCACAGGGCCGCGCCGTTGTCGGCAGCGCCCGCCACGACGAACGACAGGTACGGCCGCGTCGGTGCGAGCATTCTCCCACTCGGGACGTCGAACCCGATTTCCACCACGTACATCCGGCCGTTCAGCAACGCCCCCGGAATCGTGCACGACGTCCGATAGCGCCCGGGCCGTTGCTCCGCATCCCTCGTCTGCTGATCGGTCGACTGAAACGCAACCTCGCCTTCCGATGTCACGAGCGCGATCACCGTCCGCGCCCCGCGCAGCCGGGCCGTGACTTCGTACTCGATGTCGATGGCGATCGGTTCCATCGCGTCGAACAGCGCCCGCACCTCGCCGGCCTGGTTGCGGAGGCGCACCGACAGCACGGCGAGGTCATCGAACGCCAGCCCGCCCGACCCGAAGGTGACCTGACCGTCCTGCGCGCCGCGATCCGCCGCACTCGAGAGGTAGCGTGCGATCGCCTCGTCCACTGCGCCGTCGAACTGCATCGCGCCGCCGGAAAGAACGATGCCGCGCGTACACAGCGAACGAACGGCGCCGAGGTTGTGGCTGACGAACAGCACCGTCCGCCCCTGCTTCGCCACGTCGCCCATCTTCCCAAGGCATTTCTTCTGGAAGGCGGCGTCGCCCACCGCGAGCACCTCGTCGACGATCAGGATCTCGGGATCGAGATGCGCAGCCACCGCGAAGGCCAAGCGCATGTACATGCCGCTCGAGTAGTGCTTGACCGGCGTGTCCAGGAAGGCCTCCGTGCCCGCAAACGCCACGATCTCGTCGAACTTCCGCGTGATCTCGGAGCGCCGCATGCCCAGGATCGCCCCGTTGAGAAAAACGTTCTCCCGCCCTGAGAGCTCGGGGTGGAAGCCGATCCCGACATCGAGGAGGCTGCCGACCCGCCCCACGATCTCCAGTTCGCCCCGCGTCGGCTCGGTGATCAGGGAGATGATCTTCAGCAGCGTGGACTTGCCGGCGCCGTTGTGCCCGATGATGCCGATCACCTCGCCTGCGGCGACCTCGAAGCTGACGTCGCGGAGCGCCCATAACGTCTCCGGGCGCGCGCGGCCGCGCAACGACTTCACGATCCACTCGGCGAGCGTGTTGAACTGGACCGCCCGGTCCCGGTTGCCGACGATCTGGTAGCGCTTCGCGATCCCTGACGTTCTGATCCGACCGCTGCTCATGTCAGATGCGATCCGCGAGCGTCCGTTCGACGCGCTGGAAGTAAAACAGTGACGAGCCGAGCACGACGACAATGATCGCGACGGCCAGGAGCAGCGCCGTCAACGAAGGAGCCGACCGGCCGAGGACGCACCAGCGAAAGCCCTCGACGACCGCCGACATGGGGTTGAGATCCAGGAGCACCTTCTTCCATCCACCGCCCACCACCGACGACGGATAGAGCACGGGCGTACAGAACAACCACAGCTGGGTCACGAAAGGCGCGATATGCCGCACGTCCCTGAATTGCGTCGAGAGCGCGCTCAGCCACAGCCCGAAACCGAGCGCCGCCGCGCATCCCAGGCCGACGAACACCGGTAACAGCACGATCTGGGGCGCGGGCGTCGTGCCGTAAGCAAGCATCATCCCCAGCAACACCACGAGCGCGATCGCGAAATCGAGCAGAGCCGTCACCACCGACGCGGCCGGTATGACGAGGCGCGGGAAATACACCTTCGTGATCAGGTGCTGGCTGCCGAGCAAGCTATTGCCTGCGCTGGTCATCGAGTTCGCGAACAGCAACCAGACGACCAGCCCCGAGTAGTAGAACACCTCCGGCCGTACGCCGTCCGTCGCGATGCGCGCGAAATGCGAGATCGTCGTGAACACGATCATCGCGCACAGCGGCTGAACGATCGCCCAGGCGACGCCGAGCACCGTCTGCTTGTAGCGGACCCTGATGTCGCGGAGGGCCAGCACCCAGAACAGCTCGCGATACTGCCAGACCGCCGCAAGGTTCGGCAGACGCCAGCGTCGCTCCGCGCGTACCAATACCCGCCGGAGGGGCGGAGGCGCCGCAAGCGGCGTCGGAGGTCCGGCTGGGGTTGCCGACATCGTGGCGGCAATTATGCCTCACGGTGTTAATTACGCGTGGGGAGCCGGCGAGCTTTGCTCGCCGCGCACCGTCGCGGGAGGGTTCGGGTCGCGAGGGGTACATCGCAGCGAAGCTGCGATGCCCGACCGCGCGTCAGCCACCCTCTCAGGGTTCCCGATTTAATTGCAGCTCAGCGAGCGCGGTCAATGCGACACCGCGCCCGCAGTCGGTCGCGTAGATCAAAGTCTTGGAATCCGGGCGCCACGCGGGGCTGATCGCGTTGCAGTCGGCGTTCGTCAGCCGCCGTCGCTCGCCGCCCGGCAGAGCCAGGAGCCAGAGCTGCCAGTTTCCGTGGTCAAGCTCGGCGTAGGCGAGCCAGCGTCCGTCCGGCGACACGGCGGGATAGCGCGCGGGACGATCGGAGGCTCCAAGCCGCTCCGGCGTCGGGCTGTCCGTACCCGCGACGAACAGCCCCGGCGCAGCTCCCCGCCGTCCCGCGAATACCACCCGGTTGTCCGGGAAGAACGCATAGTCCAGCACGTCCCACTCGGCGCTCGTCAGCGGTTGCTGGACGCCCGTCGAGCGATGCAGCAGCCACAGCTGGCCACGCCCGCGGCGTGAACGGATGAAGCCGAGGCGGCTGAGATCCGCGGAGACGACCGGCGTTCCGGCATCCTCGATCTCGGTCGGCAGCGCGGCGACAGAAAGCTCGGTGGCGTCCTTCGGGAAACGGACGACGCGGGAGCCTCCCGCGGCCGCTACCTCGGCCCAGCCCTCTGACAGGCCGGGCGCGATCGTCGGATGAAACACGTCCGCGCCCGTCAGACCAATCGTCCGGAGCGGCCTCGGCGCTCGATCGAGCACGTAGCCGTTCTCGTCCATTCGCGAAAAGAACACCGCTTCGCCGCCAGCCGCTGGCTGCGCGGCCGGCCACGACTCCGTCCCACGCGTCAGGCGCCGCGGGTAGTCGGCGAACTGTCCGTCGAAGTGACGGATCCAGGACCACGAGGAGGCCGCGACCAGCCCGGCGAACGTGACGGCGAATCGCGCGGCGCGACGCCGATCGACCGGGCCGGCGCCCGGTTCGCGCGAACCGCGTTGCGCGGCAACCAGCAACAGCCAGAACGCTGCGAGCGCGTAGACCCGGGGATAGGCGGCGAAGATGCGCCAGCCTGCCGGAGCTTCGGGGATCGACCCCTGCGTCACGAGGCAGAGGCCGGTGAACACGAGCAGCAGCACGCGCGCCGCCGCCACCCGTTCCGCGCGCAGCAAATAGTCCACGGCCAGCACAGCGGAGAGGATCAGCGCACACAGGTGGTAGGTCGGCGTGCCCGTCGACAGAAACAAGATGAACGCGAGCGTCGCGGCCCAGTCGAGCCTCTCGCGCTCCGGACTCGCTCGGCCGGGCGTCAGGAACCACAGACCGGTCGCGAGAATCCCCATCGCGAACAGCGGCTGCAGTACGGCGAACGCCCGGGGCGCGTGCATGAGCGGGTGCGGATTGAGCTCCGGCTCGAAGATCAGCAGGCGACGGAGCATCCCCGCCAGCGAGCTCATGTGCGTGTCGTAGGGGTCGGTCACCTCGGCGCGCAGCACGGCTCGAGGGACGATCTGCCGCAGGTAAACGTCCCAGGGCTCGACGCCGAACAGCGCAATCCCCGCCACCCCGATCAGCAGACCGACGACCGCCATGCTCGCGAGAGCGCGCCACCTACGTTTGCGTACGAGCAGAAGGACGAACAACGCCGGATACAGCTTCACCGCGGCCGCGACCGCCAGCGTCGCTCCGGCGGCCACATCGTTCCTCCGGAAGAAACACCAGGTCGCCACCACCATCAGGAAAAGGACGAACAGGTGCTGCTGGCCGAACTGAAAGTTGGTTCGCAACGGCACGACGGCGAGAAGCCCGATCAGCGCGACGCGACGAAACGGCTGGCCGGTGATCACGCGCAGCAACCAGCCGATCGCGGGTAGCAACAGGAGGTTGAAGATCAGCCAGCAGTGCTTCGCCGCCAGCGCAGGCAGCGACGTCAGAGGCGCGACCAGCAGCGCCGAAAACATCGTGAGCGGTACGAAGCCAACCAGCGGCTGATCGAGCCCGGCGTGATCCTTCTGGCGCTGCAACCACTCCCAGTCGTAGAGGCGGTCCAGCGGCAGGCCCTCCCGGAAGAGCCGGCCGGCGAGATAGTAGTTGGGGAAATCCGTGAGCAACCGATTCCACGCCGGCAGCAAGCCGCGCCAGACGAACAGCCCCAGCGCCGCCACGAGGAGCGCCCACTCCAGCCAGCGAGGCGCGAGGTCGGCGCGGCGCCCGCCAGGCGGCGCGACGTTTGCTGACATGGTGACGGGGATGATAACGCCGAACACCGCGCCCCGCCGTCAGGGAGCCATCGCGTTCGGCGCACACGTGCATACGTTGAACGGCGCCATGAACGACTGCCACCCTCCGCTGCGCAGCTTCGTCGCGGACTACCAGCGCGTGCGCCTGCGCGAGGGATATGCCTCGACGGATCCGGAATACGCGCGCCGGCTTCCGTTCCGTGACGTCACCGGCCGTAACACCGCCGCCTGGCGGCTGCGCGCCCTTCACTACCTGATCATCCGCGCCGGACTGAGCCTGGTGCGCGCGCGCGGCGCGGGCGGCGTTCGCGTGCTGGATCTCGGCGCCGGCAACGGCTGGATGGCGCGACGGCTGGCGCCCGCGTTTCGCGTCGCCGCGCTGGACGTCGACGGCACCGAGACGGGCCTGGGCGCGCTGCGCGACAGCCGCGTCACGCGCGTCGTGGGCGATCTCGAGGCGCTGCCATTGCGTGCCGGAAGCTTCGACGCCGTGATCGCCGCGGCGACGCTGCACTACGCGATCGATCTCGGGGGCGCGCTCGCCGAATGCGCGCGCGTTCTGCGGCCCGGAGGTTTGCTGATCGTCGCCGACTCCCCGCTTTACGACGACGGGTCCGCCCGCGCGGACGCCTGGCAGCGCACGCACGCGCACTACGCCGGCTTCGACGCCGCGCACCTGGCCAGCCGCTACCGCGGGCTGACGCGCGCCGAGCTCGACGCCCCGGGCCTGTTCCGCTTCGTCACCGTCAGCCCGGGCCTGGTGTCGTGGCGCGCCGCGATCAGCGCCGTGCGCGCCGGGGGCCGCCCCCGCGGTGAACCGCGCTTACCCGTGCTGTTCGGCTGGCGCCGCTGACGCCGGTATCTCCAGGCGCAGCAGGTGGAAGCGTTCGAAGTACTTGTGCGCCGTGCGCTCGTCCGCGGTCACGAATCCAGCATCCGCGAAGCAGGACATGATGCGATCGTGCCCGCTGTCCTCGGAGAAGATGACCGCGACGGTCCCGCCCGGCGCCAGCGCCTGCCGGCACCCGTTCGCGAACGCCCGGATGGTTTCGAAGTCCTGGCCCCCGAAGAAGGCGTGCTCGAAGGTCGAACGCGGCTGGCCGGCGAAGAACGGCAGGTTGAAGCAGATGATGTCGAACCGCCGCCCCGCGAGCGACGAGAACAGATCCGACCCCAGGACCTCCATCTCGACGCCGTTGCGGCGGGCGTTCGCGCCCGCCAGCGCCACCGCGCGTGGGTTGATGTCGCAGGCGGTGACCTGCGCGCCGCGGCCGGCCGCGAAGATGCCGACGGTGCCCGATCCGGTCCCCATGTCCAGCAGGCGCTTGCCCGCGACGGCGACGGTGGATAGATAGTCGAGGAAAACAGGGGTGGACAGGAAATACACCGGGTGGAACACCTCCGGATCCGTCAGCAGCGTGCGCCCGCGCAGCCGCGTCACGGGCTTCGCAAGTTGCCGGAGGGCGTACGGGTGGTAGACCCGGTGAAACAAGCGGCGGCAGAATCTTCTCGCCTGTTCCATTTCACCCACCCGCTTGGCGCTCATGCAATCTGACACGCCCTCAACGAGGTCACAAGACGCAGCCGCCGTGCTGCTCGTGAACCCTCAGATGTGCCGGCCCGGCAGCACGCGCCTGCCGCTATCGGTGCTGAATCTGGCGGCCGTGCTCGAGGGCCAGCGCCCCTGGCAGATCCTCGATGGCAATCGCGGGCCGATCGCGGGCGCGGCGCTGGCGGCGCTGGCCCGGCGGCCGCACGCCCTCGTCGGCGTCACGGTGATGCCGGGCCCTCAGGTCGCCCCCGCAATCGAGATCTCCGCGGCGATCCGGGCCGCGCACCCGTCTGTCCCTATCGTCTGGGGCGGGTATTTCCCGACGCTGTATCCGGATTCCGCCGTCAACGCGCCGTATGTCGACTATCTGGTGCGCGGCCAGGGCGAAGCGACGCTGCTCGAGTTGCTGGCGCGGCTGCCCGACGCCGGTCCGCCCACAGCAACGGACTCGGCGCGCGACCCCTCCGCGATTCGCGACGTCTCGGGGCTGACCTGGAAACAGGACGGGCGCGCGGTCCACAACCACGAACGGCCCCTCGTCAATCCGGACACGCTACCGCCCCTCCCCTACGAGCGGCTCGACGACGTGGGTGGCTACTTTCGTCCGACGTTCATGGGGCGGCGCACCGCCGTTCACCAGGCTGCCCTCGGATGCCGCTTCAAATGCGAGTTCTGCGGCGTGGTGTCGATGTGGAACGGCAACACGCTGCTGGACGCGCCCGCGCGGCTGGACGCGGCGTTGCGCCAGCTTCGCGACCGCTGGGGCGCCGACGGCGTCCAGTTCTACGACCACAACTTCTTCGATCGCGAGGAGACCAGCGTTCCCGTGCTCGAGGTGCTCGCGAGGCTGCAGATGCCCTGGTGGTGCTACGCGCGCTCCGATGCGCTGGCGCGCTTCCGCCCCCAGACCTGGGAGCTGATTCGCAAGAGCCGCCTGCGCATGACCTATATCGGCGCCGAGGCCGCGAGCGACGACGTGCTGAACCGCATGCGCAAGGGATCGCGCGTCGACCACACGCTGGAGGTCGCGGCGCTATGCCGCGCGCACGACGTCATCCCCGAGTTCTCTTTCGTGCTGGGCGGCCCGGAGGATCCCGAAGGCGAGATCGAGAAGACCCTGTCGTTCATCCGCCGTCTGAAGGGCCTTCATCCGGCGTGCGAGATCATCCTGTACTTCTACAGCCCGACGCCGCAGATCGATCGCGCCGCGCTGCGGAACCGTCCCGGCGAGACGCACCTGCCGGTCCTGAAGTCGTACGGACCATCCGGGCCCGCCCTGCCCTCCACGCCCGAGGAATGGACGCAGCCGCGCTGGATCAGCTGGGTCTGCCATCAGGACGCGCCCTGGCTGACGCCGCGCCTGCGGCAGCGTGTTCTGGACTTCGCGCGCGTGCTCGCCTGCCGCTTCCCGACCGTGCAGGACCACCGCACGCCCGAGTGGGGCAAGACGTTGCTGCGCAACCTGGCGCGCTGGCGATACGCGACCGGCAGCTACGGCCGCCCGATCGAGCTCGCGATCGGACAGCGACTGCTCGGCACGCGCGATCCGCGCAGCGAGAGTATCTGAGGCTCTGCGTACGGACCGTCGGGCGATCAGCCCGGGGTCATCGAGGTCGAGCCATCGTCGTTGTTGTTGCTGTCGCCGCACGCCATCGGCGCGAGCGCAATCGACATACCCAGAAGCAACAACACCATCAGCTCTTTGAATCGTCGGGTCATGTCAGTCCTCTCCGTCGAGCAACACACATACGATAAGGCTCGCGCGCCGTCCAGGACAGAGGCGCGTCACAGCGCGCTATTTATTGCGCGAATGCCTGACGGTTTTTCTCACGACCCCGGTGCGATTTTTTGCCTGCCAAATTCGACTTGAACGTTTAACAACGCGTTGTTGGCAAGCCACAACGGAAGCTCGACCAGACCGGTCAACGCCTTCAGCGACGCGCCCAGCGCCCTGTCGGGAGCACCCACCAGTCCGCGTAAGGTTCGCAGGGCCTGCCGTGTCCGGAATTCCGCATGAACAGTCCGCGACAGCCGCCGGTAGAAGTCCCGCGAGAACTGGCCCGGGAACAGCGGATCCAGGTCGTCGCTCTCGCGCCAGTTTCGTTTCTCGCCCAGGCGCGCCTGCACGCTGGCGTGAAACCGCGTCCCCGGCAGCGGGTAGCTGACCGAGATGCCGATGTCGTCCGGCGCCAGTTCGCGCACCAGATTGCGCGTCAGCTCGATCTCGTGCCACCCCTCACCCGGATAGCCGAACTGCAAGAAGAACCCGATCCGGATCCCGGCGCCGCGCAGGCGCGCCACCGCGCCGCGCACCTGATCCAGCGTCAGGCCCTTGTCCATCGCGTCCAGCACGGACTGCGCGCCCGACTCGACGCCCATCCAGGTCTCGGCGCAGCCGGCACGCTTCAACGCCGCGACGTTCTCGGCGGTCATCAGATCGGCGCGCGTCTGACAGAGGAACGGCGTCGCCAGTCCCTCGGCGGCGATCCGCTCGGAGAACGGAAGCAGCCACCGCGCCTTCAGCCCGAAGATGTCGTCGCAGAACCACAGTCGATCGGGCGCGTAGCGTTCGCGCAGCAGGCGGATCTCGGCGACGACGTCGTCCGGCGCGCGCGTGTGATACGTGTTGCCGTAGACGGGCTTCGAACACCAGTTGCACTTGTACGGGCAACCGCGCGTCGTGTTCACGTTCAGCGAGAAATAGCCGTGACGCGCGCGCCAGAACGTCCGGTAGCGATCGACGTCGACGAGATCCCACGCGGCGATCGGCAGCGTCTCCAGCTCCTTCAGCAGCGCGCGCGGACCGGTGCGCCGCACCAGCCCGCGATCGCGGAAGACCAGGCCGGGGACGCCGCCGGGCGAATCCATGTGCGCCAGCAACTCGCCCAGGGTGATCTCCGCTTCGCCGATGGCGACGAAATCGGCGCCCGCGTTCAGGTAGACCTCCGGCGCGTCGGCCGAATCGTGCCCGGACACGATCACGCGCGCGCCCGCGGCGCGCGCCGCGGCGATCATCGCCAGCGCGGCGTCGCGCATGCGGCCCAGGCACATCTTGGTGAACCAGTTGAAGACGTCGTCGTAGATCACGACCACGTCGGGGCGAACGCGCGCCAGCGCCGGCGCGAACCCGCGCGTGTCGTCGTCCAGCATCGGATCGTAGAGGGCGACGTCGTGGCCGAGCGATCGCAGGTAGGCGGCCGCCGTGATCGTCGCCAGCGGCGGATACGGCTTTCCGATCGCATACTGCTTGCGATCGAATTGCAGCAGATGCCCGTGCGCGAACAGGACACGACTCATACGGCGCTCGCGTGCCGAGTATACTGCGCCGCGGACGGCGACCTCGCCCGCCGCGCGCGAATGTGTTGATGTCGCGATGCTCATTACCAGATCCACGTTGTTGTCCCGCATCGCGCGCGCCGCCATCGCGTCGCTGGCCTTCGCGCTGCCCTTCGAACCGGTCGCGCCGCTGGCGCGCGTCGGCCCGCTGCAACTGACCTCGGTCGAGCTGTTCCTCTACGTCGCGCTGGCGCTGTCCGCCGCCGCGATTGTCACGGATCTGTTGCCGCGCTGGAGGCAGCTGCCCTGGCGCCGCATCGCCGTGGTCCACGCCGGCGTCGCGGCGTTCGCGCTGGTGCTGCTGCTGTCGGCCGCACGCGCGCCGCTCGCCCGTCCCGACGCGATCAAGTTCGCCCTGCGGAACCTGGGCGGCATCGCGCTCTACGTGGCCGCCGCAAACCTGCTGCGCGCGCCGGCGGCGGCCTTGACGACGGCCATCGCGATGAGCATCGGCGCCGTCGTGGCCGCGATTCTCATGTGGGCCGAGCTCCACGTTCCCGGCGTCTCCGACGCGCTGACGCCCTTCCATCTCGCGACGTTCGACGTCCTGGGATTGCCCCGCGCCAGCGGACCGTTCCAGTACCCGAACATCGCCGCGATGTATCTGGAAGCCGCCTTGCCGGTCGTGCTGGCGGCGGGCGCGGCGTTCGACATCTACCGGCGCCCGCGATTCAGGGTCGGGACGCTGACCGCGACGCTGGCGGCGCTGTTGATCGTCGTCGCGCTGTCGCTGACCGCGTCGCGCGCGGCGATGCTGACGGCGGCGGTGGTGGTGGCTGGCGTGGCGCTGCACGCCGTGGTCCGACGCACGCGGGCGCGCTGGCAGGCGCCCGCCGTGCTGGCTCTGCTGGGCGTGCTCGCCCTCGCAAACACGGCGGCCGGTTCGCTGGGCGGCCTGCGCTTGCGGTTCTGGAACGACGACGTCTGGTACCGGTCCACCATCACGCCGGCGGGCGGCGTTCCAGGCGCGTTGCGCCCCGGTGCCGAGACCGCGTTCGACGTCGACGTCCGCAACAGCGGCGCGCGGCCGTGGCCGGCGGCGCGCCCGAACGAGGTCGCGCTCAGCTACCACTGGCGCGATGACAGCAACGGCAACCTCGTCGTGTTCGACGGAGTGCGCACGTTGCTGCCGCACGACATCGGCCCCGGCGCGACGGCCCGGCTGAGGGCGGCCGTGAGAGCGCCCGCTGTCGCCGGCCGTTATCGCCTGCACCTCGAGATGGTGCACGAGGGCGTGACGTGGTTCGGAGACCAGGGCGACGCCGGTTACGACGCGGTGGTGGAGGTCGGCGCGGCGGCGCCGGACGCGCCGCGCCTCGCGGCGGTGACCGCTCCGCCCGCGGCGGTTGCGCCGCTGGAGAAGGCCACGCGCCGGATGCTGTGGGGCGCGGCTGTGCTTGCCTGGCGCGATCACCCGCTGCTTGGCCTCGGCCCCGATAATTTCCGGCGCGCCTACAATCGCTATCTCGGCCTGCCGCGCGCCGACGAGCGCCTGCACGCCAACAACCTCTACTTCGAAACGTTGGCCAGCCTTGGCCTGGCCGGCATCTGCGCCCTGGTCCTGCTGGTGATTGGCCTCGCGCGCGCCGCGCGCAACGCCGTCCGGCAGCACGGCGCGGCGTCCGTGGGGGGATTGGTCGCGGCGGGCGCAGCGATGGGCCTCGCCGCGTACCTCGTGCATGGATTTTTCGACTACTTCCTGGAATTCACGCCGACGTATGGCCTGCTTTGGCTACTGGCGGGAATAGTAACTGCCCTTAGTAGGACAGATCCCAGGGGCGTGCCCGAATGACGCGCGACCGATCGCTCGAAACCTCGGTATTGCTGCAGGACTTCGTGGTCGTGCTGGCCGCGATGGTGCTGGCGCGCGGCGCGCACGCCGCGCTGGTCGGGGTGCTCCCGAACTTGAAGCCGCCGGTGGCGGCCGGAGACTACGCGCACCTGCTGCTGGTCTTCCTGCCCACCTGGATGTTCGCGGCGGATCGCCTGGGCATCCACCGCGTCGACACGGTGACCGGCGAGAAGCTGGAGATCGTCCGCCGCGTGATCCTGACGCAGGCCTGGGGCCTGGCGTCGATCGGACTCATCCTGACGTTCGCGCAGGTCTCGCTGAATCGGTCGCTGATCCTCGTCTTCCTGGGATTGTCGACCGCGATGCTGCTGGCGCTGAAGGCGCTGCAGGCGCCCTGGCTGGCGCGCCGGCGCGGTCAGTCGCGCGTGCTGGTGATCGGCGACCCCTCCAGCGCCGTGGCGGGCGAGTTCGAACGCCTGCGCGGCCGCCTGGTCGAGCGCTGGGCCGGCAGTGACGCCGCCGCGCTGGAGGCCCGCTTTCGCGTCGGCGGCGTCGACGAGGTCGTGCTGGTGAACCAGCTTCCGCCGGACCAGATGCTGGCGTACGTCGGCGCGTGCTCGGAGGCGGGCGTTCCGGTCATGCTGCCGTTGCCGCTGGAACCGCAGGCGCTCCCCCTGCCCCCACCGGACGTCGAGACCGTCGGCAACAACGACTACATCGTCTACCAGCCGCGCAAGCTGGACGCGGGCGTGCTGGCGGCGAAGGCGATCGTCGATCGCGTGCTGGCGGCGGTGCTGATCGTTCTGTTCGCGCCGATCATGCTGCTGATCGCGATCGCCGTTCGGATCAGCGTCGGCAGCCCCGTGCTGTACATACAGCGTCGCGGCGGCCTCTACGGCCACCCGTTCCCGATGCTGAAGTTCCGGACGATGCGCCTGGGCGCCGAACGCGAGCGCGCTGCGCTGGAAGCGCGCAACGAGATGGACGGGCCCGTGTTCAAGATGCGCGACGA
>Ga0207648_10002070_pt1 | contig 21873 bp, 16 predicted proteins | sample KBSMisM32_FD_184310 | JGI IMG/M metagenome (GOLD analysis project Ga0207648, IMG submission 184310) | Miscanthus rhizosphere microbial communities from Kellogg Biological Station, Michigan, USA - KBS Miscanthus M3-2 (SPAdes) (version 2) | ecosystem: Host-associated > Plants > Roots >...
GAAGATCATTGGGATGTGGTAAAAGCTGCTGAAAAATATAATGGTCAGGTGATGATGCTGGAGAATGTATGTTACCGTCGGGATGTAATGGCAGTACTGAATATGGTTCGCCAGGGTATGTTTGGTGAACTGATCCATTTACAGGGTGGGTATCAGCATGATCTGCGTGAAGTAAAATTTAATGATGGAGTGAACCCTTATGGGCACGGAGTTGAATTTGGGGACAAAGGATTTTCAGAAGCCAGGTGGAGGACCAATCATTCTGTTTATCGCAATGGAGATCTTTATCCAACACATGGCATCGGTCCAATTGCCAATTACATTAATATTAACCGGGGTAACAGGTTCCTCTCATTATGTTCTTTTTCTTCCAAGGCAAGAGGGCTGCACAACCATATTGTAAAACAGGGCGGAGAGAACCATCCCAATGCAAAGGTCAAATTCAAACTGGGAGATGTGGTCACCACATCCATCAATTGTTTCAATGGAGAAACTATACTTCTTCAGCATGATACTGATCTGCCCAGACCATATTCTTTAGGCTTCAGGGTGCAGGGAACAGAAGGATTGTGGATGGATGTCAATAATGGTTTGTACCTGGAAGGAAAATCCGCAAAACCTCATACCTGGGATACTGCTACCAGCTGGTTGGAAAAATATGATCATCCACTCTGGGCCAGGTGGAGCAAAGAAACTGAAGGCGCAGGTCATGGGGGCATGGACTTCTTTGTTATTCATTCCTTCATCGAATCCATAAAACGTAAAACAGCCACTCCGCTGGATATATATGATGCGGCTGCCTGGAGTGCCATTACACCATTAAGTGAAAAGTCAATTGAGCTCGGCAATGAAACAGTTGAATTTCCTGATTTCACTGGTGGTCAATGGATGTATCGGAAGCCAATTTTTGCATTAACTAACGAATTCTAATCACCAATATTTCGAATAGTTACCTTTGGACAAACTTTATCCAATGCTCGCCACCAGATTTAGACTCCTCCTGCAAGGAATACCTCTGCTCTTTCTTGCCGCCTGTTCTACTACAGAATCCAGGAAACCTGTTATCGATATTGGCCAGTTTGCCAAACAGTATTATGGTGAAGATGCCAGGTGGTACATGGACAATACTCCCTTCTTTGAATGTTCTGACAAAAAACTGGAACAGGTATATTACTATCGATGGAAGATGTACAAAGCGCATATCAGGAATGTAGGACTGAATGAATTTGTAATTACCGAATTTATCAATCATGTGCCCTGGGACAGGGAACCCTGGTGCACCATCAATGCTGCTTCCATGCATCATATTTATGAAGGCAGATGGCTGAAGGATGGCAGGTATATGGATGGATATATTAATTATCTTTTTCAAAAGGGAGGCAATGACCGCAGATATAGCGAAAGTATTGCTGATGCGGCCTATGCCCGGTTCCTGGTGAATGGGGACACTGCTTTTATTCTTCATCAGCTGGATAGCATGAAAATGGTTTATAATAAATGGGCAGATCATTTTGATACTACCCGTCAATTATATTATATACCTGCCATGCCTGATGCTACCGAATATACCATCGCTTCCATTGATGCATCGGGAGGCAAGGATGGATTTGAAGGAGGCGATGCTTTTCGTCCAACTATCAATAGCTATATGTATGGTAATGCAATGGCAATTGCTAAAATTGCCTTGCTTAAGAACGATCTTGCAACAGCAAAGGAATACCAGGAGCGCGCCAGTAAGCTGAAGAGTTTGGTTGAGAGTGATCTCTGGAATGATTCGCTCCGTCATTTTGCAGACCGGTTTAAAGTAGATAATAAATATGTTCATAACTGGGATTTTATCCGTGGCCGTGAACTGGCGGGAATGATACCCTGGTATTTTGATTTGCCTGCAGATGAAACCAAATATAATACTGCCTGGAGCCATGTACTTGATACCAGTCAACTGCTTGGAAAATATGGATTGCGTACCAACGAACCTACTTACCAGTATTATTTTCATCAGTTCGTTTATTTTGAAGGAAGCAGGGGAAGCCAGTGGAACGGGCCAAGCTGGCCTTATCAAACCAGCCAGGTACTTACAGGAATGGGCAACCTCTTAAATGATTATAAGCAAAACAGTGTATCAAACAGTGATTACCTGAAACTGTTGCGGCAGTTCGCCGGTCAGCATTACCTGTCTGATTCAGTAATTAACCTGGTGGAGAATTATGATCCTAACCGTGGCGGACCCATTGTTCATTACTACTGGAGCAATCATTATAATCATTCCTCCTTCAATAATCTTATAATCACCGGGCTTTGCGGTATCCGCCCTTCATTAAGTGATACACTCACAATAAACCCGTTAATTGACAGTACTATCAGTTATTTTGCATTGAGTAACCTGAACTATCACGGGCATCGGTTAACAGTTGTATATGATCGTGATGGAACCAAATACAATATGGGTAAAGGCCTTTCAGTATTGGTAGACAGGAGTCCAACTGATGTTCAACAGGTGAATGGAAAATACCTGGTGAACCTCGGACCCATCTTTCACATTATTTCTTTACCTCAGAATCCAAATTATGCGCTGAATCTTACCCGTACCGGCTACCCTGTTCCATCAGCATCTTTTAATGCTCAGCCTGATACTTCCTTATTTCAGGCAATTGATGGAAGGAAATGGTTTTTTTCTGAGATCACTAACCGGTGGACAACGGATGGATCTGGCGCTACAGAGGATTGGTATGCACTTGATTTTGGAAAGACCGTACCTGTCTCCATGGTCAGGCTATACCTCATGACAGCCGATAGAATATTTGGAGTTCCTGATTCGGTTTATGTGACATATAATAATGGTACTCAGTGGCTGCCGGTAAAACTTCCTTCCCAAAAATCACCACCATTGGCTGGAAATACAGTAAATACCATTGTTTTTGATAAGGTTCAGGCCAGCGGGATCAGGATCAATTTCATCCATTCCAAATCCCAGGTGGCCCTTTCCGAGGTTGAATGTTACTGATTTAGAATTGGTTCCTGCTGTGCCCTGACGGTCAACAAAATGGAGGAGGATTATGATTATACTAACATCTTTGGTCCTAACTTGCAGAAGGACGGCCGAAGTTCAGGAACAACTTTTGCTTGGTAAATAGCGATACATCACTGGACGGATTCCTTCTCACTATTAATATTATTAGCATATGAAAGCAGTTATTTTACTGGCGATACTTTTTGCATCGGTATCAGCCAATTCCCAAACGAAGTTGAAAGATCTGTTGTATGGCGGGAAACTGAAAATGGATTCCGGAACAGTGATCCGGAAAGATGATGATCTTAGCACCAAGATAGATACCAGCACAAAGAAGCCTGTTGAACAGCCGAAAATACAGGTTGTTGATGCGGCAACTCCGGATCTTGGTACAAACGGTCTTCCGATTGTTCCTGATACTTCAACAGCGCTGAAGGACCCTGCAACCGCACCTAAAGCGAATAATAAATCATGGAAAGAATTTATTGATGAACTGACTACCTCACTTCGCACGGAAGTGTTGCCAAATAAAAAGATAAAGGAAGGTACCTACGCCATATTGCTCGAGTATGAAATTGATGTGGACGGGCAGGTAAGGGCCACCAATGTTGCCAGTGATCCTTCCAATTCTTTCCTGGAACAGCAAATAAAAGAGCGGATCACGCTGTCTGCACCAAAAATGGAACCTTTAATGGGTACTAATGGTAAGCCCAGGAAAGCGCAAAAACGACAGACGATCACGGTAACGAAATAATCATTTAACTAAATAAAAAGGTCCGTCATAATAGAGTTGTGACGGACCTTTTTTATTTATGTATTAAATTCCTTTTCTTAATTCCTAACAATTTCCAATTGGGTTTGAAGAATTATTTTAAACCTGTCAAAAAGATAATTGCTTATCTGGTCCCAGCTTTCACGGCAGATTGAATCCAGTTCCGCCAGCTCAGATTCAAAAAAGGAATTACCACTGAAGTAAGTATATTCTTTGCCCAGGTAAAGATTGATCTTTTTAGCAAGAGGATGACTATCCGGAATGGCATCCCTGCGCCATTTCCTCAGCCAGCCTTTGAATTTTATTTCATGTGAATTCTTTAATGTGTGAATCAAATTGTTGATCTCGTCAATAGGGATCGTTTGTCCGCTATAGATTGGAGATAGCGCCTGAAGCATTACATTGACTTCTCCCAAATACTCGTTAGCCTCCTTACGGAGCGAGAAATATTCCTGGTACATATTCTTCAACTCGTTTCCACGACCCTTTGCACTTGCTTTAGCAAGGAAATAATGTATAGCGCCTTTGTCTGACTCGTTTAGTTTTTCCCGGCCTGCTGTTTTTTCAGCCTCCAGTTTTTCGGCAAATTCCGAAGCTTCTTTCCAGCTGTGCTTTTCGCCATCAATATCAAAGGTTTTGGTAGTGATTTGCTTATTTGCAATTGCTTTCAGGATCTCAATGTCTGTTTCCAAAGCCTGTATTCTTTTAAACAGGGTGGCATTTTCAGTTGTAAAAAAATCCGAAAATCCCTGCGGAGAAGCTTGCCCATTTGGTTCCAGCTGGTCATTCTCCAAAATGGCAATCTGGCGGCCACTGAAATAACCATTGTACTCATCAGGTAAAACGTACCGTTTAATATCGGTGGAATACTGCTCTTCAAATTCTTTACCATTGATGGTAGTCGTTTCCTTTTCTGTAACCCGTTCATATATTTTCCGGGTCATTTCAGCCTGAACCTGTGTGTTGTTTTCAAATAATACCCAGGCCGGATCATCAATAATTTCTGCCTTAACTCCAAGACTTTCCAGGTGATGTTCCCGGTCTTCGGTGGATGGGTGAGATGCCCATTGATTTTTATAATTGATCCTTGAATAATTGTTATTATCAATGAACGATCTTGTAACTACCGGCATTTCGTTTTTAATGTCGAGGTTATATTCGCTCGCTATCTGCTTTACAATAATGCTATGGTTTTGATAAACATTTTCACTTACTTTTTTTTCTTTAAGCAATTCATTGCATTTATGCAAAGCGATATTATAACCACTATCGCCGATCTCTAATTTTCTTAAGGCCGTAACAAGGCTTTCGCTTCCGCTAACACTTGCTGCTACCGCGTCTGCATGAAACTCCATTTCACGCGATAAGCGCATATAACTTTTATTAATTACACCATATACTTTTCGTAACACCCACTGGATCCCTTCTGCAATTCTTGCAGTAAGCATGGCAAAGAATGCAAAAGTACCATGAACATTTGCCCAGCCCTGCAGGAAGTTCTTATAGGAATTGTTTTCGAACAGCATATTGAAAATGACCTTGTTCACATTGTATACGAAACTTCCAAGCTTCATGCTCCGTTGTGAGAAATGTCCAAATTCATGCGCCATAACGGCTTTGAATTCACTTACACTAACAATATTGACCAGGCCCAGCCCAATTTGTAAATTCTTACGTACCGGGAAAAACATACTCCAGAAGCTCGAATTGTAAAATACACAGGCATTCACTTCAGGCGACAGATAGATCTTTTTGGGGAAAGGGGTTTGTGTGTCTTTTGTAAGCTGCCTGATAAATGCAAATAGTTTGGGTTGGTCTTTTTCTGTTATTTCAATACTACCTGAGTTATCGAACTTTGAAACTGCAAACATGAATTTGATCAGGAATACGAATACCATTATACCCAGGCCAATCAGGCCGAGTCCTATAAGGATTGTGATCATTTTTGGTATGGTAACAATGATCATAAAGCCTCCGTACAGGCAGCCAATGATCAATGCAATTGACAATAGAAAAAGAAGGATATAAACAACGAAGAAAAATATGATCGAACCCATTGTGCCGGCAACTTCCTTTTTAAAAGCTGCACTCGGTTCGGTTATGCGGGACGGAACATTACCGGGAGTGGCCGGATAAATAAATGTTGTGGTTGGCATGGTGCTTAATGGTAGTTAAAAATCAGAAAAAGATACAAAAACTCTTTCCAGATATATAGCCGGGTAAATTATTAATGCTTTATGGGAAGGAAATAGTGATTCTACACAAGAAATGATACATACGAAAGCTGGATATGCACCCATATTCTTTAAAACAAAAAATGCAAATTATTGTTATCCAATAATTTGCATTTTTGCTGTTGACCCATATGGATTCGAACCATAAATGACTGAACCAAAATCAGTAGTGTTACCATTACACCATGGGTCAATTCCACACCAGGTCCTATTCGGAATTGGGAGTGCAAAAATAGGGTTTACCGGGCTTTCACCCAAATGGTTTTTGCCCCTTTTTGGTCCTAATCCATTAAAAATTAAAGGCTGATGGGGGATTGTGCAGACTGTTCCTTTTCCTCCCTATCTTTCAACTCTTTGATCTTGTCCAGCGCCCCTGCAACCACATCACACATGACCGTATAAAGCGCTCCCTGGCGATAATTTGTATATATATATTCCAGTGCTTCATTCTCATCCGGTATAACAAGTACAGGCAGTGAACTGTTTACATTTTCAATCCCTTCTTTCAATAAACTGATGATCTCATCCGCGGTGCGGCCACGCAGGTTTTTGTCGCAACGGATAATGATCTCATCAAAACATCGTGCTGATATCTCACCCAAAGCCCTGATATCCCCATCACGCCGGTCACCCGTACCGGATATTACCCCAATACGCGTAGTATAATCCAATCGACTGATAAAATCACATAGCAATTGCAAGCCGTGTGGATTATGTGCAAAGTCTGCTACCATGGTGAAGTTCCTGAAGTGGAAGAAATTCAATCTACCAGGGGTTTGAACTGATGAAGGCATAAAAGACGTCAATGCAGACCTGATATCTTCAATCGTGATATCCCTGAATAAATAGGTAGCCAGTACAGAAGGCAGGCAGTTTTGAATATTATGAGTAGCCTTTCCTTCAAAAGTGATCGGAATATCTTTAACAGCCATCACTCTGATCTTCCAGTTACCCTTCATGATACTTACGTACCCGTTTTCATAAACTGTTGCCAGGCCTCCGCGGGCACAATGCCGTTTGATCCTGGGATTATTTTCATCCATGCTGAAGAGTGCAACATTGCAATTCAGGCCCTCTTTCATTTTATATACAAGATCATCATCGGCATTCAGGATCGCATAGCCATGCGGGAAAACTGTTTCAGGTACCACAGCTTTTACTTTGGCCATCTGTTCAACTGTATTAATACCCGCCAGTCCCATATGATCCGCCGCTACATTGGTAACAATGGCAACATCACAATGCTGAAAAGCAAGCCCTGCTTTCAGTATCCCACCACGGGCACATTCCAGTACTGCAAAATCTACCGTAGGATCTTTTAAAACAAAGGCAGAACTTATGGGGCCGGTACAATCACCTTTCATCATCATCTGGTTCTGGATATACACACCGTCACTGGTGGTATATCCAACTTTCTTGCCGGCAGATTTTGCGATATGCGCCGTCAATCTTGTTGTGGTTGTTTTACCATTGGTTCCGGTAACGGCAATAATGGGAATACGTCCAATACTACCACGGGGGAATAACATATCAACAACCGGCTCCGCCACATTTCTTGCCAGCCCTTCGGCAGGTTCAATATGCATTCTGAACCCCGGGGCTGCATTTACTTCCAGCACCGCACCTCCGTTTTCTGAAACAGGTGTGCGGAGATCGGGCGTCATAATATCAATACCGCAGATATCTAAACCAATAATACGGGCAATTCGTTCACACATGAATATATTGGCCGGGTGAACCTCATCAGTTACATCTGTGGAGGTTCCACCTGTAGAAAGGTTGGCGGTTGGCTTTAATAATACCAGTTCCCCATTTGGTGGAACGGTATCCATTGTATAACCTTTTTCATCCAGCATTTTCTGGGTGAACTGATCAATGGTGATCTGCGTTAATACTTTTTCATGTCCATATCCACGACGTGGGTCCTTATTGGTTTCATCTACAAGCCATTGAATAGTGTGCACACCATCCCCAATTACTGAAGCTGGTGTACGTAAAGCAGCACAAATAAATTTATAGTCGATAACGAGACACCGAAAATCCACTCCCAGTATGTAGCGTTCCACAATTACATTGCGACTAAACTCCTTTGCCGCCTCAAAGGCACGCAGTGCCTGGTCCCACGAAGTAATATTGGTAGTATTTCCTTTGCCGTGATTGCCATCGATGGGTTTTATCACCAGTGGATAACCAAATTTTTCAATGGCTTCGAGCAATCCATCTTCAGTCCGGATCACAGTGCCCTTGGGAACCGGTATCTCTGCTGCTTCCAGCAACATTTTAGTTTCCTCTTTGTTACATGCAATATCAACCGCAATATTGGAAGTGGTGGAAGCAATAGTAGCGCGCACTCTTTTCTGATTTACACCATATCCTAACTGTACAAGGCTTTGTTTATTTAACCGGATATAAGGAATGCCTCTTTTGGCAGCCTCATCAACAATACAACCGGTTGAAGGTCCCAGCCTGGTCTCTTCCCTGATCTCGCGCATCTCCTGGATATCCTCCTCCATATTATAATCCTGGCCATCTATCAATGCCTGAACAATACGTACCGCCGCCCTGGCGGCGTAAACTCCGGCGTCTTCTTCCATATAGTCAAATACCACGTGATAAACGCCCTCTCTTTCGCCCGTTCCTCTCGTTCTGCCAAATCCACAATCCATTCCTGCCAGCGTCTGTATCTCCAGTGCCACGTGTTCAATAACATGTCCCATCCACGTGCCTGATTCAACTCGCTGGAAGAACCCTCCGGGCACACCCTCACTACAACGATGTTCCTGGAGAGTAGGTAGTAATTTTTCCAGGCGTTCCCGGAAACCTGGGATCACATTGGAAGGTTTTTGCTCCATCTCTTCCAGGTCCAGCTTCATTTGGATAAGTTTTGGGCGCCGTACGCTCCAGTAATTGGGACCTCTCAGCACTTTAATTTCCACAATACGCATAGAAAACTTGGGTTTATCTGAAATTAGTTGATTTTAGGGAAGTTGCCAAAGAGAGGAATTCTTGCTACATTCATTACTCAACCAAAACGCATGAGGATTTTAAATTTTACTCTCCTTCTACAGTTTTTTTGTTGCACTGTAATAGCCCAGGATAAAGACAAGGACTGGGTTGGTAAGAATATTTCGATTACGCGCCATCAACTGAAATTGGGAACAGAGGTATTCAGTTATACGGCCACTACCGGCTACATGGAAATGAAAGATGAAAAGGATACCTTAAAAGCTAACCTTTTTTTTATAGCCTATACCAAAGATGGTGAAGCTGATCCTGCCAAACGTCCAATTCTTTTTTCATTTAATGGCGGTCCGGGTTCCGCTTCTGTATGGTTGCACATGGGTGCGTTGGGACCAAAGATCGTACAGATGACCGATGAAGGGAATACGCTGCCTCCCCCATATAAGTATGTAGATAACCCCAATACCTGGCTGGATAAAGCAGATATTGTATTTATCGATCCCATGATGACGGGCTATACAAGACCTGCCGGCAAAACGCAACAGGGAGATTTTACCGGGTTTGATAATGACCTCAGCTTTGTGGGGGATTTTATTCGTCTTTACACAACACGATATAAGCGCTGGGCTTCTCCCAAATTCATCGCTGGTGAAAGTTATGGCACTACCCGTGCGGCTGCTCTTTCCGGTTACCTGCAGGAGCGTCATGGTTTGTATGTAAATGGCATCATCCTGATTTCTGCCATACTTGATTTTGGAACAGTAAGATCAGACAGAGGGAATGATCTTCCCTTTACCCTGCTTTTACCCACTTATTCAGCAACATCCTGGTATCATAAAAAACTGGACCCAAAATATTCCAGCCTGCCTGCTTTGTTGCAGGAGGTCCAGCAATTTGCAGTTAATGAATACAATGACGCATTGATGAAAGGAGACCGGCTTTCGGCTGAAGAAAGACACAATGTGATAAATAAGCTGCATAATTATACCGGGCTTTCCACGGATTACCTGGATGAGACCAATCTCCGTATTTCCGTTGGCAGGTATAATAAGGAGCTTATGCGAAAAGAAGGGAAAACGGTAGGTCGCCTGGACTCACGTATTATTGGTAGTGATTATGATGCAGCGGGAGAGGAGTATGATTACGATCCCAGTTACAATATCGCCATTTATGGCACCTATACCACGGCCATTAATGATTATATCAGACGGGAATTAAAATATGATAATGATCTGCCTTATGAAATACTGACAGGTCGTGTTCGTCCCTGGTCAAATAGTCGTGATAAATACCTGAATGTAGCCGAAACGCTGCGTGATGCAATGGTTAAGAATCCTTATATGAAAGTATGGATCTGTAATGGGTATTATGATATGGCCACGCCTTATTTCGCTACTGATTATGTGATCCATCATATGTTCCTTCCAAAGGAATTGCAAAAGAATATCAGTTTCACCTATTACGAGGCCGGCCACATGATGTATATCCACAAGCAATCTTTGCTGCAATTGAGAAAGGACTATGTGGATTTTATGAACAATGTTCTTCGTTAAGGATAAAGCAAAAGTATGTCGTTCAATCGTCGGAATTTTTTACATAAAGCTGGTGCGCTTACTGCCACTGCATTTTTCAGCTCGCTGACAAAACCGGCATGGAGCCGTAATTTGGATAGGGCTTTGCGGAATGCTGAAGGAGTGAGTGCTGATCAACTGGCGGGGGAGGAGGATTTCTGGTATTATGTTCAGCAATCATTTAATACTCCAGCCAATCTTATCAATATGAATAATGGTGGTGTATCACCAGCACCAAGGATTGTGGCTGAAGCGATGAAGCGATATTATGATATGAGCAATGAAGCGCCAAGTTTTTTCATGTGGCAAATTCTTGATCGTGGGCGTGAACCTTTACGCACGCAACTAGCCAGGATTGCAGGCTGTAGCGCGGAGGAAATCGCCATTAACCGTAATTCATCAGAAGGATTGGAAACAGTTATTTTCGGTTTGCAATTGAAAGCCGGAGACGAAGTGGTTGCTGCCAAACAGGATTATCCCAATATAATTAACGCCTATAAACAAAGAGAGATTCGTGACGGGATTAAAATTGTCTGGGTCAATTTGGAACTGCCTTCTGAAAGTGAAGACTACCTGGTAAGTCAATATGTAAAAGCCTTTAGTCCCAAAACAAAAATTGTACATGTAACGCATATTATCAACTGGAACGGACAAATACTGCCTGTCAAAAAAATAGCACAGGAGGCGCATAAAAGAGGGATCGAGGTAGTGGTTGATGGTGCCCATAGTTTTGCCCAATTGAATTTTAAGATACCTGACCTGGATGCTGATTATTATGCAGCAAGCCTTCACAAATGGTTATTTGCACCGATCGGCACTGGTCTGTTATATGTGAAAAAGGATAAGATCAAAACAATTTATCCTTTATTTGCCGCGCCGGATGACCCTTTAAAAGATGATATCCGGAAATTTGAACACCTGGGTACAAGGCCTTTTTATATAGAACAGGCAATTGGCAAGGCAATAGATTTCCATGATATGCTTGGACCGGAGCGGAAAGAAAAAAGGCTGCACTACCTTAAGAATTACTGGATGGAAAAGGTCCGGAATATTCCGAAAGTAAAGATCAATACATCACTTGATCCCAAATGGGGTTGTGCTATTGGTAGTGTCAGGGTAGAAGGCAAAACCCTGGTAGAGATGTATAATTACCTTAATAACAATTACAAGATACATACAGTACCCATCGATTGGGAGAATATTCATGGCGTGCGGATCACTCCTAATGTTTATACAACAATTCAAAACCTTGATGTGTTAGTAGAAGGAATTACGGCTTTTGCGAAAAGCTAAGTACCTTTTACCAAATATGTCTGCTCCACTTACCAACCGCAAGATCAATCTGCTTCAGGCAACCTCTATCAATATGATAGATATGGTAGGCATAGGACCGTTTGTGGTAATGCCCTTTGTTGTCAGCCAGTTCAATAATGGACTTTTCTTGTGGGCCTGGATATTTGGCGCCTTTACAGCATTGACAGATGGTATGATCTGGAGTGAACTGGGGGCTCGTTATCCTTTGGCAGGAGGTACCTACAATTTTCACCGGATTGCCTATGGTGAAAAAGGAGGTAGAATGATGAGCTTTCTCTTTGTATGGCAAACTGCAATACAGGCACCCCTGGTGGTAGCTTCTGCTGCCATTGGCTTTTCCCAATATCTTACCTACCTGGTTGATCTTAGCCTGATCCAGCAGAAAATGGTTTCTGGTGGACTTGTGATCCTGGTTTTTATACTCCTCTATAGACGGATTGAAGCAATTGGAAAAATATCGGTGATTTTGGGATTGGTGGTTATTTCAACTATTGTCTGGATCATCATTAGTGGGCTAAGCCATCAACATCATTCCATACAACTTGTTCCAAAAGAAGGCAGCTCGTTTTTCAGTTGGGCATTTGTAGCAGCCATCGGCCATGCTTCCTTAAAAACAGTTTACGCTTACCTGGGTTATTATAATGTTTGCCACCTTGGAGGAGAGATCCGTAATCCGGGACTGAATATACCTCGAAGTATTTTTATATCTATTGCAGGAATTGCTATCCTTTATTTGTTGATGAATATAAGTGTGATGGGTGTTATGGACTGGCATGCAATAAGGACAGATGACAAATATATCGTCAGCTCTTTTATGGAACAGGTTCATGGAAGACGGGCAGGTGTTATTGTTACGGTACTCATCCTTTGTATTGCAATGTCTTCCTTATTCGCGGTGGTATTGGGATATTCAAGAGTTCCTTATGCAGCCGCAGTTGATGGCAATTTCTTTAAAGTATTTGCAAAGCTTCATCCGGTCAAGGAATTCCCATATATCTCTCTTGCCGTTCTCTGCGCTACCGGGTTTGTTCTCAGTCTTTATATACGCCTGGATAAAGCAATAACCGGAATACTTGCAATGCGGATAGTTATCCAGTTTATCGGGCAGGCCACGGGTGTGGTTCTTCTCCGCAAAAGGAATGGTACATCCGGACTTCCTTTCCGTATGTGGCTGTATCCACTTCCAGTGATCCTTTCAATTGCTATCTGGCTTTTCCTGTTCTATAAAACAGGCTGGTTTGCAATAATAGGAACAGGTATTGCGTTGTTGGGTTTGATTGTTTATCTATTAATGCAAACACTCACAAGAAAGGAGACCCTATAATTAGAACTAAACTACTTTTGGGTTATTTTTGCGGATATATAAATCCCATTGAATGAAGCATCCTACGGGAAAACTGATCGCCATCGGCGGTGCCGAAGATAAGGGTACTGACCTTGAAGTTGGCGAGATACACCGCAGTAATCTCAATTTTTTCGAGCTGGGTATTTTACGCCAGGTGGTGGAGCAGGCCGGCGGCCCTTCTTCCCGCATAGAAATTATCACCACAGCTTCCATGATCCCGTATGAAGTAGGGGAAAATTACCTGAATGCTTTTGGCAAGGTTGGATGTACCAATGTGGACCTGATGCATATCCGCAACCGTAGAGATGCCACAAATCCTGCCTATATCCAGCGCATCCAGCGTTGTGACGGGATTATGTTCAGTGGGGGTAATCAATTACGATTAGGCTCCATATTTGGCGGAACAGAATTGCTGCGCATTATGCTGCAGCGATATGAATCAGAAAAATTCATGGTAGCTGGTACAAGTGCCGGCGCTATGGCAATGAGCAATACCATGATCTATGAGGGTAACGCCATGCGTGCCCACCTGAGAGGGGAAGTAAAGATCACTACGGGTCTTGGGTTTATCGATGATGTGATCATCGATTCTCATTTTGAAAAACGCGGGCGCTTTGGTCGCCTGGCACAGGGTGTAGCTTCCAATCCTCAATGCATAGGTATTGGATTGGGAGAAGATACCGGCATGCTGATCACTGAAGGCGGAAATAAATGGGAAGCTATCGGCAGCGGACTGGTTGTGATCATTGATGGATATGATATCAAGCACTGCAATATTGCCGATATACCCGATGGCAATCCTATTAGTATAGAAAATCTCAAAGTTCATTTTTGCGAAAAGGGAAATGGCTTCCTTCTCAGAGAACGCCAGTTCCTGCCAGAGGCCAGGGAAGGCGCCGTGATCCGGAAACAAGTGGATGTGGAATAATCCATTCAATTAAGCATTGGTTGATTTCATTGAAGATTGCCGGCATTCCGTTGAAAATTTAAGGAACAGGCTGATCAAGTGCCCCGCCCGGGGTAACTTTATATGGCTATATGACCTGGCCCTTCCATAACCGCCCTCAGGCCAATTACTGGTTAAAGGTTTTTGGTTTTTATGCTTTATTTGAAGGCTGTATCCAGCTATTATATAATTATCTCCTTAATGAATATGGCAAAAGACCAATCAGCAATCTTGAGTTTCATGGTCTCATGTGGTTATTTCAATGCATACTCATCTGGCCGATCTGGTGGGTGGCCTGGTCTGTTTATAAAAGAAAGGTGGTCATCCAGGTTGCCGTAAATCTTGCCTTCTTTGTTGTCTATAGTATCTTCTGGTTTGGCCCTGTACAGGATATCATTCAAAATCTCCACCAGGGATTGCAGCAGGTTACGCGTAATCCTGTTGATCGTATAATAACTCCCGTGGATGCAGCAGCTGATCTGCTTCCCTATCAATTGCTAAAGCATACATTTCGCCTGTCATGGTTTTTCCTGGCCAATTACCTCTACCACTACAGGCGGGAAGAACAACAGCGGATGGAACTGGCAGTTGCCAACAAGGACCTCCAATTAAAATTGCTGAAATGGCATTTGAACCCGGGGTTTTATTTTAAAACGATTGACCATTTGCGCGCTTTGTCTTCAAAGAGTCCTGCCAGCTGTACCCGGCCCATTTTGCAATTGGCAAAAGTGATGGAATATGTGATCTATGAAGCAAAGGAGAAAATGATTGATGTTTCCAAGGAGATCCATTTCCTGGACGGGTATGTACAATTGATCAATCAACAACCCGGGCACACTGCTCATTTCACACTGCGATCAGAAGGATCAACTGACAGGTTAAAGGTGCCTCCTTTGCTCCTGGCTGGTTTTATTGACCGGATTGCAGCGGAGAATTTTGCTGAACATTCCACGTATGACATGCAGCTTCAGTTTTCCGGTAATAATATAACCTTTATCATTCAGGGTGATCTTAACCGGAATGAACATCCCTTCTTTGGTCAGGGGAATGAAGACGTATTATACCGGCGCTTTAGAGAATTATATGAAGACCGGTTTACCTATCGTATTTCTTCGAACAAAAAATTCTTTGAACTAAATGTAAGGTTAAATGAAGAGGCATGAACAAATTCCAATTAAGCTCGTGAACCGGAAGCATTTTCATATTGAACGCTTCTGGATTTTGGCCTTTGGTGTTTATGCAATGGCGGAGATACTTTATTGGGTCCTCAATTATGTGAATTATTATAACCGTTGTACCGACTGTGCCCAACCCCTGGTATATTATACATTCCAGGCGTTGCTAAACCTGGTACTCACAGGATTGGTCTGGTATGCGTTGAATAGTTTTTACCGGAGGAACCGGTTAATGGTGGTTGGACTGAATATTGTGGTTTTCCTGTTACATTATATTGCCTGGATATGGTTGAATTATGCAGCTCAAAAATTTGGCCCGGAGTGGTTATTGCATAACGCCATCTTTCACAGTACAATTAAAGAACTGATCTATTTTTCCTGGTTTGATATCGGAAAATATGTGTTGAAAGTGACGGCCTTCTATGCCATGAAATTCTATTATGATTACCGGAACAGTGAAAAGCAACGGATTGAACTGGCAATGATCAATAAGGATCTTCAACTTAACCTGATGAAGCAACAGCTTAGTCCCCATTTTTATTTCAATACATTAAATAATTTGTATGGACTGGCCCGGAGCAATAATGTCCAACTTTCGGGAGCATTGCAACAGCTTTCAAATATTATGCATTACGTGATAGTAGAATGTAACCAGCAGCGGGTCAGCCTGCAGAAAGAGATTGATTTTTTACAAAGCTATATTGCACTGGAAAAGCTACGGTATGAAGAGAACACGGTGATTGATATGCAGGTGGAGGGAAAGGCTAACGGACAAACCATACTTCCACTTATGCTGATCCAGTTTGTGGAGAATGCCTTCAAGCATGGGATGAAAGAAAAGTCAGAGCAGAACTGGATGAAAGTGAAACTGAAAATACAGGACAGTAATCTCAGTTTTTCAGTAAACAATAGTTATTACTCTCCTTTGTCTGCGGAAGGTATTGGAATTACCAGCGTTAGGAACCATTTGAATTTACAGTACGAGGGAAAATATGATATGGAGATGGACCGGGTAGATGGAATGTTTTCGGTGAACCTGCAACTTGATTTAACCTAAGAAATAATACAGCCATGAAGCCAATTGCCTGTGCCATTATAGATGACGAACCGATTGCCCGTGATATTGTGGCAGAGTTTATCAGCCAGGATGATCGCCTGCAGTTGGCTGGCAGTTATAAAAACGCCAAAGAAGCAATAAAGGGGATGACAGTGACACCAGTGGAATTGCTTTTCCTGGATATCAATATGCCGGGGCTGACTGGTTTTCAGTTACTGAAAGCAATGCCCAATCCTCCTGGGATTATTTTTACTACAGCCTACCGGGAACATGCACTGGAAGGCTTTGATGCCAATGCCATAGATTATTTGCTGAAACCAGTTGCCATTGAGCGATTCCTGCTGGCAGTTAATAAGGCCTGGAAATTTTTGAGGCCGGCGCAACAGGCAGCTGAAAATAAAGTACCAGGTGAGCATGAAGAAACTGGAGATGATTTCTTCTTCGTGAAAGCGGAAGGCGGGCTCGTAAAAATATTCCTGAATGATATATTATTTATTGAAGCACTAAAAGAGTATGTAAAGATTGTATTGGCCGATAAGGCTGTGATAACCTATCATACGCTATCAGGCCTTGAAGAAAAACTCCCCAAGGGAAAATTCTACCGCATTCATCGTTCCTATATCGTTAGTATAAAAGCCATCTCCAGTATCGAAGGCTTTACAGTGAAGATTGATAAATATGAATTGCCCATTAGTCGCAATGAGCGTGATGCCTTTGTTGAAATAGTGGCAAGTGGAAAGATTATTTCCAAATGATTTACTTCAAATATTAATTCGCTTCGTTGAAATCCTCTGCAGTTGTATTGAATAGTAAAAGATAATTTATCATTCTATAGATAGAATCTCTCCACTCATTGAATAGTTCCCCTGTATTCTGCGCCATTATATAGTTTCAACCATCATCAAAATAAGTACTATGAAACATTTAATCGTGCTAACTATGTTATTTTCACTGTTCATCATCCTTCCATCCTGTAAAAAAGGAGATGCAGGTCCGGCTGGTCCGGCTGGTCCACAGGGTCCGGCAGGCCCACAAGGCCCAATAGGAATTGCGGGCAATGCCAATGTTACTCTGTACACTTTCCCTGGTAATGATTTCTCATCAACCGTTTCCGAAACTTTGCAGATTGCCACAACTGCAGATACAACGAACCGAAGTGTATTTTACGTTTACCTCTTCAGATCGCAAAACGGCCTGACATATCCCATACCTGGATTTGCATATGGCGGGTTTAGCGATTATCGTACCTATTGGAGCTTTACATCAAAAGCGAATATTTTTATTAATAAGGTATCCGGACCTGGCGAGGATTATGCAAGCATAAAAGTTATCCGTGTGTATGCCAGTAATGTTATGACGGGTGCCAAATTGCTGGAACCACAGCCTGAGATTGATTTCAAAGATTATTACGCCGTTTGTAAATATTACAACCTGCCATACTAAGACAGCAATCAGTTAGGATTAGGACCTACAATGGGGTCTTCGAAAGGAGGCCCCATTCATTTATTCAGTAAAGATTGGATAGAAATACCCTTAGCAGTTGGTTGAAGAAAATGTTCCATTCGTTTAAAACGCACATCCCCCGGGTATTTTTATTGAACTGTTCTTTCCATTAGTTGAATATCCTGGATAAACTCTCTATTCCTCTTTAGTTTCAATAGCAAATGATCCGTATGAAACAAAGTATCCCGAAAATTCTTATTCCCCTGCTTCTGGTGATCGGAATTTTTTCCTGTAAGAAAGAAGATTCCAACAAAAAGGAAACTTTATTAAGCAGGGTGGTTTATAATGGATTGAACGGCTATAAGCTTTATTATTCAGACAAAAACCTTTGGACAAAATGGGAACTATTCAATTTGGACCCCGTTGATAATAGTCTTTCGGTTTATATGACTATGGAGTATAATGACAAGGATCAGTTAACAAAGCTCTCCCAGTTCAGAATGCCTGGCGATGTTCCCTCTCAGCGTTTATTTTTTGAATATGATAATTCGGGTAGGCAAACCGGGTATTCCCTGTATGATCTCCAGGGCCCCAATCCCTCAAAACCCTCTCTGAAAGGCACCTTTTTATACAACCAGCAAAATTTGTTAGGTACCGTTACAATAAGAAAGGATAATGGAGATCTGTATGCTCAATTTTCGCTAAGCTATTATCCCAATGGCTTTTTGAAAGAAAGAGATGAGTATGATGAAACAATTACTCATCAGTTAAGACTTACCAGTAAAACAATTTATTCAATTCCAATTGACAACAGTATTAAAGGCTGGGAAAAGATGGCAGTATTGCCTCTTGATGGTGATGAATTAACAAAGAAACCCCGGTATGAAACGGTTCAACGTTATCTCTACAATAATGGAGTACTAATGAAGAATATCAAGGAAACTACATCTGCCAGGGAAAATAATGCTGACGGTACACTCAAGCGACTGACATCAACCACTCAAACTATTACTCCAGTCTCCCCGGACCAGGTTAATATTTATGAGTTTGAATATGTACAGCAATAATACCGGTGAGAAACTGATTGTCGGCACCCATTCAAAATTTTAATCAATGAAAACATTTTTCTTTTTTGTCACCCTTGTAATATTCTTTTTTGGCTGTAAGAAGGATAAGGATAACAATAGAAATAAACAGCTTTACCTGAGTAAAGTGTTCAACGACGGTCTCCTTGAATCTGAATATTTCTATGACGCGGATAAAAAAGCCTATCGTCGTAATGATTATACCACAACCAACGGCGTGAGTACTTATGCTGGCTTCCGGCTTTACGAATACAATTCGAACAAACTTCTGGAAACTATGACCCTGTTTTACAAGAACAATGTATTCGCACAAAAATACCGGATACAGTATGATGCCAACAAAAAGCCTACCCGGCTGGATGATCTTGCCAATGACAATAGTTTGCAGTGGTATCATATTTTCGATTATAATCTCCAGGGCGACTTTTCTAAATATTCAATCTTTAACGCCGGCACTAATAAAAAGACTATTGAAGCAACCTTTAGCTACAATGATAATCATAAGCTAACCAAGATGATAAGAATGAACTATAGCAATAACCCGGCTACGAAGTTTGACAGCAGCACCTATTCTTTCAATAGTAAAACTCTTCCTGCCAGTTGGAATTGTTTTGAAACTTTTGTGTTTGGTTCTCTTCCTACCGGCGACAGAACTTTTATGGATATGACATTGGATAGTTCCTTTTATTATTATGTAGATGCTCCCCCAACCACCAACAGAGCGACTTTTTCCGCCAAACAATACAATAGTGACGGTTACCTGATCAAACAACACTTTAATTATAAGGTGACGGGTTCAATATCTTCTTCAACTATTGACTTTGATAAGACCTATGAATACATTCAATAGAAACCTGTAACGTAAAAAACACTCTTTATGAAAAAATCCCTGGTGATACTGTTCGTTGCAGGTTTTTTTATCACCTGCAAAAAAGATAAATCCCCTTCTGCCAGCAAGGAAACCGTACTTAGTAAGGTATCCTTTAATGGCACCCTGGTATCAGAATTCATTTTTTCGCCACAAAAGCAATTGACGCGATTAAATGAATACAATGAAAAAACCGGGAAATTCAGTTATGCAACTGTTTTTGAATATGATGCAGTAGGCAGAATGGTGATGGAGAATCAATATAGTTCAACCAATAAATTAATGGGGCAGGTGCTGTATAACTGGTTGTCTGCTGATAAGCTCAGTTTCCATCAATATAAATCATTATCAGGCGCGGATTCCGGAAAAATAACAAACCGGGTTAATTACAGCTATGATGGTTCAGGCAGGATCAGCCAGCGGGCATGGATAAACCTGGTTTCGAATGTGATGGAGAATTCTGGTGACTATTCATACTATAACAACAATAATCTCCGGTTAGAGGCAGCCTACTACTATGATAATGGTGTTCCTAAACTACAGTGGGAAACGGATTATACAGATGGTAATCCCATCCCGCCATCACTTCTGAAACATAAGGGTTGGCCCATCAATTTCCTCTTTTTTGATATGGCAACAGGTGAAAGCCATTTTACCTATTATAATAATGGAGCAATAAGTTTAGAATCAAAAGTGATCTTCAGTGATAGAAAATATGATAATGCCGGTTTCCTTCAATCTCAGACCATCACTCGAAAAAGCATAAAGCCTTTAAAGCCTGATGAAGTTATCCAGGCCAGGTACGAATATATCCAACTATAAAAGGATTCAACTTAAAAATAATTACGATGAAAACTTTGTTCATTCTTCCTTTGCTCTGGTTGCTGACTGCCAGCACAATTTCAGAAAAGAAATCTTATGGTGAAATTATCATAGATAAAATACCTGCCTGGCAACCTGTTCCTGGTTCCGGAGATTACAAGGTTGAGATCATGGTGCCTGAACTGACCAGCGACTTTATTTCCAGATACAACATAAAAGTATCAGCGAAATTCAGAGGTGTTGATGGATATAGGACCTTGCCATATATAGATATTCAGTCTGCCAGTCCTGGCATTTATGATTACTCACTGGCCCCTTTGAAGCTAACGATCACATTTTCTCCAAAATCGCAAAGCAGAGCCGATGGTAGCGTCCTTTTGCCACATGTACAGATTTCCTTCAATTAATTTTTGAATTGTAGTGAATAAAAATCCTGACCAGGGCAGCGGCAGCATTTAATCGAATTTGCTCTCCACAGGATTTTAATAAAAGGTTTGAAGATCTGCCTGCGGGAAGATTCATAAAGTAATATAAAACGCGTCTGATTAAACAACATTAACCAGATAATAATTTTTCTTTCCCTTTTGAATTGTTATATACTTCTCAAGTATTATATCCATGTATTTTACCAGATAGTCTGTATTTGCAACTTTCCATTTATTGATGCTAATTCCTCCACTTTGTATTAATTTTCTTGCTTCCCCCTTGCTTGGTAAGATTTCAGTTTCTACTAGAAAATCCACAACATTTATATCATTGTAGACTTTATCCTTATTGATCTTGTGTTGGGAGACAGATTGAAATATATCGAGAAAAGTTCTTTCATCGATCTGGCGAAGGAAGCTGCCATCCTGTTCATTTCCAAAAAGGAATTCCGAAGCTCTTTTTGCAGTTAAGTAGGCACTTTCTCCATGAACAAATGTTGTTACTTTTTCGGCCAGCCTTTTTTGAAGTATTCTTAGATGTTCGTTTCCTTTATGTTCCTGGATAATAAATTCTATTTCTTCTTTGGTCAAGCGTGTAAAGATCTTAATCCATTTTTCAGCATCTTCATCCGATGCAGATAACCAGAATTGGTAAAACTGATAAGGTGATGTACGATTCGGATCCAGCCAAATATTTCCTGCTTCTGTTTTTCCAAATTTGCCACCGTCTGCTTTAGTAATAAGGGGACAGGTGAAAGCATAAGCTTTTCCTTCTAACTTTCTTCTTATAAGTTCAGTGCCGGTAACTATATTTCCCCATTGATCGCTGCCACCCATTTGGAGTT
>Ga0207648_10002075_pt1 | contig 21845 bp, 23 predicted proteins | sample KBSMisM32_FD_184310 | JGI IMG/M metagenome (GOLD analysis project Ga0207648, IMG submission 184310) | Miscanthus rhizosphere microbial communities from Kellogg Biological Station, Michigan, USA - KBS Miscanthus M3-2 (SPAdes) (version 2) | ecosystem: Host-associated > Plants > Roots >...
GTTGGCGGATCGAGTCGGCAGGGATCTCGCAACGTGCGCCGGCCCACTCGGCATCCTTTGCCACTCCGTCGTCGGTTCCGAGCACGTAGCGCTCGAAGACGTCGGCGCCGACGGTGTAGCGAGCGAGGAAGTCGCGGTCGGCGAGGTTCTCGACGAACAGGGTGTGCGCCAGCCCGAGCATCATCGCCACGTCGCTGCCCGGCACGACCGGGTACCACGTTGCCGGGAGACCCGCGGGTAGGTCGTTGCGCACCGGACTGACCAGCGCGAACTCCACGCCCCGAGCCGCGGCGTTGGCGAGATGATCACGTGTGTGGTGCTGGGTCATCCCGCCAGGCGTGACGAACACGTTCTTGGCGGGAATGCCGCCGAAGGCGACGATGAGATCGGTGTTGGCGACGATCGTCGGCCACGACGTCGGGCGCCGCAACACCTCTTCGGAGCTGCCGACGATGTGCGGAAGGATCACCACGGACGTGCCGTTGCTGTAGGAGTTGATCGAGCTCGTGTAGCCGCCGGCGAGGTTGAGCATCCGCTTCATCTGCGTCTGGGCGTGATGGAAGATGCCGGCGCTGGCCCATCCGTACGAGCCGCCGAAGATGCTCTCGTTCCCATGTTGTTTGCGGACACGATCGATCTCCGAGGCGACCGCCTCGATCGCCTCGTCCCAGTCGACCTCGACGAAATCGTCGCGGCCGCGGTCCGAGGTCGGCCCCGGCCCGTGCTCCAACCACCCGCGCCGGATGGCCGGACGCAGCACGCGGGTGCGATGGCGAGCGGCGCCGATGACCCCCTCCAGCAGCGGTGATGGGTCGGGATCGGTGGGATGCGGGACGATCTCGACGACCTCGTCGTCGACGACTCGCATCCCGTAGGCACCCCAGTGAGAAGTGGTGGGGATCACGGACGGCATCGGGCCATGATTTCACACCCCGAACCGACGGCACATGCGCGAAACTCGACCGATGGCAACTGACACCGGGCCGACCACGAGCGGCGACCGCGAATGGGGTTTCCGCACACGGGCCATTCACGCCGGAGCGCATCCGGAGCCGGTCACCGGCGCACGAGCGGTTCCGATCTTCCAGACCACCAGCTTCGTCTTCGAGAACGCCGCTGATGCCGCGGATCTGTTCGCGCTGCAGAAGTTCGGCAACATCTATACGCGCATCAGCAACCCGACCGTCGCCGCGTTCGAGGAACGGATAGCCAGCCTCGAAGGAGGCATCGGTGCCGTCGCCACGTCGAGCGGTCAGTCGGCGGAGTTCCTCGTCATCAGCGCGCTGTGCGAGGCAGGCGACCACGTGGTGTCGAGTGCGCAGCTGTACGGCGGAACCCGCACGCTGCTGGAGGGCACGCTCGCTCGCTTCGGCATCACGACGACCTTCGTCACCGGCGATCAGCCCGCCGATTTCGCGGCTGCGATCCAGCCGAACACGAAGATGCTGTACACCGAGGTGGTCGCCAATCCGTCCGGAGTCATCGCCGATCTCGAGGGTCTTGCGGCGGTCGCACGCGACGCCGAGATCCCGCTGGTCGTCGACTCCACCGTGGCCACGCCGTACCTGTGCCGCCCCATCCAGTGGGGCGCCGACATCGTCGTGCACTCGGCAACGAAGTTCCTCGGTGGCCACGGCACGTCGCTCGGTGGAATCGCGGTCGAATCGGGCCGGTTCGACTGGGGCAACGGCAAGTTCCCGCGCATGACCGAGCCCGTGCCGTCGTACGGCGGGCTGTCGTGGTGGAGCAACTTCGGCGAATACGCGTTCTGCACGCGCCTGCGTGCCGAGCAGCTGCGCGACGTCGGGGCGACGTTGTCACCGTTCAACGCCTTCTTGTTGATGCAGGGCACCGAGACACTGCCGCAGCGAATGGAGGCCCACCTCGCCAACGCCTACGTCGTTGCCGACGCGCTGTGCAAGCATCCGGCAGTCGAGTGGGTCCGATGGGCCGGCCTCCCCGACAACCCGTATCACGAACGCGCCAAGAAGTACCTCCCGCTGGGCCCCGGCTCGGTGTTCTCGTTCGGCGTGGTCGGCGGCCGCGCCGGTGGACGGGCGTTCATCGAAGCACTCGAACTGTGCAGTCACCTGGCCAACATCGGCGACACCAAGACACTGGTCATCCACCCGGCCAGCACCACGCATCGGCAGTTGTCCGACGACGCCCTCGCTGCTGCCGGCGTGCCACCCGACCTCATCCGGATCTCGGTCGGCATCGAGGACGCGGATGACATCATCTGGGATGTCGAGCGCGCGCTCGACACCGCGGTCAAGGCGATGCAATGAGCTCATGGCACAACCCGACCGCGCGTGAGCGACTCGACATCATCCGTTCGACGTCGTCGGTCGCGATCGTCGGCATGTCGGCCGACACCAGCCGAGCGAGCTACTTCGTGGCGACCTACCTCGTCTCGTCGAGTTGCGAGTTCGACAACATCTGGTTCGTCAATCCGAAAGGCGGCGAGGTGCTCGGCCGTCCGATGTACCCGTCGCTGGCCGAGCTCCCGGGTGTGCCCGATCTCGTCGACGTGTTCCGCCGCACCGACGACCTGCCTTCGGTGGCCAAGGAGTTCGTGGCGATCCCGGGAACCAAGACGTTCTGGTGCCAGCTCGGTCTCTACTCCGAAGAGGCGGTCGACATCGTCACCGAAGCCGGCCGCACGGCCGTCATGAATCGGTGCTTCAAGATCGAACACGCCCGATTCCGCGGTGGCCTGCACATGGCCGGCTTCGACACCGGCGTCATCTCGTCGAAACGAAACCCGCCGCTCTGACGGGTCAGGTCGGTAGTTCGGCCCAGACGAGTTTGCCGCTGCCGTCGCGGTCGGTGCCCCAGCGACGGGCGATCGCCGCCACCAGTCGCAGGCCACGTCCGGAGATCGTCGTCGGGGTGGGGTGCTTGACCGACGGCACCGCTGCGGAGCCGTCGAACACGGAGATGCACAGGATCCCCGCCTCCCACGACAGCAGCACGGTGAACGACGACCGGGCGTGCATCACGGCATTCGTCGCCAACTCACTGACGACGAGGCAGGCATCGTCGACGACGTGCGGCAGACCCCAGGCCGAGAGTGTCTCGGCGACGAACCTCCGGCTCGCCCCGACTGCGACGAGATCCCATGGGAACACTCGTGCCGCCTCGGCACCACCGAGCGCGGCAACCGGAACCTCGGCGCCGGTCACCGAGTGATGGCACTCGCACACCTGCCGCACCGCGTCTGCTCCGTTGTGCGTGAACGACACCGAGTTCGTCGGGTATGCGCAGTAGAGGCCGAACGAGTAGCGCTTGCAGAGGTCGACCCACAGGCTCTCGAGTTCGATCGCCGCGACGACGTTGCCGGCGTGCCACAGCAGCGCCACGACTTCGCCGTACACACGCAACGGGCGTCCGGTCTCGAGGAGACGTGGCACGACACCGCCGAGCTCCGCGGCGAACGCCTCGGGGTCAGGCCAGTCGTCGACGACGATGGTGTGGAGCGCCTCATTGGCGTCGAACGTGATCAACCGCTCCTCGGATCGGGCGCGTTCGAGGTCGATGCCGGCGTGCACGAATGCCGCCTCGAACGCCGCGAGATGCGAACGAGTGGCCACGACCATTGCTGTCTCGTCGGAGTTCAGCGCGTCGATGACGTAGGCCGACACCTGGTCGATCAACTCGTCGTCGGATGCGTAGAAATGGGCGATGTGCTCGCGCGGGTCGACAGCCGAACGCAATGTCATCGCGTCAGCGCAAGTTCCGTGGAGGGTCACAAGCCGTCTGCATAAACCTCCCGCGTCGGCTTGTCGCCAGTCTGACGGTACGACTGACTGTCGTCAAGCGATGTGTGCAGGATCGGTCACGGCAATGACCGTTTGGGCCCGCTGAACGCCGGGAAGCATCGGTCGGGCGGCTCCATTTCGCGGTCCCCCGGTCGCGAAGTGCAGCGTTGCTCGGCCGGCCGCCGCCGCCCCCGCGGCGGTCGGCCGGGCCGGCGCGACGCAATAGCATCGCCGGATCGATGCCACCGTGAGAGCAGACACCATTCCCGCACGCTTCGAAGTGCTCGACGAGCGGTTCGCCAATTGCCGCGGTGACTCCCGCTTCGAGCGTCTGTACGACGGTTGCCGATGGGCCGAAGGACCTGTGTACGTGCCCGCCGGCCGCTATCTCGTGTGGAGCGACATACCCAACGAACGCATGTTGAGGTGGGACGAGATGACCGGGAACGTCGGACTGTTCCGCAGTCCGTCGGGGTTCTCGAACGGCAACACCCTCGACCGCGAGGGCCGCCTCGTGACGTGCGAGCACGGCAACCGCCGGGTCAGCCGCACCGAGCACGACGGAACCATCACCGTCATCGCCGACCGATTCGATGGCAAGCGCTTGAACAGTCCGAACGACGTCGTCGTGCGATCCGACGGATCGATCTGGTTCACCGACCCGGCGTACGGCATCGACAGCGACTACGAGGGCCATCAGGCCGCCAGCGAGATCGGCGCGTGCAACGTCTACCGGGTCGATCCACAGACCGCACAGGTGACGCTCGTCGCCGACGACTTCGAGCGACCGAACGGCTTGGCGTTCTCGCTCGACGAGACCCTCCTCTATGTCGCCGATACACGGCGCAATCACATCCGTGTCTTCCCCGTCGATCGGAACGGCGATGTCGGCGCGAGCAAGTTGTTCACCGATTGCACTTCCGGTGTCTTCGACGGATTTCGTCTCGACAACACCGGTCGCCTGTGGGCGGGCGTCGGCGAGGGCGTTCATTGCTTCGACCCGGACGGCACGTTGATCGGCAAGCTGCACCTACCCGAAGCGGTGGCCAACCTCACGTTCGGCGGCCCCCAACGGAACCGCTTGTTCATCACCGCTACGACGTCGCTGTATTCGATACGACTGAACGTGACGGGAGCGTGGACGTTGTCGAGTTCGAGGTAACGCGATCTTCGATCCGAGCGCTGTCGTGGCCGAGTTCGTTCATCGCCACCTTGGCCACGCCGAGGATCGGTCCGGCCATCAAGGCGCCGACGAAGCCGCCGAGCGCCCCGCCGAACAGCACTCCGATCAACAGGACGAGCGGGGTCACGTGGACCACACGGCTGCCGATGACCGGCTGAATGACGTGGTTCTCGAAGGTCTGGTACGTGACGAACGCGACGAGGGCGATCACTCCCTGCCACGGACCTTGGGCGAACCCGAGGGCAACCAGCGGAAGACCCCCGACGAACCCACCGATCTGCGGGATGAAGTTCCACGCCGCTGCCCATAGCCCGAGCACGGGCGCCAGCGGGATGCCGAGCGCAACCGCCAACAACATCACGACGGTGCCGTTCAGCGCGGCGACGAACGCTGCCGCGGCGACGACGTTCGAGAGCGCTGTGTACGCAGCGCGACCGAGACGGGTGACGCGAAGGCGTCGCTGCGCGGGAACGCGGTCGCGGGCTGCGGCGACCAGCCGCGGCCCGTCCCACAGGATGGCCAACAGGAAGGAGATCGTCCAGAACGCGCCGGCCAAGCCGTCGCCGGCAGCACTCGCGATGCGCTCGACCGCGCCGGAGTCGCGCAGCCGTTCGGGAAGTGAGCCGAGGAACTCCTCGACCTTGTCCGGTGCTCCGTTCTCCTCCAGCAGGTGGCCGACGATCGGCAGGGTCTCCATCGATCGCACCGCCTCCGGGGCCTCGCCGGCAACGGTCGTTGCAGAACTCGTGATCGAGGGTCCGGCGAGCACCACCACGGCCGCGACGATTCCCACCAGCGCGCCGAGCACGATCGTGGTGCCCGCGGCGCGAGGAACCTTCCACGATCGATGCATCGCCGAGATCGGTCGATCGATGCCGGCGGCGACGAATCCAGCGACTGCGAACCACACGATCAGCGACTGCGCGGCGACCGCCATCTCCACCACTGCGACTGCGCCGGTGATCGCCAGTGCAGCCGTCACCATGGTGCGACCCGACAGTCGTAGTCGCACGTACCTCTGATCGCCGTGCGGCTCGGTGACGACATGATCGAGCTCCGGTCGTTCCTCCTCGGCTGCAGTGAGATTTCGATCGTCCGGATCCTCGATCAGGTCGGTCAACGCTGCAGCGAGGTGACCGCGCTCGCTCAACATCGCGCTGACGAACGCCGCGGCGAGCAGGCCGAGAATCGCCCCGGAAACTCCGATCAACTGGTAGCCGGCGCCGATGCCGATGAGCGCGATCAGCGGTCCGACTCGCAGCGGTCGGTGCGCCCAGTGAGCGCGCGCCATGCGGTCGGTGACGATGAACACAAGGGCGATGACGATCGCCCCGCCGATCGAGATGTCATGTGCCGACGCGAGTCCCACCACCGGCAGCCAGGCCAGGGCGCCGCCGAGGATGGGCACCGTCGATGCGACGGTCACCCATGCCCCGATCGAGATCGGCCCCGGCAATCCGAGGCTGCGTGCCAGCAGCGCCGCGGCCAGGCCGTGCAGCACGCTGACGGAGATCATTCGTCGCAGGTAGGTGCCCGAGCGGTCGATCGCGCTTGACAACGACGAGTGCAGCTCGGCCCTGATCGAGGTTCGCCGAGCCAGACGCACCAGCAGCTCGGTCAATTGCCTGCCGCCGGCGACGATGAAGGCGGCGAGCACCCCGACTACCACAACCTTGGCGACCTCGCCGGCCACGGCCACAGGATCGGTCTCACCGACCACGAGGCGGGTCGCTGCGGTGTCGAACACTCCGTCGATACGACGATCAAGTTGGAAGTCGCGCGCGGTTCGCGCCGCTGCACTGTCGGGCGGAAGGTCGGCCACCGCGGCGTGCAACGAGTCGGACAACGCCGACGCTTGTCGGTTGAGATCCCAGGCGACCCCACCGAGTACCCCGACCGTTCCGACGATCCCGACCAAGGTGATGATCACGATCGCCGCACCGCGTGGGATCCACCTCGCCAACGACTCGACGAAAGGAACGGCGATCACTGCCGCGGTCGTGGCCGCGCCCAGCAACACGAAGACCTGCGAGGCGCGATCGACCACCAGCACGCCGGCCAAGGTGGCCATCACGAAGCAGCCGAGGAGGGCGAAACCGCGCGCCGAGACGACCACTGAATAGTCGCTGCCGCGGCGCTGTTCAGCCTGCGTCGAGGATGGCACAGTCACCGGCCGGGTGTACCCAGCACCTCCGCAGTTCACACGATCAGGTGGAATAGGGCGGACGCATCCAGGCCGTTCTCACCCGATCCTCAACCGATCCGAAGAAGCGGCAAACCTCGCCGTCGTACCTTCATCACGTGTCCCCCACGGCCCTCGCTCGTCGAAACGATGCCCCAACTCCCCCTCTCGGGCATCGTTTCCGAGCGATGGGCTCGGACGTCCATCTCATCATCGTCGGCGGCGACGACGACACGTTGAAGCGAGCGATCGCCCGCATCGAGGAGCTCGAGAGCCGCTGGAGCCGTTTCCGGTCCGACAGCGAAGTGAGCGCGCTCAACGCGTCGGCCGGTCGACCGGTGCCGGTGTCGGCGGACACCCGCCTGGTCGTCGCCCGCGCCGTCGAGGCCTGGCGCCTCACCGGTGGCTCCTTCGACCCGACATTGCTCGACGATCTCCTGCGCGTCGGGTACGACCGTTCGTTCGAACAACTCAACGACAGCAGTGACCTGCGCGACGTCTTTGCCCGACGCCGAACCGCGGTCGCCTCGGGTTGCACCGACATCGTCGTGGACGATTCGACGGTCACCCTCCCGATCGGGCTGGCGTTCGACGCCGGCGGGATCGGCAAGGGACTGGCCGCCGACCTCGTCGCAGCCGAGTTGATGGCCGACGGGGTCGCCGGTGCCTGTGTGAACATCGGCGGAGATCTGCGGGTGATCGGCGAGAGCCCTGAACGGTGCGGCTGGACGCTGGCCATCGAGCATCCGTACTCGACGACCCCGATCGCGCTGGTCGGGTTGGCCGCGGGCGCGATCGCCACGTCGAGCGTGCTGCGACGGGTGTGGACCCGCGACGGCCGCACCCGCCACCACCTCATCGATCCGGCGACCGGCGAGCCGTCCGAGTCCGATCTCGGGTTGGCCTCGGTCGTCGCCGGTGAGGCATGGACCGCGGAAGTGCTCGCCAAGGCAGCGCTCTTGCGTGGCACTTCGAGAGCGTTCGATCTCCTCGACGCCACGACGGCCGCACTGGTCGTCGACCGCGAAGGCCGCGTCTCCGCGACCGACTCGCTGTCGGCATTCGTCGGTGGCCATCCGCTACCGACAGCAATCGAATTCGATCTTCACGAGGAGTTGCAATGAACGATCAGATCTGGTGGTACGTCGCTCGTGGCAGCGGTGTCGTCGCATGGGTAGTGATGGCGATCGGAATCTTCTGGGGGCTGGCGCTGTCGAGCAGGTTCCTCGGCAAGCGACCAAAGCCCAACTGGATGCTCGATCTCCACCGGTTCCTCGGCGGCATGTCGGTGGTCTTCGTCGGCATGCACCTCGCCTCGCTCGTGTTCGATTCGTACATCTCGTTCGGGCTCGTCGACCTCGTCGTGCCCGGAGCAAGCACCTATCGCCCGATCGCCGTCGCGTGGGGCGTGATCGGCCTCTACCTGCTCGTCGCCGTGCAGGTGACATCGATGCTGCGCAAGCACATCTCCAAGCGCGCATGGCGACGGACCCACTTCCTCAGCTTTCCGCTGTTCCTCGTCTCGACAGTCCACCTGCTGACCGCGGGCACGGACAGCTCCAACCCGATGCTGCGATGGACGGTGCTGACAACCGTCGTCGCCATCTGCATCGCCACCACCGTTCGAATCGTCCGCACGGATGACCATCGACCCTCAGGGTCGGGGCAACCGCGGATCCCGCAACAACTCGTCAGAGTTCCGACCACGACAGGCGTCTGAATCATGGAAACCACCTCCAACCAATTCCCGCCACCGAGCCCGACGAGTCGACGGCTCGATCCAAGGCCGCCACGCACGGCGACGCGTCGCAAGCGACCGCATCCCGCGCAGAACGCTCGTCGCCTCGTCGGCGCCGCAGGCGCCTCGGGTGTGATGCTGATGGTCGCCTACATGACGGCGACCGCGGCCCCGGCCGCCACCGCGAGCACCGCGACCAATGCCGTCGCCGCGGCCGACACTGCAACAGCAACAGCCGCCACGACTGCAACCACAACTGTCAGCGCGCAGGCGACGACGGCCACTCCCGTGACTGCCGCGACCCCGGCCACAACCGCGACGACCGCCACGACGACGCCTTCGACCACTGCGACAACGGTCGCGGTCGCGGCGACGCCATCACGTTCGTCGCAGAGCTCGAGTGCCAGCAGCTGATCAGTCGATGGGTCGGCGGGCGATCGCTGTCGGTTCCCGACCGGCGAAGAGCCAACCAACTGCCGCCGCAGCGATCGGAGTGACGACCGCCATGACCAGGAGGTCGAACCACGGCAGGGGCGCGAGGTGCTTCAACCGACCGGCGATCAAGGCGGAATAGGCGCCGACGATCCCGAGACCGACGCCGAGCAGGGCAAGACCTCCCGACGTCGTCGCGGTGATCGCCCGACGGGCGAAGCTCGATGCACCAGTGGCAGTGAGCGTGCGAAGGTCGCCGGATGCCTCGCTGCGGATGAGCCCGACGGTCATTGCAAGAACGCCCAGGGCCAGCAACATCCCGACAGCCAACGCGCCGTGCCGGAGATTCGTGAGGCCTTCGTGCTGGTCGCGGGTTTCGATGTTCAATCCGAACCGAGCTGCGGTGGCACGGGCCGCCTTCAGTTGCGCGGCTGTGAATGGCTTCGTCGACTGCACCAGCCATCGTCCTGATGGAACCGCCGACCAACCGTGGTCGCGCAGGCCCAGCTGAGAGATGAGTGCAGCGGGCAGCGACGAATACTTCGTGTGGAGCGTCCCCGGGACATCGATCTTCTCGTTGGCGTCGAGCCCCCGCTCGGCTTTCGGCGAACCGCTGAGCAGACGAAGATCCCCGGTCGCCGAAGTGACGACGTTGCTGTTCTGCTCGAACTCGGTCGAGTCCAGTCCCAGCGCCTGCAGCAGCTCGGGGGAAGCGACGTACACGTTGCTGACATCGCGAAGTCCTTGATCGACTCGCTCGCCGACCGTCACCGCGGGGATCCCCCCGAACTGCGGATCCGCAGTGGCATCGGGTGCCATGGCGACGTCGAGTGAGATCACCTTGGCATTAGCCAACGCCTCGGTCAGCGCATCGACACCTTGTTGCATGGTGCCGACGTCGGCGGCCTCAGGAACGAAGGGTCCGTCGAAATCGGCGGCGCGCACGATCATCTGCGTCGGCGCCAAGTTCCCCGCGCCCGTCTGGTTCTCGGCCGCAGTTGCGATGCCGACGATCGCGACAGGGATCCCCAACGCGAGGCTGATCGCCGCGAGCGCAGCACCTGAGCGGGCCTGGTACCGGCCGAGGTCGCGCAACGCCAATCTCGGCGCGATCGGCACGCGCCCGGCGCACTTCGCCAGGAGGCGCACGGCCAATGGGGCCAACAGCAGGACGCCGGTGACAACGGCGAGCGTGCCGAACAACACGAGCAACAACGTGCTCAGCGGCACGCCGTCGGTCGTGTTGGAGTGGCTGGCGAGCGTGAGGCAAACAGCTCCCGCAACGACGAAGCCGAGGGACAGCAACGCCGATCGGTGAACCGGTGTCGGCCGTGGTGGCCTGCCCGACAACGCGGCGACCGGAGGGATGCGCGAGGTGCTGCGGGCCGGCCACCAGGCCGCGCCCGTCGCCGCGGCGACCGCGAGCAACATGCCGGTCAGCACCAACCACCACGGCACGTTGAAGGCGTCGATGCGCGACCCCACCGGGCCCTCCATTGCCGGGGCGAGTGCGACCCACGCGCCGAGACCGATGACCGCACCCAGCACCGCCGACGTCACGCCGGCGGCCGCGCCGTTGGCCAACATCGTCAGCCGAACCTGCTTCTGATTGGCGCCGACGGCGGCCAGCATGCCGAGTTGGGGCATCCGTCGCTGGGCGATGACCACGAAGCTGGCCGCGGCGACGAGCGCGACGAAGAACATCGCCACGCCTCCGACCACCAGGGTGAACAAGGTCGCGGCGACGTCCTCGGGGACCTGAGAACGCGATGACAACTCGCGCGAGTGGTCGCCAGGAGGCCGAAAGTCGGTGGCCCGTTGCTCGCTGGAGTCGACGAACATCGTCACGGATTCGGAGTTGGTGAAGTTCCCGGGGGCGAGCAGCGCGAACTCGTCGTCCAACTTGCTCGGGTTCTCGACGAGGCCGACCACCGTTCGCGGCACCCCGTCGAGATCGAGCGTCGACCCGATGCCGATCGACAGCGTGTCGGCAACCCAGTTCGTGATCGCGACTTCGGAGGCGGTAGTGGGATAGCGACCGGAACGGAGGTCCAACATCGGTCCGCCGAACGGCCCATGGGGATCCTGGACGCGATAGTCGATCTTCTTGGTGGTGCCCGGCACCTGCACCGCGCGGTGGCCGACGGCATCGATCTTGCCGAACCACTGCGTCGCCGCGTCCAACTTCGCTTGGAGCGCGGCCTGGTCGGAGTTGCCGAACACGAAGAAGTGATTCGCACTGCCGAACTGCCCGTCGAGACGCGCTCCGGCGATGTTGTAGGCGGCGGAGGCGAAGCCGATGCTGGCCGCAACGGCGAACGTCAACAGGCTGAGGATCAACAGCTGCTGGCGCCACTCGCGACGGAAGAGCCGCCATCCCCACCGCACCACGGCACGACGCGCGGCGATACCGCCGCCCGAGCGGTTGACGAGAGCGACGGTGCTCATCGGCTCGGAGTCGGTGACAGCAACGACTCGGGACCGGCGGCGGGCGCGGTCTGATCGACAACTGCACCGTCGCGCAGGAACACCACCCTGTCCGCCCACGAGGCGAGTTGCGCATCGTGGGTCACGATCACGCCACCCACGCCGCGCTTGCACGCCGCGCGAACAAGGCGCATGACACCCTCGCCATTGACGGAGTCGAGCGCACCGGTCGGCTCGTCGGCCAACAGGAGGCCACGATCACCGACGACCGCTCGGGCGATGGCGACGCGTTGGCGTTCGCCGCCGGAGAGCTCGTCGGGAAATCGATCGGCACGATCGGCCATGCCGAGCTCCTCGAGCGCGGCCATCGCGACGATGCGTGCCGGCTTGCTGCGCGTACCGTCGAGCTCGAGGGGCAGCGACACGTTCTCGGCGGCGGTGAGGCCGGCCAGCAGGTTGAAATCCTGGAACACGTAACCGATGGCTCGTCGGCGCAGCGACGCCCTGTCGTTGCGTGACATCGTCGACGTCTGTTGACCGAGCACGACCACCTCACCGTCGGTCGCCGTCTCGAGGGTACCGGCGATCGTCAACAGGGTGCTCTTCCCGGAACCGCTCGGACCCATGATCGCCACCAACTCACCGGCCTCGACGACGAGGTCGACGCCACGAAGGGCATGGACCATCGCAGCACCCTCGCCGTATGTCTTCGACACACACCGAACCTCGAGCGCCGGGCTCATCGCCGCGCTCCCACGGTGCGACGGGCCCGCGGACGAGCCCGCACAGGCGCGGCCGGCATCGCCGGTGCATCCGGCAGCCGTTTGATCCGCGCATCGGCCGCATCGAGCCAGCGCACGACCGCGTCGAGGCGATATATCTCGGCGTCGGCGACCAGCAGCAGACCGATGTCGTCGTCACCGGCGTCCTCTTTCAGCCGCGTGTACTGATGCATCGCCTCGATCACGTGGCGGCGGTGCGTCTGCACCAGTTCCGACACGTCGACGCCCGGCATCCGCAGTGCGACCAAGACCTTGATGACCAACTCGTCGCGCGGAGGCGAGGAGCTGTCGGGCGGGGTCAGCAACCACTCGTGCAACTCGCGTTGGCCGGCCTCGGTGATGCGAAAGCCCTTCTGCGGGCCTTCGTCAGCGGAGTCGTCGGACTCGACGAAGCCGTCGCGCTCCAGCCGTTGCAGGGTCGTGTACACCTGCCCGGTGTTGAGCGGCCAGACCTCGCCGGTTCCGGCCTCGAACTCCTGGCCGAGTTGCAGACCGTACTTGGGACCTTCGCTGAGCAGGGCAAGGAGGGCGTGACGGACGCTCATTGCCGGGCTCCAGCGATCTGAATTCCGAGTATCATACTCAGTATACTACTCGATAGCGGCCGCACATGCAAGCCAAGACACAACCCTCGTGCGACAAGCTCAGGCGTCGACGGTCACTGCGTGGTAGGCGTAGTTGTAGCCCTCGCGGAAGTTGGAGTGGTTGTCGACGTCGACCCACAGCTCGATCGAGTACCCGATGCCCTCCTGGCTCGGGGCCGACAGATCGGTCGTGCGATACGCCGATGTGTTGTGCGCCAACGGGGCACAGTCGACCAGCTTGTCGTCGATGACCTGATCATCGACCTTCCAGATGACGCGGGCGTGATAGGTGTCGGCGTGCTGGCCGCCGTTGTTGGCCTCCGACCAGTAGTACGTCATGGGTTCACCCACTTTGGGGAAGACCGGCGTGAAGCCTGCCTCCGCCACCAGGTAGACCTCGGCCGGAAGTGGTTGGGCGTGCTGTGCAGCGTCGTCGCTCATGGCCACATTCTCCTACGCCGTCGGTCGGCGTTGAAGGGTGAACCGTTCGCACGACGGGGAACGATTCGGTGCCCGTTCGAGCGTGATGCTCAGCGTCCGGAGAGGATTCGGGTCTTCTCGTTGTCGAACTCGGCGTCGGTCAGCTTCCCGGCATCGTGGAGGTCGGACAGGACACGCAGCTGTGTGGCGTTGTCGGTCGGTGAGCCGTATCGCATCGCGCCGGACGTGTCGGTGGCCTCCCTGATCATGCGCTGGTCGCTCGTCGCGGCCGGACGGAACAGCATGTAGATCAACGTGCCGACGAACGGGAGGAAGATCACGATGACCACCCACAACGTCTTGCCCGCGCCCGACATGTCGTCGCGCCGGAAGATGTCGACGAGCGCGAATGTCCACAGCAGCACGAGCGGCAGGTAGATCAGCAACAACCAGAAGAAGTCCCAGAAGTCCATGGTCGCCTTTCGCTCGGTCCGACGCGACTATAGGGAACGACCGAGGCCCAACGACACACCCTCCGATTCTGGACACCGGCTCTGGTGGGGGCTGGTCGATCCGATGTGTTCGGTGATGGACCGAAGCTGTTCTCGGTCGGGTCAAGTGTCGTTGGGCCCGGTGAGTACAACTGTGGCCCGTCCGCCGCCGAGTTGAATCACCCGCAGCGGTTAGATGTGCACATTTGTGTGCCGAGCCGCGAGCGCGCGGTGGTCACAACCAGTCGCGTTTGCGGAACGACCAGAACAGGCCGCCCGAAATCGCCACCATGAGGACGAACGACGTGATGACGCCCCAGGTCTTCCCCGACCCGGGATAGGGCACGTTCATGCCGTAGAGGCCGCTGATCAAGGTCGGCACGGCCACGATCGCGGCCCAACTCGTCACCCGCTTCATCACCAGGTTCTGCCGGAAGTCGCGCAGGCTGAGGCTGGTCTCGACGATGCTGGTTGCCAGATCTCGCAAAGTGTCGGTCGACTCCACGACGCGCAACAGATGGTCGTAGACGTCCTGGTAGTAGGGAAACACGATCGACTCGACGGGGATGGTGTCGCGGCGCATCACCCCGCCGACCACCTCGCGCATCGGCACGACGAGACGATGGAACCGGACGAGCGCCCGGCGCATCTCGAACCAATGACGCTGCCGGCTGAGATCGCTGACCTGCTCGTTGAAAATCACGTCGGCGACGTCGTCGAAGTAGGTGTCGAACGCCTCGATCGTGTCGAAGTAGCCGTCGACCACCAAGTCGAGGATCGCGTAGACGAGGAAGCTGACGCCGGCCACGGCCACGTCGGGCGATCGATCCCACCGCTGCTCCACATCGGCCATCGGGAAGCTCTCGTCGCCGCGAACCGTCACCAACCATCGCGGATTGATGAAGCAGTCGATCTCCGACGACACCAGGTTCGCCGACGCAGGGTCGAGCTTCACTGCATGCGTGGCCAGGAACAGGTACGTCTCGTACCGATCCACCTTCGGCCGCTGGTGTTCGACGAGCGCGTCCTCCACTGCCAGTTCGTGAAGGCCGAGCTCGGCGGCGATCTCGTCCAGGACCGCTTCCTCCGGCTCGCACAGGTCGATCCAGATGACCAAGCCGTCGTCCGCCAGCAGTTCGGAAACGTCGGCGAGAGGAAAGTCGCGGCTCTCGAGCACACCCTTGCGATACGCACGTGTCTGGATGGTCATGGACAACCGTCCACCTCGCTTCTGTCGACTTCAGTCACCCCTGCGGGGTGACGTGCAATTCTCGCGTCAGTTCCACACTCCTTCTCCATTCGATCGAAGAGGTTGCAGTGACGCCGAGGTACGAGATTCGGGTGCGGGGTCGGTTGAGCCCGTCGTTGGCCGCGGAGTTCGAGCGGCTCGACCTGTCCGTCAGCGAGCAACCGATCGAGACGGTGCTGAACGGTTCGTTCGACGATCAGTCGTCGTTGTACGGGATCCTGCGCCAGATCGAAGGCCTCGGCCTGGAGCTGATCGACGTGCACCGACTGCCGGCGCGCAGTGACGCGGACAAGAAGCCCGGCAAGACGTGAGGCCGAACGTCTGAACGTCAGTTGCGGCGGTTCCCTCGGAGAACGATCATCTGCGCGATGGTGCTGAACAGGCTGATCAGCAACGTCGCCGCGAGCGCGGTGAGGAAGCCGTCGACATCGAGGCGATCGAGCCACCAGGCCGTCAGCAGCAGCATCAAGGCGTTGATGACGAGCGAGAACAGACCGAGGGTCATCAACGTCAACGGCAGTGTCAGCAGCTTGAGGATCCTGCCGATCACGGCGTTCACCAAGCCGAAGACCGCGGCGATCAAGAGGAGCGCGAAGAAGCCGCCGTTGACCTTCACTCCGGGTAGCAGCCACGCGGTCAGGCCGATGGCGATGGCGATGGCCAGCCAGGTCCAGAGGAACTTGCGCACGCCGACATCCTGCGAACGGTCGGCGCGTGGGGCTTCACCCCTCACGGGTGACTCGCATCCTGCCCCTCGGTGGTTCGTTGTGCTGATGGCCGGTGAGAGCGTGCCCATCGAGACGACATCGGAGTCATTCGGCGACCGTGTGATCCCGGTATTGCTGAAGATCGGCAAGGTGCTCGTCTACATCCTGTACGTCATCGTGGTGATCGACGTGGTGTTGTTGCTGATGACCTTCTTCCTGGAGTTGTTCGGTGCCAGCACCGACGCCTCGTTCACCCAGTGGGTCTATCGCAGCAGCGCGCGGGCGATGGAGCCGTTCCGGGGCATCTTCCCATCGCACCCGATCAGCGACACCTCGGTGTGGGACACCTCGGTGCTCTTCGCAGCGATGATCTATTCGTTCGTCGCACTCGGTTTCCACATCGCCTACGAGTGGTTCGGCCACCAGATCACGCGACGGGACGTGGTTCGCCCGCTGGCGAGAATCGAGCCCCCACCCGCAGCTCCGCCTGTCAATCCGACACTCACACCGTGAGACGGGGGACCGCCCACCGTGGATGAAGCCGTCGGCGACTGGAATCCTCCGCCATGGTTCGCGATCTCGTCGAGTGTGGCGTGGCGGTTCCTGGTCGTCGTCGCCGCGATCGGAGTCTTCGTCGCCGCCACGGTCGCGCTCGGCGTGATCGTCCTGCCGATGATCTTCGGATTCTTCTTCGCGTCGGTGCTGTCACCGGTGTACGACAAGCTCCGACAACATCGTTGGCGGCCGGCACTGGCCTCGTTCGCCTGCCTGCTGATCGTCGCGTTGACGATCGGACTGTTGGTGTACGCCGCGCTGAAGGCAGTCGTCGGGCCGTGGGGCGAGCTGTCGACGAAGCTCACCGCGGGGGCCGACACGTTGCAGCAGAAGTTCGACGCACGGTTCGGGTCGGGCGCGTCCAGCACGCCGACGATCATCCGCGACGACTTCGGCGGCCTCGCCCATCTGCTGCTCAACGGTGCGCTCAGCCTGCTGTCGGTCGTCACGTCGATCGCTTCGACGTTGCTCGTGTCGTTGCTCGTGCTCTTCTTCTATTTGAAGGACGGCGACAGGATGTGGCGGGCCATCGCATCACTCGGCGGCAGTCGCGCCGCTCTCGTCGATCGCATCGGGGTGCGGATGTGGATCGCAGTCCGCTCGTTCATCGTCGGCACGGCGTGCGTCGCCATTGTCGACGCGATCGGCATCGGCCTCGGAGCGCTCGTGCTCGGAGTTCCTTCGGTGCTGTCGATCGCGATGATCACGTTCTTCCTCGCGTTCATCCCATACTTCGGGGCGATCTTCGGTGGTGTGATCGCTTGCTTGATCGCCGTCGCCGACGGCGGACTGCAGAAAGGGATCGCGATGGCGATCGTCGTGCTGATCGTTCAGCAGCTCGAGTCGAATCTGCTGCAGCCGGTCCTGGTCGGCCGGCAGACGAAGCTGCACCCGCTGGTGGTGGCCCTCGGTGTGATTGCCGGCGGCGCGATCGCCGGCGTGCTGGGCATGTTCCTGGCCATCCCGCTGATCGCCGCGGGTGTCGCCGGCATCGACGAGCTCAGGCGTTCCGGCGGAGCACCCCGACTGAACTCGCTGAGGCCGGTCACCCCCGACGGGTGAGCATTCCGCGGTCACGCTGGTGATATGTGTGATCATGTTCGAGCCAGTGACATCCCATTGACACCAACAAGGAGCACGCTCATGGCACAGCCCCAGCGGAACATCGACTCTCCGACATCGAGCGGTTGGTACGGCTGGATCGTCTTCGCCGGCACGATGATGATCATCGCCGGCGCGTTCAACGTCATCCAGGGCCTCGTCGCGATCGCCGACGACGAGTTCGTCATCGCCGGTCCGAACCGCCTCGTCACATTCGACCTGACCCAATGGGGATGGGTCCACCTGATTCTCGGCATCATCCTCGTGCTGGTCGGGATTGCGTTGTTCAAGGAATCGATGTGGGCGGTCATCGCCGGGATCATCATCGTGTCCATCAACATGATCACCCAGTTCGCGTTCATGTCGGCCTACCCGGTGTGGTCGATCGTCGCGATAGCCGTCGATCTCATGGTCCTGTGGGCTCTGATCGTGCACGGTGGCGAGGCCGCTGATTGATGGCAACCCTGAGCGCTTGGCGGTTCGACAGCGCTGACGGGGCCGCCGACGCCACCGACAAACTCGAGCATCTGATCGAGGCCGGCCAGATCGAGGTTCACGACGCCGCGATCGTCGTCTGGCCGGCGGGCAAGAAGAAGCCGAAGACACACCATCTGAACCATCTCGCTGCTCGCGGCTCGCTCAGCGGCGGCTTCTGGGGTCTGCTCTTCGGCCTCGTCTTCTTCGTGCCGTTGATCGGCGTGGCAATCGGCGCGGCTCTCGGCGCGATGAGCGGCGCCTTGGTCGACACCGGTGTCGGCGAGGACTTCATCGATGCCGTTCGCGAGAAGGTCACACCCGGCACGTCGGCGCTGTTCGTGCTGTCGGACAACGCCGTCGTCGACAAGGTGTCGGAGGCCTTCAAGGAACTGCACCCGCACTTGGTCTCCACCAACCTGTCGGTAGAGCAGGAAGCCAAGCTCCGCGCGGCATTCGAGGATGACGACGACGACGAGTGAGCCGGTCAGCTGTCAGTGGCCGAGCAGGAAGTTCTTGATGACCACGACCAGGTTGGCAACGACCATCACCGCGAGCGCGTACAGGAACGAGCGCATACGATCCGCCCCACTGCTGCGGGCAACCTCGTACCCGACGACGCTGATCACGAAGGCGAGCACGAAGCGGACGACGTCGAACTCGATCGACGTCGGCAGCAACACGACCGGAATCGTCGCGATGACCGCCACAGCCGCCGCCCCGGCGAGCTGGGCGAACACGACATCGCTCTCCCGCTTTCGTTCCTGTCCCACGGACACGAGTCGAGACGACACGTTGAACGCGAACCAATGGGCCAGTGACAGTCCGAGCGTCGTACCCCACACGATCTCGAACACCTGCAGTTCATTGGTGTGGTCGTCCGACACGGCAGTGAGTGCCGCGAGCAGACAGATGGCGACGTACAGCGCCATCTCGAACGCCTCTCGCCGAAGCTCTGTGCGCGTCTCTGCCAACTCGACGGCGCCGGCGTCGATCTGCTCGGACATGCGTCGATTGTTCCACCCGCGGCCATGACGCGACGAGACCGTTCAATCGACCAGCCCGCGTGGCAGAGCGTCGTGTGGCGCAGCCTTGTCGTGATCACGGTCACGGGGCTGACACTGTGGTTGTTGGCGGCGATCCTGCCCGGCTTCGCGATCGACACGTTTTGGCATGCGATCGTCGCCGGCGCCGTCGTCGGTCTGGTGAACGCGGTCGTGTGGCCGGCGCTCGCGTTCCTTGTCGTGCCGATCTCCGTGCTGACCCTCGGCCTGGGTGCGATCGTCCTCAACGCCCTGTTCACGTTCGTCGTGCTCGACGTCCTGCCGGGAATCGACATCGACGGGTTCTGGCCGGCGTTCTGGGTCGCAGTCGGACTGGTGGTGGTGTCGACGGCGATCAGTGGCCTGCTGGCCGTCGACGACACGTCGTGGGTCGATCAACGAGTCGCCCGGCAAGCTCGCAAGCGGGCCAAGGGGGCAAACGTCACCGACGTGCCCGGCATCGTGTTCATCCAACTCGACGGCGTTGCTCATTCGGTGCTGATGCGGGCCCTGCACTCCGGCGACGCCCCCAACCTGCGTCGCTGGCTGCGCGACGGGAGTCACGAGTTGGTCGGGTGGGAGACCGGCTGGTCGTCGCAGACCGGAGTCAGTCAGTGCGGCATCCTGCACGGCTCGACCACCGACATGCCCGCCTTCCGGTGGCTCGACAAGACGACCGGTCAGATCGTGGTGTCGAACCATCCGAAGTACGCGGCGCTCATCGAGCGAGCGCACTCCGATGGCGCGGGGTTGCTCGCCGTCGACGGCTCGAGCTACGGCAACCTGTTCTCGGGCGATGCCGAACGCGCCGTGTTGACGATGAGCGGCGCGGGTCGCCGCAAGGAGGGCCGCACGGGCGCCGGCTACTTCGGCTACTTCTCCCGTCCCGGTCAGGCGATCAGAACGTTGATGGCTGCGGTGGTGGAGATCGGCCGTGAGCGCCTCGCGGCGAGCCGGCAGCGGAGATGGGGCGTCGTGCCGCGAGTCGAACGAGGCTGGGTGTATGCGTTGCTGCGGACGTTCACGACCGTCATCACACGCGACGTGTCCGTGCAAGGCGTCATCAACGACATGTGCGAGGGACGCGCGGCGATCTATGTGGACATGCTCGGCTACGACGAGGTCGCCCACCACTCGGGTCCTGAACGAGTCGATGCGCTGGCCGTGCTGCGCGACCTCGACCGCCAGGTCGGCCGGATCGAACGCACCCGCATGTGGACGCCGCGGCCGTACAAGATCGTCGTGCTGTCCGATCACGGTCAGACGCAGGGTTCGACGTTCCAGCAGCGCAGCGGTCAGACGCTCGCCGAGCTCGTCGCCGCGTTGTGCGGTGGGGCGATGTCGGGCGACGCCGACGCCGAGGCCGGTCGCACCGAGTCGACGGCGTGGTTGCGCCAAGCGCGCCACACCGAAGGTTCCACCGACAAGGTCGCCGACGGCGTACCGGTGGTGTTGGGCTCAGGGAGTCTCGGACTGATCTCGTTCCCGGGAACGGATCGACGCCTGACCCGTGAGGAGATCGACCGCCGATATCCGCAACTCATCTCGGGTCTGTGCGCCCACCCGGAGATCGGTTTCGTACTGATGCGCCAGGAGAGCGGCACATCGGTGGTGCTCGGCCGGAACGGCAGCCTCGACCTGGCGACCGGCGAAGTCGATGGCGAGGATCCGCTGCAACCGTTCGGACCACGGGCGAGGGATCAGGTCGCCGAGGTCGACGGCTACGCGACCGTCGCCGACCTGATGGTCAACAGCCGCTACGACCCCGATCTCGAAGAGGTGTGCGCGTTCGAGGATCAGGTCAGTTCGCACGGCGGGCTCGGTGGGCCGCAGACCCATCCGTTCCTGCTGTACCCGCGGGAGCTGACCCGGCCGGCCGAGGACATCTTCACCTCACCGGCGATGTACCGGGTGCTGAAGGGTTGGTTGACCGAGGTCGGCCAGTAGCGATCAGCCGTCGGGCCCGGCGAACGCGGATTGGACGATCTCACGCGGCACACGCTCGCCCGTGATGACCTCTCCGCCGCAGGCGATCACGGCGGCTTGGAAGTCCGATGCCCAGAGGTCCTCCCAGACCATCAGCAGTGCGGATGAGTCGGGAGTCAACGCCTCTGCGGCCATCTCCAGATCTTCGGCGCGGAGCAGTCCGTCAGCGTGACCGTCGATGTCGTCGAAGCCGACGACCTCCTCCAGTTCGTCGTACTCGAACGCGGCGGTGGTGCCGTCGGGGTCCTTGATGATGAAGGTCAGGTCGAGGATGCGAATGGTGCCGCTCTCAACGAGATCGCCGAGGGCCTTGGAGATCTGGCCGTTGAACTTGTTCCCAGGGAAGGTGAGCATGAGGTATTCGACAGGTCCGAGATCCATCGGACCTCCTTTCGGGTGGGGGGTTCAGAGCAGTTCGAGTTGGTGGGCCCTCACGACTGCATCTCTGCGTCGTTCGACCCCGAACTTGCGATAGATCGCCTTGAGGTGCGACTTCACGGTGTTGGTCGACAGGTGCATCGCCGCAGCGATTTCGCTGTTGGAACGCAGCGTCGGCAGGAACATCAGGACCGCCAACTCCTGTGTCGTCAACGGCTGGATGAACGCCGGGGACTCGAGGTGCTGCGACTCGTCGATCAGCGACATGGCGGCGGACTGATGGGGGCCGGGCTCCCTCGCGATCGTGGCGAGTGGGGCGGAGATCGTGCTGCACGCGGCGCGACAGGACGTG
>Ga0207648_10002076_pt1 | contig 21830 bp, 21 predicted proteins | sample KBSMisM32_FD_184310 | JGI IMG/M metagenome (GOLD analysis project Ga0207648, IMG submission 184310) | Miscanthus rhizosphere microbial communities from Kellogg Biological Station, Michigan, USA - KBS Miscanthus M3-2 (SPAdes) (version 2) | ecosystem: Host-associated > Plants > Roots >...
CGGAGACCGTGGCGGCCCTTACGCCGATACAGCGTCGGGTGTTCGCCATCGACGATGCCGAGAACGACCGGTTGAGCTCACAGACCACCCGCATGAGCGGGTTCCTGAAATAGCGCTCCCGGTCGCGACCGCGTTATCGCGTGCGCCGTTCCTCCGGCGGCGTGATCTTGCGAAACATCGCGAGCAGCAGCACGTCGTAGACGATCTTCACGACGCCCGCGATCAGCAGCGGCCAGCCGAACGTCGACGCGGCGAGCATCGATCCGGCCAGGACCGGGCTCACGGCGGACGCGAGGCTGCGCGGCACAGACGTGATGCTTGCGGCGGCCGGACGTTCCGCCGGCGTGACGATCGCCATCACGTACGAGCTGCGTGTCGGCACGTCCATCTGCGACAGCGCGCTGCGGATCAGCAGCAGGACGACCACGCCCGCGAGCGTCGGCACGAACGGGATCGCGATCAGGCACAGGCTCGACGGAATGTGCGTGAACACCATCGTGTTGACGAGCCCGAAGCGGTTGGCGATCCGAACGGCGACCAGGTACGAGAACGCGGTGAGCACGCCGGTCCAGAAGAACAGCGTGCCCGCGGTCGCGAGCGACAGGTCGAACCGCTGGTACAGCCACAGCGCGAGCAATGATTGCACGACGAAGCCGCCGCCGAACGCGTCGAGGCTGAACAACGCGGCCAGCGCATACACCCTGCCCTTCGACGGACCGAGCGGCGCCGCGGCGCGATGCGGCCCCGCGACCAGCGACGACGGCAATCCCCGGTACACGATCGCCGCGGCGAGCGCGATGAGCGCATAGAGCGCGAACATCGCCGGGATCGCGTCGCGCGGCGGCAGCGCCGCGGCGAGCGAGCCCACCGCGGCGGCGAGCGCGCCGACCAGGCTGTAGCGCGCGAACACCGCGGTGCGCTTGCGGTCGTCGACCACACGCGACAGCACCGCGTGCTCGAGCGGCAGGAACACGCTGACGTCGCCGCTCGACGGATTGAGCGTGCCGACGACCGCGATCAGCAACAGGGGCCAGAAGCCGGTCACGACGGCGAACCCGATGCCGGTGCCCGCCATCAGCACCGTCGCGGCGATCAGGAGCGCGCGGTACGAATGCCGGTGCGCGCTCAAGCCGATCGCGAGCGTGAGGACGCCGGAGCCGACGAGCGTGGCGGTCGCGATCGCGCCGACCTCGAGCGCGCTGAAGCCGAGGTCGAGCAGGTACAGCGGAAGCAGCAGCGCGACGTAGCCGTCGCCGAAGGCGCGCAGGCCCTTGGCGACGAGAACGCGGCTTACGGCGGACGAGGCGTCCAAGCGGGCTCCTTCGACGGGAGCGTACCCGTCGTCATCGGAGCAGACCTTGGACGCCGGCTTGGGCGTCTTGCGGCGGGGCGTCTGCTGCAGGTCCCCGGACGAGCGGCCAGCGTAGTCCGCAGGTGGTTGCGGGTCAACCTGCTCGGCCTAGAATCACACGCTATGTGTGAGCGCCCTCGACTTCGCGCACTCGCGGCGGCGGTGGTGTTGATCGCCGGTCTCGCCGGCTGCGCGTCGACCGCCGCGCCGAAGGCGGATTACGTGGGCGTCTTCACCGGCGAGTACGTGGACGGACGGCCCCTGTACCGTTTCCCGACCATCGAGGTCGTGGCCACGCGAAGCAGCCTCTAGCTACCCGCTTCGTCGATGAAGATCGCGACGGCCGGGCAAAGCCGCGCGGCCTTGCGCACCGCTTCGTGCTCCGACGGCGGCGGCGTCGCGTCGCGCAGCACGACGATGCCGTCGTCGTCCTGGTCGAATACCGCGGGCGCGCTCAGCACGCACTGCCCGGCGCCGATGCACTTGCGCTCGACGATGCGCACCTTGAACGTCATGCGGCGATCTTCCCGGTCGACCAGGCGACCGGCAGGTTGTGCACGCCGTAGATCTGCATGTCGTGCTTGAAGCGGATGGCCTCGATCGGTGCCGCAAGGCGGAGGCCGGGCAGGCGCTGGAACAGCAGCGGGTAGATCACCTGCAGCTCGACGCGCGCGAGCATCTGGCCCAGGCACTGGTGGATGCCGTAGCCGAACGCGACGTGCGCGGACGCGTCGCGGCTCACGTCGAATCGGTCGGGATCGGCGAAGACGGTCGCGTCGCGGTTCGCCGACGCGGGAAGCGCGAAGATCCCCTCGCCCTTGCGGATCGTGACGCCGCGCCACTGGACGTCCTCGAGCGCGACGCGGCGCGGCGAGAACTGCACCGGGCTCACGAAGCGCAGCGCTTCCTCGACCGCGGGCGCGACCGCGTCGGGATCGTCGCGCACGGCCGCGAGCTGGCCGGGATTCTGCAGGAACAGCAGCGTCCCGATGCCGATCATGTTGGTCGTCGTGTCGTGGCCGGCGCGCAGGATCATCGCGCCGATCTCGGCGAAGTCGTCGCGCGATAGCGTGCCCGGCAGCACGTGCTCCGCGACGATCCGGCTCACGAAGTCGTCGCGCGGCTCGGCTTCCTTGCGGTCGATCAGCGCGCGGAAATAGGAGGCGAGCTCGCGTGCCTTGGTCTCGGCTTCGTCGACGCTCTGCGTGAGGCCGTGCCGCGCGGCGGCGCAGGCCATGATGAAGCGGTGATCCTCGTACGGCGAACCGATCAGCTCGCACATGACGAGCGACGGGAAGCGCACGGCGATCGCGGCGACGAGGTCCGCGGGCTCCGGCCCGGCGAGCATCTCGTCGATCAGGCCGTTCGCGATCTCCGCGATGCGCGGCTTGAGCGCCATCATGCGCCTGGTGCTGAACTCCTTCGTGAACATCCGGCGGTAATGGTCGTGCGCCGGATTGTCCATGCCGACGAACGCGCGCTCGGCCTTGTCGACCACGACGCGCGCCGCGGTGACGGCCGGGAAGCCGGGGTTCGCGAACTCCCCGGAGAAGCGCGGATCGACGCACACGGCGCGGAAATCGTCGTAGCGCGTGACGAGCCAGGCGCGCCGACCGTCCCAGAGCGTCACCGGGAAGATCGGCTGCGCCGCGCGCGCCTTCGCGTACGTCGCGGGCGGATCGAGCGGCGACTCGCGCGCGAACGGAAAGCGCGGCGCCGCCGCGGTGCTGCCTTCGCTCACTCCGGCTTGATGCCCGCGTCGCGCATGATCTTGTGCCACTTCGTGCCTTCGCGCGCGACCATCGCGCCGAACTCCGGCGCCGGGGTCCAGCGCGCCTCGACGCCGTTCGCGATCATCTGCTGCTGGACGTCGGGCTTTTGCATCACCTTGGCGATCTCGGCCTGCAGTCGCGCGATCACGGCCGGCGGCGTGCCGTTCGGCACGAAGATGCCGAGCCAGCCGGTCGCGTCGAAGCCGGGGAATCCCGACTCGGCCACCGTCGGCACGTCGGGAAGCGCCGCGCTGCGTGTGAGCGAAGTCACCGCGAGGCCGCGGACCTTGCCGCCCTTGATGTGCGGGATGCCGGAGGCGACCGACAGCGCCGCGAGCTGCACGTGGCCGCCGAGCAGGTCGGTGATCGCCGGCGACGCGCCCTTGTACGGCACCTCGACCCACGTGAAGTTGCCGTTCTGCATCAGGAGGTCGACGGCGAGCTGCGGGAAGGTGCCATGGCCCGCGGTGCCGTAGTTGATCGGCGTTCCCCCGGCCTTCGCTGCGGCGATCGCGTCGCGAAGGGTCTTGTACGAGTCGGTGCGCGTCATGATCAGCGACGGCGAGCTCGCGATCTGGATCACCGGCGTCAGGTCCTTGAGCGGATCGAGCGGCGGCGACTTCATCGTCGGCGCGGCGATGATCACGTTGTCCGCCTGGCCCATCACGATGTCGTAGCCCTCGGGCGCCGCGCGGGCCGCTTCGGCGAGCCCGATCATTCCCGACGCGCCCGCCTTGTTCTCGACGACGACGGTCCAGCCGGTCGACTTCGCGAGCTCGGCCGCGACCAGCCGCGACGAGATGTCGGTGCCGCCGCCGGGCGGGAACGGAACGATCATGCGGATCGGCTTGCTCGGATACGTTTGCGCCTGCAGCGGCGCGACGAACCCGACGAGCGCCAGGACGGCGCAGATGAGGCGGAACATCGTGGACTCCTCCTTCGTGGTGATGCCGTGATTATCCGAGGGCGCGGCGCGCGCCTTCGAGCGTGTACTTGCGAAGGCGCGGGCCCGCCTTCATGACCTGGCCCGGAAGCGGACGGCCGATCAGCGCCTCGACGCGCGTCGCGACCGCGATCAGCGCCTCGAGGTCGACGCCGGTGTCGTAGCCCGACTCCTCGAGCAGGTAGCAGAGGTCCTCGGTGCAGATGTTGCCCGTCGCGCCCGGCGCGAACGGGCAGCCGCCGAGGCCCGCGATCGACGACTCGTACTCGCGGATGCCGAGCTCGAGCCCGACGACGACGTTCGCGAGGCCGACGCCGCGCGTGTTGTGGAAGTGCAGCGCGGTCTTCATCGCGGGGAAGCGGTCGGCGACCGCGCGCACGAGCCGCGTGACCGTCGGCGGCGTCGCCATGCCGGTCGTGTCGCCGAGCGTCAGGCGGTCGATGCCGAGCGCCGCGTAGGCGTCGACGAGTCGCAGCGCCGCGTCGACCGGCACCTCGCCTTCGAACGGGCAGCCGAACGCGCACGCGACCGCGCCTCGCAGCGGCGTGCGCCCGCGCGCGATCGCCGCGACCTCCGCGACGTTCCTGAGCGAACCTTCGATCGACGCGTTGAGGTTCGCGGCGTTGTGCGTCTCGCTCGCGGAGACGAAGACGACCATCTCGTCGACGCCGGCGCCCAGCGCGCGCTCCGCGCCGCGGGCGTTCGGCACAAGCGCGGCGATGTGCGCGTCGGAACGGCGCTTGAGGCGCGCGAGCACCTCGTGCGCATCGGCGAGCTGCGGCACCGCCTTCGGGCTGACGAACGACGTCGCCTCGATGTGGCGGATGCCGGCGGCGACGAGCGCGTCGATGACCTCGGCCTTGGCCTCGGTCGGGATGAAGGCGTGCTCGGCCTGGAAGCCGTCGCGCGTGCCGACTTCGGTCACGCGGACGCGGGGGCGGGAGGCGGTCATGGTTGCCTTGTCAGGCTGCGCGCTTCGCGTGGAGTTCCGCGACCTCGGCCGGCGCGTAGCCGAGCTCCGCGAGGATCGCGTCGGTATCGCCGCCGAGGTCGGGCGGCGGCCGGTACACGCGGCACGGGTCGTCGGTGAACTTGATCGGGAAGCCCAGCACGTCGAGCGGGCCGTGCGTCGGATGGTCGATCGTGATGCGCATCTGCTGGTGGCGCACCTGGGGGTCGTCGAACACCTCGCGGAGGCCCATGACGCGCCCGCACGGAACGCCGGCCGCGTTGAGCACGTCGAGCCAATGCGCGATCGGGCGCTTGGCGATCTTCGCGCCGACCAGCGCGTTGATCGCATCGCGGCGCTCGAAACGGTCGCGGTTGGTGCGGAATTCGGGATGATCGCGAAGCTGCGGCAGGTCGAGGGCGTCGAGCAACTTGAAATAGACCTGGTCGTTCGAAGGCGCGATCGCGACTTCGCCATCCGAGGCCGCGAACAGGCCGTACGGGGCGACCAGCGCGTGGTCGTTGCCGGTCCGCAGCGGCTGCTCGCCGGTCCCGAAGTAATGCGCCGCCAGGAACGCGAGGTTCGCGATCATCGCGTCGGTCAGCGCGGTCGACACTTCCTCGCCCCGGCCGGTGCGCTCGCGCCGGACGAGCGCGGCGCAGATGCCCATCGCCGCGTAGGCGCCGGCGATCAGGTCGGACAGCGGCGGGGCCGCGCGCGCCGGCGCCTCGCCTTCCGCCCCGTTGACGCTCATGAAGCCGCTCATCGCCTGCGCGATGAAGTCGAACGAGGGCCGGTCGCGGTAGGGGCCGTCGTTGCCGAAGCCGGTGATGTGGGCGACCACGAGGTCGGGCTTGAGGCGCCGGAGCTCGTCGCGCGACAGGCCGATCCTGTCCATGACGCCGGGTCGGAAATTGTCGAGGACCACGTCCGCGGTCGCGATCAGCTTCCGCAGCACCGCCTTGCCCTCGTCGCTGCGCAGGTCGAGCGTCAGCGAGCGCTTGTTGCGGTTGAACGAGGCGAAATAGAGGCTGAAGCCGTTGCGCAGGACGCCCTGGTGGCGCACCGGGTCGCCGTCCTCGACGTCCTCGATCTTGATGACCTCCGCGCCCATGTCGGCGAGGAACATCGAGCAGAACGGCCCCGAGAGGATGCGCGACAGGTCGACGACGCGAATGCCGGACAGCTGCATGCCCGAATTTTACGCCGCCGCCGGGGGCCCGCCCTTGATAAGCTTCATGCGCTCGACGGCGCGACGCCGTCGCGGAGGACCGCCATGGCTATCGTCCGACGCATCAAGCTCCCGCCCCGCGATCACACGCGCGGGTGGGCCCTCTCGCTGCTCGTGCTGGTCATGCTCATCGGGCTGCCGCTCGCCGTGTGGCTCGACCTGCGCAACCTGACCGAGACCGCGCTGCGCCGCCAGGCGGCCGACCTCAACTCGGTCATCACGAGCATGCGCACGTTCTACGCCTCCAACGTCGTCGGCCGCGTCCTCGCGCACCCGGGCGCCACGCAGGTCACGCACAACTACGAATCGATCCCCGGCGCGATCCCGATCCCGGCGACGCTCTCGCTCGAGCTCGGCCGGGTCGTCAGCGAGCAGCAGCAGAACATCCAGTACCGCTTCGTGTCGGACTATCCGTTCAAGAACCGCAAGCCGCACGAGATGGACGCCTTCGAGATGGGCGCGCTGGTCTCGCTGCGGGAAAATCCGAAGCAGATGGTCACGCAGGTCCAGGAGTCGCTGTTCTCCGACCGCGTGCGGCTGGTCGCGCCGGTCATGATGGGACAGGCGTGCGTCACCTGTCACAACGTCCACCCGGAAAGCCTCAAGACGGACTGGAAGGTCGGCGACGTGCGCGGCATCCAGGAGGTCAGCATCGTCCAGCCGTTCGCGGACAACATCCTCGCGTTCAAGTGGCTGATCGGCTACTTCGTGCTGCTCGCCATGACCGGTGCCGGGTTCATCGTCCTGGAGCGGCGCCAGGCGATGAAGATCGACGGCATGAACAAGGAGCTCGCGGGGGCCAACGAGTTCCTGGCGACGCTGTCGATGAAGATCAGCCGCTACCTGTCGCCGCAGATCTACAAGAGCATCTTCAGCGGCCAGCGCGACGTCGTCATCGAGACCGAGCGCAAGAAGCTCACGATCTTCTTCTCCGACATCAAGGACTTCACGGCCACGACCGAGCGGCTGCAGCCCGAGCAGATCACGCGGATCCTGAACGAGTACTTCACCGAGATGTCGGCGATCGCGCTGAAGCACGGCGGCACGATCGACAAGTTCGTCGGCGACGCGATCCTGATCTTCTTCGGCGACCCGGAGAGCAAGGGCGAGGCCGAGGACGCGCGCGCGTGCCTGCGCATGGCGCTCGAGATGCAGAAGCGCATCGCCGAGCTCTCGGTCAAGTGGCGCGGGGAAGGCATCGAGAACCCGTTCCGCGCGCGGATGGGCATCAACACCGGCTATTGCAACGTCGGCAACTTCGGCAGCACCGACCGGATGGACTACACGATCATCGGCGCCGAGGCGAACCTCGCCGCGCGGCTGCAGACCGTCGCCGAGGCCGGGCGCGTGGTGATCAGCTACGAGACCTACGCGCTCGTGCGCACGATGGTCGAGGCGCATGCGCTGTCGCCGATCACGATGAAGGGGATCAGCCGCGAGGTCGTCCCCTACGTCGTCGAGGGGCTGCTCGACGCGTCGGGACGCAAGTCGACGATCATCAACGAGCATACGGCGGGGCTGGACATCTACATCGACCCGACGATGATCGACGAGCGCTCGGCCGAGCGCGCGCAGCACCTGTTGCTGCATGCGCTCGACACGCTGCACAAGCGGACCGGGAAGGCCTAGTGGCCCGTAACGGAGGAATCGACAGTGCCTGGCTTGCTATTCGCGCCGATGGCATCGTTGCCGCCGCTTGCAAGGGAAGCCGCCCTCGCCGCGCGGCGGCGCCTCGCCCTCGACGCGACTAGCGGCGCCATGACGCTTCCGCTCACCGCCGCTTCCCCCGTTACGGGCCACTAGCGCTCGATCGCCATCTCGAGCAGCGCGAACGACAGCGACTTGCCGTGGGCGTCGAGCGCGAGCGACGTCGTGACGCCGCCCGCCAGCGCGCGCTCGCAGACGAATTGGAGCGCGTTGAGCTGGGGCAGCTCGAAGCGGCGCACGGTGCCGCGCACGATGCCGTCGAGGTGGCGGGCCACCGCGTCGGCTGTCACCCGCCTGACGAGCAACGCGTAGTCGTCAGCGCGGTACGCGACGAGCGAAAGCGTCGACGTGTCACCCTTGTCGCCGGCACGGCAATGCGCGAGCTCCGCGAGCTTCGGCATCGGGTCAGCCCGCCTCGAGGATCGTCGTGCGCGGGTGCACGCGCGCGCGGTCGAGCAGCGTCGACACGATGCCGATCTGCTCGGTGACGGCCTTGCGCGTCCCACCGCCGCCCGCCGGCCCGTTGGTGTAGAGCGCCTCGACCTCGTCGCCGACGCGCGCCGCCGCTTCGCGCGTGGCGGCGCGCGCGGCTACGCGAAGCCGCACCTCGTAGGGACGCGCGCGCGGGTCGAGGCTGTGCCCGTGCAGCGACGTCGCGCCGATCAGGTCGACGCGCAACTCGTCGAAGCGCCCGTCGAGCCGTTCGCGCACGATCGCGCCGGCGAGCTCCGCGCGCGCGACCGCGTTGTCGCCGGCGTAGCCGATCTCGCCTTCGCCGACGAAGCCGGCGACGTAGCCAACGCTGACCTTGAGCTGGTCGGGGCGCGCACGCCCCCGCGCGCCGGCGACGGCAACGCGATCGGGCGAAACCTCGGCGAGCGTCACCGCCGAGAAGTCCGCGGTGACATCGGGCGTGAGATACCCGTGCGGATCGGTCACCTCGTAGAGAAGCTGCTCGGTGGCGGTCGCGACGGTCAGCGTTCCGCCGGTCCCGTCGAGCTTTCCCAGCGTCGCGACTCCGTCCGCGTCCACGTCCGCGAACGGGAAGCCGAGCCGCGCGAGCCCCGGCACGTCCTTGCGCCCGGGATCCGCGAAGTAGCCGCCGCAGAGCTGGCCCGCGCATTCGAGCAGGTGACCGACGACCGTTCCACGCGCGAGGCGGTCGACGTCGTCGCTCGCCCATCCGAACGCGTGCATCAGCGGCGCGAGGAACAACGACGGGTCCGCGACACGGCCGGTCACGACGATCGCGGCGTCGCTGGCGATCGCCGGAAGCAGCGCGTCGGCGCCGAGGTAGGCGTTGGCGCAGACGGGGGCGTAGTCGGCGAGCGGCCGTCCGGTCTCGAGCGTGCGCATGGTGCCGTCGAGCGCGTCGAGGACGTCGTCGCCGGTGACCGCGGCCACGCGCGTGCGCACGCCGAGCCCGCGCGCGATGGCGACGATGGCCTCGGCAGCGGCCAGCGGATTGGCGGCGCCGAAGTTGCTGACCAGACGCGTGCCGGTCGCGTCGAGCACCGGCAGCAGGGATTCGACGCGCGCTTCGAGGCGCTCGTCGTAGCCGGCGCCGGCGTCGCGCCGGCGGCGCAACTGCGCTAGCGCGATCGTGCGCTCGGCGAGGCACTCGAGGACAAGCCAATCCAGGGCGCCGTGCCGCGCGAGATCGACGGCCGCATCCAGGCGGTCGCCGGCGAAACCGGCGCCGCCGCCGAGCCGCAACGTGCGACGCATCGAAGCTCCGCCGCTTTAGCCGCTCACTCGGCCTCGATGCCGGCCTTGCCGATGACCGCCTTCCACTTGGCGGACTCTGCCGCCTGGAACTTGGCAAGTTCGGCGGAAGACGTCGTGAACACGTCGGTGCCGGTCGACTGGTAGTACTGCTGCATCGCGGGGCCCTTCGTCGCCTCGATCAGGATCGCGTTGAGCCGCGCCACGACCGCGGCCGGCGTGTTCGCGGGCACGTAGGCCGCGAACCAGAATCCCATGTCGTAGCCGGGCACGCCCGCCTCGCTGATCGTCGGAAGCTCGGGGGCGAGCGGAGAGCGCTTCTGCGTCGACACGCCGAGCGCGCGCACCTTGCCGCCCTTCACCTGCGGCAGGCCGGTCGCCATGTCGGTGATCATCATCTGGATCTGCCCGCCGAGCAGGTCGTTGATCGCGAGCGGGTTGCTCTTGTACGGGACGTGCAGGAGGTCCACCCCCGCCATCTGCTGGAACAGCTCGCCGGCGACGCGCGAGCTCGAGCTCCCGCTGCCGAAGCTGACCTTCCCCGGCTGCGCCTTCGCGAGTGCAATGAATTCGCCGACGGTCTTCGCCTGCACCGACGGCGCGACGATCATGATCTGGCCGCCCTTGCCGAGCCCGGTGACCGGCACGTAGTCGGCGACCGGGTCGTACGGGATCTTCTTGTACAGGTGCTGGTTCGCCGCGTGCGTCGTGTTGGTCGTGATGAATACGGTGTAGCCGTCGGGAGCGGCCTTCTTGACGATCTCGGCGCCGATGAAGCCCGAGGCGCCGGGCTTGTCGTCGACGACGACCGGCTGCTTGGTGATCTTCGTCACCTCCTGCCCGAGCGCGCGCGCGAGCTGGTCGGTGGCGCTGCCCGCCGCGAACGGCACGACGAACGTGATCGGCTTGTCGGGGTATTGCGCTGCGGCCGGGGCGGCGAGGCCCAGCGCGAGGGCCAGCGCGAGGCCGGCGCGGGAAATCGGGGTCATGGGAGTTCCTCCTGGCGAGACCTCCATTGCACGCCATTGCGATCCATAAGACAAATGAATAATATGGATCACTGTTATTGCATACAGGTATGGATTTCTCGCTCCGGCAGCTCCGTGCGTTCGCGACCATCGCCCGCCTGCGCAGCTTCACGCGCGCGGCGGACGTGCTTCACACGACGCAGCCCGCGCTTTCCGCGCAGATCCGCGAGCTGGAGGGGTCGCTCGGCGTGCGCCTGTTCGATCGCAACACGCGGTCGGTCGCGCCCACCCGCGCCGGCGCCGACCTGCTCCCGGTTGTCGACCAGGTGCTCGGCGTGCTGGATTCCGTCGCCGCGCGTGCCGAGGACGTGGCCGCGCGCAACACGGGTCGGGTGGTCGTCGCCGCGTTGCCGTCGCTGGCCGCGACGCTCATCCCGGCCGTCGTCGCGCGGATGCGCGAGCGTCATCCGGGGATCACGGTGGTGGTGCGCGACGCGCTGGCCGAGCGCACGCTCGGTGCCGTGCGTGCCGGCGAGGTCGATCTCGCGCTGACGAGCGCGCCGCCGCACGATCGCGAACTGGTCTTCGCGCCGCTCCTCGCCGACCGGATGATGGCCGTGCTGCCGCGCACGCACAAGCTGGCGCGCGCGAAGGTCGTGCGCCTCGCCGACCTCATCGCCACGCCGCTCGTGCTGATGGACCGCGAGAGCAGCGTCCGGCGCCTGGTCGACGCGGCGAGCGCGTCGATCGGGCGGCTCGTCACGCCGGCCTACGAGGTCGCGTTCATGGCGACGGCGATCGGGCTGGTGCGCGCGGGCCTTGGCGCGACGCTCCTGCCTTCCTCCGCGTCCGAGCTACGCGATAGGACCGGGTTGTGCATCCGCGAGATCGGCGCGCCGGCGATCGAGCGACCGCTCGGCCTGCTGACCCAGCGGCAACGCAGCGCGTCGCCAGCGGTCGAGACGTTCGTCGCGAGCCTCGGCGAAGTGCTTCGCGCGCGGAAACCGCCGCGAGGGCGCCGCGGCGTCTAGGGCCGCGTCAGCGCGTCGTCGATCGACATGTCGGCGCGCGCGCAGAACGCGGGCGCGACCGGCGTGTCGGGGCCTTCGGTCACGCCGTCGGCCTTGAGGCGCTGGCGCCACTGCGGCCACGACGTGTTGACCGGCACCTGCTGGCGGTCGGCCGGCAGGATGCGCACGAAGCCGTCGGCGCGATCGCGCGCGTTGTCGGACCACGCGAAGCTGCCGGCGATGCGAACCGCGTCGTGGATCGCGACGCGGTGCACCTCGCGCACCTCGTTCTCGATCATGCCGAGCAGCAGGACACGGTCGGCCTGCTCGCGCGTGCACGCCTGCTTCCAGTACAGGTAGTCGTGCACGACGGCGGGCAGGATGTACGGGCCGTTCGCGCGGATGATCGACTGGAGCGCCTGCGGAATGCTCGCGAAGTCGGTGACGAAGCCGACCGGCACGGTGATGCTGTCCTGCGAGACGCCGATCCTGTAGACGAGCGGCTGCCGCACGATCCAGTGCATGCCGTCGGAGAACGGCCGGAAGTCGACGGGCGCGATCGGCGCCTGCGCCGACGTTTCCGCGATCGACGCCGCTTGCGCGACGATCGCCAGCAGCATGAGCCATCGCTTCATGGGCGTCCCCCGGTCGTGGCGAGGCAGTCGATCCGTCGATTGTGCGCCACGCCGGGCGCCCTGCGCATCAACCGCGCAGTCGCTCGCGGCGCTTGGTGAAGGCGAACAGCGCGACCAGGCCGACGGTCACCGCGAGGGCAACGGGCGACAGCGCCGGCACCGGCGCCGCTTCGGCCACGACCAGCAGGCGAAGCGTGCTCTCCTTCTGGATGTTGTAGTCCGCCAGCGAGCGCGGGTCCAGGAGCTCCTTCCCCCCGAACATCAATCGCTGCCGCGTGGGCGGGATGCCGATCTTGTCCTGGATCTTCTGCTTGACGTTCTCGATCGTGTCGCTGGGTTCGACTTCGAGCGTGAGGATGGTGTCGTTCTGGGTCTTGACGAAAAGTTGCATGAAGGCCGGGGCGTCTTAAGCGGACGCGAATCATACCGACCGCGCTCCATGCGGGCGACGCCGCCGATCGGTCAGACCACGTTCAGCTCCACGATGGCGGCGCCGCGCTCGAATCGATCGAACGCGAGCGGCGCGAGGTCGAGCGTGCGAAAGCCGCCGTGCACGATGAGCTCGGCGACGCCGCGCCCGACCGCGGGCGCCTGCTGCATGCCGTGACCCGAGAATCCGTTGGCGAAAACCAGGTTCGCGACGCCGGACGCCGCACCGACGATGCCGTTGTGGTCGACGGTGTTGAGCTCGTAGTAACCGGCCCACGCCCCGGTGACCCGAACCGCCTCGAACGCCGGCACGCGCGCGGCGAGGAGCGGCCAAAGCGTCGCGGCGAACGCCGCGTGGTCGACCTCGAGCGGCGCATCGTCGGGATCGTTCGACGCGTCCGGCGAGAGGCCGCCGATGTAGCCGGCGCCTTCCGGACGAAACCACAGTCCCGACGGATCGATGACCAGCGGGCAGTGCGGCAGCGGCGAAGGACACGTGAACACGAACACCTGGCGACGCCGCGCGCGAACCGGCAGCTCGATGCCGGCCCATGACGCGACGCGCGCGGCCCACGGCCCCGCGGCGTCGACGAACAGGTCGCCGTCGACGGACGAGCCATCGGCGAGCGTGAGCGCGGCGATCCGGTCGCCGTCCCGCGCGAAGCCGGTCGCTTCGGCGTCGACGTAGCGGGCGCCGAGTGAACGGGCCTTGCGGCGAAACGCCTGCATCAGGCTCCAGCCGTCGAACCAGCCCTCGCCGCTCAGGCCAAGCGAGCCGAGCGCGAGGTCGTCGGTCGCGAGCCACGGGAAGCGCTCGCGCATCGCGCGCGGGTCGAGCAGCGCTACATCGACGCCGCGACTGCGCTGCAACGCGTGGTTGCGCGTGAGCGTGGTCGCGCCCGCGCCGGTCGCGAGGAACAGGTAGCCCGGCTCGACGAGGCCGATGTCCGGACGCTCGCCGTCGACGGCGAGCGCGTCGCCGACGCGGCGCAGGAACTCGATGCCGTAACGCCCGATGTCGACGTTGATCGCGGTCGAGAATTGCTGCCGGATCGAGCTGGCCGACAGCGCCGACGACGCGCGCGCGTAGGTCGGGTCGCGCTCGACGACGCTGACCTTGCCGCGGAACGCGGGATCCGCGAGCGTGAACGACGCGATCGCGCTGCCGATCACGCCGCCGCCGACGATGACGATGTGCCGTTCCGCGGGCATAGTGTGGGCCTCGATCATAAGCGAGCGCCCGGCTTGCACACGTCGATCCCGATGATCCCCGCCGCCGAGGTGCACGCCGCGCTCGCGTGGCGGCCGCTCGTCGACGCGCTGCGCGCGGCCTTCGTCGCGGGCGCGACGGCGCCCGTGCGGTCGAGCCACGCGGTCACGCCGGAAGGCGACCGGTTGCTGCTGATGCCGGCGTGGGACGGCGCGGGACTCGGCGTGAAGATCGTCACCGTGTTCCCGCGCAACCTCGCGCGCGGGATCGCGAGCGTCGGCGCGCTCTACGTCCTGATGGATGGCACGACGGGCCACCCGCTCGCGCTGATCGACGGCGAGGCGCTGACGCTGCGGCGGACGGCGGCGTCGTCGGCGCTGGCCTCGACCTACCTGTCGCGCGAGGACGCGCGCACGCTCGTCGTCGTGGGGACCGGCGCGCTCGCGCCGTTCATGGCCGAGGCGCATTGCGCGGTGCGCGACATCTCGCGCATCCTCGTGTGGGGACGGCACCCGGACCGCGCCGAGCGCACGGCGGCGGCGCTCGTCGCGCGCGGGCTCCCGGCACGTGCGATCGCGACGCTCGACCGCGCGCTCGCGGAGGCCGACATCGTCACCTGCGCGACGACGGCGCGCGAGCCCGTCGTGCGCGGCGCGTGGGTGCGCGGCGGGACGCACGTCGACCTCGTCGGCGCGTTCACGCGCGAGATGCGCGAGAGCGACGACGACCTCGTCGCGCGCGCCCAGGTGTTCGTCGACACCTACGCGGGCGCGCTGAAGGAGGCCGGCGACCTCGTGCAGGCGATCGACGAGGGCGCGATCACGCGCGAGCACGTGCGCGCGGAGCTCGCCGAGCTCGCCTCCGGCACGCACGCAGGACGCACGGAACGCGACGCGGTCACGCTGTTCAAGTCGGTCGGGACCGCGCTCGAGGACCTGTGCGCCGCGCGGCTCGTGGCGGCCCGGCGCGGTTGAACGATATTTTCCCGCGTGCGGTCGCGGACGCCGGATCACGCGCATACTGACTTGCCCTCGCCGTCCTGGCACCAGGGCGGGCGCCTGAATACCCAAGCGCCCCGAATCGGAAGGTCGTCCATGTCACCGCACCGCCCGCCTCCCGGCCTGGCGCTCGTTCCCGCGCCCGCGCCCACCACCCTGCCCGCCCGCCTCGTCCACGCCGCGCTTTCGCTGGTGCCCACTCCGCGTGCGCGCGTACGGCTTGCGACGGCCGACGGTCTCGTCTCGATCACCGCGGCCGCTTGGCGCATCCCGGTCCGTCCGGCGCCTTGGAGGCAAACGTGAGCGACAACGCCGCAACCTACGCGCCGCCCACGGTGCGCGACGACTTCCTCGCCGCGATCGCGCGCGGCGATTCCGTGATGCTCGCGCAACTCGCGACGAACCTCACCGGCTGCGGCAACCCGCTTCCGAGCACCACTTGTGTCGAGCTTGGCGTTCCGGTCGGCAGCACCTACGGCGTGGCCGCGCGCAGGATCGTCGACCAGGCCGCCGAACGCTAGCGCACGTCGCCGAACTCAGGGGTTGCCGCCGGCGGGCCGGTCGTGACCCATGTGCGCGGGCTCCAGCTTGCGCGCGGGTTCGGTGGCCGTTTCTCCCTTGTCGGGCTCCGACCCGGCCTCGTCGTCCTCGGGCTCGTCGGCGAGGAAGCCGCCGCTCTGGTGCTCCCACAAGCGCGCGTACAGGCCGCCGCGCGCGAGCAGCGTGCGATGGTCGCCCTCCTCGACGACGCGTCCGCGCTCCAGGACCACGAGCCGGTCCATCGCGGCGATTGTCGACAGCCGGTGCGCGATCGCGACGACGGTCTTGCCCTCCATCAGGCGGTAGAGGCTTTGCTGGATGGCCGCCTCGACTTCGGAATCGAGCGCCGAGGTCGCCTCGTCGAGCAGCAGGATCGGCGCGTCCTTGAGCATGACGCGCGCGATCGCGACACGCTGGCGCTGACCGCCCGACAGCTTGACGCCGCGCTCGCCGACATGCGCGTCATAGGCCTGGCGCCCCTTGGGATCCGCGAGCCCGACGACGAACTCGTGCGCCTCGGCGCGGCGGGCCGACGCGACCATCTGCTCGTCGGTGGCGTCGGGCCGGCCGTAGACGACGTTCTCGCGTACGGAACGATGGAGAAGCGAGGTGTCCTGCGTGACCATGCCGATCTGCGCGCGCAGGCTGTCCTGCGTCGCGAGCGCGATGTCCTGCCCGTCGATCAGGATGCGGCCCTTCTCGGTGTCGTAGAAGCGCAGGAGCAGGTTGACGATCGTCGACTTGCCCGCGCCCGAGCGGCCGACGAGCCCGATCTTTTCGCCCGGCCGGATGTGCAGGCTCAGGTCGTCGATCACCTGGCCCTTGCCGCCGTACGCGAAGCTCACGCGCTCGAAGCGGATGTCGCCCTGCGCGACGACGAGCGGCTTCGCGTCCGGTCGGTCGACCACGGTGTGCGGGCGCGCGATCGTGTTGATGCCGTCCTGCACGGTGCCGATGTTCTCGAACAGCGCCGCCATCTCCCACATCACCCAGTGCGAGATGCCGTTGAGCCGCAACGCCATCGCCGTCGACGCCGCCACGGCGCCGACGCCGACGTCGCCGAGCGACCATAGCCACAGCGTCGCGCCCGCCGTCGCGCCGATCAGCGCCATCGACAGGGCGTGGTTGACGATCTCGAAGCTCGTGACGAGCCGCATCTGCTTGTGGACCGTCCCGAGGAACTCGCGCATCGCGCTTTTCGCGAAGCCCGCCTCGCGGCGCGCGTGCGAGAAGAGCTTGACCGTCGCGATGTTCGTGTACGCGTCGGTGATGCGGCCGGTCATCAGCGAGCGCGCGTCGGCCTGCTCGCGCGCGATGCGCCCGAGCCGCGGCACGAAGAACCAGAGCGCCGCCATGTAGAGCGCGAGCCACGCGACGAACGGCAGGATCAGGATCGGGTCGAACTTGCCGAGCACGGCGAGCATCGTCGCGAAGTAGATGACGATGAACGACACGAGCTCGGTGACGATGATCCAGGTGTCGCGCACCGCGAGCGCGGTCTGCATGACCTTGGTCGAGATGCGGCCGGCGAACTCGTCCTGGTAGAAGCCCATGCTCTGCGCGAGCATCATCCGGTGGAAGTTCCACCGCAGGAGCATCGGGAAGTTGCCGGCGATCGCCTGCTGCTTGACCGCCGACTGGATCGCGATCAGCAGGATGCTGCCGGCCAGGACCCCGGCGAGCGTGAGCAGGCGCTCGCGCTCCTGGGTCCACAGATTCGCCGGCTGGATCTTCGCCAGCCAGTCGACGATGTCGCCGAGCATCGCGAACAGGTAGGCCTCGAACACGCCGATCAGGGCCGACAGGATCGTCAGCGCGACAAGCCACGGCCGCAAGCCGCCCGTCGCGGCCCACAGGAACGCGAAGAAGCCGTGCGGCGGCGTCGCGGGGGGCGCGTCCGGGAACGGATCGACCAGTCGCTCGAAGAACCTGAACACGGGCAGAATCCTACCCGCCGCGCCGAAATGCGGCCGATCGCCGTGCAACGTCTCCTCGCCTACGCCGCCTCGATCGCGTTGTGTTTCGCGCTCGGTGGCGCGCTCGCGGTTGCGTCTGCGGCCGACCCGCCGCCCGACGTCGAGGCGCTGAAGCGGGACGCGGCGGCGGCGCGCGACTCGCCGCAGAAGGCGGTAGCGCTCGCGGCGCTCTCGAAACTGCATTGGCAGACCGACCAGGAGGCTGCGCTCAAGTACGCCAACGAGGGCTTGGCCATCGCCGACCGGATCGGCGACGACCGCGCCCGCGCGGCGAACCTCAACGCCATCGGCGCCGTGCACCTGTTGCGCGGCGAGTACGACGCGGCGCGGCCGCCGCTCGAGCGCGCGGTCGCGCTGAACGAGGCGACCGGCAACGCGAAGGAAGCCGGGCGCGCGGCGGCGAACCTCGGCCACCTGCACGCGGCCAGGAACGACAACGACGCGGCGCTCGCGGCCTACGCGCAGGCGGCCGGGCTGGGTGAGCGCGCAAGCGACGACGCCGGCCTCGCGACAGTCAACGACGGCATCGGCAACGTGCTGCAGGCGCAGGGCCGCTACCGCGAGGCGATCGCCGCGTTCGGGCGCTCGCTCGACTACGCGGCGAAGGCGGGCGACGAGCAGAGCCGCGCGATCACGCTCAACAACCTCGCGAACTGCTTGTTCGAGGTCGGCGATGCGAAGGGCGCGCTCGAGAACTACCTGACGGCGGCGCAGGCCTTCGAGCGCCTCAACCTGCCGATCTACCAGGCGCAGGCGTACGCGAACATCGCGCCGATCCTCGCCTCGCAGGGGATGATCGACCAGGCGACGGGCTACCTCGATCGCGCCCTGGCGATCCAGCGCAGGACCGGCAACCGTCCCGCCGAGGGCGTCACGCTGCTCAACCTCGGCGTGATGCAGAACGAAGGCGGCAAGCTCGAGGCGGCGGTCGCGACCTACGAGACCGCGCGGGCGCTCTTCAAGGACCTCGGCGACCGCAAGAACGAGGCGACCATCCTGCACAACCTCGGCAAGAGCTACGCCGAGCTTGGCCGGCGCGATGAGGGCCTTCGATACCTGGGCGAGGCCCTCGCGCTGCGCGAGGCGATCGGCGACGCGCGCGGCGCCGCGTCGACGCGCATCGCGATCGGCGCCGAGCTCGTCAAGGCCGGCCGCGTCGCGGCCGGCACGACGACGTTGACCACGGCCCTTGCCGAGGCGAAGCGGCTCGAGGTCCCCGAGCTCGAAGCCGAGGCGCGGGCGCAGCTGTACGAGGCGGCGAAGCGCGCGGGACGCCCGTCGGTCGCGCTCGAGCACCTCGCCGAATACGTTGCGCTGCGCGACCGGCTCCTCAGCGCGTCGAGCCAGGAGAAGGTCGCCGAGATGCAGGCGCGCTACGAGTCCGAGCGCAGCGCGCGCGAGATCGAGGTCCTGCAGCGCGACAAGGCGATCCAGGCGCTCGAGCTCAGGCGCCAGGAGCTGTGGCGCAACGGGCTGATCGTCGCGACGCTGTTGCTCGCGGTGCTCGCGGCGGTGCTGGTGAGCCGCTACCGCCTGAAGAAGCGCGCCGAAGCCGTGCTGCGCGACAAGAACCGCGAGCTCGAGATCGCCCACCGCGAGGTCGCGCTCGAGCGCGACCGCTCCGAGCAGCTGCTGCTCAACGTGCTGCCGCCGTCGATCGCCGGGCGGCTCAAGGACCGCGACGCGACGATCGCCGACCGCTATGCCGAGGCCACGATCCTGTTCGCCGACCTCGTCGAGTTCACTCGCCTCGCGCAACGCATGGACGCCGAGTCGGTCGTGCGGATGCTCAACGACGTCTTCACGCGCTTCGACGCGCTGACCGACCGCTACGGCCTCGAGAAGATCAAGACGATCGGCGACTGCTACATGGCGGTCGGCGGCGTGCCCGAACGGCGCGACGACCACTGCGCCGCGGTCGCGTCGATGGCGCTCGACATGATCCGCGAGCTCGAGGCCTTCAACGCCGCGCACGGGCAGGCGCTCAGGCTGCGCATCGGCATCAACACCGGCGAGGTCGTGGCCGGCGTGATCGGCCGCAAGAAATTCATCTACGATCTGTGGGGCGACGCGGTCAACATGGCGAGCCGCATGGAGTCGCACGGCGAGCCGAGCCGGATCCAGGTCACGCAGGCGGTCGTCGACGCGATCGGCGACCGGTTCGTGTTCGAGGCGCGCGGTCAGATCGAGGTGAAGGGGCGCGGGGCGATGACGACGTATTTCCTGATCGGGCCGAAGGCATGAAGGGCGTGCCCAAGCGCTCGCGGCTGTCCACGCAGGACCTGGAGACGCTGCTCGGGGTCACGAGCGCGCTCGCCGCGCCGTTCGACCTGATGACGATGCTCGGCGCGGTCGTCGACGCGGCGAAGCAGGTGCTGAAAGCCGACCGCGGGTCGGTGTGGCTGCACGAACCGTCGACCGACGAGCTCGTGCTGTTGATCGCGACCGGCATCGCCCCGGTGCGCGTGCACTCGGGCGCGGGGCTGGTCGGCGCGTGCGCGCGCGAGCGGGCGGTCATCAACGTGCCCGACTGCTACGCCGACGCGCGCTTCGACCCGGCGGTCGACCGCGCGACCGGCTACAAGACGCGGTGCATGCTGACGTTGCCGCTCATCGACCACCACGACCGCCTGGTCGGCGTCATGCAGGTGCTGAACAAGGCGGGCGGCGTGTTCGACGCCGACGACGAGCAGCTCGCGACCGCGCTCGCCGCGCAGTGCGCCGTCGCGCTGCAGCGCGTGCGCATGACCGAGCAGCTGATCGAGGGCGAGAAGATGCGCCAGGCGCTCGAGATGGCGCGCGTCGTGCAGATGAGCACGCTGCCGTCCTCGATGCCGAGCGTCGACGGCTACGAGGTCGCGTGCACGTTCCGGCCGGCCGAGCTGACCGGCGGCGACACCTACGACGTCGCGCTGATCGAGCCGGGGCTTCTGATCGTGCTCGGCGACGCGACCGGCCACGGCATCGCGCCCGCGCTGACGGTCACGCAGATGCAGGCGATGCTGCGCATGGCGTTCAGGCTCGGCGCCGACCTCGACCGCGCGTACGTGCAGGTCAACAACCGCCTCGCGGAAACGCTCGCCGACGACCGCTTCGTCACGGCGTTCATCGGGCTGCTCGACCCGCGCACGCACGCGCTGCGGTTCCACAGCGGCGGGCAGGGGCCGATCTTCCATTTCCGCGCGGCGGACGGCGCGTTCGAGCGTTACAAGCCGACGTCGTTTCCGCTCGGCGCGATGCCGCTCGCCTCCGCGCGCCCGTCGGTGACGCTCGCGCTCGCGCCAGGCGATCTTCTCGTGCTGCTGTCCGACGGCTTCTACGAGCAGCTCGATGCGTCGGGCAACGAGTTCGGCGAGCATCGCGTGGAGGCGCTCGTGCGCGAGCGCCACCGCGACGGCGCCGAGGCGGTGCGCGCGGCGATCCTCGCGGCCGTCGACGCGCACGCGGGCGCGACGCCGCAGGCCGACGACATGACGGCGGTGATCCTGCGGCGCGCCGGGCTGGGGATGTCGAGGACGTTCGCGCGCGACTTCGCGTCGATCGACGCGATGGTGTCCTACAGCGCCGAGGCATTCGACCGGCTGGGCATCGACCCCACGCTGCTCGCGGCGATCGATTTCGTGGTGGAAGAGTTGTTCACGAACATGGTCAAATACGCGAAGGGGAGCACGCGCGAGGTCCGGATGGACGTCGTCGCGATCGGCGGTGGCGTCGAGGTGACGCTCACCGACCACGACGTCGAGCCGTTCGACGTGACGCGCGCCCCCGACGTCGACGTCGGCGCGCCGGTCGAGGCGCGCCGTCCCGGCGGGCTCGGGCTGCACCTGATCCGGCGGATGGTCGACGCGATCGAGTACCGTTATTCGGACGCGACGCGCGAGAGCCGGACCACGTTTCGCAAGACCGCCGCGACGGCGCCGCACGATGGCGCGGGCACGGCGACTGGGGGATAGGGATGCTGTCGATAGACCACGGGCCGGACGGCGCCGTCGTGGCGGCCGGCCGGCTCGACGCCGCGCAGGCGCACGCCGCGCAGGCTTTTCTCGACCGGACCACGGGCGTCGTCACGCTGGACTGCCGCGCGCTCGAGTACATCTCCAGCGCCGGCCTCGGCGTCCTGCTCAAGACCCACAAGCGGCTGCTCGGATCCGGCGGCAAGCTCCGGCTGACCGGCGTGGGACCCCACCTCAAGGACATCTTCACCTATTCCGGATTCGATCAATTGTTCGAAATCGGATGACATCCCCCCGAATCGAACGTCGATCGACGTTCGCCTCCCCCCGAGGGGGCAGGCGGGCTCGGGGCGGCCCTTCGCCCGCCATTCCCGGATGACCGCCAACTTTCCGCCCGGCCCCGGTGTACTTGAGGAGAACGAGGCCGACCAGA
>Ga0207648_10002077_pt1 | contig 21828 bp, 23 predicted proteins | sample KBSMisM32_FD_184310 | JGI IMG/M metagenome (GOLD analysis project Ga0207648, IMG submission 184310) | Miscanthus rhizosphere microbial communities from Kellogg Biological Station, Michigan, USA - KBS Miscanthus M3-2 (SPAdes) (version 2) | ecosystem: Host-associated > Plants > Roots >...
CGGGCGGCCGCTCTGCAGGGAGCGCCTGCGGCCGATCCTCCGGCCGTCGACGTCGGCGCCCGCGTGGATGCCGTGTTCGCCGGCTACACCGCGGACACGCCGGGCTGCGCGGTCGGCGTCAGCAAGGACGGCAAGGAAATGCTGGCCCGCGGTTACGGCTCGGCCGACCTCGAGCACGGCATCGCGAACTCCGCCGACACCGTCTTCGAGGCGGGATCCGTGTCCAAGCAGTTCACGGCGGCCGCGATCCTCCTGTTGGCCCAGGCGGGGAAGCTCAAGCTCGACGATCCCGTGAGGGACTACGTGCCCGAGCTGCCCGACTACGGGGAACCGGAAATCACGCTGCGTCACCTGTTGCACCACACGAGCGGCCTGCGCGACTGGGGCACCGTGACCTACGCCGCGGGATGGCCGCGAGGATCGCGCGTGCACACGCACGCCCTCGTCCTCGACGTCCTCTCGCGCCAGAAGGCGCTCAACTTCCCGCCCGGCAGCGAATACAGCTACAGCAACTCCGGGTACAACCTCCTCGCCATCATCGTGGAGCGCGTGAGCGGCAAGACGTTCGCGCAGTACACGCGGGACGTGATCTTCGAGCCCCTGGGCATGACCCACACCCAGTGGCGCGACGACTACACGCGCATCGTCAAGGGGCGCGCCATGGCGTACGGCAAGCAGGCGGACGGCTTCCACCTTCAGATGCCGTTCGAGAACGTGCACGGCAATGGCGGTCTCCTGACCACGGTGGGCGACCTCCTGAAGTGGAACCGCAACTTCACGTCCGAGCGCGTGGGCGGCCGCGCCCTGATCACCGAGCTGCAGCGGCGGGGCCGGCTCAGCGACGGGCTGGAGATCTCGTACGCGCGCGGTCTCGTGGTCTCGCGCTACCGCAACCTGCCCGAGATCAGCCATTCCGGATCGACCGCGGGCTATCGCGCGTTCCTGACCCGGTTCCCCGATCAGGCGGTGTCGGTGGCCGTCCTCTGCAACGACGGCAACGCGGAGGCCAGCGATCTCGCCCACGGCGTGGCCGCGATCGTCCTGGGTGATGCGCTCGGCCCGGAGGTCAAGCCGTCTCCGGCGGCCGTGTCCGCCGCCGTTCTCGAGCGGTGGGCCGGCCTCTATCGCAACGTCCGCACGGCGGAGCCCATGCGCGTGACCGTCGAGGGTAGCGGCCTGAAGGCGGAAGGACGAGGCGCGCTCGTGCCGCAGTCCGAATCCCTGTATGCGATCGGAGACGGCGCCGTGCGCGTGCAGTTCCGCGGAGACGGCGTGGGCCGGTCGTTCGACATGATCGGCGCGGACGGAGACGTCACGCACTACGCCCTGGCCGCGCCCGTCGCGCCCACCGCCGCCGATCTCGCCAAATACGAAGGGACCTACGTGAGCGACGAGGCCGAGGTCACGTACACGATCCGCGCGGAGAACGGCGCCCTCGTCGCCCTGCGCCGGCCGGATGCGCGCTTCACGCTGACGCCGTCGTACAAGGACGCCTTCACGAACGCGCAGCTTCCCCTGGTGCTGTTCCGGCGGGACCCGAAGACAGGGCAGATCAACGGGATGAGCCTCGGGCTCGGACGAGTGCGCGACCTGCGCTTGCAGCGTGTCCCATGAGGAGGCTCAAGGCGGTGGCTCCCTGGGTCGTCGGCGCGATCGTTCTCTTCTACGTGGGATCGGCGGGCCTCGTCTTCGCCGTGATGCACCAGTCCAACACCGTGGCCGGGAAGGGCCTGTCCCTCGTGCCCGGCCCCGCCTTCATGGTGCTGCCCATGGAGACGATGTGGTGCACGGCGCGCCGCGGAAAGCTGGCCGTCGGCCAGGAGGCTCCCGACTTCGACCTGGCCACGAGGGACGGGAGCTCCCGCGTGCGCCTCTCTTCACTGCGTGGAGGCCCGCCCGTCGTGCTGGTGTTCGGGAGCTACACGTGCCCTCCGTTCCGGCGCGAGATGCCTGCGGTCCGCAAGGTCTACGCGGAGTACAAGGAGCGCGCCGCGTTCTATTTCGTGTACATCGAGGAGGCCCACGCCCACGACGTGTGGCCGCTGGTGTCGAACGCGAAGGCGAACATCGTCTTCGGAACGGCCCGGGACGCGGGCGAGCGGGTCGGCGTTGCCGGCTTGTGCGCCAAGGAGCTCAAGGTCGAGTTCCCGATCCTCGTGGACGACATGCAGAACGGGGCGGCCGACCTGTACACGGCCTGGCCGACGCGGATGTACGTCGTGGACGCGAACGGGAAGATCGCCTACAAGAGCCGGCCAGGACCGTTCGGGTTCGAGGCGGCGGGTCTGGGCGAAGCGCTGGCCCGCCTGGCCCCGGCCCCGAAGGGTTCGAGCTAGGACAGGCTAGGCGCCGGGGGCGTGGCGAGCGAGGTCGTCCACGACCTCCTCGAACGTGTGGAGCCCGGAACGCGTCACGATCCACTCCGCGGCCAGCACCGACCCCAGGGCGAACCCTCGTCTGGTTCGGGCGCGATGCTCCAGCAGGATCTCGTCCCCGCCGGAATCGAAGCCGACCGTATGCTCGCCGACGATCCCGCCCGCGCGCACCGCGGAGACGTGGAACCGATCGTCCGCGATCGCCCCCTCGAACTCGGTGACCGCCTTCTTGCGCGGACCCGGCGCCGCTTCCAGGATCCGGGCCAGCGCGCGCGCCGTGCCCGAGGGCGCGTCTTTCTTCTGCCGGTGGTGCTTCTCGAGGATGTAGGGGTCGTAGTCGGGGAAGCGGGCGAGGAGCTGCGCCGCGTCGCGCACCACCTTGTAGAAGAGGTTCACGCCCAGCGAGAAGTTCGCGGCGTGGACCACGCCCCCCTTCGTCTCGCCGACCAGCTTCTTCAAGTCGGGGAGCTGCGCGTCCCAGCCCGTGGTCCCGATGACGTATCGCGCCCCTGCCTTCAGCGCCGCCGTCGCGTTCGTGAGGACCGCGTCCGGCTGCGTGAAGTCGATGCCCACGGCACAGCCGGCGGGGAACTCGGAGCCCTTCAGGGTCATCACGGGCTCGTGGTGGCGGTCGCGCAGGACGGCCGCGACCTCGCGCCCCATCTTGCCGTAGCCGACCACGGCCACCTTCACCGGCGGTCCTCGAAGAACTCGTGGTGCAGCAGGCGCACGGCACGCTCGGCATCGCCCTCCGCCACCACGAAGGAGAAGTTCACGTCCGAGGCCCCGAAGGAGATCATCACCACGTTCACTTCGCGCAGGGTCTGGAAGACGCGCGCGGCCAGGCCCGGGTGGCGGCTGAAGCCGCGGCCGATCACGCTGACGATCGCCATCTGACGGAGCACCTCGACTTCGCCCAGCCGGCCCAGCTCGTCTTCGACCGCGGGCACCGCGTCGGGGTCGTCCACGGTCAGCGAGATCGAGACTTCCGACGTGGCGATGAGGTCCACCGGCGTGCGGTGGCGGTCGAACACTTCGAAGACCCGGGCCACGAACCCGTAGGCCATCAGCATGCGCGGCTGGGCGATGAGGATGACGGCGATGCCCTTCTTGAAGGCGATCGCCCGCGGCTCGTGCCGCTCGCCGCCCTCGAGGCGCCCCGCGATGAGGGTGCCCGGCGCCTCCGGACGGAGCGAGTTCAGGATGCGCACCGGGATCCCGCGCTCGACGGCGGGCTTGATCGTCGCCGGGTGCAGGACCTTCGCCCCGAAGTAGGCGAGCTCGGCCGCCTCGTCGAAGCTGACCTCCGGGATCACCTTCGCGCTCGGGACCAGGCGCGGATCGACGGTCATCATGCCGTCCACGTCCGTCCAGATCTGGATCTCTTCCGCGTCCAGAGCCGCGCCGAGCACCGCCGCCGACCAATCGCTGCCGCCGCGGCCGAGCGTGGTGGCCACGCCCTTGCGCGTGCTGCCGATGAAGCCGGGCAGGATGGGGACCTTGCGGTCGTCGACGAGGGGCTTGACCGTGCGCGCGGCCGCGGCCCGCGTCTCTTCCATGAGGGGCGCGGCGCGCCCGAAGTTCTCGTCGGTGACGATCACCCCGCGCGCGTCCACGCCCTGGGCGGCGATCCCCTCGCCGTCCAGGCCGGCGGCCACGATCTCGTAGGAAAGGCGCTCGCCGATGCCGGAGATCGCATCCAGCGTGCGCGCGGTCAGCTCGGCCAGGTGGTAGACGCCCGTGTAGAGGGCGCGGAGCTCCGTGATCGTCGAATCCAGGTGGGCGAGCAGGCGGTCCTGGGACGGGCCGCGCGGCACCAGCTCGTTGATCGCGCCGTGGTGGCGCTCGAGGATCTCGAAGACGACGTTCTCGTAGTCCGAGTCGCGGGCCAGGGCCAGGTTGGCCCCGCGCACGAGCAGGTCGGTCACCTTCGAGAACGCGGACACGACGACGACCGGACGGCGGGCCGATCGCTCGCGCACGCGCTCGGCCAGCGCGCGGATGCGCTCGGGGGACCCGACGGAGGTCCCCCCGAACTTCATGACGATCACGGCAGCAGGTCGCGGGCCTGGAGCAGCTCCGCGTTGAGGATGGCGGCCCCCGCGGCGCCGCGGATCGTGTTGTGGACCAGGACCTCCAGCTTGAGATCGAACAGATTGTCCGCGCGAACGCGGCCCACGCTCACCGCCATCCCGCCTTCGAGGTCGCGGTCGAGACGGGGCTGGGGCCGGTTCTCCTGGGGCAGCACGTGGATGGGCCGCCGGGGCGCGGTGGGGAGCTTGCGCTCCTGCGGCTCCCCGCGGAAGGAGGCAATCGCCTCCACCGCCCGCTCGGCGGTGGCCTTGGTCTTGAGCCGCACGAACACGGCCATCGTGTGCCCGTCCGTCACCGCCACGCGGTGCACGGAGGCGGAGATGCGGAAGGGCGCGTGGGCGAAGGAGCCGTTCGCGAAGGTGCCGAGGATGCGCAGCGGCTCCGTCTCGATCTTCTCCTCCTCGCCACCGCCGATGTACGGGATCACGTTGTCCGCGATGTCCATCGACGCCACGCCGGGATAGCCCGCGCCGGAGAGGGCCTGCAGGGTGGCCACCGCGACCTCGGTGATCCCGAACGAGCGTTGCAGGGGGGCGAGGGCCATGGCCAGGCCCACCACGCTGCAGTTCGGGTTCGTCACGATGTACCCGCCGCCCGTGCGCTTCCTCTGCACGGCCAGCGCGTCGAGGTGATCGGCGTTGACCTCCGGGATGAGGAGCGGCACGTCGGGGTCCATGCGGTGGTTGCGGGAGTTCGAGACGACCGCGTGTCCCTTGTTCGCGAGCGCCGTCTCCACTTCGCCCGCTACCGAGGAGTCGAGGCCGGAGAACAGGATCTTGGACTCGAACTTCTCGTCGCAGGTCTTGACCACACGGCCCGCGGCCGCCTCCGGGAGGGGAGTCCCGAGGCGCCACGTGCAGGCGTCCTTGTACGCCTTGCCCGCCGACCGGTCCGACGCCGCCAGCTCCTTGACCTCGAACCAGGGGTGATCGGCGAGGAGCTGCACGAAGCGCTGTCCGACCGCGCCCGTGGCGCCGAGCACGCCCACTGCCACCTTAGTCATTCCGTCATTCTAAGCGACGGGGGCAGTAGAATCCCCGCCGGAGGCGTGTCATGGAGCTGGTGGACCGCAAGGCGCTCGAGGAGAGGGAAGACCGGTTTCTCGCTCCCTACGGCATGCGCAGCGCCAAGAGCCGGGGCCGGCGGCACCTGGAGCCCGACGACCCCAACCGTACGACCTACCAGCGCGACCGGGACCGCGTCATCCACAGCTCGTCCTTCCGCCGCCTGGAGTACAAGACGCAGGTCTTCGTGAACCACGAGGGGGACAACTACCGGACGCGCCTCACCCACAGCCTGGAGGGAGCCCAGATCGGACGCAGCGTCGCGCGCAGCCTCGCCCTGAACGAGGACCTCACCGAGACCCTGGTCCTCGGGCACGACCTCGGGCACACGCCGTTCGGCCATTCCGGCGAGAAGGTCATGGCCGAGCTGATGGCCGATCACGGCGGGTTCGAGCACAACCGCCAGACCCTGCGCATCCTGGAGGTCCTGGAGGAGCGCTATCCGAAGTTCCCGGGGCTGAACCTCAGCTGGGAGATCCGCGAGGGGATCATCAAGCACCAGCCGGACAGCGACGCGCGGGCGCCCGCGGAGTACGCGCCCGGGGAGGCGCCGACCCTGGAGGCGCAGCTCGTCGATTTCGTGGACGAGATCGCCTACAACAACCACGACATCGACGACGCGCTCTCGTCGGGGATGATCGCGGTCGACAAGATCCGCGGCGTGGAGCTGTTCCGCGAGTCGTACGAGGAAGTCCGGGCCGAGGGGATCCGCGGCGAACGCCTCATCCGCCACCAGACGGTGCGGCGCATCATCAGCCGCTGCACCAAGGACCTCGTGCTGACCACGCTCAAGACGGTGCGTGACTCGAACGTCGCTTCCGTCGAAGACGTGCGCAAGGCGGGGCGCCGGCTCGTCGGCTACTCGCCGGACATGGCGCGCCGCGTGAAGGAGCTGAAGGACTTCCTCTTCACGAACATGTACCGGAACTACCGCGTGGTGCGCATGGGCGACAAGGCGGGCCGCATCCTCCGCGACCTCTTCCTGTCCTACGTGGGGGAGCCGCTTCAGCTCCCGCCGCACTACCAGGAGCGGATCCCGCGCGATGGCATGCACCGCGTGGTGTGCGACTACATCGCGGGCATGACCGACCGCTTCGCGGTGGACGAGCACCGCAAGCTGTTCGATCCGATGGTCAGGGTCTAGAACAGAAGATCGATCGGCCTGGGTTAGCAGATAAAGAGGTTGGGGCCAGGTCGGTCGGCCATCTACGAACGCCGGCTACTAAAGCACTGTGCAAGAGCTGTGGAAATGCCTCAGCGATTCCTGTGCGCGCCGCGCGGATAACCTGCGGACGACCTGTCGAAACCAGCGGCTTGTCTGTGCATCGGCTGTTGAAATCAGGCCTTCCGGTCCCGAAAGTCCGGCCTTTCAGAGGTCGCCGCTGTGGATTCATGTGCGGAAAGGCTGTGGAAAAGCGCCGCCGCGCCGTGGACGCCGCGTGCAAATCCTGTGGAGGCGATGTGAAGGGAGTCCCTAGGATGCCGGCGCGATCTCGAACATCCCGCGGATCTGCGCCACGTCCGACGTCGCCCCCAGCGCCACCATCAGCTTGATGCGCGCCTTCGGGCCGGGCAGGTCCTGGCCGAAGATGACGCCGAGGTCCCGCAACATCTGGCCACCGCCTTCGTAGCCGTAGGCCGGGGCGACGCGCCCCTCCGCGCAACGGGACACGAGCACCACCGGCAGGTGCGCGGCGAGAGCCGCGCGCAGGCCGGGAAGGCAGGCGGGCGGGACGTTGCCCGCGCCCGTGGCCTCCACCACCAGGCCGCGCGCACCGCGGGCGAGGGACGCGCGCAGGAGCGCATCGTCGGTCCCCGCGGCCATGGTGTGCAGGTCGACGTCGGAGACGAGCCGGCGGGCGGGGATCGGATTCACGCGGAAGGCCGGCCGCTGGAAGACGACCTGGCCCCGGTCCAGGACGGCGAGAGGTCCGCGCGCGCTGCGAAAGGCGGCGAGGCTCTGCGTGTGCCACTTGGTGGCCTCGGCCGCGGCCAGGACCTGCTCGCCGACCGCGACCAGGACGCCGCGGGCGTGCGCATCGGGATGGACCGCCGTGCGCACCGCCGTCATCAGGTTCGCCGGGCCGTCCCAGCCCGGATCCGACACCGTGCGCATGGCCCCGCAGAAGACGACGGGCTTCTCGCTCTCGAGGGTGAGGTCGAGGAGGAACGCCGTCTCCTCCAGCGTGTCCGTACCGTGGGTCAGGACGACGGCGTCCACGGCGGGATCGGCGAGCGCGTCGGCCACGCGCCCGCGCAGCCGCCACATCCAGTGGGGCGTGACGTGGGGGCCGGGCAGGCGCGCGTAGTCCTCCAGGGTGAGCCGCGCTTCCTTCCGCAGGCCGTGGACGCGCGCGACGATCTCCTCGCCGGACATCGCGGGCACGGCCGCGCCCGTGCCCGGATCGACGCGCATCGAGATGGTGCCGCCCGTGAAGAGGACGTGGACGTGCCGGCGCGCGGTCATCGGCCCTCGCTTCGCACGACGAGGGCGAGCGCGGCCAGGACGAGCACTCCGCCCGCGATGGTCAGGGCCCCGGGATTCTCGCCGAACACGGCATAGGCGAGGATCGACGCCGCGATGGGCTCGCCCAGGAGGAAGAGGCCCACCGTGGGCGCGGGAATGTGCCGCAGGGACCGGTTGACGAGGCCGTGTCCGACGACGGTGGGGACGACGGCCAGGGCCAGGAAGAGCGCGAAGGTGCGCGGCGGATAACCGAAGACGGGGACGCGCGCGGTGGCGGCCAGGACGGCAAGGGTCGCCGCGGCCGTGGACCAGACGCCGAGGACGTACGCGGGCAGCGGCAGGGCGTCGCGCAGGCCGCGTCCGATCACGTGATACAGCGACATCGTCACCGCGCCCGCCACGGCCAGGGCATCGCCCTTGAGCGAGGCCGCGCCCCCGTCGCCCCAGTCTCCCGCGGCGATGAGGGCGGCTCCGGTGAGGGCCACCGCCATGGCGATCAGCACCGCCTTCGAGGCGCGCTCGCCCAGGAACCACCACGAGAAGAACAGGGTGAAGAGGGGAGCGGTGTTCACGAGGAGCACGGAAGCGGCGACGGAGGTGTAGGACAGGCTCGCGATCCAGGTCGCGAAGTGCACGCCCAGCGAGACGCCGGAGGCGAGGAGGATGAGCCGGCGCCGTGCGGTGAGGACCGGCCAGGCACGGGCGAGGGAGGGGGCGGCGAACGGCGCGACCACGACCGAGGCCAGGAAGATGCGATTGAAGGCGACGGCGAGCGCCGGAGCCGCCGCGAGGCGAACGAAGATGCTGCCCACGGAAACGCAGAGGACGGCGAGGATGAGGAGTCCGTATCCACGCTCGGCGTTCACGCGGCGGGAACGCTCCCGCGCACCGCGCGCGCCGCCGCCGCCAGCGCTTCGTCGAGCAGGTCGAGACGGTCCCCCCCGCCCTGGGCCAGGTCGCCCTTGCCCCCGCCCCGCCCGCCCAGGCTGGTGACGGCCTGGCGCAGCAGGCCGGGGATGTCGTGGCCCCGCCCCGCGCTCTGCGCGAACACGAGGTGCGCCTTGTCCGCGCGGCTGCCGAGCAGCGCGACGCAAGGCGCGACGGCGGTCAGCTTCTGGGCCAGGAGGCGAAGGTCGGCGGCGGGCCAGCCGTCGTAGGTGGCGACCACGACCGCGGGCCGCGCCGTCTCGCGAGCCAGCAGGCGATGGGCCTCGCCTTCGAGCGCGCGCTCCAGGAGCTGGTGCCGCTGCTTCTCGCCCTCCACGAGCGCGTCCGCGGCGCGGCGTCCGGCGGCGGGGAGCTCCTCGATCGACGAAGAGAAGACGGCGGCCAGGTCGCGCAGGAGGCCCGCGCGCAGGTGGAAGGCCTCGAGGGCGCGGTGTCCGCACACGAAGCGGACGCGGCTGCCGCCCTTGTGCCGCTCGTAACCCAGGACCACGACCACGCCGACCTCGGAGGTGGAGCGCGGATGAGTGCCGCCGCAGGCCTGCAGGTCGAAGCCCTCGGCCTCCACGAGGCGCACGGCGTCGCCCGCTTCGTCGGGCACGGTGACGCCCAGGGACGCGGCCTCCGCGCGGGAGACGACGCGCACCGTCACCGGCCGCCCCGCCCAGATGATCTCGTTCGCGCGGCGCTCCGCCGCGCGGACGGTGGGCTCGTCCACCTCGCGGTCGAGGTCGATCGTCGACTCCTCCGCGCCCAGGTGGAAGCTCACCGTGCGCGACGCGCTCGTCGCCTCGACGAACGCGCGCGAGAGGAGGTGCTGCCCGTGGTGCTGCTCGCGGTGGTCGCGCCGCCGCGCGGCGTCCACCTGCCCGCGTACGGTAGCGCCCTCGTCGAGGGGCCGGTCGAGGACGTGCAGGATGGCGTCGCCGGAATCGACGACGGCCAGGACGGACGCGCCGCCCAGGACGCCGAGGTCCCAGGGCTGGCCCCCGCTCTCGGCGTAGAAGGCGGTGCGGTCCAGCACGACCGCGGGACGGCCCTCGTGCTCGCGCCGGCCGACCACGCGGGCCTCGAATTCGAGGAGATAGGGATCGTCGCGATAGAGGCGCTGGGTCATGGAGCGGGGCGCGCCCATTCTACCCGCGGCCCGCGTGCGATCGGAGACGGCGGCTCCCTACTTCGAGTGGCTGAGGCGGGAGAGCCGCTTGGCCATCGCCTTGTCGAGCGCGGCCAGGTCGACTTCCGGCGGAGCGGGCAGGGCCAGCTCCTCCAGCATCTCTTCTTCCGGCTCGTCTTCGTAGAGGTCGGCGGTGGCGGCGCGTCGCGGCACGTTGAAGGTGGCGCCACAGGCCTCGCACTGGCAGGGCTCGATGCCCAGCGCGCGCTTCCAGGGCGGAAGCGGCGTCCATGCGCGGCGCACTTCATTGCTGCCGCACTGCCCGCACTGGGCATCGCCGCCCCAGAAGGCGAGGCGAACGAGAGAGGACCACCGGGCCCACGCTGGTCCGGTGAGACGTATGGCGGCTTTTTCGGAAGAAGGGTACCGACTTGCCATGCTGCACCAACCCCAGGTCTGCTGCGAGGGAAGCAGCCACCCAAGCGTAACCCTAGCACAAGGGCCGGGGCCCGGGGCAAGGGTTTTTTGAGGGGATCAGCGCGCGGCGGTGTCGCCCCAGAGAGGGGCCATGTTCTCCACGTACTTGAACCCCGTCCCGGTGTTGAACACCACGACGGTGTCGTCGGGGCTGAGGTGCCCGTTGGCCTTGAGCTTGCGCAGCGCGGCCACGCAGGCGCCGCCTTCCGGGGCCATGAAGAGCCCCTCGTTGGCGGAGGCGTCCTTCACGCCCTGGATGATCTCGGCCTCGGAGACGGCGACGGCGGCGCCATGGCTCTCGCGCAGGGCGCGCAGGATGAGGAAATCGCCGAGGGCCTTCGGGACCCGCAGCCCGTGGGCGAGCGTCTGGGCGTTCTCCCACATCGGCGCCGATTCGAGCCCTTCCGTGAAGGCCTTCACGATGGGCGCGCAGCCTTCGGCCTGGATCGCGTACATGCGCGGCCGGCCCGGCCCCAGGTAGCCCATCTGCTCCAGCTCCTGGAAGGCCTTCCACATGCCGATGAGGCCGGTCCCCCCGCCGGTGGGGTAGAGGATGGCGTCGGGCAGCTTCCAGCCCATCTGCTCCGCCAGCTCGTACCCCATCGTCTTCTTGCCCTCCACGCGGTAGGGCTCCTTGAGGGTGGCGCACTCGTACCAGCCGTTCTCCTTCGCCCGCTCCGCGCAGATCTTCCCGGCGTCGGTGATGAGCCCGTCCACCGTCTCCACCTCGGCCCCATACGCGCGCGTCTCCATGAGGAAGAGCTGCGCGATGTCCTTGGGCACGAACACGTGGGCCTTGAGCCCGCCCTTGGCCGCGTAGGCGGCGAGGGCGCTGCCCGCGTTGCCGGCGGAGGGCAGGCACACGTCCGTCGCCCCCAGCGCCTTGGCCATGGACACGGCCAGGGAGAGGCCGCGCGCCTTGAAGGAGCCCGTGGGCTCGCCCGACTCGTCCTTGATGTAGAGGCGCGGGAGACCGATCAGGCTGCCCAGGCGGCGGGCGGTGAGGAGGGGCGTGAACCCCTCGCCCAGGCTCACGCGGTGGTCCGGGCTGTCGACGGGCAGGACGTCGTCGTAGCGCCAGAGCGTCGGCTCGCGCAGGGCCAGGTGGCCCGGCCGCATGTTCTTGGCCGCGCGCTCGAGGTCGTAGCGGGCGAACAGGGGAGCGCCGTCCACCGTGCAGACGGTCAGGACCTGCCCCGGTTCGTAGCGCTGGTTGCAGCGCGTGCAGTCGAGATGGGTGACGGGCACGGAACGATTATATGCGCCCGATGCGGCCCGATCGGGACCGGCCAGCTACACGGCCATGATCTCGGCTTCCTTCTTCTTCACGATGCCGTCGATATCGGCGATGTGCTGGTCCGTCATCTTCTGCACGTCGGCCACCGCGCGCTTCTCGTCGTCCTCGCTCACCTCGTGGTCCTTCAGCAGCTTCTTCAGGTGATCGTTGACGTCGCGGCGCACGTTGCGGATGGCCACCCGGCCCTCTTCCGCGTGCTTGTGCGCGTTCTTGACCAGCAGCTTCCGGCGCTCCTCGTTGAGCTGGGGGATCGGGATGCGGATGATCTTGCCGTCGTTCTGGGGGTTGAGGTCGAGGTCGGACTGCCGTATCGCCTTCTCGATCGCGCCCAGGAGCTTCGCGTCCCAGGGCTGGACCTGGATGAGGGTGGGGTCGGGCGTGGACAGGTTGCCTACCTGGTTCAAGGGCGTGGGCGTGCCGTAGTAGTCCACGCGCACGTTGTCCAGCATGGAGAGGGAGGCGCGGCCGGTGCGCATCGAGGCCAGCTCCTTGCGGACGGTCTCCACCGAGCTGTGCATCCGTGTCTTGGCGTCGGAGATGAGGTTGCTGATGGCCATATCGCGCTACTCCTTGACCATGGTGCCGACCTTCTCGCCGCGGACGATCCGCTTGAGCATGCCCTTCTGCCGGAGGTTGTAGACGACGATGGGCAGCTTGTTGTCCTTGCAGAGCGAGATGGCGGTGGCGTCCATGACCTTGAGGTCCTTCTTCAGGACGTCGAGGTAGGTGAGGCTGTCGAACTTCAGGGCTCCCGGGTTCTTGAGCGGGTCCGCGTCGTAGATGCCGTCGACCTTGGTGCCCTTGAAGAGCACCTGGGCCTTGATCTCCATGGCGCGCAGGGCGGCCGCGGTGTCCGTGGAGAAGTAGGGGTTGCCGGTGCCCCCCGCGAAGATGACCACGCGCCCCTTCTCGAAGTGGCGGATGGCGCGGCGCCGGATGAACGGCTCCGCCACCTCGCGCATCTCGATGGCGGAGAGGACGCGCGTGATGACGCCCGCCCGCTCCAGCGCGTCCTGCAGCGCGATGGCGTTGATCACGGTGGCCAGCATCCCCATGTGGTCGGCGGAGGCGCGGTCCATGCCCGCGGCGGCGTCGGATACGCCGCGGAAGAAGTTCCCTCCGCCCACGACCGCCCCCACCTGGGTGCCCAGGGCGTGGACGCCCTTGATCTCGGTGGCCAGGTAGTCGGTGAAGGAGCGGTCGATCCCGAACGGCTTCTCGCCCAGCAGCGCCTCGCCGGAGAGCTTGAGGAGGATTCGTTTGAAGGCGGGCTTCCTGCTGGCGGCCATGATGGATGTCTCCGTTTCCCTGACCCTGGATGTTACTCTGCCTGGGCGATCCGTCGCACGCGCCCGGCCCGGCGGCGCGACGTCGTGTTAACGTGCGCCCATGCAGAACCTCTCGCGCCGGTCGTTCCTGAAGTCTTCGGCGGTGGCCACGGCGGGGCTGATGACGCCCGGCCTTCTGCGCGCGTCCGCGGTCCGGGCTGCGGAGAGCGGCGTGCTCGACCATCTCGGTGTCGCCCTCTACACCGTCCGCGATCAGATGCAGGCGGACGCGGCGGGCACGTTGAAGGCCATCGCGGACCTCGGCTACCGCTACGTCGAGACCGGACTCGTGCCCGCGCTCGGTCCGGCCTTGAAGGCGGCGGGCCTGAAGCAGGCGAGCGCGTACGCGCCCACGTACCTCGTCACGGGCAACCGCAAGGCCTGGACGGGCGCAGGAGAGATGCTGCCCGAGAGCTACACCTGGAACCAGGCCATCGACGAGGCCAAGGCGCAAGGCCTCGAGTACCTCGTCATCGTCTACCTCATGAAGGCCGAGCGCGGCGGGCTCGACGTGTACAAGGACCTGGCCGCGAGGCTCGCCAAGGCGGGAGAAGCGTGCCGAAAGGCCGGGCTCGGCCTCGCCTACCATCCGCACGCCTTCGAATACGAAATGATCGACGGGGTGCGGCCGATCGAGCTGCTACTGAAGGAGACGCCTAAGGAAGCTCTCGGTCTCGAGCTCGACACGTTCTGGTCCAGCATCGCCGGGGTCGATCCCGTGAAGATGGTCCAGACCTACACCGGCCGCGTGCCCCTCGTGCACCTCAAGGACAAGGCGAAGGGCACTCCCGTGCAGTACGACGAGGGCAAGGTGCCGCACGAGGCCTTCAAGGAGACCGGCCGCGGCGAGGTGAACTTCGCGGCCTTCCTGCCCGCGGCGGCCCGGGCGGGCGTGAAGTACTACTACGTCGAGCAGGACTACAGCGCGGGGAGCCCTCTCGACAGCTTGCGCACCAGCCACCAGGCGCTGGCCGGTCTCGTCGCGGGGAAGAAGGGCTGAGCCCGGCCGTCCTCGGCCGCGGCTAGGCCGGGGGCTCTTCGCTCCACGGGGCCTGGCCGCTCGTGACCGACTTCAGCGGGGTCACGCTGACGATGTGGCCGTTGGCCACCAGCACGACGTCGGTCTGGTAGAGGAGCTCGCGGCCGGTCGCGTCGTACACCCGGGCGTCGGTGATGGCGATGAACCGCGTGCTGCTGTGGTTCATCTCGTCCTTGAGGCGCTTGCCGGGCTCGGCGTGCAGGCGGCCGACGATGAGCTGGTCGCCGACCCGGACGAGCGCCTCGATGCGATCGGTGGGGACGCGGAGCGGCCGGGGAGCTTCATCCACGGCCGCTATGATACCCGTCCCGCGCGCCTCTAGCCGACGGGGGCCGGAGCCGGCGTGGCCGCCGTCACCGTCTCCGTGCGGGCCTCGTCGCCGACCTTGAAGCGGGCGAACCGGCGCACCACGATGTTCTCCTTGATGAGCGCGATCTTCTCCTGGATCAGCTGCCCGACCGTCTTGTCGTTCTCGCGGATGAAGGGCTGCTCGAGCAGGCACACCTCGGAGAAGTACTGCTTGAGCTTGCCCTCCGCGATCTTCTCCTGCACGTTCGCGGGCTTGCCCGCGGCCGCGGCCTGGGCCTTGTAGATCTCGCGCTCCTTGTCGAGCACGTTGCCGGGGACCTCTTCCTTGGCCACGTAGAGGGGATTCGAGGCCGCGATGTGCATCGCGATCTCCTTGACCAGGGTCTGGAAGTCGGGCGTCTTGGCCACGAAGTCGGTCTCGCAGTTCACTTCCACGAGCACGCCGATCTTGGCCCCGGGATGGATGTAGTGCCCGACGATCCCTTCGCTGGTGGCGCGGCCCGCCTTCTTGGCGGCGCTGGCCAGACCCTTCTTCCGCAGGATCTCCCTGGACTTCTCGACGTCGCCGGCCGCTTCGACCAGCGCGCTCTTGCAGTCCATCATGCCCGCGCCCGTCTCCTCGCGGAGCTTGCGCACCATCTCTGCGGTTATTTCCGCCATATATTTTCCGTTTCTTCCTAAATGATCAGGGGGCCGCGGCGCAGCGGCCCCCTGGACGTCTGACCCGCGGGCTCCCGCGTTATGCCATCGGGACGGGGGTGGCCATCGGCCGTGTCTTGGGCCGGCGGCGCGTCGCGTCGTCTTCACCCTTGTCCGCGCCCTTGTCGGGAGCGGCTTCCGCCGCCCGCGACTCGCGGATGCCGCGCCCGGCCAGCACCGCGTCCGCGATACGGCCGGCGAAGAGCTTGATCGCGCGCAGGGCGTCGTCGTTGCCCGGGATCACGTGGTCGACCTCGTCCGGATCGCAGTTCGTGTCCACGATGCCGATGACGGGGATCTTGAGCTTCCGCGCTTCCTGGACCGCGATCGACTCCTTGCGGGTGTCGATCACGAAGATGGCATCGGGCACGTTCTTCATGCCCTTGATGCCCTTCAGGTTCTTCTCGATCTTGATCCGTTCCTTCTCGAGCTGGGCCACTTCCTTCTTGGTCAGCCGTTCGTGCCGGCCGTCCGTGGACATGGACTCCAGCTCGCGCAGCCGGTCCAGGCTCTTGCGGATGGTGACGAAGTTCGTGAGCAGCCCGCCCAGCCAGCGCTCGTTCACGTAGGGCATGCCCGCGCGCTGCGCCTCTTCCGCCACCGCTTCCTGCGCCTGCCGCTTGGTGCCGACGAAGAGGATCGTGCGGCCCTGGGCGGCCAGGTCCTGCGCGTACTGCAGCGCGTCCTGGAGCAGGCGGTGCGTCTTCTGCAGGTCGATGATGTAGATGCCGTTGCGCTCACCGAAGATGAAGTCCTTCATCTTCGGGTTCCAGCGCTTCGTCTGGTGGCCGAAGTGGACGCCCGCCTCCAGCAGCTCCTTCATGGAGACCGTGGGGGCCCCACCCGCGCCTTGCGTCTGAGTCACCGTCGTCGCCAAACCGTCCTCCTGGTCAGCCGCGGATCCGGGACCGGACCCGCCGGCTTGCCGGCCTCCTCGCGGAGGCTCGAAATTAGAAGAAATTAACGCTTGCTGAACTGGAAGCGGCGCCGGGCGCCCTTCTGTCCGTACTTCTTGCGCTCCTTGATGCGGGCGTCCCTGGTGAGGAATCCCGCCTTCTTGAGGCGCTTGCGCAGCTCGAGGTTGAACTCGCACAGCGCGCGCGAGATGCCGTGGCGGATGGCGCCCGCCTGGGCGGCCGGCCCGCCGCCGGTGACGATGGCCAGCACGTCGAACTTCTCGGTCGTTTCCGTGATCGCGAAGGGCTGCTTCGTCACCATCTTCAGCGCTTCGTGCCCGCCGAAGTAGTCGTCGAGAGCCTTGTCGTTGAGGTGGACCTCGCCCGTGCCCGCCCGCAGGCGCACGCGCGCGATGGCCGTCTTCCGCTTCCCGGTCGCGTAGTACTCGATGGGTGTGCTCAAACTCTCTCCTTACTTCAGCGTCACGGACTTGGGCTTCTGGGCCTGGTGCGGATGCACGTCACCCGCGTAGACCTTCAGCTTGTGGAACATCGCGCGGCCGAGCTTGGTCTTCGGCAGCATCCCGCGCACGGCCTCTTCGATGATCCGCGTGGGATGCTTCTTCCGCACGTCTCCCGCCGCCGTGGACTTCAGGCCGCCGAGGTAGAGCGTGTGGTGCCGGTACATCTTGTCCGTCTCCTTGCGGCCGGTGAGATGGACCTTCGCGGCGTTGATCACGATGACGTGATCACCGGTGTCGAGGAACGGCGTGAACGTGGGCTTGTGCTTTCCCGTGAGGATGGAAGCGGCCCGCGTGGCCAGCTTTCCCAGCACCTTGTCTTTGGCGTCGATCACGAACCACTCGCGGTCGCGCTCGTCCACCTTCGGAATGTAGGTCGGCATGATGCTCCCAAGAGGCGCCGCTGCGCCCCAACTCGCAAACCCCAATCCTACGTGAGGCGCCGGGGGCGTGTCAAGGCATATCCTCTGGCGGCAGCGGGGGTTAGACCTTCAACGACGGGCGGCGGGACGGCGGGCCTTCGCGCGACGGCGGGCGGCGCTTCCGGGCGCGCCCTTGGCCTTCGGGGGCTTGCCCAGGGCGAAGGCCTGGCGGGACGGCCAGCGGCAGAGGGCGAAGACGGGGCACTGGCCGCAGAGAGGCCGCCGCGCGTCGCAGATCTTCCGGCCGTGGAAGATGATGAGGTCGGTCGTGCGCGTCCACCGCTCCCTGGGAATGATGGCCATGAGCTGCCGCTCGACCTCGATGGGGTCGTCGCCGCGGGCGATTCCGAGCCGGTTCGAGACGCGCAGGACGTGCGTGTCCACCGCGATCCCCTCCGCGATGTCGTACACGTGCCCGAGCACGACGCTCGCCGTCTTGCGGCCCACGCCGGGCAGCTTGACCATCGCCTCCATCGAGCGCGGCACCTCGCCTCCGTGGTCGGCCACGAGGGCGCGCGCGTTGCCGAGCAGGCTCTTCGTCTTGGCCCGATAGAAACCGGTCGAGCGGATGATCTCCTCCACGTCTTCCGGGCGCGCGCCCGCGAGCGCCTTCGGAGTGGGGTAACGCGCGAACAGGGTGGGGGTCACCATGTTGACCCGCTCGTCCGTGCACTGCGCGGAGAGGATCGTCGCCATGACCAGCTCGTACGGGTTCTTGTAGTGCAGGGCGCAGGTCGCCTCCGGATGCGCCTGCTCCAGGATGTCGAGGATCTTGTTGGCGCGCTCCGCGAGGAGGGCGCGACGGGAGGCCACGGCCGATTCTAGCCTGCGCGTGTCAGCCGGGGCGGGCGAGTCCCGGCGGCAGCGGGAAGAGCATCGACTGTGGGCGCGGACGCTGGAGGCGGGCCAGGCGCACGACCAGCGCGCGCACACCCGCGACGGGCTCGAGGATGGGCGCGGCCAGGCCGGTGACGACGGCGCGGGCCGTCTCTTCGTCCCGCACTTCCGGCTCGACCGTTTCCGTGCGGCGCACCGGGCCGTCGAGGCGTCGCACCTCGACGGTGATGGCGCCCGCGCCGAGGCCGAACGGGCGCAGCCGGCGGCAGGCCCGGGAGGCGAGGCCGTCGAGGATCGCTTCCAGACCCTCGCGATCCGTGCGGCGGTCGCGGAGGATGGCCTCTTCCTGGATGGCCGACGGCGGCGCCGTCAGTGCGACCGGCTCTTCTCCTTCGCCGCGCGCCGCCTGCTGGAGACGCTCGGCGACCGGCGTCCCCACGAGCGCCTCCAGTGCGACGGGGTCGGCGGAGTGCACGTCGCCGAGCGTCTGCAGCCCCGCCTTCTCGAGCGCGGTCTCGAGGTGGGGGGGAAGGTCGGGCAGGAAATGGAGGGGCTGGCGCGCGAGGAACGAAGCCTCGTATCCGGGAAGGACCACGAGCAGGCCGCGCGGGCGCGCCCAGGACGAAGCCACGCGGGCGGCGAGCCGGGACGAGGCCAGCCCCAGCGACGCGTCGAGGCCGAGCCGGCGCTGGATGTCGTCCTTGATCGCTTCGGCGGCGCCGACGGGCGACGGGCCGTCCGAGCCCTCTGGAGTGAGATCGACGTAGGCCTCGTCCGCGGACGGGCGCTCGACGCGCCGGCTGGCCGCCTGCAGGATGGCGGTGACGTCTTCGCTGTAGCGCGCGTAGGTCTCGAGGTCGCCGGGCCGGAAGACGCCCTGCGGACAGGCCCGGCGGGCGGCGGCGATGGGCTGGCCCGCGCGGACACCGAGAGCCCGCGCTTCCGAGGAGGCGGCGGCGACGACCCCGGAGCCGTCGGGCAGTGCGCCCACGATCACCGGGCGGCCGCGCAGCGTCGGATCGAGGCTCCGCTCGACCGAGACCAGGAACGGGTCGAGGTCGACGTGGAGGATCCGGCGTGTCCGCTCTTTCGCCTTCACATCTTCAGTGTAGGCAGAGGCGGCGCCCAACGAGGTCCGTGCCGAGGCTCAGTGCAACGGCCCTTTCGGCGGCCCGAAGGACTCCTGGTAGAGCCGGAAGTTCTCCTGGAGAGCCGCGATCAGGCCCGGGATCATCTGGACGGGAACGACCATGCGCGCGCGGACGGGCGCCCGCACCAGGTGGGTGGACTGCGCCTCCTGGATCTCGCGCTCGCCGATCGGCAGCATCTCGCAGAACGTGAGGGTGAAGTCGAAGGGCGAGTTCTGGATCGAGCAGAAGTTGCTGTAGACCCGCGGCGTCGTGTGGTCTTCGTCCGGAACTATCGTGAAATTGACGGCCTTTTTTTCGTCGTTCACGCCGCCAGTCTATCCCGCCCTCAGTACTTCCGCAGGACGCCGATGACGACGCCGCGCACGCGCACGTCCTCTTCGTCCACGTAGATCGGCTTCATCGCGCTGTTGGCGGGCTGGAGGCGGATGGTGCCGCCGCTCTCGCGATAGAACTTCTTGAGGGTGGCGTTCTCGCCGCCGAGGAGGGCGATCACCATCTCCCCGTCGCGCGCGGTCTGGCGGTCCTCGACGATCACGTAGTCGCCGTCGCGGATCTGCTCCTCGATCATCGACTCGCCCTTGACCTGCAGGACGTAGGTACGGCCCCGCCCGAGCATGTCCTCGGGCACGAAGATCGTCTCGGTGGACTCGATGGCTTCGATGGGGGTGCCGGCCGCGACGCGCCCGAGGAGGGGCACCTCGACCGCGCGTACCGTCACCTGGGACGGGACCAGCTCGAGCGCGCGGCTCCGGTTCCAGGCCCGCTTGACGAGGCCCTTCTCCTGCAGGTTCGTGAGGTGCTTGTGGACGGTGGCCAGCGAGCTCAGCCCGAAGTGGTGGCCGATTTCCTCGATGGTGGGGGCGTAGCCGTGCTCGCCGATGTAGCCGCCGAGGTAGTCGAGGATCTCCTTCTGGCGCCGGGTCAGGTGCATGCCGACCTCCCGACCCGAATGCTAGGCGAAGATCAGGCGAAAGTCAATACAGTCGCGGCTAGGAAGCCGGCACGCCCCCGTTCCGTGTGGGCGGGCGGGAAGGCGTGGGGGGAGGCTCGCGTCGATCGACGTGTGGCGTCGTCGTGGGCGGCGGACGGTGGCCATTCCCGTTTCCATTCCCGTTCCCGTGGCCCATTCGCGGCCGCGGTCGTGGCGGAACGTTCGGGAACGGATTGTAGGGGCCCGGGACGAACGGGGCATACCCAGCCCCATAACCCCAGCCCAGCGGAATTCCGTCGCTCTGCTGCGTGCCCACCTGCCGCGCATCCGCCTCGGCCGCGTCCGCGCGCGCCGAGGCCTCGCGCGCCCGAGCCTCTGCCTCCCGCGCGCGCGCCTCGCCTTCTCGCGCGGCCATGCGCTCCTGGTCGGCCGCCGCGCGTTCCTCGAAGCGCATCTGGCGCTCCTGCGGCGTCATCCACATCCCTTCGAACTCGACGAGGCCGCGCGCCCGGTTCGCTTCCGCGCCGCTGAGCCAGCCATCGGCCATGCGCACGTGGCCCAGGGCCAGGTTCGCGTCCGCGTTCATGGGATCGACGTCGAGGACGTGTTCGTACGCTTCCCGGGCCTGGGTGGCGAGGTTGCGCCGCTGCGCCCAGGCGGCCAGGCTCAGCCAGCCCGCGACGTCGCCCCGGGCCAGGGCCGCCGCCCGCGCGTGGTAGACGCCGAGGTCGGTCGTGCTGGAGACGATGCGGGCCACGTTCTTCATGGGCACGGTGACACGGCCGGGACCGACCTCCATGACGACGGCATCCGCGCGTTGCTCGACCACTTCGCCCTTGATCTCGCCGCCACTCTTCAGGAAGACAGAGTCGGCGCCGGCGAGCGACGGTGCGAGAACCAGCAGCGAGACGGCCGCGATGCGGTTCATGAAAGCCTCCCAGGGCACTATCGGCCTTCTGTGCCCCGAAATCAACACCGGCGAGGGCCCCGGCCTAGAATCGGCGCCGCGATGCGCGCGCTTGTCCCGGAGATCGCGGGTTGGGCGGCGGGCGCGCTCGCTCTGGCGATCGCGGCCGGCGGCGCCGCTTCGAGCCCGGACGGATACCTTCTGGGTCTTCCGCGACTGGTTCCTGGCCTCGTGCTGATCGTCGCGATGGCGGCCCTGGCCTTGATCGCGGGACGCGGCGCGGGTCGCTGGTGGCTAGGGGCTGCGCCCTTCGTGCTGCTCGTGATCCTGGGCGCCCGCCTGCCGGGAATCGCACCCCTGGCCGGACCGCCCATCGCCGTGTTGTGGATCGCGGGCGCCGTTCTCGCCCTCGCCGCCGCGCCGCCGCGCTGGGCCCCCGCCGCCTTCCTGCCCGTGGTCGCGCTCGTCTACGGCCTGGCCGCGGCACGCGTTCAGGCCCAGGTCGGACCGCAAGGCGACGAGCCGCACTACCTGATGGTCGCGGACAGCCTTCTCCACGACCACGACCTCTCGCTCGAGCAGGATTACGCGGAGGGGCGGTATCGCGATTTCCATCCCGAGCCGCTCGCGCCGCACTACCGCGTCCGCGGTCGGGACGGAGCGATCTATTCGCTCCATGCCGTCGGCCTGTCCCTCCTCGTGCTTCCCGCGTACGCGGCCGCGTCCTACGCGGGCGCGTCGTTCCTGATGGCCCTTCTCGGCGTCTGGCTCGCGTTCGAGGTGCGCACGCTGTTGCGCGCGTCGCTGGGCGAAGGCGCGGAGGGGGTGGCCTGGATCGTGGCCCTCAGCCCGCCTCTCGTGCACTACGCCGGGCTGGTGTTCACCGAGATCCCCGCCGCGTTGATCGTGGCCCTCTCCCTGCGACAGGCGCGGACGGCCGTCTCGACGCGGA
>Ga0207648_10002079_pt1 | contig 21809 bp, 16 predicted proteins | sample KBSMisM32_FD_184310 | JGI IMG/M metagenome (GOLD analysis project Ga0207648, IMG submission 184310) | Miscanthus rhizosphere microbial communities from Kellogg Biological Station, Michigan, USA - KBS Miscanthus M3-2 (SPAdes) (version 2) | ecosystem: Host-associated > Plants > Roots >...
CTTCGCGGCAAACTTTACTTATGTATCCGTGACTTAACGCCCCCGGTAGCGGCTGGTGCGAAAGGAGGGACTCGAACCCTCACGGGGGTTGCCCACTGGAACCTAAATCCAGCGCGTCTACCAGTTCCGCCACTTTCGCGGGGGCGCGGAGTATACCCGACGCGCGGCATCAAGACTCACCGGTGCGGGCCGATACCTTCTGGGTGAAACCCACCTCCTTACCGGCCCGTGTGCTGCTGGCCGCGGCGGCGATCCTGGGACTGGCGAGCTGCTCGTCCTACGAGCCGCCGTTGCGGATCGCACTGATCCGCTGGCCGCCGTTCGAGTTCCTGCACCTCGCGCAGGAAAAAGGCTATTTCGCCGAGGAAGGCGTGGAGGTGCGGCTCATCGAATTCGTCGCGGTGAACGACACGCAGCGCGCCTTCGAGCACGACAAGATCGACGGCGGCACGTTCTCGTTGTTCCAGGTGCTGCAGAACCGCGAGCAGCTGACGCGCAAGATGCAGATCCCGCTGGTGATCGATTTCTCCGACGGCGCCGACATGTTGATGGCGCGACCGGAGATCGCGGACGTTCGTGCGCTGCGCGGCCACCGCGTCGGCGTAACACTCTCGCCGCTCGACATCTTCTTTCTCACGCGCGCGCTCGAACTGCACGACATGACGCTGCAGGACGTCTCGCTCGTTTTCGTACGCACCGCCGACATGGCGGAGGCATTGCGCGACGGCAAAGTCGACGCGATCACCGCTTATCCGCCGAACAGCACCGAGGTCGAGAGTGCCGGTTTTGCCCGTCCGATCTTCTCCAGCAGCCGCATCCCCGGCGAGATCGTCGACGTGCTGGCGCTCGACGAAGCCGTCATCCGCAAGCGCCCCGACGATGTCGCGGGCGTGATTCGCGCGTTCTATCGCGCCGTGCAGTTCGCGCAGCAGCATCCCGAAGAAGCGTGGCAGATCATGTCGGCGCGCGAGCGCGTGACGCCCGAGGAATTTCGCTCGGCGCTGCAGACCGGCATCACGCTGGTGCCGCTGGCGGATCAGCAGAAGTTTCTCGGCAAGGACTCGAGCCTGCTGGCAGTCGCGGCCCGCGTCTCGCAGGTGCTCAAGGACAAAGGACTGATCACCGGTGTACATGCCGAGCACGATCTGCTGAGCGAGCATCCCGCGGCGCTGGCGGTCGCGCCATGAGCAAGCGTGCGCCGCGCGCGCTCCGACAGAAGGTAATGCTGCCGCTGCTGGCGATCGGCATCCTCTCGACAGTCGCTATCGGAGTGATGGCGTACCTGAGCATCGAGGCGCAGCTGATGCGTCAGCTGCGCTACCGCGCAGTGCAGATCATCGACACCGTCAGCGTCGGCAGCGAGAGCCTCGACGAGATCAAGGAGCTGCAGCACTCCGTGCTTGCCATGAGCGTGTCCCCGGACACATCGCTGATCCTCGTCGTCGACCGGAACCAGCGCATCATCGCGGCGAGCCGCTCGAATCTGATCGATCGTCAGGCCGACAGCGATTCGAAGCTGGAGAGTGCCGCCGACATCGCCCGGGTCATCGCGACCAAAGAGCGTTTCCTCGAGCACGTCAACGGCACCGACTTCGACTTCGTCGCGCCGATCGCAATCAACAGCGCTCTGCTCGGCACCGATCGCGAACAACGCGGTGCGGTGCTGGTCCGCATGGACGTGCGCGCGATCCGGCAGGATCTGATCCACGATGCCATGCAGGTCGCGCTGGGCCTGTTCGCCGTCGTCGTTCTGCTGTCGCTGGCAGCGTGGCGACAGTTGCAACATCACGTACTGCGACCGGTGGGTCGCATCGGCGCCGCCGTCGACAAGCGTCGCTCAGGCGATGCGGCCGCGCTCAAGCACGTCGCGCCCGACGACGAACTGGGCGAGCTGGCACACACGCTCGATGACGCGTTCGTGCGCATTGACGCGCACGGTCAGCAGATGGCCGAGGCGCGCGACGAAGCCGAAGCTGCCAATCGTGCCAAGAGCGAATTCCTGGCGGCGATGAGCCATGAAATCCGCACGCCGATGAACGGCGTGATCGGCTTCAGCAACCTGCTGCTGGACACGCAGATGGATGCGGAGCAGAAGGACTTTGCGCGCACGATCCGCAGCTCGGCCGAAAGCCTGCTGGTCATCATCAACGACATTCTCGACTTCTCGAAGGTCGAGGCCGGCCGCATCGAGCTGGAAGACGTCGCCTACGATCTCGATCAGGCGGTCGAAGAAGTTCTCGACCTGCTCACGGCGCGCGCCACCGAGAAGCACATCGAGCTCGCGCTCGAAGTTGCGGACAACGTGCCGCGCGGCCTGATCGGCGACGTCGGCCGCGTCCGCCAGGTGCTGCTGAATCTCGTCGGCAACGGCGTCAAGTTCACCGCTCAAGGTTACGTGCACGTCGCCGTGCGGCTCGACGAGCAGCAATCGAGCGACGGCTCACCGGGCGCGCAGCGCCTGCTGTTCAGCATCACCGATACGGGCATCGGCGTGCCCGCGGATCGGCAGCACGTGCTCTTCAAGCGCTTCAGCCAGGCGGATTCGTCGACGACGCGCCGCTACGGCGGCACCGGCCTGGGCCTCGCGATCTGCAAGAGCCTGGTCGAGCTGATGGGCGGCGAGATCGGCATGCGTAGCCGCGAAGGCGGCGGCTCGACTTTCTGGTTCCACTTGCCGCTGCGCGTCGCGCGCTCGGCGACGTTGATGTTGCCGCCGACGTTCGCAACGCCCGGACGCGTGCTCGTCGTCGACGACCTGGAGATCAATCGCCGCGTGTTGTCGCGCCAGCTCACGAGTTGGCGCATCGACCATCAGTGCGTGAACGGCGCTGCGGAGGCGATGGCGGCACTGCGCGAGGCGGTCGTCAAAGGCATTCCGTACCGGCTCGCGCTGATCGATCACATGATGCCGGATGTCGACGGCCTGACTCTGGGACGCCGGATTGCAGAGGACAGCCAGCTACAGCATACAGCCATGGTCATGCTCTCCTCCGCTGGTCAGCAGAACGCGAAGCTCTGCCACGAGGCTGGATTCTTTGCAGTCATGGTCAAGCCCGTGGTGCGCGCGCGCCAGTTATTGAACGTGCTGCAGGCCGCGATGAACGCGGCTCCGCGCACGATCGGCGACGACGCTGCGCCCGAGCTCGACACCGTGCAGGTGAGCCGCGCTCCGTCAGGCCTGTTCCTGGAAACGACCAAAGTGACGCCGCGGCGCGTCCTGCTCGCCGAGGACAACGTCGTCAACGCCAAGCTCGCCGTGCGTTTGCTGGAACGACTCGGTTGCCACGTCGACGTCGCGAGCAACGGTCACGAAGCGCTCAAGATGGTTCAGAGCATTCCGTTCGATCTCGTGTTCATGGATTGTCAGATGCCGGAGATGGACGGCTTCGAGGCGACGCGCGCCATTCGTGCGTGGGAGAACACGTCGAGGGTTGGCGAGTCCCCCGTCTCGCAGTTGCCGATCATCGCGCTCACGGCGAATGCGATGCAGGGCGATCGAGAGCGCTGTTTGTCCGCGGGCATGAACGACTACATCACGAAGCCGCTGAGCCGCGCCGACCTCGCGCGCGTTCTCGAAGCGAGCAAGCCGCGAGCTGCCGACTCCGCAACGTCGGCGGCCGCTCCGGTCGCGACCTCCTCAATAAAGTAAGAAGTCAGGACCGAACTCGCGGGAACCGCGGCGGTCTGGACTCGTTACTGCGCTCAACATCAAGGAGTAGCGGCCATGAAAAAACGCTGTAGGTCGGGCTTCAGCCCGACTCTTCTTGCTCTTCTCTTGTGCTTGCTGCCGCTGGTCAGCTCCTCCGCCGAGCCCATCCACCAACTGCGCATCTACGAAATCTTCGACCACAACAAACAGGCGTTCCACGACCGCTTCCGCGATCACGCGATGCGCATCATGAAGAAGTACGACTTCCACATCCTCGCGATGTGGGAGGCGAAGAACGGCACGCGCACCGAGTTCGTCTACCTGCTCGAATGGCCCGACGAGCCGACGATGAAGGACCGCTGGTCGAAGTTCATGGCCGACCAGGAGTGGAAAGACATAAAGAAGGAGACGGCCGCGAAGTACGGCACGCTCGTCGGTGAGGTTCAGGACCGGACGTTGCGGATGACGGATTATTCGCCGAAGGAGTTGGTGGGCCGTATAGGACTCGAACCTATAACCAACTGATTAAGAGTCAGCTGCTCTACCAATTGAGCTAACAGCCCACGCGATCCTTGTGTCCATCTTCGAGTTGGGGTGGACGATGGGACTCGAACCCACGACGGCCGGAATCACAATCCGGGGCTCTACCAACTGAGCTACGTCCACCATCGTCCACTCGTTCCCGCCGTTGCGCGATCTGGCGCGCCCGGCAGGACTCGAACCTGCGACCCCCGGCTTAGAAGGCCGGTGCTCTATCCAGCTGAGCTACGGGCGCAAGCTCCGTGATCGTCTCATTCCCAATCCAATCCTGCCGGTTGAGTGGTCGGGGCAGAGGGATTCGAACCCCCGACCCTCTGCTCCCAAAGCAGATGCGCTACCAGACTGCGCCATGCCCCGCCATGCTTTCCGGCCAGGCCGGGGGCGCGAATGATACGGAAAGACCGCATTGGTCGCCAGTAATTCCCGGCAAGTGAGCGCCAGTGCTCAGGCCCGCCGCCAAGTCGTTGTGCCGTCGGGCTTATCTTCAAGGATGATGCCGCCCTTCATAAGCTCATCGCGGATCCGGTCCGACTCCTTGAAGTTCCGAGCAGCGCGAGCCGCGCGGCGCTCGGCAATGAGGTGCTCTATGGTGGCATCCGTGGGTCCGCTGACTGTTCCGACGCCGGAGAATTCAACCGATATTCCTGGCTCAGTCACCTTGGACTTCTGTAGAAATTCTTCCGGCTGCAGGTACAGCACGCCGAGCACGCCGCCGAGCTTCTTCAGTTCCGCGGCCAGTGCGCTCGCCTTGCCCCAATCGTTCGCGCCCTTCGCCTTGTTGATCTCGGTCGCCAGTCCCTGCAGTGCGGCGATCGCTTCCGGCGTGTTGAAGTCGTCGTCCATCGCGGCTTCGAACTTCCGCGTCGCTTCGCTTGGCTCGTAACCTTCCGCCGGCTCGATGTCGCGCAGTGCGGTGTAGAGCCGCGTCAGTGCCGCGTCCGCCTGCTCGATCATCGCGATCGAATAGTTGATCGGCCCGCGATACTGACTCGACGCGAGGAAGAAGCGCAGCACTTCCGGATCGCGCACGTGGCCCGAATCGAGCACGTCGCGAATGCGGAAGAAATTGTTCAACGACTTCGACATCTTCTCGTCGTCCACGGTCAGGAAGCCGTTGTGCATCCACAGATTCGCGAAGCCCTCGCCGGTCGCCGCGCACGACTGTGCGATCTCGTTCTCGTGATGCGGGAACTTCAGATCCATGCCGCCGGCATGAATATCGAAGCGCGGACCGAGCAGCTCGTACGTCATCGCCGAGCATTCGATGTGCCAGCCGGGCCGGCCCTCGCCCCATGGCGATGACCAATGCGGTTCGCCGGGCTTCATCTGCTTCCACAGGACGAAGTCGAGCGGATCGCGCTTCGCTTCGTCAACGGCGACACGAGCGCCGGCGCGCAGGTCGCCGAGCTGGCGACCGGACAGCTTGCCGTAGCCATCGAACTTGGACACTGAATACATAACGTCGCCGTTGCTCGCGACGTACGCGTAGCCCTTGGCGATCAGCTGCTCGATCATCGCGATGATGCCGGGCACGTGCTCGGTGGCCTTCGGCTCGAAATCCGGGCGCAGCAGGCCGAGCCGGTCGTAGTCCTCGTGCATGGCCTTGGTGAAGCGGCTCGTGAGCGACTGCACGCTCTCGCCGTTCTCGTGCGCGCGCTTGATGATGTTGTCGTCGATGTCCGTGATGTTGCGGACGAAGGTCACCTTGTAGCCGCGATACTGGAAATAGCGGCGCACGATGTCGAACGCGGTCTTGGACCGCGCATGGCCCATGTGGCAGAAGTCGTAGACGGTATCGCCGCACAGGTACATTCGCACCACGCCGGGCTGGAGCGGTTTGAATTCCTGTTTGCGACCCGTGTACGAGTTGAAGATCTGCATGCAGGCCATTTTAGCGGCGTTTGGTAAGATCGCGCGAACTTCCCGAGGATCGTCATGCCCAACGCACGCCTGCTGATCGCCACACTCCTGCTCGCCGTCGGCCTGACTGCACATGCGCAGAGCAACCCGAAGGTGCAGGTCGAGACGAACATGGGCAAGTTCGTCATCGAGCTGGATACCAGCCGCGCACCGCTGACCGTCGCGAACTTTCTGCAGTACGTGCGGGATGGCTTCTACAACGGCACGGTTTTTCACCGCGTGATCTCCGGCTTCGTCGCTCAGGGCGGCGGCTTCGACGAGAAGTACCAGGAGAAGCCCACCAAGCCCGGCATTCCGAACGAGTCCGGCAACGGCCTCTCGAATCGCCGCGGCACCGTCGGGCTCGCGCGGACGGCCGATGCGCACAGCGGCAACGCGCAGTTCTATCTCAACATCGCCGACAACTCGGGGCTCGATCCGCAGCCGAGCCGCTGGGGCTATGCGGTGTTCGGTCGCATCGTCCAGGGCATGGACGTGGTCGACGACATCGGCGCGGTCGCGACCGGCGAAGTCGGACCGTTCGAAAAAGATGCGCCGCTCAAGGCGGTGATCATCATCCGGATCGTGGAATTGAAGTGAGCGGGTTGCGCCTGCCACCCTCGTGACGACGCTCTTCATCTCGGATCTGCATCTCGACGGCGCGCGGCCCGACATCACCGCGCAGTTCCTCGACTTCCTGGAGCGCGAGGCGCGCCGCGCCGAAGCGCTCTACATCCTCGGCGACCTGTTCGAAGCGTGGATCGGCGATGACGATCCCGATCCAGACAAGCGGCGCGTGATCCAGGGTCTGCGCGCAGTAACGAACGCCGGTGTGAAGACGTACTTCATCCACGGCAATCGCGACTTCCTCATCGGCAAGGCCTTCTGCCGCGAAACCGGCATCGAGCTCCTGACCGACGGCACGGTCATCGATCTATACGGACGACGCGTGCTGCTGATGCACGGCGACCTGCTGTGCATCGACGATCATGCTTACCAGCGTCTGCGCCGCATCGTGCGTAACCCGATCGTGCAGTTCGTGATGCGGTCGCTGACATTGCGCCAGCGCCAGAAGCTCGCGGAGCGCATGCGCGCGGGCAGCAAGGAACACATCAAGTCGATGGACATGGCGGCGCCGGAGATCATGGACGTCAATCAGGACGAGGTTCGGCGCACGCTGGAGCGCTTTGGCGTCGACTGCATCATTCACGGCCACACGCATCGCCCGGCGGTGCACGAGCTGCAGCTCAACGGCAAACCTGCCGTACGCATCGTGCTCGGGGATTGGTACGAGCAGGGCAGTGTGCTGCGTTGGGGCCCGAGCGGGTTTGAGTTGGCAAGATTGTCGGGCTAAAGCCCGACCTACACAGGCAGGCCGGAGTGGAACCTGAGTTGCGGATCAGGTGACGTCGCCAACTCCGCTTCGACTTCTGCCAGGTGCTTCAATCTCGCGCGCCAATCCTGCTGACCGGAACGGTGCTCGGCCAATCGCAGATACACGCCGTAGTGACGCGCTTCCGAAGCTGCCAGCCCATTGTAGAAGTCGCCTAGCGGAGCCTGCAGCCGCGGCGCCAGCCCTACGAAGCGTTCATGCGAACGCGCTTCGATCAACGCTCCGCAGAGAAGCAGATCGATCAGACGGCCGGGATCCGAACGTCGCGTCGTGGCCCGCAGGCCCTCGGCATAGCGCGCTGGACTCTGACGGACGAACGGCACGCTGAGCTCCTGCATCATCTTCTGTACTTGTTCGAAGTGCCGCAGCTCCTCGCGTGCGAGGCGCGAGAGACGATCGGTAAGCTGCAGATCGTCGGGGTAGGCGAAGATCAAGCTCAGCGCAGTCGACGCCGCCTTCTTCTCGCAGTTCGCGTGATCGACGAGCAGCTCACGCCAGCGCTCGGAAGCAACTTCGAACCAGCGTTGCGGCGTCGGCGCGAGCAGGACGTCGTTCAACGCAGCTCCTCGATCTTCGCCAGCAGCGCGCTTGCCGAAGGCAAGCGATGGATCGGATCCTTCGCCAGCAGCTTGTTCAACAGATGCTGATAGTTGCGCAGCGCTTCCGGCAGCAACGGAATCGGCGCGTTGGCATGCATGTAGATGACACCCATCGGCGACTGGGCGACGTACGGTTTCTGGCGCATCAACATCTCATAGAAGATCACGCCGAGACTGTACAGGTCGCTGCGCTCGTCGAGCGGCTGAGCGTGCCCCTGCTCCGGGCTCATGTAGTACGGCGTGCCGAAGATCTCGCCGGTAGCCGTGATCTCGGCATCGACCTGCACGTGCTTCGCGAGCCCGAAGTCGATCAGCGCGACCGAGCCGTCGGCGCGCAACATGATGTTTCCCGGCTTCAGATCCCGATGCAGCACGCCGACCGCGTGCACGACTTCCAGCGCTGCCGCCATCTGCGCCAGGTACGACAGCGCTTCGCTGCCATCCAGGCCGCTCGCAATCAGTGAGCGCAGATCGCCGCGCGGAAAGTATTCCATCGCGAGATAGGCGTGATCGTCGGCGATGCCGAGATCGTAAATGCGCACGACGTTCGGGTGGCGCACTTTCGAGATCAGGTCGTACTCTTGCATGAAGCGCGTGAACTGCGTGTGCTCGTCGCCGGCAGTCGGCGAGTCGCGCAGCACCTTGAGCACGACCATCTCGCCGGCGCGCTCGCTCTCGGCGAGATACACCGCCGACGTGCCGCCGATCGCCAGCTCGCGCGCGAAGCGATGACCGCGAATCGTCACCGAACCGAACTGCGACAACTGCTCCGCTTCCGGCCCGGTTCGCCACAACGCGAGCTTCTCGCGCCGTTGCACGATGGCCTTGCGCAGGACATCTGCCAGGCGTCGATGCTCGATGCGCTCACGCGTCAGACAGTCGATTGCACCCCGCTGCACGACGCGTTGCGCGAGGCCGGGATCGTCGCCGCGCGCGAGATAGATGATCGGCGGGAAGGCGTTGCGATGGAGCAGGTTGTCGAGCCACTTCTCGCCCTGCCCTCGCTCGATGCGGTCGTCGAGCAGCACGACGTCGTAGCCGACGGCATTGAAACCGGAGTGCAGGCGGCCTGATTGCGACGGCGCGTGGACGCGGCACTCCGCGTCGGGCCAGACGATCGAGACGTGCTGTTCGAGCGCACGGCCCAGCTCAGTGTGATCGGCGATGATCAGCAGGCGCGGCGCGCCGGAAGATTGAGTGATCGGCGAAGAGCCAGTGCTCGCCACCACTCTCTCACACGGCGCGGATCGCCTTCAGCGAGCCGCGGTGCAGCTGCTTGCGGCGAACTTTCGCCTCGTCGGAGCGCTCTTCCTGCAAGCGCGCGAGGTAGCTCGGCGTAACGTCGCCCGTGACGTAGCGGCCGGAGAAGCAGGAGTCGTCGAACTCCTGGATGTTCGAGTCGTGGTGCAGGCAAGCCCGCACCAGGTCGTCGAGATCCTGGTAGATCAGTCGATCGGCGCCGATGAGCTTCGCCACTTCTTCCTCGGTGCGGTCGGCAGCGACCAGCTCGGACGTTGCCGGCATGTCGATGCCGTAGACGTTCGGGAAGCGCACGGCGGGCGCTGCGGACGCGAAGTACACGCGGCGTGCGCCGCCCTCACGCGCCAGGTCGATGATCTGCGCCGAGGTCGTGCCGCGCACGATCGAGTCGTCGATCAGCAGTACGTTCTTGCCGCGGAACTCGAGGTCGATCACGTTGAGCTTGGAGCGCACCGACTTCGCGCGCTGCTCCTGCCCCGGCATGATGAAGGTGCGGCCGATGTAGCGGTTCTTGACGAAACCTTCGCGATACTTGATGCCGAGCAGCTGCGCGACCTGCACGGCGGCAGTGCGGCTGGTGTCAGGAATAGGAATCACGACGTCGATGTCGTGGTCGGGCCAGATGCGGCGGATCTTCTCGGCCAGCAGGTCGCCCATGCGCAGGCGCGCCTTGTGCACCGAGATGTTGTCGATGATCGAATCGGGCCGCGCGAAGTAGACGTACTCGAAAATGCACGGCGTGTGACGCGCAACCGGCACGCACTGATGCGAGTAGAAGCGGCCGTGCTCGTCGATGAACACCGCCTCGCCGGGACCGACGTCGCGCAGCAACTCGAAGCCGAGCTGATCGAGCGCAACGCTCTCGGACGCCAGCATGTATTCGTTGCCTTGCGGTGTTTCACGGCGGCCGATGACCAGCGGCCGAATGCCGTGCGGATCGCGGAAACCGAGCAGCCCGTGACCGACGATCATCGACACGACTGCGAAACCGCCACGCACGCGGCGATACACCGAAGTCACTGCAGCGAAGATGTCGGCGGCCGAAGCGCGCGGCGTACCGGCGCGCGACAACTCGCTCGCGAGAACGTTGAGCAGCACTTCCGAGTCGGAGCTGGTGTTGAGGTGTCGCAGATCTTCGCGGATCAACACCTCGGCGAGTTCGGCAGCATTCGTGAGATTGCCGTTGTGCCCGAGGCAGATGCCGTACGGCGAGTTGACCATGAACGGCTGCGCTTCGGAGGAGCTGTCACAGCCCGCGGTCGGATAACGGACGTGGCCGATGCCGATGTTGCCCTTCAGGCGCAACATGTGGCGCTGCTGGAAGACGTCGCGCACCAGGCCGTTCTGCTTGCGCATGAACAGCTCGCCCTCGTCGCAGGTCATGATGCCGGCGGCATCCTGCCCGCGATGCTGCAGCACCGTCAGCGCATCATAGATCTGCTGGTTGACCGGCGACTGCCCGACGATGCCGACGATACCGCACATGCTCTCAAGCTCCCGACCGCGTCGTTTGCACGTCGACGACGGCTTTCATGCCCGTTTCCGCGAAGTTCTGGATCCAGCTGGCGAGCTCGCTGGCGTAAGGCAGCAGGTGCGAGCGACGCCACCATTCGACCTTATTGAGCTCGACGAATTCCCCGAGCATCACGAAGACCGCGACTACGACTGCGCCGCGCACCGTGCCGAACACAAGGCCGAGAACCCGGTCGACAACGACGCTGAGCGCGGAGTGCCGCAGAAAGTAACCGAGAATGCCCGAGATCACCCAACCGACCACCAGCACGCTGAGCAGGATCAGCACGCGCGCGGTCCACAAACTCACCGGCGGCTTGCCGACCATGCCGCCGAGGTACGGCTCCAGCGCCGGCGCATAACGCCAGGCGAGCCACAAACCGCCGAGCCACGCGAGCAAGCCGACTGCTTCGCGCACGAAGCCGCGGAGCATACCCAGGAGCATCGATGCGAGCAGCACGCCGACGATCAGGTAGTCAGCAGCGTTCATAGAGCGGGCGATACCACCGTGAGGGGAGCCAAGAGCATCGATCGTGGACGATCGTCAGTCAATTTGAGCGCGCGGATTCTAACAGCGCCACTCACGCCCTTACCAATTCGGTCGTCACGGATGCGCGACGATCGTCGCGCCCGCCGACTTGACAGTGCGCAGTGCCGCTTCGGCGCTGGCGCGATCCTTCATCGGTCCAATGCGTACGCGATACAAAGTCGCGCTGCCCGACTTCACCGGCATCACGAATGCGCTCTGCCCCTGGTCGCGCAGCTGCTTCGCCACTCGCTCGGCCGTCTCTTCCTTCGAGAAGCTGCCTACCTGCACTGCCCACCCGCCCGACGTTGGGGCGCCGGCATTGGAAGCAAGAGGACGCGCCGCAGTGCGTGCCGGCGCCGGCGTCGAAGTCGGCGGTTCGACGACGGGTTTTGCAGGCTCGCTGCGAGCAGGCTCCGGCGGCGGCGGCGTGGCGATCGACCGTTGCGGGACATCAGGCTTTGCCTGATCGCCAGCATCGGGTTGTGGCTCCGGCGACGGCTGACTGGGGGACTGCGCGGCGGGCGGTTCCTCGGGCGGCGGTGCGCGATTCTCAACGACGGCCGGCGTCGGCTGAGCGCTCGGTGAATGACTGAGGTCGATCGTGTACGTCTTGATCGGCGCGTCGTTGCGCGATTGCGCGGCCGGCTCCGCCTGCGAGCCGCGATCCGGCCCGCCCAGCATCTCCGGGATCAGGATGATCGCAGCGGCCATCAGCACGGCCGCGCCGACCAGGCGTTCTTTGACTATGCGCTCCACGGGCGCGAAGTATAAAGCCAGCCGAGCGCGGGACCGACGGTCAGGAACGAACCGAACACGACGATACGGTCACCGGCCTGTGCCAACGCTTCCGCCGCCAGGCATCCCGCGACGACGTCAGCCGCAACTGCCTCGACGTTTGCGCCGAGATTGCGCGCGCGCGTCGCCAGCGCCTCCGGCGCGAGGGCGCGAGCGCCTTGCAAGCCGACGATCACCCAGGTGTCGAATGAGCGACTAACCTGGCCGACGATCCCGTCGATGTCCTTGTCGGCGAGCACTCCGCAGACCGCGATCGTTCGACCGGAGGTTTCGCGTGCCGCGAGTTGCGCGGCGAGCGTGTGTGCGGCGGCGGGGTTGTGGGCGACGTCGAGAATCCACTCGATGGCTCGAGGCGTCGTTTGCCGCACGACTTGGAAGCGCCCCGGCAGCGTGACTGTCTGCAACGCGCGCTCGATGGCCGGGCGCGGAACGCGCAGCCGCGATTCCAACGTCGCCAGCGCCGCGAGCACGGCCGCTGCGTTGTCGAATTGAATCTCGCCGTGCAGCGCCGGCGCGGGCAGATCGACTTGCTGGCCGGCCCGACCTCGCCAGGTCCAGCCAGCACCGCTGCGAACCCAGTCGAAATCGCGACCGAGTTGCTGCAGGTCAGCGCCGACAGTCTGCGCGGACGCGCGAATGGATGCCGGCATGTCTCGGGCACCGAAGATCGCGGGACGGCCCGCGCGAAAAATCCCCGCCTTCTCGCGGCCGATCGTCTCGCGGTCGCGGCCCAGCCAGTCGCAGTGATCGAGATCGATCGACGTGACCAGTGCGACGTCGGCGTCGACGACGTTCACCGCATCGAGCCGTCCGCCCATGCCCACTTCGAGCACGACCGCATCGAGACCGGCGTCGGCGAATATCAGCAGCGCTGCGGCGGCGTTGAATTCGAAGAACGTCAAAGTGTCGTCGCCGCGAGCAGCATCGATGCGCTCGAAGGCTCCCACCAGCGCCTCGTCGGACACCTCGTTGCCATCGATCACGATGCGCTCGTTGTAGCGCAGCAGATGGGGCGAAGTGAAAGTGCCAACGCGGTAGCCGGCCTCACGAAGGATGCGCGCAGTCAGCGCGACACAAGACCCTTTGCCGTTAGTGCCAGCGACCGTGATGACCGGGCAGGCAGGACGCTGCCATCCCAGACGGTCGAGCGTGCGTTGCAGGCGATCGAGCCCGAGATCGATCGCGTTCGGATGCAGGGTTTCCTGCCACGCGAGCCAATCGGCGAGACGGCGGAACCGCGGGTTCCGCTCGCTAGGCCCGACCATGCATCAGCTCACCGGGACGGCAGGCTTGTGCATGAACATCGTCAGCAGGCCGGCGATGCGATCGCGCATGTCGCGGCGGTCGACGATCATATCCAGCGCGCCGTGATCGAGCAGGAATTCCGCGCGCTGAAACCCTTCCGGCAACGTCTCGCGCACCGTCTGTTGAATGATGCGCGCGCCGGTGAAGCCGATGAGTGCCTTCGGCTCGCCGATGTTCACGTCACCGAGCATCGCGAGACTCGCAGACACGCCGCCAGTCGTCGGGTCGGTCAGCACGGAGATGTACGGCAGGCGCTCAGTGCTCAAGCGCGCCAATGCAGCGCTGGTCTTCGCCATCTGCATCAGCGACAGCAACGCTTCCTGCATGCGTGCGCCGCCGCTGGCGGAGAAACACACCAACGGCTTGCGATGCTCGAGGCAATGCTCGGCGCCGCGCACGAAACGCTCGCCGACGACCGAGCCCATCGAGCCGCCCAGGAACGCGAACTCGAACGCGCCCGCCACGATCGGCAGACCGTGCAGGGTCCCGCTCATCACGACCAGGGCATCCTTCTCCTGCGTGTTCTTCTGAGCCTGCAGTACACGATCGCGATACTTCTTGGTGTCGCGGAACTTGAGCGGATCTTCGGGCTCGATGCCCTCGCCCAGCTCTTCGGCCGTTTCCGGGTCGAGGAAGTATTCGAGCCGCTCGCGCGCGCCGATGCGCATGTGATTGCCGCACTTCGGGCAGACGTGCAGGTTGCGCTCCAGCTCGGCGCGGTACAGCACCGCGTCGCAAGCCGCGCACTTCATCCACAGGCCTTCCGGAACCGAGCGCGTGCGGCGCTCGGTCTTGATCCGCGAAGGCATGATTTTTTCGAACCAGGTCATGGAGGCATCGTGGGGTCAGGAGGCTCGCTTGGCAAGCCCAGGCCGGGCGTGTAGCGAATGCCTGCCAGATACAGCCCGCCCGGCGGAGCCGTCACCCCGCCCTTGGTGCGATCGCGTGCCGCGAGCACCTCGGCGGTCCAATCGGTCGGACGCTCGCCCGCGCCGATCGCGATCAGCACGCCGGCGATATTGCGAACCATGTGATGCAGAAAGGCGTTGGCGCGAACCGTCAGGACGATGTGCTCGCCGCTGCGCACGACGCCAATCTCATGCAGGTTGCGCATCGGCGAGCGCGCTTGGCATTCAGCGGCGCGAAACGACGTGAAATCGTGCTCGCCCACGAGGTGCGCAGCCGCCGTCCGCATGCGTTCTGCATCGAGCGGATCGCGTACCCAGCACACGCGATCGGCCGCGAGCGCAGGACGCGGCATGCGGTTGAAGATCACGTAACGGTAGGTGCGCACGATCGCGCTGTAACGGGCGTGAAAGGCTTCCGGGACTTCGCGCGCCCAGAGCGCGCTCACCTGCGCCGGTAGATTGGTCGTCGCGCCCAGCACCCAGGCGCGCTCGGTGCGCGCGGCCTGCGTATCGAAGTGGACGACCTGCATGTGGGCGTGCACGCCGGCATCGGTCCGACCGGCCGCCGTGACTTCGACAGGGTGATCCGCGACGCTGGAGAGCGCCGCTTCGACGACCGACTGGACCCCCACTGCGTGCGCCTGCGACTGCCAGCCGCTGAAGGCCGTGCCGTCGTACTCCAGGCCGAGGGCGATTCGGGTTATCTGATCGACTCCATCAGGCGCTGCGCTTCCTGCTTCTGGCTCGCGTTACCCTCGGACAGCACCTCTTCGAGGATGCTGCGGGCACCGTCCGGGTCGCCCATGTCCATGTAGGCGCGTGCCAGGTCGAGCTTCGTACCGACTTCGCTCATCGTCACCGGCTCGAGCTCCGACAACCCGACGTCGCCGCCCGCAAGCGTACGGCGGTGCGCCGTGTCGCCATCATCGCCCGACAGCGGCTCGCCGACGTCGAGGTCGACGCGCGGCACTTCGGAGGTGCGATCTGCGAACACGTCGCTCGAGAAGTTGTCGTCGTCGCGACTGCCGCCACGAGTCTGACGCACGGTTTCCGGTCCGCTGCCCGAGCCGGACAGGTGATCCAGATCGAGGTCCAGGTCCTTCGACGAAGGACGCTTCATTTCCGCGGTGGAATCGTTCTCCGCCACGCGCGGCTGCTCGACGGTGTCGCCACCGGCGAGATCGACCTGATCGATGTATATCGTGCCGGTCGTCTCGATGTCGAACTTGTCGCGCGGCGCCTTCATCGTGCGATCGAAATTGCCGAGCGACGGCGCGAGCTGCGTCATCTCGTCATCGCGAATGGGTCCCGGGCCTTCTGCCGTCGGATCTTTCTCCAACGACGTGGTGTCTTCGAGCGAGCCGGACGCTTCCAGCGAGTCGACGTCCAGGCCGAGATCGTCGAGCGACAGCTCTGCGGTCTGTTCCGCCTTCGCTGCCTTCTCGCGAATCGTGCGCTCGCGCATCGTCTGCGCACCGCGATCGATTTGCGGCGTCTCGATGGTCGGCGTCTCCTGCGTGCGCGACAGCTGATCGAACTCGCGCGTCGGCTCTTCGTCGGAGCCGCGCTTCGGCTCATCGAGCAGGAAATCCAGGTCGTTGGACGAGCCGGATGCAGCGGGCGCCTTGCGCTCGCCGCTGGTGAACTCGAGGTCGAGACCGGCAGGCTTGTCGCCATCGGGTTCGGCAAACAGGTCGACGTCGACGCGGTTCTCGCCGCCTTCGAGGTTGACGTCCACCAGATCGACGTGCGCCGCACCGGCTTCGCCCTTGAACATGGCGTCGTCCGGCGCGATCTGCTTGCCCATGATGAGCACTTTGTCCCACTCGCCCGGCGCCGCCTGGGCGCGGCTGCCGTGCAGCTCGCGAGCGGTGTCGAGGAACAGATCCTTGTTGCCCCAGACGAAGTAGATCTCGAGCAGCTTCAGCTTCAGATCGCGCCGCGCGGGCTCGCGCTCGATCGCGATCTTCACCAGATCGGCGGCCTGGTCATACAAGCCGTAAGCCATGTGGAAGTCGGCTTCGGCGAGTGCGTCCTGCTGATCGAAACGCACCTGCGTTTCGCTGCTCATCGTCTCGTCGAGACGCGGGCTGGCGGCGGCCGCTGCGGCAGAGACCGTCGCGGAGGCGACTGTGTCGCGCGCCTTGGTCGGCGCCGGCTCAGCACGGCGCGAGGTCGGCGCCGACGGCTCTTGCAGTCCGTCCAAGGTATCTTCGTCGGAGTCTTCGACGAGGAATGAGTCGCGATCGCGCGCCTTGGTTGCCGGCGACATCGCCGGCGCAGCGCGGGTGGGACGCGGCTCGAAGTCCAGGCCAGCCATTGCGTCGCTGGCAACCGAGGCTTCCTCGCGCCGGCGGCGAATGAATGCGACTGCCAGTCCGATCACGACCAGCACGCCCAGCACGACCAGCACCCACCAGTATTCATTGACACGATCCAGGAGCGACGGCGTCGGCTCGGCGGGCGTCTGAACTGGCGGACGCGAAACCGGCCTCTGCGGTGCAGCCTGCTCAGTGGTCGGCGGCGTCTCGGCCGTTGGCTCGGTCTGTTGCGCGGTCGGTTCCTGAGTAGTCGCCTCCGGCTGCGGAGCGGCTTCGACCGGCGGGGTGGTGGCACTCTGCTGAGTCGCGGCCAGCCCCTGGTTCGGCAGCGCTACACGATTGTCTTGCGGCGTCGGACCTGTGGTCGACGGAGTAGTCGTCGGCGCTTTCGCGACTTGTTCAGGCGCGGGCGTGCCCGGCGTCGGCGCGGCCGGCGTCTCTGCCGGCGTAACGAGTCGCAGCCGATTCGCTTCTTCCTGCGCGACCTGACTGGGCTGTGCGCCGCTCCACTCGGCAGCCTGACGTGCGACTTCCGCAGTGGCTTCGCCAGTCGAAATCGCTTCGATGTCCGACAACTCCGGAATACGGAGCACGCTGCCGGAGCGCAGACGATTGATGTTGCCGTTGAACGCCGCCGGGTTGGCGCGGAACAGCGCGATCATCGTGCGATTGATCTCGCGGCGTGAGCTGCTTGGCCTGACGCCGCTGGCGATACGCCACAACGTGTCGTTGCGCTGGACGTTGTACTCACCCGTGATTGGCGTTCCGGTCGATGCGGAAGTCACCGGCTCCTGCGTCCGCTCGGAAGGAGTCCGCGTGGGCGGCGTCGGTAGCGGGGTCGCCTCCGACGGTTGCGGCTCAGGCTTTGGCTGCTGGGCGACCGGACGCTCGATCCGGCCCTGCTGCGTGCCGGCCTGCGGCGTCGTCACCGGTGCCGGAGCCTCAGGCTGCGATGGCATGAAGACCGGCGGGTCGAGCAATACCGTGTACTCGCGCAGCAGGCGGCCACGCGCCCAGCTGGCTTCGACGAGGATTGTGACGAACGGCTCGGTGACGGAGCGGCTGGAGCTGACCTTGATGCTGGCGCGGCCATCGCCGCTGCGCCGGACGCTGAAGGTGAAGTTGGACAGGTACTGCGGACGATCGATGCCGTAGCGCTGATACAGATCAGGGCTGGCCAAGCCGACTTTCAAAGCCGCCAGCTCGTCAGCCGTCGGCGAAATCAGCTCGATCTCGGCGTCGAACGGCTGGTTCAGGGCGGAATGGAGACGGATCTCGCCCAGACCCAGCGCGTACAGCGTCATGGGGGACAGCAGGGCGCCCAGCAGCAGCAGGCGCGGCAAATGTCTTCTCATCAGCTCTCCCGGGTCTCGTCGTCCCGATGCATTCCCAATGCCCTTGGCCTCTTAATTCGGCCTTTAAATCGATGCTTTTGGGCAGGCGCGAGCGGTCAAAAGCTCATGTGCTTCTTGACTTTGCGCGCGCAAATATAGCTTACAAGTAATCTTTCACCAAAATTTCGGCGATTTGGACGCTATTTAAAGCAGCTCCCTTGCGAACGTTATCGGACACAATCCACAGATTCAGACCTCGCTCGTGCGAGATGTCCTCGCGGATGCGACCCACGTACACCGGGTCGGTGCCCGCCCCCTCCGTAACGGCCGTGGGATAGCCCCCCGGCTTGCGCTCGTCGATGACCACGACGCCGGGCGCGCGGCCCAGGATCTCCCGCGCCTGCGTCTCGGTCAGCTTGCGCCGCGTCTCGATGTGCACCGCTTCCGAGTGCCCGACATGGACCGGGACCCGCACGGCGGTGGCGTTCACGCGGATCGAGGGGTCCTCCATGATCTTCTGGGTCTCCCAGAACATCTTCATCTCTTCCTTGGTGTAGCCGTTGTCGAGGAACACGTCGATCTGCGGCACGCAGTTGAAGGCAATCTGCTTGGCGATGACTTTCGGCACAGCCGCCTCGCCCCGGGCGAGCGCCGCGTGCTGCTGATCCAGCTCGTCGATCGCCTTCTGCCCGCCGCCGGAGACCGACTGATAGGTGGCAACGTTGATGCGTTCGATCTGCGCCACGTCGTGCAGCGGCTTCAGCGCCACCAGCATCTGCATGGTCGAGCAGTTCGGGTTGGCGATGATGTTGTGCTTGCGGTACCCGGCGATCGCGTGCGGATTCACCTCGGTGACCACCAGCGGAATGTCGTCCTGGTAGCGGAACTGCGAGGTGTTGTCGATAACGATGCAGCCAGCCTTGCCGGCGCGCACCGCATGCACCTTGGAGACGCTGGCGCCGGCCGAGAACAGGCCGATGTGCACCTTGGAGAAGTCGAACGTCTCCAGATCCTGAACGGGCAGCTCCCGTCCCTTGAAGCGCACCGAGCGACCCACGGAGCGGGCGCTCGCCACGGCGTGAACCTCACCGACCGGAAAGGCACGCTGTTCCAGGATCGACAGCATGTTGCCGCCGACGAGGCCAGTCGCGCCGACCACCGCTACATTCCAACGTCTGCTCATATTCCTAACGCGCGCGGGCACCCGTTTTTCGCACTCGGCGAACACTACATGAAACCCCGTGTTCCGATAAGGTACGTAGCCCGCAAAACGACCGTGAGATGGGCCCCTAACAGCGCGTCCGCAGTGCTACGCGCGCGGCGGAATCCTAGGAGTTTTTGCGACAACGTCAGCGTTCTGCGCGCGGTGGCGCAGGTAGTGATCCATCAGCACGAGCGCGAGCATTGCTTCCGCGATCGGCGTCGCGCGCAAGCCCACGCACGGATCGTGGCGACCGGTCGTGACGACCTCGACGCTGGCGCCCAGCTCGTCGATCGTGCGACCGGGAATGATGATGCTCGACGTCGGCTTGAGCGCGATGCTCACCACGATGTCCTGGCCGGACGAAATGCCACCGAGCATGCCGCCCGCGTTGTTCGAGAGGAAGCCGGCGGGCGACATCTCGTCGCGATGCTGACTGCCCTTCTGCTCGATCGCCGCGAACCCCGCGCCGATCTCGACACCCTTGACCGCGTTGATGCCCATCATCGCGTGCGCGATGTCGGCATCCAGTTTGTCGAACACCGGCTCGCCGAGCCCGGGCGGCACGCCGGTTGCGACGACGTTGACGCGCGCGCCGACCGAGTCGCCGGACCGACGCAGCTCCGTCATGTACGCGTCGAGCTCTTCGAGCCGCGACGGATCGGGACAGAAGAACGGATTGTCGTAGACACCCGCCAACGACTTGACCTCCAGCGCCAGCGGACCGAGTTGCGCGAGATAACCCTGGATGGCGACACCGAGACGCTCGCGCAGATATTTGCGCGCAATCGCTCCAGCGGCGACGCGCATGACGGTCTCGCGCGCCGACGAACGACCGCCGCCGCGGTAGTCGCGGAAACCGTATTTCTGCTGGTACGTGTAGTCGGCGTGCCCGGGACGGAACCGGTCTTTGATCTTCTCGTAATCGCGCGAGCGCTGATCTTCGTTCTCGATCAGCAGACCGATCGGCGTGCCGGTCGTGCACCCTTCGAAGGTACCGGACAGGATGCGGACCTGATCGGGCTCCTTGCGCTGGCTGGTGTGGCGCGACGTGCCGGTGCGCCGTCGTTCCAGCTCCGGCTGGATGTCCTGCTCCGACAGCTCCAGCCCCGGCGGACAACCGTCGACGATGCAGCCGAGCGCCGGTCCGTGGCTTTCGCCAAACGACGTAACAGTGAACAGCTTGCCGAAGGTATTACCGGACATTGGCCGATTCTAGCTGCTCCGCGCTCAGCAGAAACACACCGCCGCCGCCGCGCTCGAAGTGCAGCCAGGTGAACTGCACCTGCGGAAATGCCTCGACCACCGCCTGCTCGGAGTTGCCGACTTCCACGATGAGCACGCCGTGCGGCTCCAGGTGGGCTGCGGCGCCGCTCAGGATCCGCCGCACGACGTCGAGCCCGTCGACTCCGCAGTGCAAGCCGGTCGAGGGTTCGTGCCCGTATTCCGGCGGCAGCGTCGCCATCTCCGCGTCACCCACGTAGGGCGGATTCGACACGATCACGTCGTAGCGCTCGCCCGCGAGCGCGGCGAATACATCGGAGCGGATCGGACGCACGCGTGCCTGCACGCCATGCCTGGCGATGTTGATCGCAGTGACGGCGAGCGCGTCGTTCGAAATATCGCTCGCGTCGACCTGCGCGTCGGGCACGGCAAGCGCACTGGCGATCGCGATGCAGCCCGAGCCGGTGCCGATATCGAGAACCCGCTGCACCTTCGCCGGCGCGATCCACGGCTGAAATTGCACTTCGACCAGCTCGGCCAGCGGCGAACGCGGCACCAGCACACGTTCGTCGACGTAGAACTCATGTCCGGCGAACCACATGCGATGCGTGAGGTACGCGGCGGGAATGCGCTCGGCCACACGTCGCTCGAACAGCGCCAGGATCGCGGCGCGCTCGGCCGCGCCAAGCTGCCGGCTGTAAACGTCGGCCGCGTCCTCGTGCCGCAGCCCGGCGCCGAAGAACACGAGCTCCGCCGCTTCGTCGAATGCGTTGTCGGTGCCGTGTCCGAACCACAGCTGCGACTGCTCGAACAGCAGCGTGCCGTAGTGAATCAGCTGCTCGACCGTCGCCGGATCCGGTGCAGGCAGCGTGACCGGCGCGGCGCCGGGAGGATGAGAAGTCGGGTTCATGAGCAGCCGTGCGATAATTCGCGCCGCCACGAGGAAACGATGTCCCGAACTCAGACGATCGCGCTCGCAGCTCTTGTCGCCATTGTAGCCATCGGCGCCGGCATTCTGTCGGCGCGTTGGGTGCTGCAGCGTCAGGCCGGCGCACAAATGGGCATTGCCACTGCGACAGTGCTCTCGCCCCCGCGACCGCTGCCGCCGCTCGCGCTCGTCGATCAAAACAGTCAGCCGTTCGACGTGGCCCGGCTGCGCGGCCGCTGGAGTTTCGTGTTCTTTGGCTTCACCAGCTGTCCGGACGTCTGCCCGGTCACGATGACCGCGCTGGCCGCGACGAGCAAACAGCTCGCAACTCTGCCGGAGCAGCTCCGCCCGCAGGTCGTGATGATCTCGGTCGACCCGGAGCGCGATACGCCCGAGCGCCTGGCCCACTATG
>Ga0207648_10002083_pt1 | contig 21780 bp, 19 predicted proteins | sample KBSMisM32_FD_184310 | JGI IMG/M metagenome (GOLD analysis project Ga0207648, IMG submission 184310) | Miscanthus rhizosphere microbial communities from Kellogg Biological Station, Michigan, USA - KBS Miscanthus M3-2 (SPAdes) (version 2) | ecosystem: Host-associated > Plants > Roots >...
TGTTCGGCTGCGAGCTGCGCGACTACGGCATCGTGCCCGACAGCCTGGAGGCGACGCGCGAGGTGCTGCGGCGCGCGGCCGCCGAGTGCGACCTGATCGTCACCTCGGGCGGCGTCTCGGTCGGCGACGCCGACTACGTGAAGCCGGCGGTGGAGGCCGAGGGCAAGCTCCTCATGTGGCGCATCGCCATGAAGCCGGGAAGGCCACTCGCTTTCGGCACGGTGAAAAAGGCGTTTTTCATCGGCTTGCCCGGCAATCCGGTGTCCAGCTTCGTCACCTTCCTCATCTTCGTGCGGCCGTTCCTGCTGCGCACCCAGGGGCTGAGCGCGGTGCAGCCGAACAGCATCGCGGCGCGCGCGGATTTCGACTGGCTGGAGCCCGACGCGCGGCGCGAGTTCCTGCGCGTAAAATGGAACGCGCAGGGCGGGCTGGACCTCTACCCGACGCAGGACTCGGCGGTGCTCACCTCGACGTCCTGGGCGCACGGGCTGGTAGACAACCCCGCCGGACAAGCGATACATAAGGGCGACCTGGTGCGCTTCCTGCCCTACTCGGAGTTGTACGGATGAAAGTCAAAGTTCTCCTGTTCGCGAACCTGCGCGAGCAGATCGGCACCGGCGTCGAGCTGGTCGATCTGCCGGATTCCGCCAGCACGGTCGCCGGGTTGCGCCTGCACCTGATGAAGCGCGGCGGCGCCTGGCAGAACGCGCTCGCCGACATGAAGGTGGTGCGCGTCGCGGTGAATCAGGACATGGCCGCCGCCGGTGCGCCGCTCAATCATGGCGACGAGATCGCGTTCTTTCCTCCCGTCACCGGCGGATGAAAGTCTCCGTTCAACAGGAAGACTTCGATCTCGGGCTGGAAGTGCTCGACATCCAGCAGGACAACCGCATCGGCGCGGTGGCGAGCTTCGTCGGCCAGGTGCGCGACGTGCCGATGACGCTCGAGCATTACCCGGGAATGACCGAGAACGCGATCAAGAAGATCGTCGAGGAGGCGCGCGCGCAGTGGGAGATCATGGACTACACCGTGATCCACCGCTACGGCGACCTGCAGCCCAACGACCAGATCGTGCTGGTGGCGATCGCGAGCAGCCACCGCGGCGACGCGTTCGCCGCGTGCCAGTTCATCATGGACTTCCTGAAAACCCAGGCGCCGTTCTGGAAGAAGGAGCATCACCCCGAGGGCGCGCGCTGGGTCAACGCGCTCGAGTCGGACGATCAGGCCGCCGAGCGCTGGCGCAAGCTCAAGCCGCAGCAGCGCCTGATCAAGCCCTGATACATTAGGACACATCCGGGCGAACCGGCCGGTGTAAGCTGCGGCCGGCGTGAAATTCCCCGCTCGATTCGGCTTCCCGCTGCTCGCGGCAGCGTGCTTCATCGGCACTTCCACGGTGTCGCGCCTTCTGCTGGCCCTGCGTTCCGACGCGCTCTTCGCCGGTGGCGCCGGCGACTGGACGCTGATCTTCGCGTATGGCCTGGCGTTCGACCTGGTCACCGCGTGCTATGTGACCGCGCCGATGGTGCTGTGGCTCGCGCTGGTTCCCGATCGCGTGGCGCGCAGCTGGCCGCACCGGGTCCTTTCGGTGTCGCTGTTCGCGGCGCTCGTGTTCGGCGGGTTGCTGCTGGCGATCTCGGAATGGCTGTTCTGGGACGAGTTCGGCTCGCGCTTCAACTTCATCGCCGTGGACTACCTGCTCTACACGCACGAGGTGCTGGGCAACATCTGGCAGAGCTATCCGGTGGGCAAGGTGCTGATCGGCCTGGTCGCTCTGGCGCTCGCCTGGGCTGTTCTTCTGAGAAGAATGGTCTGGGAAAGCGCGTCAGCCCCGCTTTCGTGGCGCGCGGCCGGCGCGATGGTCGCCGTGTGGGCGCTGGCTTGCGCCGGCACGCTGCGCTGGGTCGACAGCGACGCGAAGAACTTCTCCGCCGCCGACGCCGCGAACGATCTGGCGGGCAACGGCCTGTATGAGTTCTTCGCCGCGAACTACCGCAACGAGCTGAACTACGACCGGCACTACGCGACGATTCCGCAGGGCGAAGCGCTCGACTTCGTGCGTACCGCGCTCGGCGCGCAGGGAGAGGGCAGCGAGCGGCACATCAGGTCGTCGCAGCTCGAACAGCGGTTGAACGTAGTGCTGGTCAGCGTGGAGAGCCTGGGCGCGGAATTCCTCGGGCGCTACGGCAACGAAAAGGGGCTGACGCCGAACCTGGACCGGATCGCGGGCGAAAGCCTGTGGTTCTCGCGCGTATACGCCACCGGCAACCGCACGGTGCGCGGCATGGAGGCGCTGTCGCTCGCGCTGCCGCCGACGCCCGGCCAGTCGATCGTGCGCCGCCCGAAAAACGAAATGTTGTTCTCGCTCGGCAGCGTGTTCGAGGACAAGGACTACGCGGTGATCTTCGCGTACGGCGGCTACGGCTACTTCGACAACATGAACGCCTTCTTCGACGCGAACGACTACCGTTCGATCGACCGGCGCGCCATTCCCTCGGAGCGCGTGCAGCATGAGACGGTGTGGGGCGTTGCCGACGAGCATCTGTTCGACCAGGTGCTGGACGAGATCGACACCGCGCAGCGCACCAGGCCCGAGCAGCCGTTCTTCGTCCATGTGATGACGACGAGCAACCATCGCCCGTACACCTATCCCGACGGCCGCATCGACATTCCCTCGGGCAGCGGGCGCGACGGCGCGGTGAAGTACACCGACCATGCCATCGGCGAATTCCTCGCCAAGGCCCGCGCCAAGCCCTGGTTCGAAGACACCGTCTTCATCCTCACCGCGGACCACGGCGCCAATGCGCGCGGCACCACGCGCATCCCGATCGACAAGTACCTGATCCCGCTGATGGTGTACGCGCCCAAGCACATCGCGCCGCGCCGAGTCGACCGCCTGATGTCGCAGATCGACATCCCGCCGACGCTGCTCGGCCTGCTCGACTTCGATTACTACAGCAAGTTCTTCGGGCGCGATGTGCTGCGTGCGCCGCCCGAGTCGGACCGCGCGTTCGTCGCCAACTACCAGACCCTCGGCTACCTCACGGGCGATCGGCTCGCGCTGCTCCATCCGCGGCGCAAGACCGAGGCGTTCCGCGTCGACGCGCAGAAGAACATCGTCGAGCCGCTGGACGATCCCGGGCTGGTACGCGAGGCCATCGCGTTCTATTCGAGCGCCGCGCACGTGTTCCGCAGCGGGCTTTACCGCGACGAAGAGCAGACGCCGTTCGAGAAGCGCGTGGCGCTGCGCCTGCGCCCCGGCGGCTAGACTGCGGCGACGCGCCGCGGCTTGCCCAGCTCGCCCCTGAGCTCGTCGAGCTCGCTTTCGCCCAGGCTTTCTTTCTCCAGCAGGCGCTGCGCCCAGCGCTCGAGCAGCGCTTTCTCGCGCGACAGGATGCCGAGCGCCTTGTCGTAGCTGTCCTTGACGATGTCGCGCACCGCGATGTCGATCTCGCGCGCGGTTTCCTCGCTGAACTGCTTTTGCGTGATGTTGTTGTTCAGGAAACCTGCCGGCTCGTTCTCGTAGGCGACGTGGCCGAGGTCCTTCACCATGCCGTAGCGCATCACCATGCTGCGCGCGATCTCGGTTACCTTGGCCAGGTCGTTGGCCGCGCCGGTGGAAAGGTGGTGGAACATCGCTTCCTCGGCCGCACGCCCGCCGAGCAGCACCGCCATCTTGTTCTCCAGCTCCTCGCGCGTCATCAGGAAGCGGTCCTCGGTCGGGCGCTGCAGGGTGTAGCCGAGCGCGGCGACGCCGCGCGGGATGATCGAGATCTTGTGCACCGGGTCGCTGCCGGGCAGCGCCATCGCCACCAGCGCGTGGCCGAGCTCGTGGTGCGCGACCACACGGCGCTCGTGCTCGCTCAGCACGCGGTTGCGCTTCTCCAGGCCGGCGATCAGGCGCTCGATCGCCTCGTTGAAGTCGGCCTGCGCCACCGCCTCGGCGCCGCGGCGCGTGGCGAGCAGGGCGGCCTCGTTGATCAGGTTGGCGAGGTCGGCGCCGGAGAAGCCGGGCGTGCTGGCGGCGATCTTCTCGAGATCGACGTCGGGCGCGAGCTTCACCTTCTTGGCGTGCACCTGCAGGATCTGCAGGCGTCCCTTCCGGTCCGGGCGGTCGACCAGCACCACGCGGTCGAAGCGCCCGGCGCGCAGCAGCGCCGGATCGAGGATCTCGGGCCGGTTGGTTGCCGCGAGCAGCACCAGGCCGGTGCTCGGGTCGAAGCCGTCGAGCTCGACCAGCAGCTGGTTCAGCGTCTGCTCCTTCTCGTCGTGGCCGCCGTAGCCGCCCGTGCCGCGCGCGCGGCCGAGCGCGTCGAGCTCGTCGATGAAGATGATGGCCGGGGCTTTCTGGCGTGCCTGCTCGAACAGATCCCTCACGCGCGCCGCGCCGACGCCGACGAACATCTCGACGAACTCCGAGCCGGAGATGGAGAAGAAGGGTACCCCGGCCTCGCCGGCCACCGCGCGCGCGAGCAGCGTCTTGCCGGTTCCCGGCGGTCCGACCAGCAGCACGCCCTTGGGGACGCGCGCGCCGAGGCGGCCGTAGCGCTTGGGATTCTTCAGGAAGTCGACGACCTCCTGCAGCTCGGCCTTGGATTCGTCGACGCCGGCGACGTCGTTGAACGTGACGCCGGTTTTCTTCTCGACGTAGACCTTGGCGCGGCTCTTGCCGATGCTCATGAAGCCGCCGCCGAGGCCGCCCTGCTGGCCGGCCATGCGCCGCACCAGCAGGTACCAGACGCCGAAGAACACCAGCGCCGGCACGATCCACGAGAGGATGTCGCGCAGGAACGTGCTTTCGTGCACCTGCGTATAGCTGACGCCGAACTTCGACAGCCGCTCGGCGACGTCCGGCTGGACCAGGTTGGCGACCGCGACCTTCTTGCCCGAGCCGTTGCCCTTGAGCTTGCCGGTGATGCGGTTGTCCGACACCATCACTTCGTCCACCTTGCCCTCGGCGAGCAGCTTCTCGAACTCGCTGTAGGGCACCACTTCCACGGTCTGCGCCCGCTGCCACCACTGCTGCAGCATCAGGATGGCGAGCATCGCGAAGATGACGTAGATAACGTTGAACTGCGTGCGTCGTTCCATATCGAACTGATCTTTAAGCAAGAATTGGACTTGAAACGGCGGACAGGTATCCCCACTTGGCTCATAGGGACCATATGCGCTTCGACAAATTCACCACCAAGCTCCAGGAGGCCCTTGCGGAGGCGCAAAGCGCCGCGCTCGGCCAGGACCACCAGTACATCGAGCCCCAGCACCTGCTCGCGGTGCTGCTCGACGACCCGGGCATCGCCGGCCTGCTGGCCAAGGCGGGCGGCAACCTGGCGAAGATGAAGAAGGGCCTCGCCGACCAGATCGCGCGCCTGCCCAAGGTCGAAGGCACGCCGGGCGAGGTGCACATTTCCCGCGACCTCGCGCAACTGCTCAACGTCGCCGACAAGGAAGCGCAGAAGCGCGGCGATCAGTACATCGCCTCGGAGCTGTTCCTGCTCGCCGCCGAGCCGCTGCTGCAGGACTACGGGGTTCGCAAGGGCGTCCTCGCGAAAGCGATCGAGGAAGTGAGAGGCGGAGAGAACGTGACCGGACAAGCGGATGAAGGCCAGCGCCAGGCGCTCGCCAAATACACGCTGGATCTGACGGAAAGAGCAAAGCTGGGAAAGCTCGACCCGGTCATCGGCCGCGACGACGAGATCCGGCGCTGCATCCAGATCCTGCAGCGGCGCACCAAGAACAACCCGGTGCTGATCGGCGAGCCGGGCGTGGGCAAGACCGCGATCGTCGAGGGCCTCGCGCAGCGCATCGTCAACGGCGAAGTGCCCGAGTCGCTCAAGAGCAAGCGCGTGCTGGTGCTCGACATGGCGTCGCTGCTCGCCGGCGCGAAGTACCGCGGCGAGTTCGAGGAGCGCCTGAAAGCGGTGCTGAAAGAGCTGGCCAAGGACGAGGGCAACACCATCGTCTTCATCGACGAGCTGCACACCATGGTCGGCGCCGGCAAGGCGGAAGGCGCGATCGACGCCGGCAACATGCTCAAGCCCGCGCTCGCGCGCGGCGAGCTGCACTGCATCGGCGCCACCACGCTCGACGAATACCGCAAGTACGTGGAGAAGGACGCCGCGCTCGAGCGCCGCTTCCAGAAGGTGCTGGTGGGCGAGCCGAGCGTGGAGGCCACCATCGCCATCCTGCGCGGCCTGCAAGAGCGCTACGAGGTGCACCACGGCGTCGAGATCACCGACCCGGCGATCGTCGCCGCGGCCGAGCTTTCCAACCGCTACATCACCGACCGCTTCCTGCCCGACAAGGCGATCGACCTGATCGACGAGGCGGCGGCGCGCATCAAGATGGAGATCGACTCCAAGCCCGAGTCGATGGACCGCCTCGAGCGACGCCTGATCCAGCTGCGCATCGAGCGTGAGGCGGTCAAGAAGGAGAAGGACGAGGCCTCACAGCAACGATTCAAGCTGATCGAGCAGGAAATCGAGCGGCTGGAGAAGGAGTACGCCGACCTGGAAGAGGAGTGGAAGGCCGAGAAGGCCCAGGTGCAGGGCAGCCAGCATGTGAAGGAAGAGCTCGAGAAGCTCAAGCTGCAGATGGAAGAGGCCAAGCGCAAGGGCGACTGGCAGAAGATGTCCGAGATCCAGTACGGCAAGATCCCCCAACTGGAGAAGCAGCTCGCTGAAAAGCCCGCCGGCGAAGTGAAGAAGGCCAAGCTGCTGCGCACGCAGGTCGGCGCGGAAGAGATCGCCGAGGTCGTGTCGCGCGCCACCGGTATCCCGGTGTCGAAGATGATGCAGGGCGAGCGCGAGAAGCTGATCAAGATGGAAGAGAGGCTGCACCAGCGCGTGGTCGGCCAGGACGAGGCGGTGCGCCTGGTGTCGGACGCGATCCGCCGCTCGCGCTCGGGTCTCTCCGACCCGAACCGCCCCTATGGTTCATTCCTGTTCCTGGGGCCTACGGGCGTCGGCAAGACCGAGCTGTGCAAGGCGCTCGCCACCTTCCTGTTCGACTCGGAAGACCACCTGATCCGCATCGACATGTCGGAGTACATGGAGAAGCACTCGGTCTCGCGCCTGATCGGCGCGCCGCCGGGATACGTCGGCTACGACGAGGGCGGCCAGCTCACCGAGCAGGTGCGCCGCAAGCCTTACTCGGTGATCCTGTTCGACGAGATCGAGAAGGCGCACCCGGACGTGTTCAACGCGCTGCTGCAGGTGCTCGACGACGGGCGCCTGACCGACGGCCAGGGACGCACGGTCGACTTCCGCAACACCGTCGTCGTGATGACCTCCAACCTCGGCTCGCAGATGATCCAGGGCATGGCCGGCAGCGACTATCAGGTGGTCAAGCTCGCGGTGATGGGCGAGGTCAAGGCGCATTTCCGCCCCGAGTTCGTCAACCGCATCGACGAGATCGTGGTGTTCCACGCGCTCGGCGAGGACAACATCAAGGCGATCGCCCGCATTCAGCTCGGCATTCTTGAAAAAAGACTGGCCAAGATGGACTACGCCCTCGAGGTGTCCGACGCCGCGCTCGCCGAGCTGGCGAAAGTCGGCTTCGATCCGGTCTACGGCGCGCGGCCGCTCAAGCGCGCGATCCAGTCGGAGCTCGAGAACCCGCTGGCGAAGGCGATCCTCGAAGGCCGCTTCGCGCCGAAGGACACCATCGGTGTCGATTGGCGCGGCGGCAAGATGACCTTCGAGAAGAAAAAGGCGGTGAGGGCTGCAGCCTAGAGGCGAAAAATGGGGACGTACCCCATTTTTCTCATTTGGGATTCCGATGCGGTTCTAAAAATGGGGTACGTCCCCATTTTTCCTATTGCCCGACCAGCTTCACCAGCTTCTGGTACTCGTCGGTGCCGCCGTGGCCGCCGGCGAACCGCTCGGGCTGCAGGCCGGCGCGCTTCACCGTGTTCACCACCGAGACCAGCCCCGGGTTCGGCTTCGCCGGCAGCGGCGGTCCCGGCGTCCAGATGTCGGTGACGTAGCCGAGCTTGGCGTGCGGGATCCAGCCCATCAGCATGCCCTTGGCGTGCGGGTTGTCCATCACGTAGACGATCACCTGGCGCCCGGCGCTGTCGCTCATCACATGGCTCTCGGGCACTTCCAGGATCGGCGTCATGTGGAACGAGCGCGCCGGCAGATCGAAGTTGCGCGTCATCGGCGCCGCCAGCACCTGGCGGAAATGCGGTCCTGCACCCTGGCCGACCACCAGCGTGCCGCCTTCCGCGAGGATGCCGCGCAGCCCGCCCGTGTGGTCCATGTGGTGGTGCGTGAGCACCAGGAAGCGGATCGGCTTGCCCGGGAAGCGCGCGCGCGTCTGGCCGACGAGCCATAGCGACTGCGCGTCGGTCACCGGCGAATCGAGCACGATCAGGTGGTCGCTCATCTCGACCACCAGGCTGTTGTGCGAGCCGCCCTGCACCTGGAGCACGCCGGGCGCCAGCTCCTGCAGGCGCAGGCCCTGCGAGCCGCGCGTGTCGTAGCTGACGTTGTCCGAGTCGAGATAGGTGCCGATGAACTGGCGGCGGATCACCCACTGGTAAGGAACGTTGCGCGTCGCGGGCTTGGCGGCATCGGCGCGCAGCTCGGCGGGAACCTCGAAGCGCTTTGCGTCGACCTCGGGATTGATGCGCACGTCGGTGAAGTTGGTCTCGCTCACCCGCTTGCCGTTGAGCTCGGTCTTGCGGTTGGTCGCGATCTTCACGCCGCCGAACTCGCGCCAGTCGGACAGCACCAGGTCGTAGGTGACGTCGCCCCACACGTTGTCGTAGTCGAGCGTACGGATGCGCGAGGGCAGCCCGGTCGACGGATCGAACGCGACGGTGAAGCCGTCGAATGAAACGGCGGGCTGGCCGTTGATGTCGGCGGCGGGCTGGACCTTGTCCGGGCTCGCCTGCATCTGCGTGAGGAGCAGCGTCTGCGAGTTGCGGCGCGATTCGCGCTGCGTCGTCGCCAGGCGGTAGCCGGACATGGAATGTCCCGGCGGCGTCATCTTCATGTTCTGCGCGTTGCGCCCGTTGCTGTCGACGCCGATCACGTAGCCCGCCTCGGGCGTGACGATCTCGCTGTAGGTGAAGGTGCGCGGCGCCGGATAGGCGAAGTTCTTGACCCAGTCGGTGCGGCTCGCGCGCCGGCTGCGGTCCTGCGTCACTTCGACGGTGGCCTCGTTGGCGAAGCGCGCTTCGCCGCCGGGCACGTCGGACTGCTCGGGCTCCCACTGCTTGACGCTGGACTTGACCGAGATGGTCTTGATCGCGGCGATGCGCTCGGCGCCGCCCATGGCGTTCACCGCCTTGTCGACCAGGCTCTGCTCGCGGGTGGGGGTTGCACAGGACAAAACCAGAAGCGCGCCTGACAGCGCGACGAGGGTGTGCTTCATCGGAACCTCTCCCAGGATGGATGACCCAGCCTAGGCGAACAGAGGTACCGCTACAACTATTCCGGCTTCTTGGGCGGGGTGGCGGGCGGTGTGGTGCCGCCGGCGGCGGCGCTGGGCGCGGCCTGCGGCGCGGGCTGGGCCAGCTTGGTGTTGAACTCTTCGCGGCTGATCCGGCCGTCGCGGTTGCGGTCGATCGCGATCCAGTTGCCGTTGCGCGCTTCGGGGGCGGCGAGCTCGTCGGGACTCAGGTAGCCGTCCTTGTTTCTGTCGAGGCGATCGAACAGCGTGGCCTCGGGTTCGGCGCCCCAGGAGAAACCCGGGAGCAGCAGCAGGGCGGCGGCAAGCACCACCCACTCGATGCGCGACATCATGTACATCCGGCCAGATTAGCCGGCGAATCAGGTGAATACGTGAATGACCGGCGTAAGCCGGTCAGCGCAGCGCGATTTCGACGTCGGGCGGCAGCGGCAGGTCGGGCAACGCGCGGATGCGCTTGGACTGCTGCAGCAGCTCCTCCCACAGGCTCTCGGTGTCCTTGCGGAAGATGAGCTCGAGGTCGGCGTTCGCCACGGTCCAGAGGCCGCGGTCGATCTCGCCGCGCAGCTCGCCCGGGCGCCAGCCGACGTAGCCGACGAAGTAGCGCGCCTCGTTGGGCGTGGTCTCGATCACGTGGTCGATGGTGTTGGCGCGGAAGGCGAGGTACAGGTTCTTCATCAGGAGCACTGAGCCCGCGCCGGGCGCCTCGTCGGCACGCACCAGCGCGACCAGCGCGCCGCGCGAGAACGGCCCGCCGTAAAACACCGGCTCGACCACCTTTTTCGAAGGCTCGTGCTCGGGGAACAGGCTGCCGAGCGAGCGCCGCGTCGGGCGGTTGAGGATCACCCCGACGTGGCCGCCGTTGGGCGCCGGCGCCGCGATCAGCACCGTCTGGCGATATTCGAGGTCGCGGAACGCGGGATGGGCGACGAGGATGATGGCGTCGTCCTGGCCCTGCGCACCAGCGAGGGGCGCGACCATGAGCAGCGCAAGTAGCATCACGATGCGGATGACGAGGCTCATGGGGCCAGTATATTTCGCTTTCAACGCAATGCAACCCGTCCGCGGGCTTTTCTCACCATTTCCTCCCACATCCCCGTAGTGTCTTTGCGAAATGCCAACTCCGCGCTCGCCGGCTGCACGTACCAGCCGTCGCGTTGCATCTCGGACTCGAGCTGGCCCGGCGCCCAGCCGGCAAAGCCGGCGTACAGCCGGTAATTTCCCGCGCGCTGTTCGAGCAGCGGCTCGATGTTGGCGGGATGCATGGTCAGGTAGAGGTCTTTCAGCACATGGAACGCCGCCGCGTCCGGCGCGCGCTCGGCGCGGAACAGCGCGACCAGCACCTCGCGCATCACCGGCCCGCCGAAGTAAAGCGTCTCGCCGGTCTGCTCGTGCTTGCGCGCCGTGGGACGGTTGAGGATCACGCCCACGGTGCTCGCGTCGGGTGTCTGCGTGACGAGGACCACGGTCTCGCGGAAGTTCGGGTCGAGCAAATCCGGCTTGGCGATGAGCAGGATCGCATTCGGGGCTTCCACCTGGGCCGCCGCCGGAGCGCTCAGCACCAGGAAAAACAAAAGCCATCTCATGCCGCCAAGGTACGAAAGGTGATCGAGTAGCGCAATGCCTTGGTGGCCGGAACGCTGTGCTGCCAGCGCCAGCGCACGTCGCCGCATAGCTGGTAGGCCGAGCGCGGCGCGAGCTCGAGCGAGAGGATCGGCGCCCTGGTTGAAGCCCTGGGTTGCGGCGGATAGGGCCGGAAGCGCATGCGGCAGGGCGCGCCGAGCGACACACCGGCCACCCGGTTGTATTCCGGCGAGTCGCGGTGCCAGCCGAGCGGCGTGCCGACGCGATACTCGTTGATCAGCACCTGCTTCAGCTCGGTCGCGCCGACGCCGAGCCACGCCGCGATGCGCCCGATCAGCGGCTGCAGGAATTCCGGCTTGGCCGTTTCCGGCCCCCAGTGCACGATGCGGCGCTTCGCGGTGTAGTCCCGGTAGCGCGCCTCTTCGAACGGCAGGCGTGCGATTTCGTCGAGCAGTGCGCTTTCCTCGCGCGCTGTGAGGTAGTCGGGCTGGTAGATGAATCCCGGCGGCCCGGTATGCGCCGCGAAGAGCTCGGCCTGTTCGTTCAGTTGAAGGCGGAGATGCCCGTCTGTGCGCGTCCCAGGATCAGGGCATGGATGTCGTGCGTGCCCTCGTAGGTGTTGACCACCTCGAGGTTCACCAGGTGGCGGATGACGCCGAACTCGTCGGAGATGCCGTTGCCGCCGAGCATGTCGCGCGCCGTACGCGCGATGTCGAGCGCTTTCCCGCAGGAGTTTCTCTTCAGGATGGAAGTGATCTCCGGCGTCGCGCTGCCCTCGTCCTTCATGCGGCCGAGCCGCAGGCAGCCTTGCAGGCCGAGCGCGATCTCGGTCTGCATGTCGGCCAGCTTCTTCTGGATCAGCTGGTTGGCCGCGAGCGGGCGGCCGAACTGCTTGCGCTCCAGCACGTAGCTGCGCGCGCGGTGCCAGCAATCCTCCGCGGCGCCGAGCGCGCCCCAGGCGATGCCGTAGCGCGCCGAATTCAGGCAGGTGAACGGGCCTTTCAGGCCGCGCACTTCCGGAAACGCGTTTTCCTCCGGCACGAACACGCTGTCCATCACCACTTCGCCGGTGATCGATGCGCGCAGCCCGACCTTGCCGTGGATCGCCGGTGCGGACAGGCCTTTCATGCCTTTCTCCAGCACGAAGCCGCGGATCTGTTCGCCTTCCTTGGCCCACACCACGAACACATCGGCGATCGGCGAGTTCGAGATCCAGGTCTTGCTGCCGGTGAGGCTGTAGCCGCCTTTCACTTCCTTGGCGCGCGTCTGCATCGAGCCCGGATCCGAGCCGTGGTTCGGCTCGGTGAGGCCGAAGCAGCCGATCGATTCGCCGCTGGCGAGCTTCGGCAGATATTTCTTCTTGGTGGCCGCATTGCCAAACTCATGGATCGGCAGCATCACCAGCGAGGACTGCACGCTCATCATCGAGCGGTAGCCGGAATCGACGCGCTCGACTTCGCGCGCGATCACGCCGTAGGAAACGTAGTTCAGCCCCGGGCCGCCGTACTCCGCGGGAATGGTCGGCCCGAGCAGGCCGAGTTCGCCCATCTCGCGAAAGATCTTCGGGTCGGTTTTCTCCGAGCGAAACGCTTCCAGCACGCGCGGGGCGAGCTTCTTCTGGCAGTAGTTGCGCGCGGCTTCGCGCACCATGCGCTCGTCGTCGGTGAGCTGCTGGTCGAGCAGCAGCGGGTCTTCCCAGACGAAGCGCGCCTTCACGCTCTCGCGTTTCATTGCATGCGCTCCAGGATCACGGCGAGGCCCTGGCCGACGCCGATGCACAGCGACACCGCGGCGTAGCGCCCGCCGGACTGCTGCAGCTCGCGCGCCACCGTCAGCGCGAGGCGCGCGCCCGAGCAGCCGAGCGGGTGGCCGATGGCGATCGCGCCGCCGTTCGGGTTCACGCGCGGGTCCTTGAAGTCGACGTTCATCAGCTTCAGGCAGCCGAGCACCTGGCTCGCGAACGCCTCGTTGATCTCGATGATGTCCATGTCCTTCAGCTGCAGCTTGGCGCGCTCCAGCGCTTTGGGGATCGCGTAGGCCGGTCCGACGCCCATGATGCGCGGCTCGACGCCGGCGCTTGCGGCCGACAGGATTCTCGCCATGGGTTTCTTGTTGTGCTTGGAGCCCCAGGCCTTCGAACCGATGAGCAATGCGGCTGCGCCGTCGTTGATGCCGGAAGCATTGCCCGCGGTCACCACGCCACCCTCGAACAGCGGCTTCAGTTTCCTCAGCGACTCCATGCTCGAGTCGCGGCGGGGATGCTCATCGGCGCTGACCGTGACGGGTTCCTTCTTCGACGGGATGGTGACCGCGTGGATTTCACCCTTGTAGAAGCCCTCGGCCTCCGCCTTGGCGTAGTTCTGCTGCGAGGCGAGCGCGAACTCGTCGGCCTGCTCGCGCGTGATGCCGAAGTCCTTGGCCACGTTGTCGCCGGTCTCGGGCATCTGGTGGTTGCCGTATTGCTTCACCACCTTCGGGTTGGGGAAGCGCGAGCCGATGGTGGTGTCGAACATCTTCACTTCGCGGCTGAACGGCGAGTCGGACTTGCCCATGACGTAGGGCGCGCGGCTCATGCTCTCGACGCCGCCGGCCACGTAGAGCTCGCCTTCGCCGCACGTGATCGCACGCGCGGCATCGACCACCGCCTGCAGGCCGCTTGCGCACAGGCGGTTGACGGTCACGCCGGGGGTGGTCGGCGGCAGGCCGGCGAGAAGCGCGGCGAAGCGCGCGACGTTGCGGCTGTCTTCGCCCGCTTGCGTCACGCAGCCCATCACCACGTCGCTGATCTCGTTGGGCTGCACCTGGTTGCGCGCGACCACCTCTTTCAGCACTTCAGCGGCGAGGTCGTCGGGCCGCACCGGGGCGAGCTTGCCGGCGTGGCGGCCGATCGGGGTGCGCAGTCCATCGTAGAGGTAGGCGTCGAGCATTTCGGGTTACTCCGGGGTAAGCAGGGATACGCCGAGCGCCGCGCGCCGCCTGAGCCAGGGACTCGGGCGGTAGCGCGGCTCCTGATAGAAAGCATGCATGGCCTCGAGCACGGTGAGGATGCGCTTGGGGCCGAGATAGTCGCCCATCGCGAGCGGGCCGCGCGGGTAGCCGAGGCCGAGGGTCACGGCGCGATCGAGGTCCTGCGGCGTGGCGATGCGCATCTGCGCGATGTCGCAGCCGACATTGACGATGTGCGCGACCACGCGCTGCGCGACGAAGCCGGGGGAATCGTTGATCACCGAGACCGGGACGCCGTCCGAGGCGAGCAGGGCGTGCGCGACCTGCACCACGTCGCGCCGCGTGACCGGCGTTCTCATCAGCGTGCGGCGCTTGGCGAAGCCGAACAGCGGGTCGACCGCCACCGTGCGCTGCGGGTCGAGGCCCATGTCGAGCGCGGTGGTGGTGGCGTCGGCGCCGAGCGGCGCGACGAAGCAGATGGTTTCCGGCGTGGGCTTGAGCTCGGGCCGCACGCCGAGCGCGACCAGCAGCTCCTTCAGCTCGGGCACCGACCACGCCGGTTGCGGAATTAACGTGGGGACGGAAGGCTCGGCGAGGCCTTCGGGCACGCCGTCCTTGTTGTAGCGATACCAGCCCTGGCCGGTCTTGCGGCCGAGCAGCCCGGCGGCAACGCGCGCCTCGGCGAGAAACGACGGCTTGTACTTGGGCTCCTCGTAGTACTGGTGGTACATCGATTTCATCACCGCGTGCGAAACGTCGAGGCCGACCAGGTCCATCAGCCCGAACGGCCCGAGGCGGAAGCCCGCGGCATCGACCAGGATGCGGTCGATGGCGGCGAAGTCGGCGGTGCCCTCCGACAGCACGCGCAGCGCCTCCGGTACAAAGGCGCGGCCGGCATGGTTGACGACGAAGCCGGGCGAATCCTTGCAGCGCACCGGCGTATGGCCGAAGCGGCGCGCGAGCGCGGTGAGCGCGTCGCCCGCCCACGGCTCGGTGAGCGTGCCGTCCACCACCTCGACGATCTTCATCACCGGCACCGGGTTGAAGAAATGGTAGCCGGCGACGCGCCCCGGCCGTTTGCACGCCGCGGCCATCGCGGTCACCGAGAGCGACGAAGTATTGGAGGCGAGGATGCAGTCGTCTTTCACGACCTTTTCCAGCGCGGCGAACAGCTCGCGCTTGGCCGCCAGATCCTCGACGATGGCTTCGACCACGAGATGCGCGCCCGCCAGGCCCTCGAGCGAATCGGCGATCTCGATGCGGCTCAGGGTTTTTTCCGCGTCGCCGGCGGCGAGGCGGCCCTTCTCGGCCAGCTTGCCCAGGCTTTGCGCGATCGACTCCTTCGCCTTGCGCGCCGCGCCCGGCTGGGTGTCGAACACCAGGGTGCGGGCACCGCATTGCGCCAGCACCTGCGCGATGCCGCGCCCCATGGTGCCGGTACCGGCCACGCCGGCCGTGAGGTCACTGCGGTTGGGATCTAACAAGCCGCTAATTCTACGGGGGCGGCAGCTATAATCGTCCGAGGAGAAGAGGAGGCTGGATGAGGAGAATACTGGGGCTGGCCGCAGGCCTGCTGCTCGCGCTCGCCGCGCAGGCACAGAGCTTTCCCGCCAAGCCGGTGACTTTGATCGTGCCGTGGCCCGCGGGGGGCAGCACCGACATCTATTTCCGCAAGCTCGGTGAGGTCACGGCCAGGCACCTCGGCCAGAACCTGGTGATCGAGAACAAGCCCGGCGGCAGCGGCATGAACGGGCCGGCGACCATGGCCAAGACCGCCCGGCCCGACGGCTACACCATCTCGCAGCTCACCATCTCCGCCTTCCGCGTGCCGCACATGCAGAAGGTCGACTGGGACCCGCTCACCGACTTCACCTACATCATCGGCCTTGCCGGCTACACCTTCGGCGTGGTGGTGAAGGCCGACTCGCCCTTCAAGACCTTCAACGACCTGCTCGACTACGCGCGCGCCAACCCCGGCAAGCTCTCCTATGCCACACCGGGAACCGGCACCTCGCTGCACCTGGCGATGGAAGAAGTGGCGTCGAAGGCGGGCGTCCAGTTTCTGCACGTGCCCTTCAAGGGCTACGCGGACGGCGCCATCGCCCTGATGGGCGGGCATGTCATGGTGCAGGTCGACTCCACGGGTTGGGCCAAGCAGGTGGACGCGGGTGCCCAGCGCCTGCTCGCCACGCTCGGCGACAAGCGCACCCGCTGGGGCGCGCCGACGGTGAAGGAACTGGGCGTGGATACCGTGTCGGCCTCGCCGTTCGGCCTGGTCGGCCCGAAAGGCATGCCGCGCGACGTGGTGAAGACGCTGCACGACGCATTCAAGAAGTCGCTCGACGATCCGGATTACCTGAAGCTGCTTGCGACGCTCGACCAGCCCGCCTGGTACCAGTCGGGCGAGGATTACGCCCGCTGGGCGGCCGAGATGCTGAAAGCCGAGCGCGCCACTATCGAGCGCGTCGGACTGCTCCTCAAATAACGGAGGGCGTATGAAGTACCGCAAGATACTTCTCGCTTACAACGGTTCGCAGGAAGGCAAGCGCGCGCTGTTCGAGGCCGCCGATCTGGCGGCCTTCCTGCAGGCGGAGACGCACCTGCTCGCGGTGGCGAGCATGCCGCCGAGCCTGTTCCTCACCGAGGGCTTCGTGCCCGAGGAGCTGCTCGAGGAGGAAAAGAAGCGCACGCAGACGGTGCTCGACGAGGGCATCCGCACGTTGCGAGAACGCGGCTTCGCCGCTGCCGGCCATCTCGCCGTGGGTGAGCCGGTCGAGGAGATCTGCCGCCTGGCGAAGTCGCTCGGCGTCGACCTGGTGGTGCTCGGCCACAACCAGAACACCTCGTTCGCCGCGCGCTGGTGGAAGGGCTCGGTCGGGGCATCGCTCCTCGACTACGCGCCCTGCAGCATCCTGATCGCGATGTCCAAGGGTTGATTCTTCTTTAATACAATTCGGGCATGCTGAAAGGCAGGCTCGAAGATGACCGCATGCTCACCGGTCGGGGACGCTATGTCTCCGACTGGAACCTCCCCGGCCAGCTGTACGGCCATTTCCTCCGCTCCGACCGCGCCCATGCCGAGATCGTTTCGATCGATACGGCGGACGCTCTGGCCCATCCCGGTGTGGCCGCCGTTTTCACCGGCGCCGATGTGCACGGTGTTCTGAAATCGCTGCCCGCCGCGCTGCCGGTGAAAGGCCGCGGCGGGATGGAGCTGATCAACCCGGGACGCCCGGCGCTCGCGCACGGCCGCGTGCGCTTCGCGGGCGACGCGGTCGCGCTCATCGTCGCCGAGAGCGCGCTGGCGGCGCAGGACGCCGCAGAGCTGGTCGCGGTCGAATACCGCGACCTTCCCGTGGTCGTGAGCAGTGCCGATGCGCTCGCGCCCCGCGCTCCGCTGGTGCACGACCAGGTGCCCGGCAATACCGTGCTCGACTACGAATCCGGCGACGAAGCCGCAGCGCGCGCCGCATTCGAGCGCGCAGCGCGCGTCGTCAAGATGGATGTGCATGTCTCGCGCGTGGTCGGCAATCCCATGGAGCCGCGCGCCTGCCTCGCCGCCTTTGTTTCCGACCAGTACCATCTCTACACCTGCACGCAGGGTGCGGCGATCATGCGCAACCAGCTTTCCGCGGTGCTGGGCGTGCCGCCGGAGAGCATCCGCGTCCTCGCCGAGGAGGTCGGCGGCGGCTTCGGGGTGCGCTTCAATCTGTACCCGGAATATTGCGCCGCGCTGTTCGCGGCGAAGAAGCTCGGCCGGCCGGTGAAGTGGACCGGCACGCGCTCGGAGGTGTTCCTCGCCGACGAGCAGGCGCGCGACGTGCGCTCGAGCGGCGAGCTCGCGCTCGACGACAGTGGCCGGATCCTCGGCATGCGCTTCGACATGGTGTCGAACCTCGGCGCCTACCTCGCGCCCACCGGTCCGTTCATCAACACCATCGGCATCGTCAACTGCCTGTCCGGCGTGTACGACGTGCCGGCGACCTACGCGCGCATCCGCCTTGCGCTCACCAACACCGCGCCGATGGCCGCCTACCGCGGCGCCGGCCGCCCGATCATGTCCTACGCGCTCGAGCGCCTGATGGACCACGCCGCACGCGAGCTCGGCATGGATCCGGCCGAGTTCCGTCGCCGCAACTTCATTCCCAAGGACAAGTTTCCCTACAAGATCGCCGCCGGCTTCGAATATGACTGTGGTGACTTCGCGGGGGTGATGGACAAGGCCCTTTCCAGCGCATCCTGGAAATCTTTCAATCAAAGAAAAAACGAATCGGAGAAACGCGGGAAGCTGCGTGGCAGGGGCATGGCGACTTACATCGAAGCCACCGGCGCGGGGTTCGCGCCGCACGACCAGGTCGAGCTGCGCTGGGGCGATGACGGCACGATCACGGTCTATGCGCCGACGCACAACCACGGCCAGGGACACGAGACCACGTTCGCGCAGCTGCTTTCCGGCGTGCTTGGCCTGCCGCTCGAGTCGTTCCGCTTGCGCACCGCGGGTCCGGAGTTCTTCATCGCCGGCAATGCCACCGGCGGCTCGCGCTCGCTGCTCGCGGTCGGCAGCGTGGTGATGCTCGCCGGGCGGGAGATGGTGAAGCGCGGCCTCGCGCTCGCCGCGGAAAAGCTGGAAGCCGCGGTTGCGGACATCGAGTTTGCGCAGGGCGAATATCGCATCAAGGGGACTGACCGGAAAGTTTCGATGCGCGATCTCTCGCGGGAAGGAAACCTCGACATCGCATACCAGAACAAGTTCGGCGCCACGTTTCCGAACGGCTGCCACATCGCCGAGGTCGAGGTCGAGCCGGAGACCGGGGACACGCAGATCGTGTCCTACATTGCCTGCGACGACGCCGGCAACATCATCAACCACCAGATCGTCGAGGGACAGGTGCAGGGTGGGCTCACGCAGGGCGCCGGCCAGGTGTTCAGCGAGCTGGCGGTGTACGACCCGGAGAGCGGACAGCTGCTGACCGGCAGCTTCATGGATTACGCAATGCCGCGCGCCGGGCTGGTGGACGGCATCAAGCTGCTGGAGTACCCGGTGCCGACCCGCCTCAATCCGCTCGGCGCGAAAGGCGTGGGCGAGGCGGGTGTCACCGGCTCGATGCCGGCGCTGATGAACGCGGTGGTGGATGCCCTGCAGCAGGCGGGCGTGAAGCAATTCGAGATGCCGGCGACGCCGGCGCGCGTCTGGCGGGCGCTGCAGGACGTGCGCCGCTAGGCAGGGTTCTTGCAATACCCATGGCCATGGACCCAGAACCCGTCAACGAAGAACCGGTCAGGCGGCGGTCGAGCTGGTCAGCGGCGCTATCGCAGCTTCCCGGGTTCCCGCACGAGGAGAAGCCGCCACCGCTGCCGGAGCCCAGCGAAACGGCGCGCACCGTGACGCCGATGAAAAGCGCCGACGACTAGAATCGCTGGATGCGGCGCAGCACCGAGCGCATCCTGACCACGCACGTCGGTAGCCTGATCCGGCCCGAGCCGCTGCTTCCCTTCATTCGTGCCAGGCAGTCGGGGCAGTCCTACGACCAGCACGCCTATGGTGCATGCCTTGCCGATTCGGTGGCAAAGGTGGTGCGCGAGCAGGCCGCGGCCGGCATCGACGTGCCGAGCGACGGCGAATTCGGCAAGGGCATCAGCTGGTCGCAATACGCGCTCGAGCGCTTGAGCGGGTTCGAGCGCCGGCCTTCGGCGCCCGGACCGAGCCGCTTCCAGCGCGGCGCCGACCGCAGCCGCTTCGCCGAGTTTTATGCCGAGCTCGATGCCGCGAGCGGGCCGCCTGCCATGGCCGGCACCTCGGTGGGCGAAGCGGTATGCGTCGCGCCGATCCGCTATACCGGGCAGGCCGAGGTGCAGCGCGATATCGACAACTTCAAGGCCGCGCTCGAGGCCGCCGGCGTGCAGGAAGGGTTCCTGCCGGTGGCGGCGCCCGCGAGCGTCATCCCCGACAAGAAAAACGAGCACTACCGGAACGACGAGGAAATGCTGGAGGCGATCGCCGATGCGATGCGCGTCGAGTACCGAGCCATCGTCGACGCGGGCCTGCTGCTACAGCTCGACGACGCGCGCGCCGCGGTCACCTACGATCGCATGGTGCCGCCGGCGAGCTTCGCCGAATACCGGCGCTGGCTCGAGAAGCAGGTCGACGCCATCAACCACGCCACCGAGGGCATTCCGACCGATCGCATCCGTTACCACGTCTGCTGGGGCAGCTGGCCGGGGCCTCACACCACCGACGTGCCGCTCAAGGACATCGCCGACCTCGTGCTGCGCGTGCGCGCCGGCGCCTACCTGATCGAGGGCGCGAATCCGCGCCACGAGCACGAGTGGCGCGTATGGGAGAAAGTGAAGCTGCCGAAAGACCGCGTGCTGGTTCCCGGCGTGATCAGTCATGCCACCAACGTGGTGGAGCATCCCGAGCTGGTGGCCGAGCGCATCGTGCGCATCGCCAAGCTGGTGGGACGCGACAACGTGCTGGCGGGAACCGATTGCGGATTCGCGCAGGGGCCGTTCCACCGCCGCGTGCATCCGTCGATCATGTGGGCGAAACTGGAAGCGCTGGCGGCAGGCGCGCGCCTCGCCAGCAAAGAACTTTGGAATTAGAACCTAAGCAGCTCTGAGATCGCGCCAGCGCTTGCCGTAGCCGCCTTCGACCGCGTCGAGGCGCGCGCTGCACGCGGCGAGCGCCGCGTTCATCTTGTCCTTCATGTCTTCGCCGCCGCGGAACTCCTTGGCGTAGCGCACGAGGAGATCGATCTGGTCCTGGAAGTCGACGTCTTCGACCAGCAGCAGCGCCGCCCAGCACACGCGCCGGAACTCGAGCAGGGCTTCGTCGTCGGCGCTATGGAAGCGCCTGGCGAGCATCGCTTCGAGGCTGGCGAGGTGGCTGCGGACTTTCTGGACGTCACTGCTGGTCATGTGCGCACATGGTTTCATCCCGCGCGCGCGTTATACAACCTGCAAATACAGGTTTTTACGCGCATCCTGTGACGAATATCACGCGCCGCGAGAAATCCTGACAGGTCTTCGCAATAGGACCTCATGGGACCTAGGTCCAATACCGCGCGCGCCCGGTTTGCTTTAGGGTTACGAGCATCGTCGTCTCGGCCTCCCTGCTGAAACGAGGCGGCGATTGATCCCGCGCGCGCCCCCCGTTGCGCGGGATTTTTTTATTCCGCAACGATCCCTCGCCTACGTGGAAGATTTGCGAAGAAGGGCTCGCGACGTCCGTCGAGCGTGTCTGCCGGCCGGTCGTCGCGCTGATAGTCCTGCACGCGCCGCAAGCGGTCCTCATGGTGCTTTTGTTGAGCACGGATCGCGGCGCGCCGGATGAGCACGCCGCGAACGCCGATCGCCATGATCGCCAGGCCGGCGAGGGCGGGCAGCAGCGCGAAGTGCACGCGGCTCAGGACCCAGACCAGCGGCGGCGGGCTGTCCGCGCTCGCGTGCCAGATCCACGACAGGTCAGGGACGAAAGCAAGAGACGGATCGCTGAAAAGCAGCAACGCCGGCAGCGGCACCCAGCCGCCGCCCTGGAACAGCGTGATCACTTGCCAGCCAATGAGCCCGGCAAAGAACAGCACTGGCACTGCACCGACGAGCACCAGCAAGACTGAAAACATAAGGGCCATCCTGACTCCTGGGTTAGCCCCCCTACAAGGTCCACAGCATGCCGCCGGCCGTCGGACGGGCGTCCGCATCGGCGCTAGGTCGGAAGGACTATTGAAGAATTACGGAATTACTCGGCCTTGATGCCGGCGGTACGCGCGATCCGGGTGAAACGGGCGATCTCGCTCTTGATGTGGGCGGCGAACTGCTCGGGCGAGCTCGACGCCA
>Ga0207648_10002085_pt1 | contig 21765 bp, 22 predicted proteins | sample KBSMisM32_FD_184310 | JGI IMG/M metagenome (GOLD analysis project Ga0207648, IMG submission 184310) | Miscanthus rhizosphere microbial communities from Kellogg Biological Station, Michigan, USA - KBS Miscanthus M3-2 (SPAdes) (version 2) | ecosystem: Host-associated > Plants > Roots >...
GTCGGATATACAAAAGCTGATAAAGAAAAATATTCCAGTAATAAAAGGACATATGTTTGATATAACGGCCATGCATAGTGTGCCTGCACAAACAGCTTCTGCATCAACTTCCTTTAGCGCGGGCAGAATGAAAAAGAGACATGGAAGGGCTTTTTCCCAACGTGCATAAATAATAAAACAATGCTGTTCAGCACCGGTAGCAGGCGGCGTTTATATTCATGCCGGCTCCAACGGATGCAAAAAGAATAATGTCTCCGGAAGATAACCGGTGCGGTTCTAACTTTTCTCTCCGGACAAGGTCAAGCAGGGTAGGGACTGTCGCTACCGAACTGTTGCCCAGCCAATGAATACTCATTGGCATTATATCTTTCGGTGCCGGACTTATATTATACAACTGGTATAAACGCTGTATAATACCTTCATCCATTTTCTCATTGGCCTGGTGAATAAAAATCTTTTTTACATCAAGAATGCCTATACCGCTTTTTTCAAGACAGGTTTTCATGGCTGCTGGTACATAGGTCATAGCATATTCATACACCTTGCGGCCGTTCATTTTTATATAGCGAACTCCCGGATCGCTGCCGGGATAATAGGACATACCCATATTAATGTAATTCACTTCTTCCATCGCATGTGTCTGTGTACTGTACCCGAGAAGGCCCTGGTCCGTCGTTTCAGTTTCTTTAAATTCTGTTACTACTGCACCCGCACCATCGCTGAATATCATACTATCTCTGTCATACGCATCAATAACTCTTGAAAGGGTTTCTGTACCGATGATCAATGCTTTCTTCGCCATTCCGGCTTTAAAAAAAGCATCTGCCTGGATGAGCCCTTGTATCCAGCCGGGACACCCAAACAAAATATCATATGCGGTACAGGCGGGATTCTGTATACCCAGAGCGTGTTTTATAAGACTCGCAAGAGAAGGAACAGCGGCTGTCTGAATTGTATTTTTTATTACGTTGCCAAAATTGTGGGCGACTATTAACTGGTCAATTTCTTCTGCATCGGTTCCGCTGTTTTCCAGCGCGGCCTTTGCCGCAATGCACCCAATGTCTGAAGCATTCAGGTCTTCAGTCGTATACCTCCGTTCCCGGATGCCCGTTATCTGGGTGAACTTACTGACAATTTCTTCCGGCGGTGTAAGGAGCGCCTGCTGTGTTTTTGAATAAAAAACATGTTTTGTAAAGTCGCTATTGGATCGGACAGATGGAGGAATATAAGAACCGGTACCCGTAATAACAGATCGAAGCATAACTAAAACAAACTGGTTAAGGAGCGATAAAGGATTTCTATTTGATTAATAAAAGACCTTTTACTATAAATTTTCCATTTGCAAAAACGGCCTTAAAGATGGCAATTATTTTTTTATTTATCAGGGCCGTTTGCGATTTCATCTGTAATCGCCAGGGAGGGTGAACTTCGGTTTGCGATAGCTAATTCATAATCCGAATTCATGCTGATCTCATATTTGTTTTCACGGATCAGCTGCCTTGCAATATCATCTTCCTGTAGCGTATCAAACAGTTGTTTTGCAGTTACAGAAGCACTGACTGTCAACATTCTTCCACGTTCGATTTCTATTTTAAACGACGTGGTCGGCTTACTTTTCCGCGTCCCTTTTGTAAAATCCATACTGTCAAGCTTTACGGATTGTGCTCCAGCTACTGATCGTTTTAAAAGCAGGCGGATAAGCGGCAGATATTTTTTCCAGGTATATGTATACATAAATAATTTTTAAATAAATACAGGCGGATACGACTACCGAAGATGAGCATTTATATCAACAAAACCGCCCTGATTGCAAAATAAAAACCATAATCAGGAAAAAACGCCCGAATTTAAGGAAAAACGACAATAATTTATACCGATAACATGTGTAGTTTTAAAATTGGGTAATGACAGAATCTATTCAAGCATTTGATTCAGTCCTTCCTTATCAAACAAAACACGCCCCAATCGCAAATCAGACCAACCTTCCTTTAATTTATAGGTGAAATAAGGAACATCATCTTTCAAAGCGCAATCAATAAATAAAGTTGTGATGGCATTTGACTTAATTTCTTCCAGTTCCTTCAACTGGTGAAGGTGCGTAGAAATAAAAAACAATGAATTTGGAAAACGGGGGAGTCCTTTAATCGTAGCGCCGCTAATTTCCAGGGCATCTTCAATGTTGGTACCCCGGAACAATTCGTCAAACACGGCAAAACATTTTATGTTCTGCTGAGCGTCCGTTAATACATTTTTCAATGTCATTATTTCAGACATAAAATGACTATAACCGCTCACAATACTGTCTGTAAGATTGATGGCAACGGATATACTTTGAAAGAAAGGAATGGTTGCCTTTGCCGCGGGAACAGCAAAACCGGTATGAGCGAGATAGACATTCAAGCTGATTGCTTTCAGCAATGTTGATTTACCACTCATATTCGGACCTGTCAGGAGTATAACATTTTTGTCAGCTTTTATGTCGTTCTTCACCGGGTTCTTTAACAGTGGATGATATAAACCTTCAATAGAGAAGACCGAATCATCAAAAGAGGGGAAAACAAAACCATGCTTCAGGATAGAATTACTGATGGAAAGGCAGGCTTCAAATGAGAACCAGCGGTTCCAGAACAAGGCTGCTTCACCGGTAGTTACTTTTTCGGTGATGATCTTTATCAACTCGATCATGTGCCGGACACGGAACTTATTTCTCCTGAAAACAGACTCGTAATGTTCAAGATTGAACGTTGAGAAGAAGTCGTTAAGGCCTGTCAATTCAGTCGCATATGCCTGAGGAAACTTTGTTTTATCGATCTTACCCAGGTAGGAAGATTGTATTTTGTAAAAAAGACGTACCAGCAAGATCAATCTTCCTTTCTTTTGCGACCGTTCTTTTTCTGAGAATATCAATTTTCGCCTGAGTTTTCTTTCCGAAAGATTGCCCGCAACATATGTTTCAAAGAATTCGTGTATTTCGGTTAAGTTGAAACGGGAGAACGAATAATCTTTTACTATTTCATGATTTTCGATAAAGCCTTTGAATATATGCTGCCTCGACAATGCGGCTTCTTTTGAAGATAAAGATTGCAATAACGTGTCCCGTACAGCCCTGCCGGAATAAAGGTTAAACGTTTGATCGAACAAAGGCAGAATTTCATCTTCGATGTGAAGGTCGCTGACATTGATCATAGCAACTAAATATACAAAAGGAAGCAAACACTTTGCAGTTGCTTTTATAAACGGCTGTAGTTTATTTAAACGTAAGTGTCCGGGAGATTCCGGTTTAATTCTGTAATGAGCTGCTGAATATTTATTTTTGGATGCCGTTAATGGGAATTTAAAATGTTTGAAAAGTTTAAGGACTCTATAAAGAACTTTGGTAATTTTTCTGAGGTGGAATTATTGCAGATTGCAGATCGCCTCCGCGAGATTTATATTAAGAAAGGGTCTTTTTTAGTGAAGGAAGAACAAAACTGCCGGGAGTTTTATTTTGTGGATTACGGATGTTTCCGGCATTACACGATACAGGAAGATGGGAATGAGGCAACACTGAATCTTTATGTTGAAGGTGATTGGATGTTTGATTACAAAAGTGTCATTACGCAAACTCCCTCGCAAAATATTATACAGGCTGAAGAAGATAGTCACGTTTTGGAACTAAGTGCGTGGGATTTTCATGAGCTGGTAAAAACCTCTGATGCTTTTTTCAAAGTCGGGCGCATTTTCGAACAGGCCATACAAAACCAGGACTATCAAAACAATCGAATAACTCCGGAAGAAAAGTATACACTGTTGCTGGCGAGTAAGCCGCGCATCATCCAGAAGTTTCAGTTAAAGCATATCGCATCGTACCTGGGTATTACCCCGGAAACACTGAGCAGGGTGAGACGAAAAATGATTTCTTGATTTTTGTCAAGCCGCATTTGTAATTCGCCTGTTAGGTTTGTTGTTCACAAAATCAACAAACATGAAATCGCAGTTTGAAAAGAATGCAGGCATCGCTCTTCTTCTCTTTGTAATCCTTATGGTTTTTACAATGGTGCTTCATCCTGTTGGAGGCAGCTTTGACTACCTTTTACGAGTAACAAGAAGGATCGTTATCTCTCACAGCATTGCATTAGTATCAATACCCTTTGCAGGTATTGGGTTTTGGGGATTGACCAGGCGTATCGGGAGCGATAACTTCTTTTCTGTTTCTGCATATGCTCTGGCTTGTTTTGCATTGATTGCTGCCACGATTGCAGCTACAACAAACGGCTTGATATTACCTGTATTTATTGAGAAGTATAAAGATGCTTCGGCCGATATGGTAGAATCGCTGAAGCCTATATTAAAGTATAATTTCTCAGTTAATCTTGCCTTCGATTACCTGTATATGGGCGGTTTCTGTCTGGCGATGTTATTCTGGTCTGTTGCCATTCTCAACACAAAGAAATTTCCATTATGGGTCGCTTATTTTGGTATAGGATTATCGCTGCTGGCTGCAATTTTATCGGTCGCGGGTATTGCTTTTTCCGGCCTGAATGGTTTTCGAATGTTCGTGATCGGTATAGTAACCTGGATATTGATGGTGGCTTTTGTGCTAATAAGGAAAACCGAATCTCAATGAACTATCTATAATAATACATGATGGTTTCGGAACACATTTCACCCTGGGCTCGCCATAACAATCCGCACTATAATATTCATAAGGTGACCTATAAGCGTTACACGAATTTGTTTTTACCTGACCGCTTAAAATACCAGTGAAACGGAACTGCACTTAGCACCAATAATAACCCGATAAGAGATTGCTTCGGATCAACGATAAAGTTATTTATAACCAATGCCAATGAAAACACTATGACAATTGCAGGCGTAAACGGGTAGCCTATAACCTTTGCCGTTATAACCTTTTTCCGTTTCAATTTTATAAGTCCCCACGCGGTGAGGCCAAAGAAAAAATAACTGGCAAAAACAACGAGATTGGTTAACAGATCAAACGTACCGGTGATGATGAGTAGGCAACTCCAGGCGCCGGACCAAACCAGTGCAATGTGGGGTGTACGAAACAAAGAATGAACCGTTGCAGAGCTTTTGAAAAAACGGTTCACTTCCGCCATGCGGAAATAAAGTCTTGCATTTACTATTATTGTCGCATTCAGCGCACCAAATGTGCAAATGATTATCAATGTAGAAATCAGTAATGTGCCTGTTTTTCCCATAATGGCGCCGGCCACTCTCACACCTGCAATTTCGTTTTGCGAGGTAACTGCAAGATCACGTGGTGAAAAAACCTGGAGAAAACTATAATTCAACAGCACATAAAGCAGCATCGCAATACCTACACCGCCAATGATGGCGAGCGGGAGATTTTGCTTGGGCTTTCGTATTTCACCGGAAATAAACGTGATAGAATACCAGCCATCGTAGGCCCACAAGGCACTTAGCATTGCAGCCATGAAGCTGCTGAAGAATGAAGTTTGATTGATTGTAACAGGATCGATGGCGGGTGCAATATGATTACCCGGAGAACCATTGTAAAGTAACCCGGCAAAAATAAGTATGACGATGCCGGCGATTTTAGCGGTAGTTACAATATTGTTCAATACAGCGCCCGGTTTTATACCGCGGCAGTTGAGCCATGTGAGAAGAGCGATGACAATCATTGCAAATATTTTTATACCCGAATCTGCGAAAGGATAAATAATGCCGGATATAGAAACATAACGATAATGGTCAAACGGCGTGGGAAAGCTTATAATCGTATTTACCGACTGTGAAAAGATAAATGCCAGCGCAGCGATAGCACCGCTGCCTATAATGGCAAAAAAGCTCCAGCCAAAAAGAAACGAAATAAAATCACCGAAGGAAAGACGCAGGTATTCAAAAATGCCGCCTGTTTTATTGGTCAGCGTTGCAAGCCCGGCATAAGTAAAAGCGCCGAACATTGAGATGATACCGGCAGTGATCCATGCAAGAATAATATATGTGCTGTTTCCAAGCTGTTGCGACATCGGGGCGATTTTTTTAAAAGCCCCTGAACCGATCATGAGACCGGCGACCAAAAGTATGCTGGTACCGAGCCCAAGTGAACGATTCAGCAAATTATCATTGCTTTTATTATCTGCTGTAACGTTGGTAAGTGAAGACATTATTATATATAAAATGAAACGCCATGTGGCAAAAATTATTTAAGGATTATGAGGGCCGCAGTACGGAAAGAAATTTCACGACAAAAAATACATCTTCAATAACCCGCGGTGTTTTACTTCAATTTCTCCACGGTATTCGCAAGGAATCTCATCCTTGATTTCATTATACGTGGTCTCAGATAAATTTACTCTCCCGGGTTTGGACATAGATTCCATACGGGATGCAATGTTTACCGTATCTCCCCAGATATCGTATTGCCACTTTTTTATTCCTACAATACCGGCAACAACAGGACCTGTATGCACACCTATTCTTACTTCAAAATGACTGATATCATCAGTCTGTTGAAATTCATGGCTCACCATATCGCTTATTTCTTTCGCAGCTCTTACCACATCGCGTGCATGCGTTTTATTAATGGTCGGCAAACCGCCGGCGCACATATAAGCATCACCCACCGTTTTAATTTTCTCAAGACCATATTTTGAAGTGATTTGATCAAATGCTTTGAAATAAAAATCAATGCTCTTTACCAGTAGCTCGGGGTCGGTATGCTCGGCCACTTTGGTAAATTGTACAAAATCGGTAAACAATACTGTTACATGATCAAATTTCACCGCATCTACTTTACCGCTTAGTTTTAATTCCTTCGCTGTTTCAGCAGGTAAAATGTTAAGCAGAAGGCTTTCCGATCTTTTCTTTTCACGGGAGATCGTTCTGTAATACCAGTAGAGCGTAGATAAGATGATGATCGTTAGGCCAAGGATAATATAAAGTGAAATCATAACGATCCGCTGGGTTCTCTTTTGCTGGTTCAGCAGATCCACTTCAATTTGTTTTTGCGAAACTTCATAGTCTGTTCGCAGGTCTGCCAGCTTTTGAACGGTTTGGATATCCGTAACGCTGTCCCTGTAAACGACATAGTTTTTATAATGCCTGAGCGATTGATCGATGTTGTTTGATTGCTCATACAAATCCGACAATTTGAGATGAGCATTGGCAATCTGGTCTTTCAATTTATATTGTTGCGCAAGTTCCAGGCTTCTCTGTGCATAGCTTAACCCCGTTTTCTTATCCCCTTTTGCCTGGTAAATATCGCACATAGAAATAAGGTAGACGCAGATAGGGTAGTAGTCTTTTGATGCTTCGAGTATCGCGATGGCTTCATTGATATTTTTTTCAGCCAGTTTATTTTGCCCCGTGTTCGCGTATACCATACCGATATTTCCGAGACTATAGCCTTTGCCGCTCAGGTAATTGACCTGTTCAAAAATTTTTCCCGATTCAGTGAAATATACAATGGCGGAATCATAATCTTTATTATTGAGAAAATTATCGCCTGCATTTGAAATGACCGATGCCAGCGCAATAGAATCGTCTGTCGGTCGCAGCGTAGTGATCGCTTTGCGATAATAAAGCATCGCGTTTGCATGATTTTTAGAAACTGCATAAATATCAGCAATCACGCCATAAGCGCTGCCTTCCCGCGAAACGTATTTTGCTTTTTTTGCTACTTCTGCACTTTTGAAATAAGCATCCAGCGCCTCATCCAGGTCGCCCAATAATCGTTTTTTATTTCCCTTTTGGAAATAGCCGTGAAAAAGATAAGTTGAATTATTTTTCTGCCTCGACAGGTTTATGAGCTCTTCAGCATACTGTAACGATAAACGCAGGTCATTTACTTCGTTGAATGAAAGATTCCGGAGCAGTTCCATCTTTGCTTCCTCTTTCAGGGTATCTGCGTGATAAATTTTTACCAGGCTGTCTGCGATACGCTGATCCTGGGCAGAGACTATATAGCCAGCTAAGTAAAAGAAGCCCGTCATTAAGTAACGGGCCATTCTTTTAGATAACATAGTTATTATTTAGGGTTAATCTGAATGATGGGATCAAACCTGTATGTTTGGGTTGAGCCTGTCTTTGTATAATTTATTGAATAGGTCTCTGAAGTCTGCGTAGTAATAGATGGGTTAACGGTGCCTTGCCAGCTCGACGAATTATTTTCTACAGCCGGATCCGGGCTGAAAATATCAACGGTGCTGTTGTCAATAATTCCTGTTATGGATGCTACGCCTGAATTGTTCATGATGTTCCAGGTAACAGTGTCAGATGGATTCGCTGTCGTGCTTCCGTGATCTGATAATATCAGTGTGTTGTCGGGGTTAATCCCTTCGATGTTGATTGGGCGGTTTGCCATGATGTTAAGATTTATTGGTTAACAAATAAATGCAGTTTTAAAAGTAAACATCCCCGGATAGAAATCCACTCAGTCAGAAAACTGTGTCGTTGAATACAACAGGGTATTCGACGTCAATATCACTTGCTTTCATCAAGGAAAAGATTCCGGCTGGAATTTTAGGGATAGTTGACAAAAATTAATGAAGAACAGAAATTTTTTAAGGGGATCAACTTTATGTAATGTAAAGAATTGTTTTCAAACGGCAAGCGGGAAACATAAATTTAAATCGCCCACCGTCCGATGATTGATTGTTGCAAAAGGCGTTTGAAGTTCTTATTTATCATTGATTGTTTCTTTTACCGGTGCCGGCGCATTTTTAAAATGCTTGTACTTTCCCAGTAGTGTCCCTGTGTAGTAAGTGAGAGGAATGATAATTTTTTTAACAAATCCCGGCAACTCCGGTAGATCATACTCTGACGCGTATCGTTTCATAAGATAAGCTCCGTCAAATTTCTCCGGCCGGGCAGTCCCTGATTTATTTTGCGCCGCAAATATGGAACTGAGATAAAAGACAATTGTATTGGCTGGTTTTATCCATCCTTTGCAGTGTAATACATCTTCGCCTGCATTCCAGAAACGATGCGGCGTACCGCGTTTGAACAATACCGTTTCATTTTCACCAGCGTATTGTGGAAGTTGTCCCGATAACTGATAACCGATCTTTCCTTTTATAACGGTGAGACACTCATCCTGCAGCAGGTGTGTATGCATTAAAGGACCACTTCCGGGTATAACAAAGTTTTCAACGATCAACCGGTCACCATCGGGTTCTTTCTGAATCTCTTTGAAAATTATTTTTTCACCGATACAATTTTCGATTGTGTGAGGATAAACAAATTCCATATTCATAAATTTATTGCCTGTGACAATTAGTTGTTTTTAGTTTTGTTTCATTGAATAAATCCTATCCAATGATAAAAAAGAGAAAATAATACCTGTAAAAAGCACGCATGACCGCACCCAGTTCATACTGTTCCATTGCGACCAGGTTTTTTTAAGTAGTTCAACATCGCTGAGCTGTGCATTTCTGAACATTATATCATTGCGGGGATAGAAGTAACCAAAGGTCATGGCTTCAGCCAGGAGATATAACAGCAGCGCAACGCCAAGATAAAGCCGGACCGAAGCAGATGTTCTCCAGAATGCAATCACCGTTATGATACCAAGCAATTGATTCACCGGTGAAAATATCCGGAAGAAGTTGCCGGGGTTTACTGTTTTAAAATATTGTCTTGCTACAGCAATTGAACCAGGGATATCACTTCCCCATGATGTTGCATCAACAATAGATGTATAAATGTTGGCTAAAAGCAAACCCGCAGCGACAGTGATGGAAGCGAACAAGAAAATTTTTTTCATGATTTTTTTCCTGCAAAGATCATCGCCGCTACATGCAGAAAATTGTATTTAACGGACATCTTTATAGAGATGCCCTTTTACATAACCTTTGCCGGCCCTGTATTCGCCCGGGGTCATGCCGGTAAACGTTTTAAACGCCTTAATAAAATGAGACTGATCGGAGAAATGACTTTGGTAGGCGATTTTTGTCAGAGCAAGATCCGTATGATGGATTAAATGAACCGCATGAAGGTATTTTTTGTACAGGAGGATCTCTTCTGTGTTTAGCCCCGTGGCCTCAATCATTTTCCTCGATAAATGACGAGATGAATAACACAACGAATTTGCCAGCTCTTTCACCGTTATGTCGTGTTGATGAATACCGGATAAGAAATTATTTACCATTTTTTCCTGCGATTCAAACCGGGGTAATTTATTTTCTAACCAATTACAAATTACGGTGACCCTCTCATTGAAATTTAATTCTGCCAATTGGTGCCACAGCGAATTAAATAGTGAATCGATGAGCGTCATGTCAACAACGACATCTGTAAATTCCCGGGCAGGCACTTTCAAAATTTTTTTGATGGCCAATGGGTGAAACTGAATGCCAAAAAAAGTTTGCTGTGCAGGCAGATCGATCCGGAGGGAAACAGAATTATATCCATTTATGAAGCATTTAGATAAATAAAATTGTTTCCTGTTTAATGAAGCAATTATGGGAGTGCCGTCGCTAAAGTTGAAGATGATTTCAACAATGCCTTTTGGTATGATATGCTCTGTATGAAATGCGGGAATGCCTTCGGTTTGCCATATGGAATGGAACACATTTTTGAAATGTTCCGTTGGGGGTATGTAAATGTTACTGGTCAGTTGGTTCCTGTCACCGGGTGAAGCAGCGACTTTATAAAGATAAAAAATCATGATTATTGCAATAAGGAAAATGGAATGGATTGTGAAAAAATGAAGATAAATTGAGTAAATTCCTGCTGATGGATTTTAATAATGAAAATGAAGTCATACGAATTTGTGCCCAAGGAATGGAGTTTGAAGGGAAGGGTGAAACATCTTCAGCAGTAAATCTTTTTGAAAAAGCCTGGGCCATTGCGTCAACAGACTTTGAAAAATTTACTGCTGCCCACTATGTAGCGCGACATCAATCGACAATCCTGCAAAAGCTGAATTGGGATGAAACCGCATTGAAACATGCGCTTCTTATTGGTGAAGACAATGTAAAAAGTGTTTTGCCTTCCCTCTATTTGAACATCGGTAAGTGTTATGAAGACCTGAATGATCCCATCAATGCAAAAATGTATTATGAAAAGGCTTTCTTTTTTGCTGAATATCTTCCGGAAAACGAATATGGATGCATGATAAAAAGTGGTATAGTAAGAGGGATGGAAAGAATAAAGTTGTTAAATAAGGGGGATAAAAACTTGTAAATGCAATTATTCAATTGACTTTTAAGCTCTGATCAGGTGTTTATCAAAGCCAAGCTTCACCAGCTGTTCGTAGGCTTGCCATACATCACCCGGTATTTCCTGGTAAATCTGAAATCCTTTTTCGGGATAGAGTTTGATACGTTGCAAATCGCCGATCATAATATTTATTACTCTTTCCAATGGAATATCGGGAGTAGCATATTTATCGAATGCGATCTGTGGTGAAGTAACCAACAGGTTTTTATCGGGCCAGTGTTTTTTAAACGTAGCATAAGATCTTCGCTCCATATAGGGTTTTTGTACAACAATGAAACTTTGCGGATCCAATCCTTTTTCTTTTAGTAATTGTTGGGTAAATAAGATATTCTCACCTGTATTGGTAGATTTATTTTCTATCAGGACTGCATTGACAGGTACGCCCTTTTTTATGGCAATCGCTGCAAACTGATCCGCTTCGGTTTCTGTCCACATGCCTTTTGTAAGATTACCCAATCCGCCCGACATGATCACCAGCGGTGCCCAACCTTGCAGATATAACCCGGCGGCGCGGTCAGCTACACGCAAATCATGACTTCCCAATGCCAGGATACAATCCGACTTGACCAATGAGTGGTTCATGTGATGATAATCCCATAATAGTTGGGCAAGGGATAAAACTTCAGGTGTGATCATATGCTTACAGTTTGTTAATAAGAGAATCGCTCCGGGTTTTGCCTTAGTCGCGATCAAATATGAACTCTTAAGACCTAACCCCGGGGATCCGCAAAGGAAAAGAAACCTGAATAATTTTTCTTTAGAATAACAAATTAAGGCAGGCAATTTGCTATAATCTAGGGTGAGCTAAATAATTTACAAACATTTACCTAAGAAAACGTTATGACAAAGACACCCGTACTGAAGAGCAAAGCCACCAGGACAATACTTGCCGTTGACGATGACGGCGAAATGGGGTTGGTTTTGGACATGATTCTCAACGAGAAAGAGTTCCAGCTCGACTATGTAAACAGCCTTTTATCGGCCGATGAATATCTTGAAAAGCATAATCCTTCCATTATAGTACTTGACAATAAGCTTCCGGACGGTTTTGGCGTCGATTTTATCAGTTATCTCCGGAAAAAATATCCTTCCATTAAAATTATCATGATTTCAGGCTTTGGTTCGGTACGCGATGTGGCTTTGGCAAACGGAGCCAACGCGTTTTTGGAAAAGCCCTTTTCGTTGGATGAATTTAACGATGCAATTAATTCGCTATTGCAATGAGAGAATTCCGATGAGGTACGTCGGGGTTTCACTATGAGTTTTTTCGATTAAGATTTCACAGTCAGTATTCGTTGATGATCCTGTTGACGGATATGGCATACCTGACTATTGTGCCGCCTGCTTCATAAAAGCATACAGCTATAACGTCGGTTGTGGAATTGAAAACTTTATACCGTCGGCGGCAAACATGGTAACAGTAATTAAGCATCTTGAAAAATATCTAACTTTAAAACAAAAAGATGCGCAGGGAATTTAATGGCTTGTTCACCTTCGGCCTGGTTGTTTTGTTTGTTATCACATCATCCTTAATTAAACATCCCGTTAGCACAACGCCGGATCAGTTTGTTTTTAAAAAAGGAACCAATATCAGCCATTGGTTATCACAAAGCAATAAACGTGGGGCAGACAGACAGAATTATTTTACAGAGAAAGATGTAAAATACCTTGCCGGTCTCGGCTTTGATCATATCCGCATACCGGTAGATGAGGAACAACTTTGGAAAGAAGATGGACAGGAGGATGCGGAAGGTTTTAATTTATTAAAACAAGCACTTGATTGGTGCAGGAAATACAAATTAGATGCTATTGTTGATCTGCATATATTGAGATCACATCATTTTAATCAAAAGATAAAACCATTATGGACGGAGCCAGCTGCGCAGGAACGTTTTCTTCAATGCTGGCGTGATTTAAGTAAGGAGCTGAGAAACTACCCGGCAAAAGATGTGGCTTATGAGCTGATGAATGAACCGGTCGCCGATGATGCTGAGGATTGGAATAAACTTGTAAGAAAAGTAATTCCGGTGATACGTGAACAGGAACCTGAAAGAATAATTGTTATCGGGTCGAATCGCTGGCAAAGCGCAACTACGTTTGATCAGTTATGGATTCCCGCCAATGACAGGAACATTATCCTCAGCTTTCACATGTATGAACCTTTTTTACTAACACATCATACGGCTTCTTGGACAAATATCAAAGACTACAAAGGACCGGTGCATTACCCGGGTGTTATTGTAAACGATGAAGATTTAAAAAATTTACCCGATAGTTTACGGACGATCATTTTGCGAAATAAACGGTCATACACTATTGACAGTATCCGGCATCATTTTATGAAACCGATTACAGTTGCTAAAAAATATAACCTGCCATTGTATTGTGGTGAATGGGGTTGCCTGAATCTTGTGCCGGCAGATGCACGTGATCCGTGGGTAAGTGATATGATAAAAGTATTGGAGGAAAATAATATCGGGTGGGCCACCTGGGAATATAAAAGTGATTTTGGTATCATTAATAAGAAAGGAGAGGAGGAGAAAGGATTGATAAAGATTTTGACCGGCAAATAAATAGTACAGATTTGTTTCCTGAAATGAAATACTCTCCTCGTGGCAAATTGAGTTGAACTATTCAGGAATTACAAGGTATACAAGAATTATACTATGAAAGAATATTTTGTATGCCTTTGATGCCTTGTATGATTTAAAAAACCTGCGATAGAATTATACCTGATCGTGAGGCCGAATGTTCCGCAATCCGGTTTATCCAGATGGATTTATTCTATCTTTATTGTGCTAAACCCGGTTGAACAAATGAAGCCATATACCAACAACCAAAATGCTGCTTTATTGCTCTTGCGTATCGTGATCGCTGCGATATTCTATGTTGCTGCGTATTTTAAATTTCCCTTTTGGTCTCATGCACCGGAAGGAATTTCCCCATTCCTGTTGTTTACGACAAGACTACTTGCTATTGCGGAACCATTGGGAGCTACGGCAATTCTTTTCGGTTTTTTCACACGATTGGCTGCTGCCTGTTTAATCATTGTTTTGATAGGAGCAATTTTTGTATCGCAATTCGTCTATAATATCGGGTTTGTAACGACCACTTCCCCCGGTTGGAATTTTCCGTTGACGGCGCTTGCAGGATGCTGGATTCTTGCTGCGTTTGGCGCAGGGGCGTGGGCGATTGATAACAGAAGAGAGACGAAATGATTTTTCTTTGTTTACTTCTCGATGAAACAATGAGTGATGTAACCATATCGGTTGCCAGCGCAAGACCTTTTTATTCCGTATAAACAATCACAAAGACAACAGGTAATCAACACTTTTCTTCAGCGCAATCTCTGGTTCCGCTACCATGTCCTGCTCAACTATAAAATGTTTTACACCATTTTCTTTTGCTTTGGGAAGTATCGTTTTCAGATCTATTACGCCATTACCGGCTGTAGTCATGTAGGGAAACAATTCGATCCATTGCCGGGAATCACCGCCGTCACCTGAGAACTGTACTTTCTTCGACATATCTTTTACATGCATAAGATGATAACGGTTCTTGTATGTCTGCAGGTACGCTACAGGGTCTGCACCGCCGGCAGTTGTCCAGTAAATATCCATTTCTAAAAACACAAGCGAAGCATCAGTTCCATCGAGGATCAGTTTCAGCGGTATCTGTCCATTCATTTCTTTCAAACCATAACCATGATTGTGATAAGCGAATTTGATTCCCGCTTTTTTTGCCGCTTCGCCAATTTTATTAAAGTCTTCGGCTATCTTTTTATAGTCATCCAATGTTTTACGCTTTTCTTCCGGTATAGCCGGCAATACTACATATTCACTTCCGAGCAATTGGGCAGCTTCACCCAGTTTGTCCATCCTGTTTTGCAGCGTATCCAGGTCGGTATGCATAGAAGGGACAGTAAGATTATTTTGTTTCATCAGGTCTTTTACTTCATTTGCGGTATGACCAAAAAATCCGCTGCCTTTAAAACCAAGTGAAGGTGTAACCGCATCCCACCGTTTTTGTGCAGCTTCGGTACTGAAAGGATAGGGGCCGTATAATTCAACTTCTTTGTAGCCCATTTTTGACAGCATGCTCAATGCGCCGGGAAAATCTTTATCCAGCAGTTTGGGTAAAGAAAAAAACTGGATGCCTGGTTTTTCGATAAGCTTCGGTTGTGTAAATATTTCTGATGAGAATAAAATGCCGGCAGCCGACAATGCAGCGGATTGTTTGATAAAACCTCTTCTGTTCATATAACAAGTTGTTAGGGAATTAATGAAGTTAAGGTACATCTTATTATCGGTTAAAATTAAACGCTTAAGATTTCTTCATTAACCTTCAATCAATATGATTTGAAGCAACGGCGTTGCAAGCTGAATTTGTATTCAATTCATAATTAAAAATTACATTGGCGATGGCTGTAACGGCTAAAGAAACAATTTATCGGTGCATTCGTTTCATTATTTTATTCAAAACATTATTTTGATTGCATTCATCACATGTCGTGAATAACTTTTTTGAAAAAAATGAATAATTGTTTGCGTGACATTTATTTTTTCTGCAATTTTAATGCGGCCTGTCCTATGATGCAAAAACCACGAGCCTACGCCTGTCCTATGCTATGAAGCTATAACCAAACCTTAAATGAGAACAACCGACAGTCCAAACACAGGCCCGCATCAACATTTCCCGTTACTGCCACCCAAAGCCGGGGAATTTATTTTTCCCGCTATTCTGAACACGCTGGAAGAACCGCTTTTCCTTTTTAATAGTGAGTTCAAGTTTGTATGGCACAACAAAGCGTGCAATGATCTGTATGAGTATGTTTCGGGAAAACCAATTGACTGCAGTTTTGATTTCAATGAATTGCTTACACCGGAACAGCAACCGCTGTTTTACGATCACCTGCGCAAGGTACTGGCAGGTGAAAAAGCTCATTTTGAATGGAGATACAATAAGGCCATTATTAAATGGATAAGTGTTTCATTGTATCCTTTTGCAGCGGAAGACGGAAGGTTTACCGGCATCTGTGGCAGCATGCGCGATATCACGGAAAAAAAGATCAATGAATTTGTTTTGCTTCGCAACACGGCTGTATTGGACAATATCAGTGAAGCAGTGATTTATACAAATAGTGAAGAAAAGGTTGTGTATGTAAATGATAGCGCCGAAAATATTTACGCTTGGAGTGCAGGTGATATGACCGGCAAGCGTTTTTTTGATCTTATCAGATTCGACTATCTCGATGATTCGAAACAGAATGCCGAAAAGCTTATTGCTGAAAAAAAGACCTGGGAGGGTAAGGTTGCATTTACGCGCAAAGATGGTGAACGGATCTATCTGCTTGCATCAATAACACCACTTACTGATAAATATGGAAATACGATCGGTCTCATCATCGCCGGTAAAGATATTTCCAACGAAGAATCGAACCGGATACAGTCGTTGCGTCACCAGGAAAATTTAGACGCCATCATCAATAATATTACAGAAGGCGTGTTATTAATTGACAGTGATCTCACCATTCTCAGTTTTAACGAAAGGGCTTATGCGCTTGAAATGAGAATGGATACGCGATTGAAGGTCGGAAAGAAAATTACAGACCTGCTGCCTGAATACAGGCAGGATACCGTTTCAGGTTATTTTGCGTCTACGTTGAAAGGTCATTTACTGGAGTATGAAGTATTATATCCTGACAATACATGGCTGCTGATCAATTTTGTGCCTGTAAAAAATGAAGAAGATAAAATTCATCGCATAATTATTACATCGCGCGACATTACCGAACGGAAACATGCTGAAGAACTGATAAAGCTGAATGAAAAAAAATACCGGACGCTGGTCAATTCGTTAAGCGAAGGTGTTATTCTGCAAACCGCAGACAACGAAATACTCACGGTTAATAAAAGTGCAACGCAAATACTTGGCGTCACCATTGACGAATTGAAACATAAAGGATTTTTTTGCAGGGAATGTTCTATCGTAGACGAAAACGAAAATGAGTTATCTCAAAAAGATTTTTTCTTCAAAAAGAGCGGCAAAGCGAACCAGTTTAAAAATAAAGTGATCGGGTTAAAACAAAATGATGAAATACAGTGGCTGAAGTTGAACGCGGCAAGTGTAAGTGGTTCGCATGATAATGAATCCAATGCTGTCGTGCTTTCGTTTGAAGACATTACAGAGCAGAAAAGAATATCTGCTGAAATGGAAATATTATCCCTCGTCGCAAAGGAAACGGATAATGCAGTATGCATTCTGCTTCCACAGGGAGAAGTGCAATGGGTAAATGAAGGACTTACAAGGCTTACGGGTTTTAGTGCAGATGAAATTATCGGAACGACCTCCAGGCCTATGTTTCTCGGACCTGATTCAGACCCCGGCGTGTATAAAAAGATGGCTTTTTTCAGAGAGCGCGGATTGCCTTTCAAAGAAGAAGTAGTGCTTTATACCAAAAGCCGTGAGAAGAAATGGGTGTTAATACACGGTCAGCCGATAAGGGATGCAAAGGGTGTTGTATCGAGATATTTCTCACTCGTAACGGATATTACGGATGAGAAGAGAGCAATCCAGGAAATAGAAGTGTTGTCAATGGTGGCGAAAGAGACAAATAACAGTGTGATCATTTTTGAAAATGCTGTTGACAGCGATATATTATGGGTGAATGAAGGTTTTACACGGGTTACCGGTTTTTCGCTGGAAGAAATTGTTGGCAAAAATGCAGTAGAGGTTTTAACAGGTCCTGAAACCGACCGCTCGATCTTAAACGATATGCGCCGGCAGATCAGTAATAATTTACCCTATACAGGTGAGCTGCTTATTTATTCCAAAGATGGAAGCACGCGACTTCACCAGGTAAGTGGTCAACCTATTAAAGATGCCGATGGTCGTGTTACCAAATACTTTGCTATCGGAACGGATATTACCGAACATCGTCGGCTGGAAGAGGAACGATTGCAAAAAGAAGTGGAGCAACAACGCGAGATTACCCGCATTACGATCAATATCCAGGAATCGGAGCGGAACGAGCTTGGAAAAGAATTACACGATAATATCAACCAGATACTCGGCGCTGTAAAACTGCAATTGTCCTTCTGCGTGAGTCATGATGCGGTGGAAACAAAGCCTATTTTGGCACAATGCGTGGAAAATCTGCAGGAAGCAATGACGGAGATCCGCAACCTGTCGCATAAAATGGTAATGCCGCGCTTTTCAAAGACGACACTTCAACAGGAGTTAGACAGGTTGATCTCAAAATATACAAAGTCCGCAATGTTTCAGTTGGAAGTGGCAGACTGGAAAGAAGAAAAAGTACCGCCGACGATCAAAGAAACTTTTTTCAGGATAGCGCAGGAGCAATTGAACAATATACAAAAACATGCCAACGCCGATAATGTACTTATCCGGCTACGACAAGATGGACGATCTGCCGCATTATATATAAAAGACAATGGCGTCGGCTATGATAGCAGCCGTTCAGAAAAAGGAATAGGTATCAGCAATATGATTAACAGGGCTGAAGCTTATAATGGAACCTGCCGTTTTGTTTCAGAGCCTGGCAAGGGCTGTTCGGTGTCGGTGAATATACCGTTGAGAGGAATTTAAATAAAGCAAAGCCGTAAGGGGAAGTTTTTGTACGAGGGTGACAACGTTTATTTAAACGGTTATCTGTCATTCCACGCCAATCTTCTTTTTCAATTTATCCGGTAGCTTATTTTTCACTAATTCATATGATTGACGGATATACTTTTCCCATTCAGCTTTTCGCATTCTTTTGATATCATCTATGAGAACCCATTTATGATTGGCAACATAAGGAGCTGGTCTGAAACCCGGCCGCGCAGCTATTTCATCAAACTCTTCATCGCTGACTTTAAAGGATACAGAAGTGGGCGATTGATCGAGTCCGGCAACACAAAACATTTTATCGCCGATGGAGAATACAAGATCGTGTCCCCATTTAATATCTTCAGTTACTGCAGGCAAGGCATTGCAGATCGTCCGGATTGTTTCGATATTCATGGTGATATGGAATTACAGTTGGTTATTCGTTTTCATAGTTCATCATTAGAAAGATACGTTATTCCCGGTAAAAACTTTTATGGTCTGTACTGAATTGTGACAGGTTGCCGTCCTATTTGACGCATTTACCCCTTAGCCAGGAACATCTTACTAATGAATAATACTATTTTACTTATAGGAGGGATAATCTGCAGTTCATTTAATTGATGAATATAACTAAAGTGAATAAGTGCCTGTGAGGTCGTGGATATTGGTTGTAACATTTATTCATTCACTACATATAGATATTGCCAACGGCAGTGAATATAAAAGCTAAAAAAATTACCCTTCGAAATTTAATAGACATTAAGATTACCGGTAAAGTAGTTGCTATCGCGGATGCGAATGTAGCCAGGCTTAATTGTCAAGGGTTTTTAAAAGGCTGCTCAAAAAACCGGCCTACTTTTTTATCGAACTCATCCTTATGTTCTATCAATGTGGCATGACCCGAATTGGGTAGTACCCATAAGTAGGCTTTGGGAATATTCTGGTAAATTTTTACGGTGTGTTCGAGATTTATCACATCGCGATCGCCGCTGATGATCAATGCTGGGCAACGAATGGTTTGCAAGGCATTTAATGGAATATTCGGCTGAAGCCAGTCGAGCATAAATATTTTCCAGTCGTTTTTTTCTTTTGCTGTAGTAAATGGTTTCGTATGCCGTGAATCGTAATATGTTTTTTCTTCTTTCCACACAGAGGGCAGGAGAGCTGTTGAATCTGGCCAGAGATTTGCTCCTGTTGACGCCAGCTTTATCACTTTGTCCGGATGCCGTATCTATTTCTCAAGACGCAATCATTCAAAAATTAACTGTGATGTATATTCATAGAAATACGTTTTACTTTTATTTAACGCGGTAAAACTATACTAGTTATTATATTGCTATAGCTGGCGGAGGACATAAAGTTTGTCGATTTTGTTACAATCTTCATCGGGAAATTGAGTGAATTGCAAGATTTCGCGGGATCCTCCCAATCCCATGGTAATTTAAAAACATTTGCCCGATAAAACGTTCTCAAAAGCTAGGTTGACCAGCAAATGATTCTCTCTGGCTTTTAATCATTATTTTTCTTTTCAATTTTTTAATGGATTAAATCATTAAATGGCAAGAAAACGCGGTTCTCGTATAATTCCTATTGACATCATTTCTATCCTTTACTATCTTACTGCTTAGTTTTCATACACCTTGAGCAATCTGGTTTAATCCACCTTCAATCAAGGTTTATGCAAAAATTCAACTTGTTGCTTTTTTTCAGTTGCTTCTTATTTTATTCCTGTAAAAGAGACGATAATTTCAATAAGCCACCGGTTATAAAAGATTCAACCGGGCAATGGCCTATATCGCATATTGATTCGGTTGGTAATATTCTACATTATACCTGGGCCGATCCGTATGTTAATAACACCTTCTGGTTTCATGAGGGAAATGAGTCGACGGTAACAGCAGGTACAGGATATACAAAAGTAGATGGCGGTAACGTTAATTTCTCTCAGTACATCTTGAAACTTTCCAATCAATTCGGGGCGGAAAATTTAACGATCAGACAGAAAGTCGTTGTTACGCTGCAAAATGCTAATGATGTAGGCCTTGCCTTGGGGCTAAAAAATTCAAATCAGTTGGCAGGTTTTTTTGCAGTCTTTCATTTGCAGAAAGACGCATGTTATATCTCTTTTCACAATAAGGAAAATTTATCAAATCCCATTGCCGGTAATCAATCTGCTGCACAATTTAAATTAGTTGTTGGCGACACCATTCAATTAGAATTACAACGAAGGCAGAACACATTTAATGCATCAATGATAAACCTTACCAGGAGCACCAGTAGTACCCTTACGTATACTTTTTCACTTGATAATACGTCTACTTCAATTCTTCCCGCTTTGTCGTTTTATAGAATTTATCAATTGGGGGGGCATTATAATTTTATTGATAGCATTTTATTCAGCTATGATGAGCCCCGGTACCCTGAGTATGCCTTTATGGGGAATTCTGTTGAAACCGGATATGGAGCTTCATCTTCACAGAAGAGAAACACAACTTTGTTACCAGGTGGGTTCACGAAAAGTTATGTAGTATACGCAGGCGCAAGTGAGAGGGCCGTGGATGCAGAAGCAAGAATGATCGATTTTGTACAGCATTTCAAAACCACAAAAACGATACTGTTTGAATACGGTGTTAATGACGTCAATGGTAATGATAACAGGGACTCCGCAGCTGCGAGATACTACCGGGCATTGGCATACGCCAAATCCTATGGGATGTATGTTGTGGGTGTTTCTCCATTCCCACAGGCCAAACCTGTTCAATGGATGATAGATACCATGCGTGCTATATGCAAGAGGTTGAATTTTGCCTACATAAACGATTATCCGTTTCTCAAAAACCCGTCCGGTGCCGGATGTCAAACATCATACACGACAGATGGGGTTCATCCCAATGATCTCGGCCATTTACAGAAAGCCACTATAGACAGGATGCTTTTGCAGGGATTGGGCTACTTTTTGACTAAAGA
>Ga0207648_10002090_pt1 | contig 21752 bp, 12 predicted proteins | sample KBSMisM32_FD_184310 | JGI IMG/M metagenome (GOLD analysis project Ga0207648, IMG submission 184310) | Miscanthus rhizosphere microbial communities from Kellogg Biological Station, Michigan, USA - KBS Miscanthus M3-2 (SPAdes) (version 2) | ecosystem: Host-associated > Plants > Roots >...
CGTGCTCTCGGTGATCTACGGCCTCAAGCGGATCGCGGAGGATGGTCTCCAGTGGCTGCCCGTCGCGTCGATCGTGGTGGGCGTGGCCGTCGGTTTCGCGTTCGTGCGGCGCCAGCTCGCGCTCGCCGATCCGCTGATCGATCTCCGCCTCTTCCGATCGCTCGCCTTCAGCGGGTCGCTCGTCGTCTACATGATCGGTACGTTCGTCGCATTCGGGATCTACGTCTTCATCGCGCAGTACCTGCAGCTCGTGCTCGGGCTGTCGCCGCTGAAGGCCGGGCTGTGGACGGTGCCCTCGATGGCGGCCTTCATCATCGCCTCGATGATCGTGCCCGTGCTCGTCCGGCGCGTGCGCCCGCCGCACCTGATCGGGGCCGGGCTGGTCGTCGCCGCCATCGGGTTCGCGATCCTCAGCCAGATCGATCCCGCCTCCGGGACGACGGTGATCGTGTGGGGCTCCGTCATCTATTCGCTGGGGATATCGCCCGTCGTCATCCTGGCCACCGACCTCATCGTCGGCAGCGCGCCCGTCGAGCGCGCGGGGGCCGCGTCCGCGATCTCGGAGACGAGCTCGGAGCTGGGCGGCGCGCTCGGCATCGCGATCCTCGGCAGCATCGGGACCGCGGTGTATCGCGGCGCGATGGCGGCGGGCGTGCCCCCGGGTGTGCCGTCCGGCGCGGCCGCGGTCGCGAAGGCAACGCTGGGCGGCGCGGTCGCGGAGGCGGCGCGGCTCCCGGAGGACGTGAGCGCGCCTCTCCTCGATACCGCGCGCGCCGCCTTCGGGCACGCGTTCGAGATGACGGCGGCGATCTGCGCCGGGGTCGCCATCGCCACCGCCGTCGTGGCCATGGTCCTGTTGCGACAGGTGCCGACGGGCGAATCGCCGGCGCACGACGTGCCTCTCGAATCCGAAGGAGCCGCGTGATCCGGCCGCTGGAGGCGATCGGTTGTCTCTGGCTGGTCTGGCTCGCAGGCTGGATGCTCGCAGCCCTGACCGCGGCGAAGTCCGTCGTGCGTCAGTCCGGGACCGGCCGGCTGGTCCACGGACTATTGGTGGCCGCGGGCGCGATCCTGGTCCTGAGCCGGCATTCGTGGCTCGGGCCGCTCCTGCGGCAGGTCTATCCCGCGAGCGCGTGGATCGCGTGGACCGGCGTCGTCCTGTGCGCGGCCGGGCTCGCGTTCGCCGTCTGGGCCCGCGTGCAGATCGGGCGCTTCTGGAGCGGCACCGTCGCCCTGAAGGCGGAGCACGCGCTCATCCGCGGCGGCCCCTACGCCATCACGCGCCATCCGATCTATTCCGGCTTGCTGCTGGCCCTCGTCGGGACCGCGATCACGCGCGACTCCCAGGCCGCGTTCCTCGGGCTCCCCGTCGTGTTCGCCGGCCTGTACGTGAAGCTGAAGCAGGAGGAGCGGCTGCTGCTCGAGCGATTCGGGCCGGAATACGAGAAGTACAGGGCCGAGGTCCCGGCGCTCATCCCGCGGCTCTGACGCCGTCCGGGCGGCCAGGCGTGCTCAGTAGAGCAGGAACTTCGCGCGGTCCTTCCGGAACTTCTCGATGGCGGGCCCGTCCGCGGCCAGGATCTGCGCCGCGCTCTCCCCCGCTTCCAGGGCCTTGCGCAACCGCGCCGTGCCGACGAGGTCGTCGAGGGCGCTTGGCGCCGACCAGGCGAATCCCTTCTGGCCCGTGAGGAAGCGGAGCAGCTGGACGCCGAACTCGTACGGGTGCGCAGCCGAGGGATCGCGGACGGCGATGCGCGCTCCCACACACTCCGCGTCCTTGTGCTTCGGATTCACCGCGAAGGCGGAGGGCCGAGGCGTGAAACGTGCCGGCTCGATCGCGAAGCCCGTTGTGGAGACGGACGGCAGCTTTCCCGCCTCGAGCCACGGGGCGCCGAAGAGCAGGAAAGGCTGGTCCGTCCCCCGCCCCTCCGAGACGTTCGTCGCCTCCAGGAGTCCGAGTCCGGGATAGATGAGCGCCGCTTCCGGGCTGCGGAGGTTCGGCGCGATCGACGCCCACGGCCGGCCCGTGTCCGCCCAGGACATCCCGCGCTTCCAGCCCTTCATCGGCACGACGGTGAGCCGCAGCGGCTTGGCGAGCCGCGAACGAATGAGCTGCGCCATCTCCCCAGTGGTCAGGCCGTGGACGAGCGGGCCGGGGGCGAGGTTCGTGAGAACGGCGCGCACGGTCGGACCCGCTTCGCGCGCCGGTCCCTCGACGAGGTCGCCGCCGAGCGGATTGGGCCGGTCCAGGACCACGAACTCGATGCCCGCATCCGCAGCCGTCTCCATGCACTGCTGGAGTCGGCCCATCACCGTGAAGAACCGCACGCCCGGATCCTGCAGGTCGAAGACGATCGCGTCGAGGTCGCGGACGTCTTGCGCGGCGAGCTTGGCGCTGCCGAGGTCGATGATGGGCAGCCGCGTGTCCGCGTCGACACGCCGCCCGGCCGACTCGGCCTCCGGCCGGCCGAGGAACGGCGTGCCGTCCAGGTTCTGGGCCACGCGATCCCACACCGCCGTGCGCGTGCGGAGGGCGCGCTCGTGGGCAAAGAGGCGGACGACGTTGACTCCGGCCTTACGGAGGACGTCGATGGAATGACGGCCGTCGGCGGTGACGGAGCCGGGGGTGACGACGAGGCCGACCTTCTTGCCTTGCAGGGGCGCGCCGAGATCGGCTTCGACGACCTCGAGGCCGACCTGGACGGCCGCGGCGCCGGTCGCCGCGGGGATGGGTCGGGGCAGGAACGCGACCAGGAGCGCGATGACCGCGGCCACCGCCCGGTACCGGCCGGTCCACGTGCCGCCGCCCTGGCCCCTCATCGCGCCGGCTGGATCCTAACACGGTGCCGAAGGCACCCCCGCGGGCCGAGAGCGTGACAGATCGCGAACCGTCACAGGCCACTTCTCGCGCGGTCCGGATCCGCCGTACTCTTCGCGGCGTGAAACGGGCCTCTCGCAGGCGAGCCGCCCGCGTGGCGGCGATGGGACTCGTGCTCTGGACCGCCGGAACGACGCCAGGATCCGCGGGGGGACGGGAGACCAACGGCACGCGTCTCTACGAGACCGCGAAGGGGATCGCGTATCGCGCGGCGAACCCCAACAAGACGTGGAACTCCGAGATCGGCCGGCTGGACGAGCGCGCCTTCCGCGAGCTCGCCGACAACGTCGCGCGCTCGATCGCGGCCGACCTCGCGGATCCCACCCTGGAGCCGTCCCAGATGAACCCCGCGTTCGAGGCGCTCAAGCTGATCGGGCCGCTGGCCGCCGGCGTCACCGACGTCCTCGTGGCCCGCCTGGATGCTTACGACAACGACCGCTCGGAGTTCACGCGGACCGCGTATTTCTGCGAGGTCACGCGCACGATGGCCAAGGTGGCCCCGCGCGATCCCGCGGTCATCCGCGCGCTCGCGAACGCGCTCGCGCAGTCGCGGGGGTCCGGCGACTCGCACCGCAACGGCTGCGCGCTCGACGCCCTGAGCGAAGCGGGCCCCGCGGCGGCGCAGATCGCGGGCCCGGTCCTTCAGCAGCTCGCGCGGGCGCACGTCCTCACGACGTACCCGGATCAGCTCAACAAGGCGATCGAGGCCATCGGCGTCGGCGGGGCCATGGTGGCGAGCCTCATCGCGCGGGCGACCGACGACCAGGTCGGCATCGACGAGCGTGCGGCCGCCCTGCGCACGCTCGGCAAGAGCTTCGGGGACATGAGCCCCAACGACCAGGGCGAGGTCCTCGTCGCCGCGGCGAGGCTGCTCGACGGTCCCTACCCGCAAGTCCGCCAGGCCGCCGCCGAGGCGCTCGGACCGGCGGGACCGCCCGCCCTCGAAGCGCTCAGCCACGGACTCGACGACGCGCGCTACGAGGTCCGCGCCGCCGCCGCGCGGTCCCTGGCCCAGCTGGGGCCCGCGGCGGCTCCCGTCCGTCGCAAGCTCATCGCTGCCCTCGACCCGTTCCTCGGTACCGGCGAGGCAGCGGCGGAAGCCCTGGTCGCCATCGGTCCCGCGGCCCAGCCGGATGTCGAGGCGCGGGCGCGCTCCGCCCCTCGTCCGCTGCGGCCTCTCGTGGAAGCGACGGCGCGCGCGATCCAGGCCGGGAGCCTGACCCCCGTCCGGCAGACCCTCAAAGACGGGTATCCGCATGGACCCGGCGGCGCCGGCTACGTGGACGTCGAAGTCCTCCGCAACGGCGGCGGCCGGCCGTACGCGCGCAGCGGGTCTCGCATCAAGGTGCGATTCCGCGGTGGTCCGTACGCGGCGACGGGTGCGGGTGCGCCGGCCATCGATGGCACGCTGACCGTCGACAATGCGCCGAACGCGTTCTTCAGCGCGCTCGACGGGCGCCGGGCCGGCGACCGCGTGCGCCTTCTCCTGTCGCCGGAGACGATCGCCGATCCCCATGCCGCCCTGGCCGTCGTCGGCAATCCGCCCCGGCTGCCCATCGCCAGCGGCGCCGCCTTCGACGTCGAGGTCCTGCGCGTGTGCGAGCCCGTCATCTGGACGGTGTTCCGCGGCAACGGCATCTGGGGCCCCATCCAATTCGAGGTGTACTGTCCCTGAGCCGTATCCCGGCAGGGTCGTGGCCGAGGTGACACGTTTTCGTTCCGGAACGAAAATGGGGGCCACCACCCCAGACCGCCCATTGGAAAGGAAGCGACGATGAAGCCTTCCACGATCTTCGGCCTTTCCCTCTTCGCCGCCGCGCTGATGCCCCCCGCGCGCGCTCACGCGCAAGTCTTCACGCTCTCGAAGGACCAGCTGATCGAGCTCACGGCCCAGAACCCGTTCGAGCGGTTCCCGGACGGCCGCCCCAAGGTTCCCGACGCGCTCATCCAGCGCGCCCGCGGCCTCTCCGCGGAAGAGGTCTTCGCCATCCTGCCCAAGGAGGGATTCCGCAACCAATACGCGGGCGACTTCCGCGTCCTGCATCCGGGCCTGAAGCTGGCCGGGCGCGCGTTCACGCTGCAGTTCATGCCCCTGCGGCCCGACCTCGAGACCGTCATCAACGACCGGGCGAAAGCGGCCGGGCAGCCGCGCATGTTCAACCAGACCGCCATCGACATGCTGCAGCCGGGCGACGTGCTGGTGGTGGACCTCTTCGGCCAGGAGGAAGGCGGGACGATCGTCGGCGACAACCTCTTCTACTACATCATGCGGACGACGAAGAACGGCGGGCTCGTCGTGGACGGGTCCATCCGCGACCTCGAGGGCATCTCGAAGATGGACATGCCGGCCTACTTCCGGGCCGCGCATCCGAGCGCCATCAACAACGTGATCATCAGCGGCATCAACGTCCCCGTGCGCATCGGCAAGGCGACGGTCATGCCGGGCGACCTCGTCTTCGGCGACGCCGAAGGCGTCTACTTCATCCCGCCCGCCCTCGTCCAGAAGGTCGTGGACAACGCGGACGAGGTGCACGTCCACGACGAATGGACGCGCAAGAAGTTCGACGAGGGCAAGTACAAATCCGCGGAGATCTACGGCAGCCCCAAGGACCCCGAGCTGAAGAAGGAGTACGAGGAGTACCTGAAGAAGAGGCTGGAGGAGATCCGCAAGAAGAACCCGCAATGAACGACGTCCGCCTCGCCGCGCGCTCCCTGCGCCGGAGCCCCGGCTTCCTCGCCGTCGCCCTCGTCACCATGGCCATCGGCATCGGCGTCAGCACGGCGCTGTTCAGCGTGGTGGACGGCGTCCTCCTGCGGCCCCTGCCCTACCCGCACGCGGAGCGGCTGGTCGCCTTGTACACGACCAACGTCGCGCGCCACCAGACGACGGGCGCCGTCTCGTACGCGGACTTCGCGGACTGGCGCGCCCAGAGCCGCTCGTTCGACGCCATGGCCGCGTATCACGCTTCCGGCGCCGTCCTCGGCGGCCCCGAGCCTCAGCACGTCCCGGCCGCGCGCGTGAGCGCCAGCTTCTTCGACGTCTTCGCGGTCGCCCCCGCGCGCGGGCGCGCGTTCTCGAGCGAGGCGGACGCGCGCGCGGAGAAGGTCGCCGTCGTCACCCACGCGTTCTGGCAACGGCGGATGAACGCGGACGATTCCGCGGTCGGGCGCGCGATGACCCTCGACGGCGAGCCCTTCACGGTCGTGGGCATCCTGCCCGCCGCGTTCAAGCCTCCGGCCGTGGTGCGCGAGGCGCAGCTGTTCCTGCCCCTTTCCCCGGACGGGACGGGCGGACAGAACCGCGGCGGACGCTACCTCAACGTGGCCGCGCGCCTGCGCGCGGAGGCGACCACCGGGCAGGCCTTGACCGAGCTGGCCACGATCGCGCGGCGGCTCGAGCAGGCCTTCCCCGACAGCAACGGCGGGCGCGGCGTGAACGTGCGCCGGCTGCACGAGGCGACGGTCGAAGGGGCCCGCCCGCCGATCGTGGTCCTCTTCGTCGCGGTGACGTTCCTTCTCCTGATCGCCGCCACCAACGTGGCCCACCTCCTCCTGCCGCGGGCGCTGGCGCGGCGGCACGAGGTCGCGGTGCGCGTGGCCCTGGGGGCGAGCCGCCTGCGGGTGGCGCGCCAGCTCCTGACCGAGATCGTGCTGCTGTGGCTGCTGGGCGCGGCGGCGGGGATCGCGCTCGCCACCTGGCTCGTGAGCCTCATCGTCGCCTTCGCGCCCGCTCAGGTCCCGCGCCTGGACGAGGTCACGGTCGACGTCCGCGTGCTGGCCTTCGGCGTGGTCAGCGCCCTCGTGGCCGGGATCTCGTTCGGCCTCCTGCCCGCGCTGCAGGCGACGCGGGTACAGCCCGCGGATTCGCTGCACGGCGGACGGATGCCGGGCCTCGCCCGCCGCCGGTTGTCCGGCGCGCTGGTCGCCGCCGAGGTCGCGCTGGCCCTCGTCCTCCTCGTGGGCGCAGGCCTGGTCGTGGAAAGCCTGCGGCACCTCGTGGCGGAGCCGCCGGGCTTCGACCCCGACGGCGTCGTGACCGCGGAGATCAACCTCCCCGCCAAGCGCTATTCGAACCCGGCCTCGCGCGCGCAGTTCTACGCGTCCCTCTTGCCGCGGCTGTCCGCGCTCCCCGGCGTTTCCGAGACGGGTCTCGTGACGCCGCTCCCGTTCTCGAGCGATTCCGTCACGACGCGTCTCAGCGTCGTCGGACGCGAGCAGGCGCCTGCGGACCAGCCGCGCAGCATCTACCACGCGGCCACGCCCGGGTACTTCCCCGCCATGCGCATCCCGCTCCGGCGCGGCCGCCTGCCGGCGGAGAGCGACACGCGCGAGGCGACGCCGGTGGCCGTGGTCAACGAGTCCTTCGCCCGCACGGTGTTCCCGGGCGAGGACCCGATCGGCCGCCGCCTGCGCATCGGGGTGCGGACGGCCGACGGCGATCCGGAAGTGTTCGAGATCGTGGGCGTCGTGGGCGACGTCCATCACGGCACCCTGGGCCGGGCGATGGAGCCGGAGCTCTACGTGCCCGCGGCCCAGCACACGTGGGGATGGGGCGTCCTCGCCATCCGTGCCGCGACCGATCCGGCGGCGACGGCCACGGCCGTGCGCCGCGCCGTGAGCGGCCTCGATCCGGAGCTGGCCGTCATCGCGACCTCGACCATGCGCGAGCGCCTGGCCGCGTCGCTGGCCGCTCCCCGCTTCGTTGCCTCGCTGCTGTCGGTCTTCGCGACGGTGGCGGCCGCCCTGGCCGGGATCGGGCTCTACGGCGTGCTGGCGACCATGGTGGTGCAGCGGGCGGGCGAGATCGGGGTCCGCATGGCGCTGGGCGCGCGGCTGGCGGATGTGCTGAGGCTCGTCGTCGGGGAGGCGGCGCGCATGGCCGGCGTGGGGATCGCCATCGGCCTCGTCGCCTCCGCGCTGCTCACGCGGCTGATGGCCGCGTTGCTGTTCGGCGTGGGACCGCGCGATCCCGTCACGTTCGCGCTGGTCGCGATCGCCCTCTTCGCGATCGCGCTGGCCGCGGCCGCGCTTCCCGCCTGGCAGGCGGCGCGCATCGACCCCGCATCGGCCTTGCGCCACGAGTGAGTGGCGACGGGGCACCGCCGCCCCGCAGCGACAGCGGCGGTGCCCCCGAGGTGACGGCTAGTTGGCACCCCCCGGATGTGCGAACGGCTTGAGGCCGAGCTGCGCGTTGAAGCCACCGTTCAGGTCGTGGCCCCACTGGATCGAGACGCGGCCCGTGCCGGGCGCACCGGCGAAATCGCCGGTGCCGTCCTGGGCGACGACGAAACCCTGGAGCGACGGAGGACCCTGCACGGCCGGAAGCAGGAGCCCGATGAGGATCCCGGTAAGCGAGCTGCCATTGTCGTTGATGAGGGTAATGGGTCCGGCCCAACCGACGTTGTTCGGATTGTTGGGATCCACGGCCTCCAGGTGTGAGAACACCCGGATGCCGTCCCCGTTGACGTCGCCGCGGCGGTCCTCGCCGGGGCGCACGCTGCCGTCCCCGAACGCGGTGAGCTGGACGGCGGGGAGCTGCACGGCGGGGAGCTGCACGGCCGGGACTTGCACCGCGGGAAGGAGCTGCGAGATACCGCCCGTGAAGTCGGTCGTCAGGGTGACGGGACGCAGCTCCGGCGAGCGGAGCGCGCCCAGGGTGACGCCCTTCATCGAGTCGAACTCCTCACCGGCGACACCGAGCTGCATCTGCTTCTCGATGTAGGGCAGGAGCTCTTCGAATCCTTCGCGGCCCTTCAGGGCGAGGATTTCCGTGAGCCTCACGCTGCCGTCGCCGTCGAGGTCCACTTCGTCGAAGACCTGGCCGACGATGCCGCGGGACTGGAGCCTGCGGGTCGCCGCCTCGAGCGCGTCCGGCATCTGGACGATCAGCGTGCCGAGGTCGTGTGCGGCACGCGTGTGAATGGCGAGGAGCATGCGGCGGCGCGCTTCGTCGGCGAGAGGGTTCGGCGCGCAGCGCACCCGGCTGAAGGGATCGGCCTGGCAGTCCGACCCGCCGGTGACGCCGGGGAGCACGGGCGTAGCCAGGGCCAGGTAGTGCGGAACTGCACCCCGTCCCGTGACCAGGGGCGGGACCGGGATCGTGTTCACGAGCTGGATCGAGAAGCGATAGCCGTCCCTCTGGCCTTCGGGGAAGCGATCGCCCAGACCGAGCCGGTCGAGCGAGTCCGTGTAGGTCTGGTTGGCCTTGAAGTACTGCGCCTCCGCGAGCTGGATCGCGTGCAGGCTGTTCGTGGAACGCGAGCGGTTGGCCGCCTCGCGCACTTTCTGGACGGCCGGGACGAGCAGACCAATGAGGATCGCGATGATCGCGATCACGACCAGCAGCTCGATGAGCGTGAATCCGGCTTCGCGCTTGGCGCGTGAGCCGGGAACGGCGCGGGTCATGGGGACTCCTTGCTTCGGGAGAGCATTGACTCCACCAGCGCGTGCTGAGGAATGTGCATGGGGACGATGGCGGAGGAGACGATTACCGGCCGCGGGTGGACGTAATCCCGGTCACCGGGGCCGGGTATTCCCGCCGCCGTCACCGGATCGTCCGGTCGTGACGCACCTCACGACGCGGTCATCCCCAGACGCGGGTGGCGACCTCCACGACCAGGCGGAGCTTCGCCCACTGGTCGTCTTCGCTGAGCAGGTTGCCCTCCATGGTGGAGGCGAAGCCGCACTGCGGGCTGAGGGCGAGGTTCTCGAGCGGGAAATGGCGGGCCGCTTCGTCCACGCGGCGGGCCAGGTCATCCGGCTCCTCGATCTCGGGCCGCTTGGAGCTGATGAGCCCGAGCACGACCGTCTTGTCGCGCGGCACGAGGCGCAACGGCTCGAAGGTGCCGGAGCGCGCGTCGTCGTACTCCAGGAGGAACCGGTCCACGTCCATGGTGCCGAACAGCTTCTCCGCGATGGCGTCGTAGCCGCCTTCGGCGTACCAGTGGCTGCGGTTGTTGCCGCGGCAGAGGTGCATGGCGCGGAGGAGGCCGGGGCGATGGGCGGCGGCCAGGCAGGCGTTGTCGGCCTTGATGGATTCGTCGAGGAGCGCGTCCGGCTCCATCTTCATCTCGGTCCGGATCCATTCGCGCCACTTCGGGTCCATGAAGTAGCTGTACCGCGGCGCGTCGATCTGGATGTAGTCGACGCCTTCCGAGGTCAGGCGCGCGAGCTCGTCCTTCATGATGGCGACGATGTCCCAGAGCAGCGCGCGGTGATCCGGATACACCGCGTCGGTGACGCCCCGCTTGAAGCTGATGGCCGGGAACTGCGTGGCGCTGGGCAGGGTCATCTTGATGGCCCCCGGGCTGTGGGCCTTCAGGAAAGGCAGCTCGTGACCGGTCAACGGCCGCGCGGCGCGCAGCTTCGCGGTGACGATCCCGGTGACGCTGGCGACGTGGGCGTCCTTGGCCTCGCCCGCCTTCCAGGTGCGGCCCACGGCGTCGCCCATGTCGAATCCCTCGACGGCGTCCGTGAAGTCGCTCATGAAGTTGCGGCGCCGCAGCTCGCCGTCGGTGAAGACCGTGAAGCCGAGCTCGGCCTGCTTCTCGAGGACCCTTCGGATGTGCCGGTCTTCGAGGTCGTGGAGGCGCTGGGGGTCGGCGCCAGACGCACGCGCATCCAGGAGGTCGGGCGGCCTCAGGAAGCTCCCCACCTGGTCCGCCCGGTACGGTGCCGGCATGCCGTCCCTCCCTGGCGCCCATCATAGGCGACGGCAAAAGGGGGTGGCAGGGGCTTGCGTCCAATGCTAGACTCCCGTCCTCTTCCCTTTGACGACTACCGACTGAGACAGCCGTAGCTGGATCTTGCTGGTCGCCGCCTCGCCGTCGACCCTAACGCCGGATGGGCGCCTGGAGCCCTGAACTCACCTACTACGAGGCCTAGTATGAGAACGATTCGCTGCCGCGAGTCAGCCCTCCCCTTCGTCATCGCCGTACTCGCTCTGGCGTCGCCGAGATGGGTCCAAGCGCAGGAGAGGCCGGACGAGGAGACGCCGATCATCGGTCGCGTGCCCGAAGACCCCGGGGCCAAGGGTGCGGCCGAGGAGGCGGAGGCGGACGACCCGAGCGCCCGCCTCGAGGCGCAGCGCATCGCCTGGGGCCCCGTCACCCCGACCTTCCGCGCGAGCGCGATCCGGGAAGGGTGGAAGCACTCGGGACGCAAGGATGGGGAGAAGAGGTTCTTCCCGGGGTTCGGTCCGCGCTGGGTCAACATCGGCCCGACGGGCGCCGAATACGAGCAGAACGGCAGCTTCACCGGCCACGTGGAGGACAGCGGCCGTGCGCGCGCGATCCTGCCCCATCCCACCAACCCCAACATCGTCTACTTCCTCACCTCCGGTGGAGGCCTGTGGAAGACGAACAACTGGCAGTCCAACGCCACGACGTGGACGCCCCTGACCGACAACCTTCCGACCACGGGCGGGGGCTCCGTGGCCTTCGGCCGCAGTCCCAACACCCTCTACCTCGGGCTCGGCGACCCCTACGACCAGATCCTGGTCGGCGGCGCGGTGACGAAGACCCGCAACGGGGGCGTGAGCTGGGATCCGATCATCGAGCTGGGGACCGCGGTCTCCGTCCGTGACGTGAAGGTCGACACCAGCACGAACCGGGACATCGTCCTGGTGGCCACCGAGAGCGGGCTCTATCGCTCCGCGGACGAGGGCCTGACCTACGCCGCCGTACCGACGTTCGCCGGCCTCTCCGTGTGGAGCATCGCGCGCACCAGCGCGGGCTGGCTCGTCTCCGCGCAGCCCTGCCCGGCCGCCAACGTCGGGCTCCAGTGCGGACAAGCGACGACCCTCTATCTCTCCACCGACCTCGGCGCCACCTGGGCTCCGATCACGAACGGGGGGAACGTCTTCTCCGCCAACGGCCGCACCACGCTGGCCGTGGCCGTCCCCGGAGAGAACGTCGTCTACGCCTACTCCAGCACCCAGACCGACGCCGCCATGCGTGATGTCTACCGGTCCGCGGACGGCGGGCAGACCTGGGTCGCGAACGGAGTCAACTCGACCAAGGTTCCGACGAATCCGGTGACCGGCGCCAGCACCATGAACAACATGAACATCTGCCACGCGCAGTGCTGGTACAACCAGAGCATCCTCGTGGATCCGACGGACGCGTCACGCAACACGGTCTGGATCGGGGGCGACCTCGGCACGGCCCGGACGACGGACGGCGGCGGCGCCTGGACGATCAAGACCTGGTGGCTCTACAGCCAGGTGCCTGACCTTCCCTACGCCCACGCCGACCACCATGCCGCCGCCTTCAAGACCACGGGCACCCCGACCATCATCCTCGGCAACGACGGCGGGATGAACGTCAGCACGGACAACGGCGCCAGCTTCAGCAGCGACAAGAACACGGGCCTGGTGACGCACCTGTATTACACGGTCGCGGGCAACGCCCAGTTCCCCAACCTCGTCATCGGCGGCCTGCAGGACAACGGGACGCGCCTCCGGACCGACAACGGCACCGTCCACAACCAGGTCATCGGCGGCGATGGAATGGGCGCGGCCTACAGCCAGGCGAACACCAACACTGTCTTGGGGAGCTCTCAGGGCTCCGGTATCCGGACCAACCTCAGCAACACGCCACCGGAGGTGTTCCAGAACTGGGCGGCTCGCGGAGCGCTGGCCGACAGCGCCGGCGCCGGCTTCTTCACTGCGATCATCCCCGCCCCCGCAAGCCTCGATGCCACCGGACGCGTGTTCTTCCACTTCACGAACTCGAGGGTGTGGCGGACGAACGACGGCGGCTTGAACTTCATACTGATCGGCTCCGCCACTGCTCCCGTCTCGCCGGGCCTGCCGCCTACGCGCCGATTCCGTTCCAGCCCCTACAACCTGGGGGTGAGCCCGACGGACCTGAACCGGATCGCCGTCGGCGCCGCGGGCGGGTTCCTCGACATCACGACGGACGGCGGCGCCACCTGGACCGACATCGACCTCATCACCAAGGCGCCCGGCTATCTGGGCTTCGTCACCAACGTGACCTGGCAGGACAACAAGAACCTCTGGATCACGTCCGTGGCCCAGGCTCCCGGCGCCGTGCGCGTGATCAAGGGATCGATCGCCAACGAGACCGACAGCTGGTCCACGGCGACGTTCACCGCCATGCAGAGCGGACTTCCGGACCTGCCCATCACGCGCGTCCTCTTCGATCCGCGCGACGCGACCCGGAGCAAGATCTTCGCCGCCACCCACGTGGGCGTCTACTCCACGACGAACGGAGGGGCGAGCTGGGAGCCGCACGGCTTCGGGCTTCCCACCGTGCGCGTCAACGACATCTACATGCCGCCGGACGGCGGGTTCGTCCGCATCGCCACCTACGGCCGCGGGATCTGGGAGCTGCCCCAGATCGAGTTCGTGAGCGCCTCCCTGCGCGACGACGATCGCTCCTGCGACCGTGACGGCGTCCTCGACAACGGCGAGACGGGCAGCCTGAAGATCACCTTGAAGAACCAGGGCGGCAACACCGTGCCCTTGGTCAAGGTCAAGGTCACCTCCAGCAATCCCCATGTGACGTTCCCGAGCGGCAACGTCGCCTGGTTCGGGCCGGTCCAGAGGTACGACGAGACCTCGGATTCCATCCGGGTCGCGCTGAGCGGCGCCGCCGGCGTCGAGTCCACCGACTTCACCCTCGCGATCGAGGCGCTGGACGGCGTGCCCGGTCCGCTCAACGTCGTGTCCACGCACCGCGTGAACTACGACGAGAAGCGCGCCACCTCGACCACGGAGTCGGTCGAGGCCGCGAACCCCGGTTGGACGGTTTCCGGCGACCCACTCGATACACCCAACCTCCTGGCCTGGCAGCGGCGCACGCTCTCGCCGACGAGGCACGTCTGGTTTGGACCGGACAACAACGGCCAGGCGGACGACACGAAGACCGACCTGCCCGACGAGCAAGTGCTCGTCTCCCCGAGCATGCACGTGGGAGCGACTCCGCTCAGCATCAGCTTCCAGCACCGCTTCTCCTTCGAGAACGGCGGCTGGGACGGCGGCGTGGTCGAGATCAGCACCGACGGCGGCAGCTCCTGGGTCGACGTCGGGGCGGGCGCCTACAACGGGTCCACCAATGCCCTCACCAGCGCGCCCATCGGGTCGAGCCATCCGGCCTTCGTCAATCGCAGCGCGGGCTGGCCGAACTTCGCGACGGCAACGTTGAACCTCGGCATGACCTTTGCGAACCAGAACGTGAAGCTGCGGTTCCGCGTCGGCGCCGACGAGTCCACCGGCGCTCCGGGCTGGGACATCGACGACATCAGCGTCATCGGCATCACGGACACGCCTTTCGCGTCCCTGGTGGCGGAGACGGGCGTCTGCTCGCCCCACCACGGCGGCGGGCACGGCCACGACGACGATGACGACGACGACCACGACGGCCACCACCACGAGTAGCCACTAGACGGCCGCCGTACCCTTCCAAGGGGCCCCGCTTCGGCGGGGCCCCTTTTTTCATACAATCCGGTCATCTCTCCATGCGCGTCCTGATCTGCGCGGTGCTGGCGATCGCGAGCCTGGGCGCCTCCTGCACCCGGGAGCCGCGCCCGTCCTCGACCTCCGCGTCCCCAGCCGACGTCCCGATCCAGCTCGCGCCGCTCAGCGCCGAGCTCTCCGAGCCCTCCGGCTACTTCGACACCGACAACCTGATCTCGAACGAGACCCCCTACCTCCAGGTCGCGGAAGCGCTCGCGGACTCCGCCCCCAAGGGCGGCGTCTACATCGGCGTCGGCCCGGACCAGAACTTCAGCTACATCGCGCGCGTGCGCCCGCGCTACGCGTTCATCCTGGACATCCGGCGGCAGAACATGCTGCAGCACCTCCTGTTCGCGGCGCTGATGGCCCAGGCCAGCGACCCCTACCAGTACCTGTGCCTCCTCTTCTCCCGAGCCTGCCCCACGGCCACCCCCGAAAGCGCGGGAGCGGGGATCGACGGGGTGCTGAAGGCCCTGGAAGCGCAGAAGCCCTCGGAAGCCGCCTTCGACGCCAATCTTGTGGGCGCCTACCAGCACATCGAAGGGACCTTGAAGTTCCCGCTGCGCGCGAAGGACCGTACGGACATCCGGAACATCTATCGCGCCTTCTTCGACGAGCAGGAGGAGATCCGCTTCCGCACCTTCGGGCGCACGTCGGGAACCTACCACCCGACCTACCGGATGCTCCTGACCGCGCGCAGCCCCGGCGGCCGCTTCGGGAGCTTCCTCTCCTCGCGCGAGGATTACGACTTCGTCCGCGGCCTCTCGCGGGCCCAGCGCATCGTCCCCGTGGTCGGCGACTTCGCGGGCTCGGACGCCTTGCGCGGGATCGGCCGCTGGGTGCGCGAGCACGGCCTCACCGTCTCCGCGTTCTACACCTCGAACGTCGAGTTCTACCTGGTGCGTGACCGCACCTTCCCGCGCTTCGTGGCCAACGTGCGCGAGCTGCCCCACGCGCCGGACAGCGTGATCATCCGGGCCTGCTTCGACTACGGCCGCACCCATCCCCTCGAGATGCCCGGGCACCGGAGCGTGCTGCTGCTGCAGCGCCTCCCGCGCTTCCTCGAGCTGTACGACGCCGGCTCCTATTCGTCCGACTGGGACGTCTGCACCGCCGACTACCTCCACTGAGACGATGATCGTCCTGCATGCCGCGTTCCGCGGTGAAGCCGTCTACGTCTGGGGCGAGTGCCGTCCCGCCGAAAGCTCGGTCTCGTCCGGAACTTCACCCTACGACGCGGGGCCGGAGCGTCTCCCCGCGGCCCTGAAGGCGGCGGGACACGCTCCGCCGCCCACGACGACCGTGACCGCCTGGCTGCCGACGGTGAAGGGCGCACCCGTCGCCTCGAGCCCGCTCATCGCCGAGCCGCCGGCCGCGGGCGCACCGGCTCTCCAGCCCTGGACGCTGACCGCCTGCACGCTCGGCCCCGCCGAGGCCACCTCGCTGCTGGCCGCTTGCGTCGGCAAGGAGTCGCTCGCCGCCGGCGTGTTCGTGGCTCGGGATCTCGCGTTTGCGACGGCCGCGCTCCAGTTCGCGGCCTCCCTGGTCGCGCGCCATCACTTCGTGCCGAGCGTGGAGGAGCGCGAGAGGACGTTCCGCGCGGTCTGGCGGCCCGCCATCGAGGGCGCGGACGCCGAGGCCTTCAGTGCCCTCGCGCGCGCCATGCCCGCGGCGGGCCGGGCTCTCGCCAACGAGACGGGGGCGCCTCCGGAAACGGCGTCCGCCGGCCTCCTCGCGTCCTTCGTTGCGGCCATCGTCGATCACCTCGCGCGCTCCGCCAGCCGCCACGAGGCGGGCACCTCGGCCGACGATCGGACGTTCGACAGCCTGCACGACCAGTGGATCCACGCCCTGCGCGCGGCGGACGGGACCATGCTGGCCGCGCCCGCCGAGCTGGCCCGTTTCGCGCAGCAGGTCCAGGAATGGCACCGGCCGGCGACCCAGGCCGCGACCGCGCCCTTCCGGCTGACCTTCCGCCTCGAGGAGCCCACGGTGGACAGCGAGACCGCGGGCGGCAACGGCGGGAGCGGGACCTGGACCGTCCGCTACCTTCTCCAGGCCGCCCACGACCCGAGCCTGCTCGTGAGCGCGGAGGACGTGTGGAACGACGAGGCGCGCCGCGCCTTCCGCCGCGAAGGGTTCGACGCCAAGACGCACCTGCTCGGATCGCTCGGCCAGGCCGCGCGCATCGACCGGCTCATCGACGTGAGCCTGCGCGAGCACGCGCCCAGCGCCTACAAGACGAACGCCACCGGCGCCTTCGACTTCCTGAGCCGCAGCTCGATCGGTCTCGAGCAGGCGGGCTTCGGCGTGCTCCTGCCCAGGTGGTGGACGCGGAAGGGCACGCGCGGCCGTCTCACCGTCAAGGCGGTGGTGGCGACGCCGAAGCTCAAGAGCGAGAGCGGGCTGGGCCTGGACACGCTCGTGAAGTTCGATTGGCAGGTCGCGCTGGGCGGCAACGTCCTGACCCGGGCCGAGCTCGAGGAGCTGGCCCGCCTCAAGACGCCGCTCGTGCGCGTCCGCGGCCAATGGGTGCACGTGAGCGCGGCGGAGATCGAAGCCGCGCTCCGCTACTGGAAGGAGAAGGGCCGCACGGCGACCGTGCGCGACCTGGTCCGTCTCGCCCTGGGCGCGCCCGGGCTCACGCCGGCCCTGCCCTTCGACGGAGTGGAGGCGACGGGCGCGGTCGGCGATCTCCTGCGCCAGATCGAAGGCCAGGGCGCGTTCGAGGAGCTGGAGCCGCCGCCCGGGCTGCAGGGCACGCTCCGCCCCTACCAGGTGCGCGGCTATTCGTGGCTCGCGTTCCTCGGCCAGCTCGGCTTCGGGGCCTGCCTCGCCGACGACATGGGCCTCGGCAAGACGGTGCAGGCGCTGTCCCTCATCGAGCGCGGGTGGGCGGAGGGCACGCGCAAGCCGACGCTCCTCATCTGCCCGACGTCGGTGATCGGGAACTGGGAGAAGGAAGCGGAGCGCTTCACACCGGACCTGCCCCTCCTCGTCCATCACGGCGCCGGCCGCGCCAAGGCCGCGTTCCGGGAGGAAGCGGCACGTCACGCGATCGTGATCTCCAGCTACGCGCTGCTCCACCGCGACGCCGAGGCGTTCAAGGAAGTCGACTGGGCCGCGGTGGTCCTCGACGAGGCGCAGAACATCAAGAACCCCGAGACGAAGCAGGCGCGGGCCGCCCGTGCCATTCCCGCGCCCGCTCGCATCGCGCTCACGGGAACGCCGGTGGAGAACAACGTCGGCGACCTCTGGTCCCTGATGGAGTTCCTGAACCCGTCCTTCCTGGGCAGCCAGGCCGAGTTCAAGCGCAAGTTCTTCGTGCCCATCCAGGCTGCGCGCGACGCGGAAGCGACGGCCCGGCTCAAGCGGCTCACCGGCCCCTTCATCCTGCGACGCCTCAAGACCGACCGCTCGATCATCGCGGACCTGCCCGACAAGATGGAGATGAAGGTCTTCTGCACCCTCACCAAGGAGCAGGCCTCGCTCTACCAGGCCGTGGTGGCGGAGATGATGGACACGCTGAAGAGCAAGGGGGACGACATCCAGCGAAAGGGGATCGTGCTGGCGACCCTCTCGAAGCTCAAGCAGGTCTGCAACCACCCCGCGCAGTTCCTGGGCGACAACTCGCCCCTGCCCGGCCGGTCCGGCAAGCTCGCCCGCCTCACCGAGATGATGGAGGAGGTGATCGAGACGGGAGACCGCGCCCTCGTCTTCACCCAGTTCGCCGAGATGGGCACGATGCTGAAGCAGCAGCTCGAGGAGACGTTCGGCCGCGAGACGCTCTTCCTGCACGGCGGCGTGCCCAAGGCCCAGCGCGACCGCATGGTCGAGCGCTTCCAGAAGGACGAAGGCGGCCCTTCCGTCTTCATCCTCTCCCTGAAGGCGGGGGGGACGGGGCTCAACCTCACGCGCGCGAGCCACGTCTTCCACTTCGACCGCTGGTGGAACCCCGCCGTCGAGAACCAGGCCACCGACCGCGCCTTCCGCATCGGCCAGAAGCGCAACGTGCAGGTCCACAAGTTCGTGTGCGTCGGCACCCTCGAGGAGAAGATCGACGAGATGATCGAGAAGAAGAAGGGGATCGCGGAGCAGGTGGTGGGGACGAGCGAAGCCTGGCTGACCGCGCTCTCCAACTCGCAGCTGCGCGAGCTCATGACCCTGCGCGCGAGCGCGGTGGCGGAGTAGCGATGGCGGACGATCGCGACCGGCCCTGGTGGCGCGACCGTTACGGGGAATCCACGCGCCCCAAGGAAGCGCGGGGCGGCATCAAGGCCCATTCGCGACGCGGCGCCTTCGGACAGAGCTGGTGGGCGAAGCGCTGGGTCGACGTCCTGGAGCGGCTCGAGCTCGGCGGACGCCTCACGCGCGGCCGCGCGTACGCGCGGCGCGGCCAGGTGCTCGACATCAAGGTCGAGGAGGGCAGCGTGCAGGCATCCGTACAGGGATCGCGGGACGCGCCCTACGCGGTCACCATCCGCGTGCACGCCCTCACGGCCGCGGACTGGCACAAGGTCGCGCTGTCGCTGCGACGGGAGGCGCGGTTCGCGGCCAAGCTGCTCGCGTCGGAGATGCCGGAGGACGTCGAGGAGGCGTTCAAGGGAACGGGCGTCTCTCTCTTCCCCGCCCGGCGCGCCGAGCTCGCCACCGAGTGCTCGTGCCCGGACTGGGCGAACCCGTGCAAGCACATCGCGGCCGTGTATTACCTGCTGGGCGAGGAGTTCGATCGCGATCCGTTCCTCATCTTCCAGCTCCGCGGGCTCTCGCGCGAGGGGCTGATGGCGCTGCTCCGCGCGCCGGAGGCCGAGCCGAAGCCGAAGAAGACGCGCGCGAAGTCGTCCCCCGCGCCACGACCAGAGCCCCTGCCTTCGGATCCGGGGGCCTTCTGGGGCGGCGGCGAGGTCCCGCCTTCACCGGAGGTGCGCGCCCCGGAACACGCCGCGGCTCTGCTCCGCCGCCTCGGCCCGTTCTCCTTCTGGCGCGGCCGGACGCCGATGACGGCGGAGCTGGATCCCCTCTACGAGCGCGCGGCGGCCAAGGCGCTCGACGTGTTCGTGGGCGGATCCAAATAGCCGCCGATCATTTCCCACGCAGCCGCGCGACCGGGCCGTCGACGCCGTTCGGCGGCTGCTCGTTGGCGAACTGGTCGTCGTCCTTGACGGCGGCCTTCAGGCGAGCCAGCTCGGCCTTCAGGGTCTTCGTCAGCTCGTCATGGCCGGGCTGGCCGTAGAGGTTGTTCATCTCGGACGGATCGTGGACGAGGTCGAACAGCTCCCACTGGTCCTTCTTCCAGTAGTAGACGAGCTTGTGGGTACGGGTCCGCACGCCGTAGTGCGCGCGCGTGTTGTGGTCCCCGGGGTCGTGGTAGTAGCGGTAATACATCGATGTGCGCCAGTCCCGGGGCACCTGCCCGCGCAGGACGGGGACGAGGCTCCGGCCCTGCATCTCGGGGGGAACGGGCAGGCCCGCCGCCTCCAGGAAGGTGGGCGCGAAGTCCACGTTCAGCGCCATGGCGTCGCTGTGCGTGCCCGGCTTGATGACGCCCGGCCAGCGGACGAGGAACGGCATGCGCAGCGACTCCTCGTACATGAACCGCTTGTCGAAGAGGCCGTGCTCGCCCAGGAAGAAGCCCTGGTCGCTGGTGTAGATGACGATCGTGCTCTTGGCGAGGCCGCTCGAATCGAGATAGGCGAGGAGGCGGCCGATGTTGTCGTCCACGGCCTGGATCACGGCCAGGTAGTCCTGCATGTAGCGCTGGTACTTCCAGCGCGTGAGGGCCTCGCCCGTCAGCGTCACCGCCTGGCCGTCGCGCGTGATGGTGACCGTCACCGGCTTCTCTCCGAGCCATTGCGTGCGCTCGGCTCCGGCCAGGTCCGCCGGGGGCTCGAGCTTCAGGTCGCGCCGCGTGAGGTCGTCCGCGACGCGCTGCTGGTTCTCGCGGAGAGCGTCCGTCCGCGTGGCGTAGGAGTCCCACAACGTCTCCGGCTCCGGGATCCAGCGGTTCGCGAACTGCGCGCGATGGGTCGCGTCCGGCTCCCAGGGCCGATGCGGGGCCTTGTGATGGAGCATCAAGAAGAACGGCCTGGCCGCCGGCCGCGTCTTCAGGAAGTCGATGGCGATGTCCGTGACGACGTCGGTGGCGTAACGGCCGGAGTAGGTCTTCTCTCCCGTGGCCGTGTACAGGATCGGGTCGAAGTACGCGCCCTGGCCCGGGAAGATCTCCCAGCGGTCGAAGCCGGCGGGATCGCTGCCGAGGTGCCACTTCCCCACCATTCCCGTGTAGTACCCGCCTTGCTGAAGCCGCTTCGCCACCGTGTCGCGCGCGCTGTCGAAGCGGTTGAACACGGGCACGCCGTTGAGATGCGCGTATTGGCCGGTGAGGATGGCGGCACGGCTGGGCGTGCAGATGGAGTTCGTGACGAACGCGTTGTCGAGCCGCAGGCCTTCGCGCCCGAGCCGGTCGATGTTCGGCGTGGTGTTGACGCGCGAGCCGTAGGCGCTGATCGCCTGCGCGGCGTGGTCGTCGGACATGATGAAGATGATGTTCGGGCGGGCGGCGGCGACGGCGGCCGGCGCCGAGGCCAGGAGGACGGCGGCCAGCACGAGTCTCTTCATGCCGGTGATCCTATCCCTGCAACTTCGCGCGCGCCTGCCCCAGCGATCTCTTGTCCTGATCCAGGCCCGACCAGAGATCGCCGACGGCGGCCACTCGATCCGCCATCGTGCGCACGGTGAACGTCCGCGGTCCGACCTCGCCGCGCTCGATCTCTGCCCACGTGCAGGGCGCGGACACGGGCGCGCCCGGCCGGGCGCGCACGGCGTAGGCGGCGGCGAAGGTGGCGCTGTAGCCGTTGCGGCCGGTGTCGACGTAGATGCGGCCGCCCCGGTCCACCTTGGCGAACTCCTGGGTCAGGTGCTTCGGATCGCGCTGGACGAGCTCGCGGCCCAGCGCGTGCGCGAACGACGCCACCTCGTCGAAGTCCGCCTGGCCGTCCAGGGGCACCACGATGTGGAACCCCTTCGAGCCCGACGTCTTCACCCAGCTCGGCAGGTCGAGCTCCTTCAGGAGATCGCGCACGCCCAGAGCCGCCGCCCGCAGCACGTCCGGCGCCTCGTCCGCGGTCGGATCGAGATCCACCACGAGTACGTCGGGGTGGAACAGGTCCGGGACTCGAGACGCGAAGACGTGCGGCGTGATGCAGTTCTGGTTGGCCAGCCAGAGGAGCGACCGCTCATCGGAGACGAGCGGGTAGTGCACGGTCCCGTTCTTCTTGGGCGCCTCCGCGCGCTCCAGCCAGGGCGGGAACCCCTTGACGACGTCCTTCTGCATGAAGCCCTTCGCGCCGATCCCCTGCGGGTAGCGCTCCATCGTGACCGGACGCCCGGCCATGT
>Ga0207648_10002091_pt1 | contig 21749 bp, 15 predicted proteins | sample KBSMisM32_FD_184310 | JGI IMG/M metagenome (GOLD analysis project Ga0207648, IMG submission 184310) | Miscanthus rhizosphere microbial communities from Kellogg Biological Station, Michigan, USA - KBS Miscanthus M3-2 (SPAdes) (version 2) | ecosystem: Host-associated > Plants > Roots >...
ACAGCGACCGCAGCGGGCGCGGGCGCTTCTATCTGGACTACCGGGCACGCGGCGTCGGCCGCACCAACACGATCGACGACGGCACGATCGCGCCGACCGCGGCGCTGTCGTCGCTGCCGTTCGCGCCCGAGATCGCGATTCCGGCGGTGCAGGAGATGCACGCGCGCTACGGCAAGTTCATCTACTCCACCTACGGCTTTCTCGATTCGTTCAACCGCAGCTTCACGTCGACCGACGTGCGGCTCTCCGACGGCAGGGTCGATCCCGCCTTCGGCTGGATCGCGAGCGACTACCTGGGCATCGACCAGGGCCCGATCCTCGCGATGCTCGGCAATTACCGTGACCAGATCGTCTGGGACGCGATGCGCCGCTGCGCGCCGGTGCGGCGCGGCCTGGAGCGCGCCGGCTTCAGCGGCGGCTGGCTGAGTCGGCCCGCGTGACGCTGCCGAAGCCCGTCGCACTGGAAAACTGATTTCCAGAATCGGCAATTCTCCCGTCGGTAGGCCACCGCAGAATCGCCGCACAACGACGGAGACAACACCATGTGCAGACTCTGCGACGCGGGCTTCCCGCAGGAGCATGCCGGTTCACGGCGCAACTTCCTGAAGGTCTCGACGGCCACCGGCCTGGGCGCCGCGGGCCTGGGCCTGCTGGGCGGCCCGCCGGCACACGCCGACGAACGCGAGCGCGCCCCCGACGACACCGGCGCGCCGGGCCGGCGCACCCTGATCCGCGGCGGCGCGGTGATGTCGATGGACCTGCAGGTCGGCGATTTCGCGAAGGCCGACGTGCTGATCGAGGGCAAGAAGATCGTCGCGGTCGGCCCGAACCTGCACGCCGGCGGCGCCGCGGTGATCGATGCGCGCGGCCGCATCGTGATGCCCGGCTTCATCGACACCCATCACCACCAGTTCGAGACCGCGCTGCGCAGCTTTCTCGCCGACGGGATCCTGATCAACGACAGCTCGAACACACCAAGCGGGAACACGACCTACTACGAGTACATCCTGCTCAGGTTCGCGCCCAAGTACCGGCCGCAGGACGTCTACATCAACGAGCTGTTCGGCTCGCTGAGCCAGCTCGATGCGGGCGTCACGACGGTCCACGACATCTCGCAGATCCATCACTCGCCGGCGCATTCGGATGCCGCGATCCAGGGCATCATCGATTCCGGCCGGCGCGCCGCGTTCGGCTATTTCGAGAGCGCCGGCGGGGTGGCCGGCAACCAGTACCCGAGCGACGCGATCCGCATCAAGAAGCAGTGGTTCTCGTCGACCGACCAGCTGGTCACGATGATCATGGGCGGCGAGGTCTACCTGCCGGGCTACGAGGCGGCCTGGAAGATCGGGCGCCAGCTCGGCCTGCAGGTCGCGGCGCACATCCTGTCGCCGTTCGGCATCCGCCCGACCCTCGACCTGCTCGCCAGCGGCAAGGGCGGCGACAGCGGCACGCTGGCGCTCGGGCCCGACAACCTGTTCATCCACATGACGGGGATGTCCGACATGGCCTGGCAGAAGGTCAAGGACGCCGGCGCCCAGGTGTCGCTGGCGGTGCCGATCGAGATGAACATGCGCCACGGCATGCCGCCGCTGCTCAAGATGGAAAGCCTGGGCATCGAGCCGTCGCTGAGCTCGGACGTGGAATGCACCCTGACGGCGGACTTCTTCACCCAGATGCGCTCGACGATGAACGTGCAGCGCGCGCTGGTGAACCAGATGGTCCTCGAACAAGGCACGTTCGCGCCGCCGTTCCCCGACGACTGGCCAACGCCGGCCGCCGGCACGCCGAATCTGCTGACGACCCGCGACGTGTTGCGCTACGCCACCATCAACGGTGCCAAGGCGCTGCGGCTCGAGGGCAAGACCGGCTCGCTCACCCCCGGCAAGGAGGCCGACATCATCATCCTCGACGCGACCGCGCTCAATGTCGCGCCGCTGAACCAGGTGCCCGGTGCGGTCGTGTCGCTGATGGACCGCTCGAACGTCGAGACGGTGATCGTCGCCGGCAAGCTGCGCAAGTGGAAGGGGCGGATGCTCGACCTCAACCTGGCGTCGCTGCGCACCCAGCTCGAGGACTCGCGCGACCACCTGTTTGCCGCAACCGGCATCGCGCAAGACCTGTTCCGGCCCAACTGAACGGCGGCCCGACGCGGCAACGCACCGGCGCGATGGTCAAGCACATCGTCATGTGGAACCTGCGCGGCAAGACGCCGGACCAGAAGCGCGCCGCCGTCGCGTTGCTGAAGTCGGGGTTCGAAGCGCTGGTCGGGGACGACGCGGCCTGAACGAACGCCGCTCAGGCCGCAACGACGCCCGCGCGCTGCGGCCACACGTTCTCGAACGCGAACAGCGACGCGCTCGCGTACAGGCCCGCGCGGGTGAACGGCTCGGCGGCGCGCCAGGCTTCGGCGTCGGCCCGGCTGTCGAAGTCGATCACCAGCAGGCTGCCGAGCATCGCCGCGCCGTCGTCCGTGGTCAGCGGGCCGGCGAACGCGATGCGGTCCGCGACCTGGGCCAGGTAGGCCTTGTGCAACGGTCGCAGCTCACTGCGCAGCGTCCCGGCACCGGGCCGGTCGATCAGGTGAAACGCGAACAGCACGGTCGCCCCCTCGGTCGGTTTCAGAATTGGCCCCATCATCCGCTCTTCGCGCTGCGGCACGGCGCGCCGTCGGCCGTTGCGCCGAGAGCGACAGGGAGACCCGCGTGGATCGCTGGACCGAAATCGAGCTGTTCGTCCAGACCGCCGAGCTCGGCAGCATGTCGCGCGCGGCCGAGGCGCTGGGCCTGTCGAACGCCGCGGCCAGCCGGCATCTCGCGTCGCTGGAGCAGCGGCTCGGCGCCCGGCTGGTGCAGCGCAGCACCCGGCGGCTGACCTTGTCGGAGGTCGGCGAGAGCTACTACCGCAGCTGCAAGACCGCGCTGGCCGACCTGCACGAGGCCGAGCTGGCGGTCAGCGCGGTCTCGCTGAACCCGACCGGCACCTTGCGCATCACCGCCTCGCTGTCGTTCTCGGTCCGGCACATCGCGCCGCTGCTGCCCGACTACACGAGGCGCTATCCGAACGTGGCGGTGCATGTCGAGGTGGCGAACCGCTACCACGACCTGATCGACGACAACATCGACATTGCGATCCGCACGCGCGAATACGAGCACGACTCGAACGTGACGATCCGCCGCCTCGCGCAGACGCGGCGGGTGCTGTGCGCGTCGCCCGCGCATCTGCAGGCGCACGGCGTGCCGACGTCGATCGAGGCGCTGACCGAGCGGCCGATGCTGCTCTACACGTACAGCCACAACCCGCACGAGCTGACGTTCCGTCGCGGCGGCGAGACCCGCAGCGTCAGGGTCAAGGGCCTGCTCGAATCGAACGACGGCCAGGTGCTGCGCGCCGCGGCGCTCGAGGGCCTGGGGATCCTGGTCCAGCCCAAGTACATCGTCTACGATGACCTCGCCGCGGGCCGGCTGGTGGCGCTGCTGGACGACTGGGATCTGCCGCGCCTGCAGATCAGCATCGTGTTCCAGAGCCGCCGCTACATGTCGGCCAAGGTGCGCACCTTCATCGATTTTCTGGCCGAGCACTTCCGCACCATGGACTTCGAGCGCAAATGGACGAGCGTCGGCTCGCCCGACGCGCCGCCACCGAGGAGGAACGACACATGACTCCCGACGACGCATGCCACGACGGCGCCTGCACTTGCGGCTTCGTGCGCTACCGCATGACCAGCGGCCCGATGTTCGTCCACTGCTGCCACTGCCGCTGGTGCCAGCGCGAGACCGGCAGCGCGTTTGCGCTGAACGCGATGATCGAGGCCGAGCGGGTGCAGCTGCTCGCGGGCGAGGTCGAGGTCGTCGAGACGCCGTCGAACAGCGGCAAGGGGCAGAAGATCGCGCGCTGCCCGCGCTGCCGGATCGCGGTCTGGAGCCATTACGCCGGCGCCGGCGATGCGGTCAGCTTCGTGCGCGTCGGCACGCTCGCCGAGCCCGATCGCCTGCCGCCCGACATCCACATCTTCACCGCGTCGAAGCAGCCCTGGGTGGTGCTGCCGCCGCAGACGCCGGCCGTGCCGGCGTACTACAAGGCCGCGGCGACCTGGCCGGCGGCGAGTCTCGAGCGGCGCGCCCGCCTGCTGGCGCAGGCGCAGCAGGGCCGCTGAAGGCGCGGCGGCGCGGCCGGACGCGCAAAGCAGGGTTCGTAGCAGGCCACGGCGGCCGGCAAGGGGCATAGACTGGAACGAGAACACAGTGGATGGGGTCTTGGAATGCGTGCGCCTGAGGTGCCCGATGCCAGCGCGATGACGATCCTGATCGTCGACGACGTACCGGCGAATCTCGAGGTCGTCGGCCGGCACCTCGAGAACCATGGCTACCGCGCGGTGGTCGCGCAAGGCGGCAAGGAGGGCATCGAACGCGCCGCACTCGTGCGCCCGAACCTGATCCTGCTCGACGTGCTGATGCCGGGCATCGACGGCTTCGAGACCTGCCGGCGCCTGAAGGCGAACCCCGACACGCGCGACATCCCGGTCATCTTCATGACGGCGCTGACCGACACCGCCGACAAGCTCACCGGCTTCGAGGTCGGCGCGGTCGATTACGTCACCAAGCCGCTCGACGGCGCCGAGGTGCTGGCGCGCATCGATACCCACCTGTCGCTGTCGGTGCTGCGGCGTCAGCTGCAGGAGCAGAACGCCCAACTGAAGCAGGAGATCGTCGCGCGCGAGCACATGCAGGAGGCGCTGCAGCGTTCCAACACCGAACTCGAGCAGCTCGCCTATGTGGCGTCGCACGACATGCAGGAGCCGCTGCGCATGGTCGCGAGCTACCTGCAGCTCGTGGCACAGCGCTACCAGGGCAAGCTCGACGCCGAGGCCGACGAGTTCATCGGCTTCGCGGTCGACGGCGCGAAGCGGATGCAGGCGCTGATCAACGACCTGCTGGCCTATTCGCGCGTCGGCACCAAGGCCCGGCCGTTCGCGCCGACCGATTGCGGCGCGATCGTCAACGTCGCGATCAGCGACCTGCGCGTCGCGATCGAGGAAAGCGGCGCCCGCATCACGCACGGCACCTTGCCGGTGGTGATGGCCGATGCGAACCAGCTCGCCCATCTGTTCCTGAACCTGCTCGCCAACGCGATCAAGTTCCGCGGCACCGAAGCGCCGCAGGTGCAGATCGACGCCGAGCCCAGCGGCGACGGCTGGTGCTTCGCGGTGCGCGACAACGGCATCGGCATCGGGCCCGAGTACTTCGATCGCATCTTCGTGCTGTTCCAGCGCCTGCACAGCCGGCGCGAGTACCCGGGCACCGGCATCGGGCTGGCGCTGTGCAAGAAGATCGTCGAGCGCCACGGCGGGCGCATCTGGGTCGAGTCGGCGCCCGGCACCGGCGCGGTGTTCAGGTTCACGCTGCCGCGCCGCGGCGACGACGCGCCGCCACAGGGGGAAAAAACTCCGTGATGAATGCACTGGCCTGGATCGTGCTGGCGCTGCTCGCGTCGATGGCCTGGCCCGCATCGGCCGACGAGCCGGTGTCCAAGCCGGAGCCGTACAAGGCGACCATCAGCGGCGGCGACATCGTTCCGCCGCGGGTTGCCGCGCCGTGCAAGCCGGGCCATTGCCCCTTCGCCGGCCAGACCGTGACGATGCTGATCATCAAGGAGGCCAACGGCGGCGCGATGGGCGAGCTGAAGAACGAGTTCGAGGCTGCCACCGGCGCGCGCCTGAACCTGGTCCAGCTCTCGCACCAGGACCTGTTCCCGAACTTCATCTCCGACCTGACCAACCGCACCGGCAAGTACGACGCCGCCTATGCCGGCGCCTGGTGGCTCGGCGAACTGGTGGTCGGCGACTTCATCATCCCGTACGACCGCTACTACAAGGATCCGCGCTTCCCGAAGTGGCGCCTCGAAGACGTGCTGCCGGCGCCGCGCAGCCTGCTGTCGTATGCGGGCAAGCACTACATGGTGGCCAACGACCATGACGGGCAAATCATGTACTACCGGCGCGATCTGTTCGCCGATCCGCGGCACCAGGCCGCGTTCCAGAAGCAATACGGCCACCCGCTGGGCGTGCCGACGACCTGGGCGCAGTTCAGGGAGGTTGCCGAGTACTTCAACGGCAAGGACCTCAACGCCGACGGCGAGCCCGACCACGGCTTGTCGATGCACCTGAAGGTCGGTGCACAGGGCATGTTCCACTTCATGTCGTTCTCGGCGCCGTTCGTCATCGGGCCCGACAATCCGACGCTGTACTGGTTCGATCCGCAGACGATGAAGCCGCTGATCGAGAGTGCCGGCCATGTGCGCGCGCTCGCGGCGCTGGTCGATCTGGTGCAGTTCGGGCCGAAGGACATGCTGAACTGGGATCTGGGCCGAAGCTGGGATCACTTTTTGGCCGGGCGCGCGGCGCTGACCTTCACCTGGGGCGACCTCGGCGCGCTCGCGCAGAACAAGGGCAGCAAGGTCAAGGGCAAGATCGGCTCGGCGCCGCTGCCGGGCACCACCGAGTACTACAGCGTCGCGCAGCGCAAGTGGGTCCGCAGCGCCGCGCCCAATGTCGTGGGCAACACCACCGGCGGCTCGTGGGCGGGCGTGATCTCGAAGTATTCGAAAGCGCCCGAGGCCACCTACTACCTGCTTGCGCTGATGGCGACGAAGGAGAAGTCGCAGATCTATGCGGTGCGTGGCTGGGACGGCATCGACCCGGGCCGCACGTACCATTTTCTGCCGCCCGACGGCACGGCCCAGATCGAGACCTACCTGAACGCCGCCTGGAACGAAGTCGATGTCCGCGACTATCTGCACGCGTATTACGAGAACTTCAGCAACAAGCTGCAGTTCCCGTACCTGCGCATCCCCGGCGCGTTCAGCTACTGGCAGGCGCTCGACGTGCACCTGGCCGAGGCCGCCGCCGGGCAGTTGACGCCCGAGGCGGCGTTGAAGGCGGCGGCGGTCGATTTCGAAGAGATAACGTTGCGGCTCGGGCGCGACCGGCAACGACGCGCCTACCGCGCCTCGCTGCCTTTCTGACCGGGTCGCGCAGGCACCGGCCATGCAGACCGCGCCCGCATCGGGCCTTCGCCGGTTCGGCCGGCTGATCGGCCTCGGCCTCCTGGCGGCCGCGCCGCTGCATGCCGCGGCGGCGGCGGCCGCCTCCGAGCCGGCCGATCCGAACCGATTCGGCAGTTCGGGCGTCACGGTCGTCAAGCCCGGCGACATCGTGCCGCCGAAGCTGGTGCCCGCATGCAAGCCGGGCCAGTGCCCGTTCGCCGGGCAGAGCGTGACGATCCTGATGCCCAAGAGCGTGATCGCGGTGTCGGTCATCGAACTGAAGGACGAGTTCGAGGCCGCCACCGGCGCCCGGCTCAACATCGTGCAGGTGCCGTCGCTCGACCTGTTCGACAACTTCTATTCCGACGTGGCCAACGGCATCGGCAAGTACGACGCGCTTCTGGCGAGCGCCTGGTGGCTCGGCGAGCTGGTCGCCGGCGACTACATCGTCGCCTACGACCGCTACTACAACGACCGGCGCTTCCCGAAATGGAACATCGACGACGTGCTGGCAGCGCCGCGCGCGCTGCTGTCGTACGGCGGCAGGAAGTACATGGTCGCGAACGACCATGACGGCCAGGTGATGTACTACCGCCGCGACCTGCTGGCCGACCCGCGGCATCGTCAGGCCTTTGCGCAGAAATACGGCTACGCGCTCGATGTGCCGAAGACATGGCTGCAGTTCCGTGACGTGGCCGAATACTTCAACGGGCGCGACTTCAACGGCGACGGCGTGCCCGGCCACGGCGTCACGATCGCATTGAAGGCCGGCAACCAGGGCATGTTCCACTTCATGTCGCTGTCGGCGCCTTTCGTGATCGGGCCGACGAATCCGAAGCTGTACTGGTTCGATCCGCACAGCATGAAGCCGCTGCTCGAGAGCCCTGGTCACGTGCGCGCGCTGACGATGCTGGTCGAGCTGGTGCGGTTCGGGCCGCACGAGATGCTGAGCTGGGAGTCCGGCAAGAACTGGGATTACTTCCTCGCCGGTCGCGCGGCACTCACGATCACCTGGGGCGACCTCGGCGCGCTGGCGCAACAGGAGGGCAGCAAGGTCAAGGGCAAGGTCGGCGTCGCGCACTTGCCCGGAACCCGCGAGTACTACAGCCTGACGACGGGCAAGTGGCTGCGCGGCGACACGCCGAACCGCGTCGGCAACACGACCGGCGGCTCCTGGGGCGGCGTCATCTCGAAGCGCGCCAAGTCGCCCGAGGCGACCTACTACCTGCTCGCGCTGATGGCCACGCGCGAGAAGTCGCTTGTGTATGCGGCGCGCGGCGGGGACGGCATCGACCCGGGACGCAGCTTTCATTTCCTGCCGCCCGACGGCAGCGCGAAGATCGACGACTACCTGAAGGCGCTCTGGAACCCGGCCGATGTGCGCGACTACCTGCATGCCTACCACGACAACTTCAGCAACCCGCTGCAGCTGCCGTATCTGCGCATCCCGGGCACCTACAGCTACCTGCAGTCGCTGAACCTGCACGTCGCCGAGGCGGTCGGCGGGCAGGCGAGCCCGCAGTCGGCGCTGCACGCGACCGCCATCGATTTCGAGGAGATCACGCTGCGCATCGGGCGCGACGCGCAACGGCGCGCGTACCGGACGTCGCTCGGTCTGCCATGAGCTTGCCCCCAGTGAGCGCCCACCGACGCTGCGAAGCGCTCATCCCGCAGCGCGTCGCGCGAAGGGTCGCCCGGTGAGCATCGCGCAGCGCGATGGGCAGCCGGCGCCGCCCGCGTCGCCTGCGCCGGGGCACGCGATCTCGAGCGCTCGTGCAGCGCTGGTGTCGCTCGGGGTCGGCAGCAAGCTGACGCTGGCGTTCTCGGCCCTGGCCGCGGTGACGCTGCTGGTCGTGCTGCTGGCCTTCGTCGCGGGACGCAACGCGATCGACGACATCGATCGCACCGAGGAGATCCGCGCACCGGCCTGGGTGGCCTCGGAGCGGGCGCAGGCCAGCCTGCTGAAGATGCAGTTGCACGTGCGCGGTTACCTGGTCCTGGGCGACCGGGTCGACCTCGAGCAGTACCACGCCGCCCGGCGCGACTTCGAGAAGAGTCTGCAGACGCTGCAGGCGATGTCGCGCGCCTGGATCGAAGGCGACGAGGCGCGCTGGGTCGCGCAGCTGGCCGAGAGCTATGCGCGTTGGTCCGGCCTGCCGACCAAGCTGTTCGCCCTGCACGACGACCCGATGAAGAACCGGCCGGCGCTGCGCATCGCGCGCGTCGAGCTGCAGTCGCTGCGGGTGCGCATCCTCGACGAGATCGACTCGATGATCGGCCGCCAGAAGAGCCGCGGGTTCGCGCCACAAAGCCGCGAACAGCTCGGCGACATGCTGGCCTTCCAGACCTCGTTCGATGCGATGACGACCAACCTGATGGCCTATGCCACCTCGGGCGAGCTCAATTTCAAGCTCGCCTACGGGCCGCAGCTGGCGACCAACGCGACGATCTGGAATGCGCTGTCGGCCCGCCGCAGCGGCCTCGCGGCCGATCAGCGCAGCACGCTCGACGCGATCGCCCGCGACCGGGCGCAGGTCGCCGAGCTGGCGTTGCAGATCGTCGGCATCGTCAACGGCGAACACGCCTACGAGGACCTGTACCTGTACCGCACCGAGGTGGCGCCGCAGGCACAGGCGATGATCGGCCTGCTCGCGAAGGTGACCTCGGGCCAGCAGGCCCAGCTCAACGGCGAGCTCGCCCGCGCCCGCAAGAGCCTGCGCGACGCCCGCGCGCAGACGCTGGTCGGCGGGCTGCTCGCGGTGGCGCTCGGCATCGCGATGGCCTTCATGCTCCGCCGCGACATCGTCGGGCCGGTGCGGCGCCTGACCGGTGTCGCCGAGCGCGTCGCCGGCGGCGACCTGTCGGCGCGCGCCGCGGTCGAGTCGCACGACGAGATCGGCGTGCTCGCGGCGAGCATCAACACGATGACGCAGCGGCTGGCGCAGACGATCGCCAACCTCGAGACGGTGTTCGCCGACGCGCAGCGCGCGAAGGATGCGGCCGTGGTGGCGAACCGGGCCAAGAGCACGTTCCTGGCCACGATGAGCCACGAACTGCGCACCCCGCTGAACGCGATCCTCGGCTTTGCGCAGATCCTGAAGGCCGAGCGCAAGCTCAGCGAGAGCCAGATTCGCAGCGTCGGCATCATCCAGCAGGGCGGCGAACAGCTGCTGACGCTGATCAACGACATCCTCGACCTGTCGCGCATCGAGGCCGGCAGGGTCGATCTGCAGACCGAACCGGTCGGGCTGGCCGATTTCCTGCGGGCCCTGACCGACACGATCCGCTTCAAGGCCGAGGAGAAAGGCCTGCAGTTCGACTTCGACGGCGCGCCTGCGGGCATCGAGGCCGTCCATGTCGACGAGAAGCGGCTGCGCCAGGTGCTGCTGAACCTGCTCAGCAATGCGGTCAAGTTCACCGACATGGGGCGGGTCAGCCTGCGGGTGCGCGCATTGAGCAGCGGCGACGCGCGCGCCGTGTTGCGCTTCGAGGTCGAGGACAGCGGCATCGGCATCGCGCCCGACCAGCTTGCGAAGGTCTTCGAGCCCTTCGAGCAGGCGGGCGACGTGCAGCGGCGCTTCGGCGGCAGCGGCCTCGGTCTGTCGATCAGCCGTCACCTGGTGCGCCTGATGGGCAGCGACATCCGGGTCGAGAGCCGTGCCGGCGCCGGCAGCCGCTTCTGGTTCGACCTCGAGCTCCCGACCGGCATGCCGCAGGCGCGGCCTGAACCGATGCTGCAGCCCTCGCGCGTGACCGGCTACCACGGCGCGCGCCGGCGCCTGCTGGTGGTCGACGATGTCGACGCGAACCGGCGCCTGCTGGTCGTGTTCCTGTCGCTGATCGGCTTCGACGTCGATCAGGCCGTCAGCGGCGAGGCCTGCCTGGCGCAGGCCCAGTCGCGGCCGCCCGACCTGATCGTGATGGACAGCGTGATGCCGGGCATGGACGGCCTGGAAACGACGCGCCGGCTGCATGCGCTGGCGGCGCTGAAGACCGTGCCGGTGATCGTCGTCTCGGCCAGCGCCTCGCCGACCGACGCGCAGCGCAGCCTGGCCGCCGGCGCACGGGTGTTCCTGGCGAAGCCGCTCGACCTGGACCGGCTGTTGCAGGAAATCGGCACGCTGCTCAAGCTCGCCTGGATCGCCGAGGCACCGCCACCGCCGGCCGATGCAGCCGCCGCCGGGCCGGCGCCGACGCTGGTCGCGCCGCCCGGCGGCGAGATAGAAAGGCTTTACAAGCTGGCCCAGATCGGCGACATGCGCGATATTCGAGCCCGGGCCGAACACATCGCTGCGCTCGGCGCGGCCTACGTGCCGTTCGCGCAACGTCTGCGCGAACTGGCGGATCGATTCCAGTCACGTGCCATCCTCGACCTGGTGACCCAATTCATGGACCGCGAGACCCACCGATGAGCGCCTCATGACCGTACCGTTGCAGATCCTGCTGATCGAGGACAACCCGGCCGATGCCAGCATGATTACCGGGCTGCTGACGCAGGCGCGCGGCTGGGAGTTCGCGCTGACCTGGGCCAACGACCTGTCGCGCGGCCTGGAGCGGTTGCGCGAGATGCACTTCGACGTGCTGCTGCTCGACCTGGGCCTGCCCGAAAGCAGCGGCCTGGCCACGGTCAAGCGGCTGTTCGCGCAGGCGCAGCCGGTCCCCACGCTGATCGTGCTCAGCGGCCTCACCGACGAAGAGATCGCGATCAAGGCGCTGCAGGCCGGTGCGCAGGACTACCTGGTCAAGGGCCAGGTCGACAGCGCGCTGCTGGTGCGCGCAATCCGCTATGCGATCGGCCGCCGCCAGGCCGAGGAAGCGCTGACGCGCGAGCTGCTGCGCACGCGCGAACTCGCGAACGAAAAGGCGGTGCGGCTGAAGGCCGAAGGCGAATCCGAGGCGCTGCGCAGGTTGCTCGACGAGCGCGACCAGATGCTGGCCGAGCGCGAGGACATGCTGCGGCTGCTGGCGCACGAGGTGCGGCAGCCGTTGAACAACGCCTCGGCGGCGATGCAGGGCGCGTCGCTGGCGATCGCCGACTCGGCGCAGCAGACTGGAACCGACGTGCGCACGCCGCTCTCGCGCGCGCAGCATGTGCTCGACCATGTCATCGGCACGCTCAACAACACCCTGGCCGCGGCGTCCATGCTGACCGCCGGCGCCACCGACGTGATCGTCGACACGGATCTGCACACGCTCGTCGGCCTGGTGACGCGCGACATCGCGATCGACGACCGGCCGCGCGTCGAGATCGAATGGCTCACCGGTACGCGCACGGTGCAACTGCAGCCGGTCTTGATGCGGCTCGCGCTGTGCAATCTGCTGCAGAACGCGCTGGCATATTCGCCCCCCGGCACGCCGGTGCGCCTGCGCATCGACGATTGCGAGGATCCGCTGGCGATCGTGTTCGAGGTCGAGGACACCGGCGACGGGATCGCTCCCGAGTTGTTACCGCGCGTATTCGACAAAGGCACGCGCGGCACGCACAAGCGCGCCACCACCGGCGCCGGGCTCGGGCTGTACATCGTACGCAAGGTTGTGGATGTGCACCATGGCAGCATAGGGATCGCGCCAAACACCCCAAGCGGTAGCATCGTGCGAATGTCCATTCCGCAAGGCGTCGAGGTCTGATGTTCGGATCTCAGGCGTTCCTTGACGCAGTCCACCATGCTTCCTTCGACCCTGGCCGTGATCGACGATGATCGCGAATACGCGGAGTACCTCAGCAAGTTTCTGGAGCAGCGCGGCGTCAACGTGCAGGTCTTCTTCGACAGCGATGAGTTCCTGACCGCGCGCGATGCCTACGAGTTCGATTTCTATGTCGTCGACCTGACCCTTCCGGGGGTCGACGGTGTCGACCTGATCCGGCTGATCCGGCGCAAGGGCCCGGCCGGCATCGTGTCGGTGTCGGGGCGCGTCGGCCCCGATGTCTTCGAATCGGTGCTGCGCGCCGGCGCCGACATGTATCTCATGAAACCGGTGCGCTTCGAGCAGGTCGCACTGGCCATCGAGGCGGTCCAGCGGCGGGTCGAATCGGGCCGTTCGCAAGCCGCGGTCTGGCGGCTCGATCGGGCCGCGCACAAGATCATCGCCCCCGATGGTGCGCGCATCGAGCTGAGCGACAACGACGTCGCGCTGGTCGAGTGCTTCGTGTCGGCCGGCGGTGCGACCGTCACGCGCGCCACCTTGTGCGAGCGTCTCGGGCGCGATCCGGCCAGCGAGGCCGACAACCTGTTGCATGCGGCGATCTACCGCCTGCGCCGCCGCATCGAGCGCGCGACCGTGTCGACCGTGCCGCTGCACTCCGAGCCGAACATCGGCTACACCTTCCGCGGCACGCTGCTGGCCGTGTAGCGGATCTTCGGCGCAGCGCGGCGGCTCGCCAGCCTCCGCCGGGGCGGTCTACTCAGAACGTGGCCCAGTCGTCGTCCTTGGCGGCTTGTGGCACCGCGGCGCGCGGCACCGGCTTGCCCGGCGCGGCGGCCGTCCTGGCGGGCGCCGGCCTCTGCGCTGGCTTCGCGGGGGCCCTGACTATCGCCGGTGCGTGTGCGGGCGTGTCGTGCATCTGCCCGAGCTTGAAGTTCGCGACCGCCTGGACGAGCTGTTGGGCCTGGTGCTTCAGGCTTTCGGCCGCGGCGGCCGACTCTTCGACCAGCGCCGCGTTCTGCTGCGTCACTTGGTCGAGCTGCGTCACCGCGTCGCCGACCTGGCTGATGCCACTGCTCTGCTCCAGCGTCGCGGCGCTGATCTCGTTGATCAGGTCGCAGACGCGCCGCACCTGGCCGACGATGTCCTCCATCGTGCGGCCCGCGTCGCCGACCAGCTGGCTGCCGGTCTGGACCTTCTCGGCACTGTCGCCGATCAGCTGCTTGATCTCCTTGGCCGCCTCGGCACTGCGCTGCGCGAGGCTGCGCACCTCGGCGGCCACGACCGCGAAGCCGCGCCCCTGCTCACCGGCGCGCGCCGCCTCGACCGCGGCATTGAGCGCGAGGATGTTGGTCTGGAACGCGATGCCGTCGATGACGCCGGTGATGTCGGCGATCTTGCGGCTCGCATTGGTGATCTCCTCCATCGTCCCGACGACCTGGCTGACGACCACGCCGCCGCGGGCCGCGACCTCGCTGGCCGAACCGGCGAACTGCGTCGCCTGGCGGGCCGCGTCGGCGTTGTTCTTGACCGTGCTGGTCAGCTGCTCCATCGACGCCGCGGTCTGCTGCAGGTTCGACGCCTGCTCTTCGGTGCGCTGCGACAGGTCCTGGTTGCCGGTGGCGATCTGCCCCGAGCCGGTGGCGATGCTGTCGCTGCTCTGGCGCACCCGGTGAACGATGTCGACCAAGCTGGCATTCATCACCTTCAGCGCCTGCAGCAGCTGACCGGTTTCGTCGTTGCGCGTGACCTCGATGGTCGATGTCAGATCGCCCGCGGCCACCGTCCGTGCGACCTGCACCGCCTGGTTGATCGGACGCGTGATCGATACCGTCGCGGTCCATGCCGCGATGGTGGCGACGACCGCGCCGATCAGGGTCGCGACGATCAGCATCATGGACGTGCGGTCGACGGTCGCCGTCGTGTCGGTGCCGGCCTTGATCATCAACTCCTCCTGCGCATCGGCATAGGCGCCGAGTACCTTGAGGTACCTCTGCTGCACCGGCCGCACCCGGTCGAGCTGGGCGCGCAGCGCGGCGTTGTCATTGCCGCGTGCCGCCTGTTCGAGCGCGAGGACTTCCTTCACGAAGCTTTCGCGCTCGGTCATCACCTTGGCCAGCTCGTCGCGCGCCGCCTGATCGACGAGCAGCGCCTCGATCTTGCGGAACGTCTCGCTGATCAGGGCGCGCGACTCGCCGATTGCTTTCAGGTCGGCTTCTCGTTCGTCCGGGCTTTTCGCGAGCACGAGGTGGTGTGCCGACAGCACGACGATGCTGACGCTTTCCTTGATGTCGGTGACCAGACGCACCTTGGGGTAGCGGTCCTTGTTGATCAGTTCGACATCGACGCCGGCATGGGCCAGACCGATCTTCGCGGTGGCCATCAGGGCCAGCATCACCGCGACGCACAGTGCGAACGCGATACCGAGCCGGGCCCCTATCTTCAGATTGTTGAAGGCTTTCAAAGCTTGTCTCCATTGCGTGGCAGAGGGTGCGCGAGCCACCTCGCGCGCTAGCCCTATGAGCTGGGCTTTGATGTCGAATCGATGACCGTTCAGGTCGGCTTGACCGCCATATGAATCGGACTTCGGATGAAAGGCAGTTTGCCTTAAGTCATTTCTGATCAATCCTCAGAATTGAGCCTCAGTTCTGCCTAATTCGACAGACTGAGCTGTCGCATTGCGACACTTGCGCGCGGCACTGGTGCGTCGGGTAACACCCTCGTTACGCATTGAGCGTCGAGGTCTATAGTGCTCACAACGACGCGCAGTCGACCCAGGAGAGGCGCAATGACAGGTCTGGAGGCGCTCAGGCCCATCGAGATCCTGATGGTCGAGGACAACCCCGGCGACGTGCGGCTCACGCGCGAGGCGCTGAAGGGCGGCAAGGTGCTGAACCAGCTGCATGTCGTCGAAGACGGCGTCGCCGCGCTCGATTTCCTGTACCGCCGCGCGCCGCACCAGAACGCCATCCGACCCGACCTGATCCTGCTCGATCTGAACCTGCCGAAGATGGATGGCCGCCAGGTGCTGGCGACGATCAAGTCGGACGACTCGCTGAAGCTGATTCCGGTCGTGGTACTCACCACCTCGCAGGCCGAGGAAGACGTGCTGCGCGCCTACCGACTCAGCGCCAACTGCTACGTGACCAAGCCGGTGGACCTGCACCAGTTCAACCGCATCGTGCAGGCGATCGAGCAGTTCTGGCTGACCGTCGTGAGCCTACCGCCGAGATGAGGGCCAGATGACCGATCCGATCAAGGTCCTGCTGATCGAGGACAACCCGGGCGACGCCCGGCAGATCGCGATGATGCTGGAGCAGGCCCGCGCCAAGGGCATGGCTTTCGAGCTGACCTGGGTCGAGGATCTCGCGCCCGGCATCGAGCATCTGCGCAGTGGCAGCGCCGATGTCGTGCTGCTCGATCTCGGCTTGCCGGGCAGCACGGGCCTGGACACCTTGCAGCGGCTGTTTTCGCACGGCCGCAAGGTGCCGACCCTGGTGGTGCTCAGCGGCCTGACCGACGAGGAGATCGCGGTCCAGGCGTTGCAGTCCGGCGCGCAGGACTATCTCGTGAAGGGCCAGGTCGACGGCGCGACATTGGTCCGTGCGATCCGCTATGCGATCGGCCGCAGCCAGGCCGAGGAGGCCCTGCGCCAAGCCAACGACGAACTCGAGCACCGGGTCGTCACGCGCACCACCGACCTGGCGCGTGCGGTCGACGCCTTGCGCAGCGAGATCGCCGAGAGAAAACGCGTCGAGGAGACGCTTCGTCAGCACCGCGCCCACCTCGAGGAGCTGGTCAAGGAGCGCACCGCCGAACTCGTCGCCGCGCGCGACCGCGCCGAAGTCGCGAACCGCGCGAAGAGCTCGTTCCTGGCCAACATGAGCCACGACCTGCGCACGCCGCTGAACGGCATCCTCGGCTTCTCGCAGATCCTGCAGATCGACAAGACACTGAGCCCGCGCCAGCTCACGCGCATCGATGCGATCTACCAGAGCGGCGAGCACCTGCTGACCCTGATCAACGACATCCTCGACCTCGCGAAGATCGAGGCCGGCAAGCTCGAGCTGTTCCCGTGCGATGTCGACCTGCCGGCCTTCCTGCGCGGCATCGCCGACATCATCCGCGTCAAGGCCGAACAGAAACCCGGCCTCAGCTTCGTCTGCGCATTCGACGCCGAGCTGCCGCAGACGATCCGCGTCGACGACACGCGCTTGCGCCAGGTGATGCTCAACCTGCTCGACAACGCGATCAAGTTCACCGACCACGGCCAGGTCATCTGGCAGGTGGCCTTCACGCCGCCGTCGCGCCTGCGCGTCGAGGTGCGCGATGCCGGCGTCGGCATGAGCGCGGAGCAGCTGCGCCGCGTCTTCAAGCCGTTCGAGCAGGTCGGCGATACACGCCGGCGCAGTGCCGGCACCGGCCTCGGCCTGGTCACCAGCCGCGAGTTCGTGCGCCTGATGGGCAGCGACATCGAGGTCTTCAGCCGCCTCGGCGAAGGCAGTTCGTTCACCTTCGAACTCGATGTGCCGGTGGTCAACGGTGCCAATCCCTGCAATCATCCGGCGCCGCAGCAAGCGGTGACCGGCTACGACGGCCCGCGCAAGAAGGTGCTGATCGTCGACGACGTCCCCGAGAACCGCGCGGTCCTGTGCGACATGCTCGGGCGCTTCGGCTTCGTGACGTTCGAGGCGTCCACCGGCCGTGACGGGCTGGCACAGGCGCTTGACATCGTGCCCGACCTCATCCTGATGGACATCGTGATGCCCGACATGTCCGGGCAGGACGCGATCGCGCTGATGCGTCAAGTGCCGGCGCTGGCGCACGTGCCGATTGTCGCGGTGTCGGCCAGCGCGACTGTCGAGGTGCGCGAGCAGGTCATGTCGGCCGGCGCGGATGGCTTCCTGCCCAAGCCGGTCGAGCTGGGCGCGCTGCTGCAACGCGCGTCGGCCCTGCTGCAGCTGCGCTGGACCGAGGATGGCCATGACCCGGGCCATGGCGCGGATCACGATCGCCCACGCGGATCGACGCATGAGGAGACGGCGCCGCCAACGCCGTGCAACTCGCAGGCGAGGTGATAACGCGGTTCCGGCGCCCGAACGCCACCCGCGTGCGGCCGCGGCGAACGCGGCGACGAGCGCACTGCCCGTGCGAAGGCGCCGCCTGAGCGAGCGCTACGCGGAAGTCGCCGTGCCCGTGGCGATATCGGTCGGCGTCACCCACGCGAGCAGCGTGTGCACCAGCTGTTTCGGATCGATCGGCTTGGCGACGTGCGCGTTCATCCCGGCGGCCAGGCATTCCTGCTTGTCTTCTTCCATTGCGCCGGCGGTCATCGCGATGATCGGCAGGTGCATCGCATGCGGCAGGCGCCGGATCACGCGCGTGGCATGCATGCCGTCCATCTCGGGCATCTGCATGTCCATCAGCACGACGTCGAACGGCGCCTTGCGCACCCAGTCGACGGCCTCCAATCCGTTGTTCGCGAGGGTCACCTGCAGCCCGGCCATCGCGAGGAAGGCGGTCGCGACCTGCTGGTTGACGATGTTGTCCTCGACCAGCAGCACGCGCGCGCCGCGAATCGGCCGCATCGCCTCGGCGAGGTCGGCCTTCTTGCCGCCGACCGGCATCGGTTGCGGGGTCTGCCCGTGCTGCAGCCGCATGATGGTGTCGAACAGGCGCGACGGCGTGACCGGCTTGATCAGCACGCCCGCAGCGGGCAGCTCCCGCACCGCCTCCATGACCTGGTCGCGCGCATGCAGCGTCGTCATGACGATCACCGCGAGCGGCGCGGGGCCGAGCTCGGCCGCGATGTGCCGCGCCTGCTGCACCATCTCGACATCGGCGGTCTTCCAATCGAGCAGCAGCAGCTCGTACGGCGCCTGGCGGCCGGCGCGGCGCAGCTTCAGCAGCGCATCGTCGGCGAACGACGCGGTGCCGACCTGGAAGCGCCAGCTCTGCAGCATCTGCTGCAGGATCAGGCGCGCCGTCGGCTGCGCATCGAGCACCAGCGTGCGCATGCCGCGGATGCGGTGCAGGTCGATGCGTTCCATGCCCTGGTTCGCGACACCGAAGTCGACCGTGAAGCTGAAGGTGCTGCCCTGCCCCGGCGCGCTGCGCACCGCGATCGTCCCGCCCATCAGCTCGACGAGGCGCTTGCAGATGGCCAACCCGAGACCGGTGCCGCCGTACTTGCGGCTGGTCGACGCGTCGGCCTGCGCAAACACCTGGAACAACCGATCGGCCTGCACCGGCGACAGGCCGATGCCGGTGTCGCGAACGCCGAAGCGCAGCTGGACGCGCTCGGCGCTCTGCGACACGGTCTCGGCGCTGATGACGATCTCGCCGCGCGGCGTGAACTTGATCGCGTTGCCGACCAGGTTGTTCAGCACCTGGGCCAGGCGCAGCGAATCGCCGAGCAGCCGCTGGGGAATCGCCTTGTCGACCGCGAAGAACAGTTCGAGGCCGGCGGCTTCGACGGTCGCCGAGAACAGGTTGCCGACGTTCTCGATCGTTTCTTCGGGGCTGAATTCTTCGATCTCGAGCTTGACCTTGCCGGCTTCGATCTTCGAGTAGTCGAGGATGTCGTTGAGCAGGGTCAGTAGCGCCTTCGACGAGGTCTGCACCTTCGAGAGGTAGTCGCGCTGCTTCTCCTGCAGATCGGTGTCGAGCACGAGATGCGTGAGACCGATGATCGCGTTCATCGGTGTGCGGATCTCGTGGCTCATGCTCGCCAGGAACAGGCTCTTCGCGGCGTTCGCGGCCTGCGCCTCGTCGCGCGCCGCGGCCAGGTCCAGGCTCTTGCGCCGCTCGCTCTCATGCACACGCACCAGGCTCGCGTACAGCACGCCGTTCTCGATCAGCAGCTCGAGCAGCACCGCGGCGCAGGCGAGCAGCCCGTAGATGCGGCCGGCATAGAAACCCAGGTCGTAGCGGCCGGCGTTCAGCATCGCCGATAGCGCGATGTCGGCGAGCCAGGCGCCGAGCACGACCATCAGCCAGAGGTCGAGCACGGAGCGCTGGTGCTGACGCCACAACACCGCCAACGCGACCAGGCTGAACAACCAGACGCTGCCGACGACCCCCTGCATCGCGGGCGTGTAGCGGTTGCCGTCCATGATGGCCGGCAGCAGCGCTTGCCCGGCGGTGGCGAGCGCGAGCAAGGCCGCGCCGCCGAACACCGCCAGCGCCAGCACCGCCGCGGCCACCAACCCGTCACTGCGCTCACGCGACGGTGCGCCGCGCTCACGGCGCTTGAGCAGCGCGTAGACCAGAACGAACAGCGGAAAGCCGCTGTGCCAGAACATGTAGATCCACGCCGTGCTCTGCGGCCCGCCGCCGATCAGGCCGCCCGGGGCGAACAGCCCCGGAAAGCTCAGCGCATGGCCGGCCGTCATCAGGGCGGTGAACACGTAGGCACTGCCGAGCACCAGCAGCGAGCGCGCGCGCAGGATGCGGTACTGGCCGAACAGCAGCACCGCGGTGATCAGGTCGATCACCAGCAGCGCCGATTCATAGATCGGGATGAACGCCGAAAGCGGCGCGAGCGGCACCTTGGCGAGCGGCGCCAGTGCACAGAACACGGCCGCCGATGCGATGGCGATCACCAGCGCGCGCAGGCGTTCGGCGCGACCGGCGGGCTGGTTCAGCAGGAATGTCGGGCCGGGTTCGGACGGTTCGGTCACCGCGCCGTTCCCGTGGTGTCGATGCAGGCCTCTGCGTTGCGCATGGGGATCCTCCGTGCCGGACATTTGAGCATGCGCCGCGGCCCCCAGGAAGCTGTCAGCCTTTACAGGATGTGAACGAAGTCATCAGCGCCGCGTCGACAGGCGTTGTCCTACGTCCGTCCACCCGGGCGGCTGATTCCCTGCCCACCACAGGGCGCGATAGTCTGACGCAGCCCATCGGATCTGAGCGGGTCGAGCGAGCGGGAGGCAGGTCATGAGATTTCACCGCCAGCACAGCGTTGCCGACTGGTGGCGACTGGTCCGGGATGCTTTCAAAGGTTGGTCCGAGGACTACGCGCCGAGCATGGGCGCCGCGCTGTCGTACTACAGCGTCTTCTCGCTCGCGCCCTTGTTGCTGATCGTGATCTCGATTGCCGGCCTCGCGTTCGGCGACGAGGTGGCCCGCGGCGAAGTCTTCGCCCAGATCCGCGGGCTGATGGGCGACGCATCGGCGCATGCCGTCGAAGACCTGCTGGCGAGCCTGAGCAAACCGTCGCGCGGCATCACCGCGACGCTGATCAGCGCCGGCGCGCTGCTGATCGGCGCGACCACCGTGTTCGGCGAACTCCAGGACGCGCTCGACCGCATCTGGCGCGCCCCGACGCGCGAACGCTCTGGCGGGCTGTGGAGCCTGCTCCGATCGCGCCTGCTGTCGTTCGGGATGATTCTCGGGATCGCATTCCTGCTGATCGTCTCGCTGGTGGCGAGCGCCGCGATCGCCGCGCTCGGGCGCTGGTGGAGCGCCGCGTTCGGGGAATGGGAGCTGCTGCTGCAAGCCGTCAATGCGCTGGTCGGCTTCGGGCTGACGACCGCGGTGTTCGCGATGATCTACAAGCTGATGCCGCGCGTCGACGTTCGCTGGCACGACGTCTGGCTGGGCGCCGCGACGACCGCGCTGCTGTTCACGATCGGGCGCATGCTGATCGGGCTGTACATCGGCAAGAGCGGCATCGCATCGGGCTTCGGCGCAGCCGGGTCGGTCGCGATCATCTTCGTCTGGGTCTATTACTCGGCGCAGATCTTCCTGCTCGGCGCCGAATTCACCTGGGTCTATGCGAACAACTTCGGCTCGCTGAAGAAAACCGCGCCGGGCGGGGCGTCGACTCCGGCACCGATCGCGCGGTCGCCCGCGGCGGCCCCGGCGGCGCACAGCGTCGCTTCCGCCGCGCGGGCCGAACCGGTCGAGCCGATCGCGCCTGCACCACCGGTGGCGCTGGCCAAGCTCGGGCTGACGACCGCCGTCGCGCTCGCAGCCGGCTATGGTTTCCGCAAGCTGCTCGACCGGGTGCTGCTGCAGCGCCCTGCCGCGGCGGCGGCGCGACGGCTTCATGGGGGGCGCGC
>Ga0207648_10002092_pt1 | contig 21746 bp, 23 predicted proteins | sample KBSMisM32_FD_184310 | JGI IMG/M metagenome (GOLD analysis project Ga0207648, IMG submission 184310) | Miscanthus rhizosphere microbial communities from Kellogg Biological Station, Michigan, USA - KBS Miscanthus M3-2 (SPAdes) (version 2) | ecosystem: Host-associated > Plants > Roots >...
CGCGGATCACCTCGAGCACCTCGGCGACGAGCTCGGGATCGAGTGCGCTTGTCACCTCGTCGAGCAGCATCAGGTCGGGGCGCATCGCCAGCGCCCTGACGATTGCCACTCGCTGCTGCTGGCCACCGGAGAGGCTGTCCGGGTAGTCGTTCCGCTTGTCCGCGAGCCCGATCCGCTCGAGCAGTTGCGTCGCCTCCGCCTCCGCCCGTGCACGGGGGACGCGGAGCGCCAGGGTCGGCGCCAGAGTTACGTTGCGCAGGACGCTCATGTGGGGGAAGAGGTTGTACGCCTGGAAGACGATGCCGATCCGCCGGCGGATGCGGTTGACGTTGACGCCTGGCGCCGTGATCTCTTCGCCCTCGACGACGATCCGGCCCTGGTCGATCGGTTCCAGGAGGTTGACGCAGCGCAGCAGCGTCGACTTCCCGGAACCGGAGGCGCCGATCAGACACACGACCTCGTGCTCGGCGACGACGAGATCGACTCCACGCAGGACCTCGAGCGCCCCGAACGACTTGTGCAGACCGTCGATGATGAGCGCTTCGCTCATCAGCCGCCCGTCGCCTGCCGTCGGCGGCGATCACGAAGCACGAGCCAGTCCGTGAAGCGAGCGAGCGGAATCGTCAGAGCCACGAAGAGAACCGCCGCCGCCACGAACGGCGTGTAGTTGAACGTCGCCGCCGCATCGATCTGAGACTGCTTGAACGCCTCGACCGAGCCGAGGAACCCGACGAGTGCCGTGTCCTTCTGCAGGCCGATGAAGTCGTTCAGAAGCGGCGGGATCACGCGTCGCACGGCCTGCGGTAGGACAACCTTCTGCAGCGACTGCCAGTGCGAGAGCCCGAGCGAGCGTGCGGCAGCGTTCTGGCTCGGGTGCACCGATTCGATCCCCGCGCGGTAGACCTCGGAGACGTACGCGGTGTAGACGAGGGTGAGCGCGACGATGCCCCAGAACGTCGTCGACAGCGGCACCCAGCTGAGCTGCAGTGCCGGAGCGCCGAACCCGAGGAGAGCGATCACAAGGATCGTCGGCACGCCGCGAAAGAAGTCCGCGTAGGCGATGCCGAGCACGCGCAGCGGGAAGAACACCGGCCCGGGCAGGCTGCGAATGACAGCCAGCGCGAGCGCGAGCGGAAGGATGAACGCCTCGGAGATCAAGAAGATCTTCACGTTCAGCAGGAATGCCCGGGCGATCTCCGGCATCGACGCCTTGAACTCCTGCCAGTTGAAGAATGTTTGCCTGACCTCGGGCCACCCGGGTGCATGCGTGATCGCGAGGACGAGCACCGTGAAGAAGACGATGGTGCTGAGCACGGCAATCGTGACGCCGCGACGGCCTTCGCCGCCTGCAGTCACGCTGCCGAGGATCTTCGAGCCGCGAGTCGCGTTCAGACGGCTATTTCAGCACGGGCGCGTCAGCCTGGAGCCACTTTGCCTGCAGGCTCTTCAGCGTGCCGTCGGCGCGGAGCTGCGCTAGCGCGTCGTTGACGCAGCTGACGAGCGAGTTGCCCTTCTCGAAGACCATGCCGAAATGCTCGGGTGTCGCAGTCGTCGGGAACTGGCCCAGGATCTTCCCGTTCGGGACCTGCACCGACGTCACGTAGAAAGCGGTCGGCAGGTCGACGACGAGGCCGTCGATCTGTTTGTTCTTCAGCGCTGCGACTGCGGCGTCGTTCGTATCGAACACCGCGGGCTGCTTGGACGGCTTGATGTTGTTGACGATGTAGTCGTAGCTCGTCGTACCGAGCTGGGCCCCGAACTTGTAGGGCTTCAAAGCCGCGATCGACGTCGCGCTCGCGATCTTCGTTCCCTTGACGACGACCAGGGCCTGGTTGACGTCGTAGTACGAGTCGCTGAAGTCGACCGCCTTCGCCCGCGCGGGCGTGGACGAGATCTGGTTGATGTCGAAGTCGAACTTCTTCGGCCCCGGCGCGAAAGCGGTGTTGAAGGGGACCACGATCCATTTGACCTCGCTCTTGGCGAAGCCGAGCTTCTTGGCGACCGCATAGGTCACGGCGCTCTCGTAGCCCTGGCCGGAATACGGATCGCTGACCTTCCACGGCGCCTTCTCGTTGCCGCCGAACCAGGGCGGGAACGCCGGATTGTCCGTCCCCGCAGTCAGTTGGCCGGAGTTGACGAGGTTCAGATCCGACTTCTTGCAGGAGGCCGCAGCGGTTCCGGTGGTGTCGGACGAAGCCTTGTTGCTCGACCTGCCGCAGCCGGCGGCCAGGATCGAAAGCAGCACGACGAGGACGATTGCGGGGGCTCGGCGCACGGAGGCGACCCTAACACGCCGATACTTCAGCCCATGCGGGTTGGCAGCCACGACGTTTCCATAACGAACCCGGACAAGATCTTCTTCCCGGTCCCCGGCCTGACGAAGGGGAATCTCGTTCAGTACTACGTCGACCTCGCCGACTGTGCTCTCCCGCACCTGCGCCGGCGACCCTTCCACATGGTCCGCTACCCGCACGGCGTCGAGGGCGACTTCTTCCACCAGAAGCGAGTGCCGTCACATCCGGAGTACGTCGGGGAGCAGTACGTCGAGTTCCCGAGCGGCCACTCGACCGTCTTCGCTGTGATCGACAACGCGGCTGCGCTGGCCTGGGTCGCCAACCTCGGCTGCATCGAGCTGCACACCTGGCACTCGCGCGTCGAAGACATCGAGCGGCCCGACTATCTGCTGATCGACCTCGACCCGACGACCGACGGGCAGTGGCCTTACGTCCGCGAGATCGCGCTCGTCGTGCGCGACGTGATGGAGGAGCTCGGACTCGCCGCCTATCCGAAGACGTCGGGCGCGACCGGTCTCCACATCCTCGCGCCGATCAAGCCCGAAATCTTGTTCCCCGAAGTCCGGCGCTTCGCGAAGGCGCTCGCGGAGGAGGTCGAGCGGCGGATCGGTGACCAGGAGATCGCGACGACAACGTGGCGAGTCGCCGACCGCCGCGGTGTGTTCGTCGACTTCGGCCAGAACACTCGCGACCGGACGATCGCGACCGCGTACTCGGTCCGCCCGACGCCCGACGCGCGCGTCTCCGCGCCGCTCCGCTGGGACGAGGTCGTGGCAGTCGACCCGGCAGCCTTCACCGTCGAGACGATGCGCGATCGCGTCGCGAACGTGGGGGATCTCACGGCGGACATGTGGCGACGCAAGGTCTCCCTGGTGCCGCGCTTCCCGAAGCTCGGCCTCGACGAGCCCGTTTCGCTCCCCGGCTGACTAGCTCGCCAGAAGACTCTCGAAGGTCGGATCGTCCTTGCGGCGCGCCGGCCTGACCTCCCGCCATGTGCACTGGTCGGGATCCTTGTCGTCGCGGAAGCGGATGAAGCGCGATCCGTGACGGAAGCGGTTGCCCTGCACCTTGTCGTACCGCACCTCGGCCACGAGCTCGGGTCGAACGGCCGACTCCTGCAACTCGCCGGTGCCCCAGCGGTTGGGCTCGGAGAAGCCGCGGTCCGGTGCGTCCTTCAGCAGCGGCTCGATCCGTTCGAAGATCTCGTTGTGCTTGCTCGCGGCGACGGCGGCTGACCCGACGTAGTCGAGCTTCTTCTGATCGTTGTAGAGGCCGAGGAGAAGCGTCGCGATCCGCGTCGGCTTCTCCTTCCAGCGCACGCCGACGATCACGCAGTCCGCGGTCTTGTGCGGCTTCACCTTGAGGACGCCGTCGCGTGAGCCCGGCAGGTACGGAAGACCGAGCTTCTTCGCGATCACGCCGTCGAGACCGGCAGCCTCGAAGCTGTCGAGCCACTTCTGTGCGTCCTTCGCGTCGCTCGTCGTCGGCGAGAGGTGGAAGCCTTGGGCCACGCGCTCGAGCTCGGCTCGCCGCTGCTCGAGCGGCTGCTCGTGGATCGGTTCGCCGTCCCAGAGCAGGAGGTCGAAGACGATGAAGTCGGCCGGGATCTCTGCGGACAGCTTGCGCACGCGCGACTCCGCCGGGTGCAGGCGCATCTGCATGGAGTCGAAGTCGAGGACACCGTCGCGTGCGATCACGATCTCGCCGTCCAGGGCGGAGTGGGGCGGCAAGAGGTCACCGAGAGGTCGCAGCTCCGGGAAGTAGCGAAGCAGGGGCCGGCCGTTGCGAGACCAGAGCGCAAGCTCGTCGCCGTCGTTCTCCAACACGCCCCGGAAACCGTCCCATTTCGGCTCGAACTGCCAGCCGTCCGTCTCTGGAAGCTCCTTGACGAGCTGTGCTTCCATCGGCGGAAAGGGCACGTTGGGTCCGGGCACCGCGCGAAACCCTACTGGCGTCGACAGGTCCGAGGGACTGTCCCTCGGACCTGCCGTTTCGGGTCAGTTCAGCCAGGGAGCGAGGAAGCCCTCGATCTCTCGGCAGCCGCGAGGCCGTTCGAGCCGGCCTTTGACGGCTTTGTGCTCGACGACGACGAGCGTCGGCACGGTCTCGATTCTGAATCGCTCGAGCAGATCCGGGCGCTCCTCCTCGGCGACCCGCACCACGTTGAACGTTCCGTGGTTGCGCCGCCGCTGGAGCACCTGCGCGAGGAAGCCCTCGACCCGCCGGCAGTTCCCCGACAGCGGCGAGTGGAAGAAGACGAGCCGGGGTAGTTCGGGCAAGGTGGCTTCGGCCACTGACATGTCGCACCTCCAGACGGTTCGGAAGGGCGAGGACTTGGCCCTTGGCTAGGAACGAGTCGATTTCTGCCCCGAACCTGCGGATTCGTAACCTCACACTACGACCCGCTGTCTAAGCTCACGCGATGAGGAGGGTCGCCGTCACTGGTCTCGGCGCGGTCACACCGCTCGGAAACGACGTGGCGTCCACGTGGCGCGCGGCGACCGCGGGGGAGAGCGGCATCGACTGGATCCGCTCCTTCGACCCTGGTGACGCCCCGGTACGCGTCGCGGCCGAGGTCAAGGACTTCGATGCGAGCCAGGTCGCCTCGCCGAAAGAGGTGCGAAAGCTCGAGCGGAACGTGTTGCTCGCTCTGGGCGCAGCACGGGAGGCACTGGACGACTCAGGCCTGAACGGCTTCGATCCGGCGCGGGTCGGCATCGTCTTCGGCACGGCCATCGGCGGTGTGAACGGGATTCTCGAGCAGGAGGAGATCCGCCTCAGCCGCGGTCCCGACCGGGTCTCGCCGAACTTCCTGCCGAATGTCCTCGTCGATTCTGCGAGCGGTCAGCTGGCGATCTCGCTGGGGATCAAGGGGCCGAACTACGCGGTCGTCTCCGCCTGTGCAACCGGGTCGCACGCGATCGGAGAGGCGGCCGAGCTGATCAAGCGGGGAGACGCCGACGCCGTGCTGGCCGGCGGGGGCGAGGCGTGCATGCATCCACTCATCCTCGCGGGCTTCACCGCCATGCGCGGCCTCGCGGTCGAGAACGACGACCCGCCGCTTGCCTCGCGTCCCTTCGACGCGACGCGGGCGGGGTTCGTGATGGGCGAGGGCGCGTGCGTCTTCCTCCTCGAGGATTTCGAAGCCGCCCAGGCCCGCGGCGCCCGCGTCTACGCCGAGGTGCTCGGGTACGGCGCGTCGAACGACGCCCACCACATGGCGCAGCCTGAGCCCGAGGCGATCGGTGTCGCGGACATGATGCGCGCGGCGCTGCTGCGCTCCGGGGTCGAGCCGGAACGGGTCGGCTACATCAACGCGCACGGAACCTCGACGCCGCTGGGAGATCTTGCCGAGACGAAGGCAATCAAGGCCGTTTTCGGCGATCATGCCTACAAGCTCGCCGTCTCCTCGACGAAATCGATGATGGGACACACGTTTGGCGCGGCGGGGGCGATCGAGGCAATGATGTGCGCGCTCGCGCTCCACGAAGGAGTGATCCCACCTACGATCAACTACCGTCACCCCGACCCAGACTGCGACCTGGACTACGTGCCGAACGAGGCGCGCCGGGTGCAGGTCGATGTCGCACTCTCGAACGCGATGGGCCTCGGCGGCCACAACGGCTGCGTCCTGCTTGGGCGGGTCGAATGAGCTTCATCGTCGACCCGCGCGTCGAGAAATACGCCGAAGAGCACACCTCTCCCGACGGCGAGCTGTTCGAACGCCTAGCCGCCGAAACGCACGAGAAGACCACCGCGCCGCAGATGATGGTCGGTCGCCTCGAGGGCCGCTTCCTCGGCACGCTCGTCCGAACGTTGCGTGCGAGGCGCGTGCTCGAGCTCGGAACGTTCACCGGGTACTCGTCGATCTCGATGGCGCTCGCCCTGCCGACGGGCGGCCGTGTCATCACCTGCGACGTGAACGAGGAGACGACGGCGATCGCGCGCAGGTACGCCGAGGAGGCCGGTGTCGCAGACCGAATCGACTACCGGCTCGGTCCGGGGCTCGAAACGATCGCGCAGCTCGAGGGCCCGTTTGAGCTCGTCTTCATCGACGCGGACAAGCCGAACTACCTGAACTACTACGAGGCGACGCTGCCGCTGCTCGCCGACGGCGGCCTGATGGTCGTCGACAACACCCTCTGGTCCGGTCGGGTCGTCGAGGATGACGATGACGAGAACACGCAGGCCATCAAGGAGTTCAACGACCACGTGACCAACGACCAGCGCGTCGAGAACGTGCTGCTGACAGTCCGGGACGGGATGAATCTCGTCTGGCGGGCCTGAGATGATCCACGCGTGACCGCGATGGCGACAGAACAGGAGCGTGGGTCGGTCGGGAACACCCGCTCGATCGGGCTCTCGATTCTCTGGGCGATCCTGACCCTTGGCATCTACACCTTCGTCTGGACGTACAGGACGCAGGAGGAGGTCAAGCGCTACTCCGGCAACGGCGTCGGCGGCGTGATCGGGCTCGTGATCTACATCCTGATCTCACCGGTGACGTTCTTCATCGTCCCCTCCGAGGTCCGTTACATGTACGAGGATCTCGACGGACAGAAGAGCCCCGTGCGCGGCCTTACCGGCCTCTGGTTCCTGCTCCCGCTGATCGGGCACATCGTCTGGTTCGTCAAGGTGCAGGGCGCGCTCAACCGCTACTGGGAATCGAAGGGCGCCCCGCCTCCTTAACGACTTCCGGATCGAGCTCCTTGATCGAATCCAGGACGACGGCGGCCGGTGCGAGGACGTCCGGCGGTGGCGGGAAGGCGCGATTGGGAATCGCAACGACGTGCATACGCGCGGCATGGGCGGAGCGAATGCCGTTGGCAGAGTCTTCGATCGCAACGGCAAGCTGCGGCTCGACGCCGAGTCGGCGCGCAGCCTCGAGATAGACGTCCGGCGCAGGCTTCCCGCGCGCGACCTCCTCGGAGGAGACGGTCACGCGGAAGTACGGCGCCAGCCCCGCGACCTCGAGCACCCGATCGATCAGTTCACGGTTCGACGACGATGCGACCCCGAGCGGCCAGCGGTCCGCCAGCCGCTTCACGGCATCCATTGCGCCGTCGATCAACGGCAGATCGTGCGAATACCGGTCGAGCATTCGTCGCACGACCTCACGATTGATCTCTTCAGGCGGCTCCGGCAGGCCGACGACGTCGTGCATGTAGCGCGACCACTCGGTCGAGCTCATCCCCATCATGTCCGCCTGCGCCTGCTCGCTCCAGCGGCCGCCTCGTTCGCGCGCGAGCCCTTCTCGCACCTCGTCCCAGACTTGCTCGCTGTCGAGGATGACGCCGTCGAGATCGAAGACGACCGCCTCGATCACGCGGGGAGGAAGCTGCCGTCTCGGTACACGAGCCCCGGACCCGTTCCGCCGAGCTCGGTCGACTCCACCTCGCCCACGAAGATTGTGTGGTCTCCCGCATCGTGCTCCGAGATGGTGCGGCACTCGAGCCAGGCGAGGGCGTTCTCCACGAGTGGCCCCCATTTTCCCTGGCGCACGTCGACCCCGTTCCACAGGGCGACCGGCGGAATCCCGCTCCGCGCGAAGTGCTGGGCGACATTCAGCTGCATCCCCGAGAGCAAGCTCGCCGTCCAAGCGCCGGCCCGGCGAATCGGCTCGTGCGAGGACGAGTCCTTGCCGATCGAGATCCCGACGAGCGGAGGTGTGAGCGACAGCGAGACGAGCGAGCCGACAGTAAGCCCGAACCGTTCCCCGTCCAGTTCCGTGGTCACGACCGCGACCGGTGCTGGAAAGCGGCGCATCACTTCTCGTAGCTCTTCCCCCGTCATGGGCTCGATGATATGGGCGTGAACAGGCGAGACCTGATCGAGCTTGCCGTCGCGGCGGTGCTCGTCGTCGCCGCTGGAACTGCCCACTTCGCGGACGCCCCGCCTGTGCTCACCTTTGTGCTGTCAGCGCTCGCGATCGCGATTCTCGCCCGACTCGTCGGTCGCGCGACGGAGCAGCTCGGCAGCAGGGTGGGCTCTTCGGCGGCCGGGGCGATCCAGTCTGGTCTCGGGAACCTGCCCGAGCTTTTCATCGCTCTCTTCGCGCTGCACGAGGGTCTGATCGGGGTTGTCCAGTCCGCGCTCGTCGGATCTGTGATCGCAAACGGCATTCTTGTGTTGGGGCTGGCGTTCATCGTGGGCGGGCTCCGCAACGGCACGCAGACGTTCGATTCACCGCGAGCACGTCTGATCGCGACGTTGACTGTCCTGGCGGCGGCGATTCTGGCGATTCCGACTCTGGCACACGCGGTCCACACGCCCGCCGCGGCCCATGCGCGCTCCCTGAGCTTTATCTGTGCCGGGGTGCTGCTTGCGTTGTTCTTCCTGACGCTGCCCGGCCTCCTGAAGGTCGCCGACGAGGGAGCCTTGGAACCAGCGCGCTGGACCCTCGCGACGACGGTCATTGTCCTCGGTGGCGCCGGTGTCGCAGCGGCATTCGTGAGCGACTGGTTCGTCACCGCGTTGAAGCCTGCAACCGAAACGCTGGGGATGAGCGAGACGTTCGCGGGGCTTGTTGTCGTCGCAATTGCGGGAAATGCAGTCGAGAACGTCGTCGGGGTGCAGCTGGCGGCGAGGAATCGTCCCGACTTCGCCATCTCGGTGATCATCAACTCCGCGCTGCAGGTCGCACTCCTGCTGACACCGGTGCTGGTCTTCGCCAGCCTGTTCTTCGCGACGACTCTGACCCTTGTCTTTCCGACGCTGCTCGCCATCTGTCTCCTGCTCGCGGCGTGGATTCTCGCTGTGGTCGTCTACGACGGAGAGAGCACATGGGAGGAGGGCGCGATTCTCGTCGGCTTCTACGTCGTGATCGCTGCGAGCTTCTGGTGGGGCGCCTGAGGAAGGGCTTAGCCGAGAAGGAAGCCGATCACGACGGCTGCGAAGGCCGCTGCCCCAAGGCCGGCGATCTCGATGCGGTGGCGGACTAGGAGGTCGCTCGTCCGTGATTCGGTGAGTGCCATGCGCGGAAGAGAGGCGAGTCCGAGCAGCAAGATCGCGATCGCAAGCAGCGCGACGAAGAGCGGCTGGATTGCGCGAGCCGCCCTCGCGACGGTGGTCCCGAGCACCGGACCCGAGTGAGTGCTCGTGCCCCGAGCAGGGCCGCCGCTGGCCGAGGGGTGGCCGACGGAGAGGCTCTCGTTCGACGCGCCGGTCGACCCGGCCGTGGCCGAGGCCAGGCTGCTCACTGAGGTGCAGACGTTCGCCGCCCGAGCCGACGACAGCTCACTCGAGCTCGGCGCGCCGCCGTCGACGACGACGATCGTCACGCGCCGCAAAAGTCTTCCTGGACGACTGCGCACGGAGATGCGGAAGGTGCCGGCCACGAGCTGCAGGTGCTTCCCTCGTCCCGGAAAGCGGACTCGGTTGAGGCCGGCGTGCCCCTGCACCGAGAGCTGCCCGGCGATCCGGCACGTCGGCGAGACCTGCTTGACGACCAAGATCACCCGCGTGTCGCGCGGAAGCACAAAGGTGAACGTCGTGCCTCGTCGGCGCTTCGGCCCGGAGGTCGAGATCCAGGACCGGGACGAATGGATGCTCTCCATCCGCAGGGGTTCAGGCCGGCTTCGATTCGACGAGCTGGAACTCCCGGCTGAGGAAGGCACTGATGAGGAACTCCCCAGGATCGAGCCGACCGTCGCGGCAGCCAAGTCGACCGAAGAAGCGACGGTCGGTGCCGAAGGGGTCGAGCTGCCGCTTCCGGCGGCCGGCGCAGGTAGGGCCGGGGCAGGAGCCTTCGGGCTCGCCGGCACCGGCACGGCGACCGGCGGAGACGGCATCGTCACCTTGGGCACCGGAACGGGGAGTGTGGGCACGGGAACGGGCACGGTCGGCACCGGAACCGGAACAGTGTCCGCCAGGGCGTGCCCGGCCACGAGGCCGGCTCCGACCAAGACCGCTGCCACTGCTACGGACCGCATATCCGAATAACTCCCGGAGGCCCGAATCGGTTGCGGCGTCTGCGTGGTAAGACACAATTCTCCAGATGGCCGCTGTCGCTAAGAGGGACTACTACGAGGTGCTGGGCCTCCCACGGGATGCGGACGGCCAAGCGATCAAGCGCGCCTTCCACGACCTGGCCCGGGAGTGGCATCCCGATGTTGCCGACGCCCCCGATGCCGAGGCCAGGTTCCGCGAACTGGCCGAGGCCTATGCGGTCCTCTCCAAGCGCGAGGCACGGTTGCTCTACGACCGGTACGGCTACCGGGGGCGAGGCAACCAGGGCTTCGACGACGCGCTGTGGGAAGCGCGCCCGACCGTGGCTCCTCGCGGTGAGAACGTCCACATCGCGATCGAGCTACGGAACTTCGAGGCCGCGGAGGGAACCCGCCGGATCGTCCACTACGTAGCCGCCGTCCGTTGCGAGGCCTGCTGGGGGCGCGGCTCGGTCGGCCTGCCCGATCCGGAATGCAACGCCTGCGGGGGCTCCGGCCGGAAGCGCACGGTCTCGCAGCTCGACGTCGCGAACCTGCTGCAGATCGAGCCGTGTCCGGCATGCGTCGGAGAGGCGTGCTCGCAGTGCGGCGGCGACGGCGTCGTCGCGGCGGAGCGGCGGATCCGCCTGGTCGTCCCACCAGGCGTGCAGGACGGTGCACAGCTCCGGGTCGGCGGTGACGGAAACGATGCCGGCGCGGGATCGATCCCTGGCGACCTGCTGGTACAGGTCAACGTCCTGCGGCCGCCGCGCGACCCGCGTATTGTCCGCTACGCGGCGTTCGTGCTCCTGCTCGTGGCGGTGGCGACGCTCGTGCTGTACCTCGTCCGCTAGCTACAGTCACTCAATGGAGAAAAAACAGGAAGAGCGCCTGGCGCTGAACGAGGCGCTCTTCAGGGATGTGAACGAGCGCATCCGTGAGATTTCCGACAGCTTTGGTCAGAAGGATTCGACCTACGACTTCCTGTGCGAGTGCTCCGATCCGGAGTGTGCCCAGAGGGTCGTCCTGACTTCCGCCGAGTACGAGTTCGTCCGCGCGGATCCCACCCGTTTCGTGGTCGCAAAAGGCCACGCGATGCCCGAGATCGAGTCGGTCGTCGACCAGGCGAAGGATCACGTGGTCGTGGAGAAGGAAGGCGCAGCCGCGGACGTCGCGGTTCATCTGGACCAGTAACGCAGAAGGCCCGCCGTAGCAGGCCACGCGTACCTCTTGCTTGCTCTTCCCTAGCCAACTCGCCCCAGGAGGAGGAAAGCGGGCTTTCGGAGCGAAATGACGTGCCTTCGAGGTACGACGCCCGCTGTTGGGAGCGAGGACTGTCCGAATTCACCAAATCGCCTTGTGACCCCGCGACCGCGGAGTTAGGCTCACGCGCGTCGCCCGTGTCCGGACCCGCCCGGTCTTCACTTCGTCTCCTTCTAGCCGCCGTAATTGCGCTGGTGATCGTGGGCGGCGTGACTGCCCTGACGTGGTTGGCAACCGATGCGTCGGGTGGGCTGTCCGCGCTCGCGCTCGTACTGGCAACGTTTGTCGGCCTGGCGGCCGGGCGAATGTGGAGTCGAGCCGAACGCGAGCGTATTCATGCCGAGTCAACACGGTTACGCGAACAGCTGCGGCAGGCGGAGGCGGACTACCGAGCCATCACTGAGAATCTCCCCCTGTTGACGTGGCTGTCTGCTCCCGGTGACCGAAGCTCCTGCGTGTACATCAGCCCACAAGTCGAGGCGATGTTTGGTTACTCGCCTGCGGAGTGGAGTGCGGAACCAAAGCTTTTCTCCAGGCTTCTGCATCCCGAAGACCGCGAGAAAGTGCTCGATGCACACGAGAGTGCGAACGCTGACGGGCCCCGGCTCCATTGCGAGTACCGGCTCGTTGCTCGCGATGGGCGGATCATCTGGGTCCGTGAGGAGACCTTGACGGTTCGGGACGTCGTGGGAAAGGCGCTCTACGCCCAGACATTTTTGGTGGACGTCAGTGAGCGCAAGCGAGCGGACAACGAGCGAGAACAGTTGCGCGCCGCCGAGCGCACTGCGGCCAACCAGCGAACTATAAAACAGCGTCGGCTCGATCTCCTGCGCGAGGCCGGTGACGTTCTCGGCGCCGCTATGGACACGCAGACATCCATCCAGCGCGTGGTCGAATTGGCAGTTCACGATCTCGCTGATTGGTGCGCCGTCGACGTTCTCGAGGCGAGTGGGGAACTGAGGCGGATGGGAGTTGCGCGCGCGGAACCGCGAGGTGCTGACCCGGCCCGGGAGCCCGACGACTTCGTGCAAACCGTGATCAAGTCTGGACACCCACTGGTGATTCCGGCGCTCGTGCATCACGCCTCCCTGGACGAGGAGCGCGCCGGGCCTGGACTTCCCGATGAGGTGGCCTCGCTGATCTGTGTGTCGCTCGCGAGTCGAGGCCGGCCGCTCGGTGCCCTGACGCTCGCTCGTGGCGCACACGGGCTCGAGTACGGCGCCGACGAGCTCGCGCTCGCCGAGGATCTGGCAGCGCGGATCGGCATCGCGATCGATCGCGCTCGTCTCTACCTCGAGGTCGAGGAGCGCGCCGACGCCGCCCGCGTCCTCACATATGTCGCCGACGCCGTCCTCCTCCTCGATCGGGCCGACGTCGTGCGGCTCTGGAACCCTGCTGCCGAGAGCATTACGGGGATTGCCTCGGCGGCCGTCCTAGGGCGCCCTCCGGCAGAGGTAATTCCCGGCTGGCGCGAGGCCGTCGACTCGATCCCCATCTCGACCTCACCCGCTCCGGGCCACCCCGAAGTGATGATCCCGATCGAGATAGAGCACGGAGAGCGATGGATCGCGATCTCGGGCGTCCAGTTCTTCGGCGGGACGGTCTACGCCTTCCGTGACGTGACGGAGGGCCGCCAACTCGAGGAGTTGAAGGCCGACTTCATCGCCACCGCTTCCCATGAGCTGCGCACACCGCTCGCCGCTGTATATGGAGCCGCGCAGACGCTTCTCCGTCACGATTTTGCGCTCGACGAGGCCGGCCGCGAGCGGTTCGTCTCGCTGATCGCGGAAGAATCAGAGCGCCTGGGGCGGATCGTGAACGAGATTCTGCTCGCGAACCAGCTTGATTCAGGACGGGTCGACCTAGGCTCGGAGCCATTTGACCCGGTCGAACTGGTCGAACGGGCTGTCGAGGCCGCGCGCGCGCACGCTCCGCCGGAGATCTCGATCGAACCGGTTGCTCCCGAGTCCGTTCCTTTCGTTGCGGCTGACCGCGACAAGGTTCGGCAAGTCATCGTGAACCTGATCGAGAACGCGATGAAGTACTCGCCTGACGGCGGCAGAATTGAGGTCGGACTACAGTCGGGACAGTCGTCTGAGGAAGAGACGGTGATCTTCTACGTGAAGGACGAAGGCATCGGCATCCCATCGAACGAACTGGCCCGAATCTTCGAGAAGTTCTATCGCCTTGACCCGCAGATGACGCGAGGCGTCGGCGGGACGGGGCTCGGCCTCTACATCTGCAGTGAGCTCGTCCACCGCATGGGGGGAAATATCTGGGTCGAATCGAGCGAGGGGCAGGGATCAACCTTCTTGCTCGAGCTTCCAGTGGAATCGGGACCGTTCCCGGGCGCTTTGCCCGTCCACCCGCAACCCTCCGGGGCCCGCACGTCTGGGTGAACGTCGAAGCTTTCAGCGCCTGACCGACCTCAGGCAAGAGGCTCGCGAGCCGTACTTGCGCCGGAGTTGCGCAAGTACCAAACTCGAAGCCAATGTCCGAGCTCGAGTCCCTGGGCGGCGAGGTGGAAGATGCAATCGACCGGGTCCGTGTGCCCTCCTACGTGATCGACCGCCACGGGATCATCCGCTGGCTGAACCCGGCAGCGCGCAAGCTCGTTGGGGACGTTCGCGGCCGCCAACTCACCTCTGTCGTTGCACCCGAGTTTTCGCGGCGGGCACGGGAGATCTTTAGCCGGAACCTTCACGGGCCGTCCGCTGGCTCGGATAACAAGGCCGTGGTCATGGGCGCCGATGGCGAGCGCCTCTCGGTCGAGCTCAGCGCGGTTCCGCTCCGCAGGGGCGGCCATGTGATCGGTGTCTTCGGACAGGTCAAGAACATCGAAGACGACGACCCGCCCCGGCCGCCCCATCCGCACCTGACGCCGAGGCAGGCAGAGGTGTTGCGCCTGCTCGAGTTCGGCCGCTCGACCGAACAGATCGCGCATGAGCTTCACCTCAGCACTGAGACGGTCCGGAACCACATCCGACACATCCTGCGGGCGCTCAACGCCCACTCGCGCCTAGAGGCCGTCGCGATCGGACGGCGAGAGCACCTGGTCGCGAGCTGATGGACGATGGTGGCCGCTTTGACGGCCGATGCCCATCGGTAAGGCGCTAAGGCTCTAGGACCAGAGGCGCGCGCGTGTGCGATCCGCCATCGACGGTGGCGGACCCTCCATGCGCGGCGCTCGCGACCACGTGTAAGCGATCGCCGCAAGCCAGGGAGCGGCCAAAAGAAGTGTGACCCAGAGCGCGTTCATCGGTGTTCAGTGTGCCAGCTACGGGTGAGCTACGAAAGCGCAGGGCACCTCTTTTTCCAGATTGCTTACTTGTCGACCCGGGCTCGCCACACTCACGACGCTGTGCGAGCCCAGCGAGGCCGCGATGCCGCTCACTAGCGGCGGGGGTGGGATTTGAACCCACGGACCGCCTTGCGACGGTCAGCGGTTTTCAAGACCGCCCCGTTCGGCCGCTCCGGCACCCCGCCGTGGAGACAGCGTACTTTGGCCGGACTCAGGCGCGTGTGCGCTCGGCGCCGAGCTTTCGCGGGGCGCCGAGCTCGTACAGCGCGTCCGGGACGGAGACGCTGCCGTCTTCTGCCTGGAAGTTCTCCATGATCGCCAGCATCGCGCGGCCTGTGACCGCTGTGCCGTTCAGCGTGTGCACCGGCTCGAGCTGCTTCTCGTCTCGCCGGTGGCGGATCTCTAGACGGCGCGCCTGATAGTCCGTCGTATTGGACGTCGAAGTGATCTCCCGATAGCGCTCCTGCGATGGGAACCACGCTTCGATGTCGTACTTCTTCGCTGCGGACGCGCCGAGCTCGCCCGCTGCGATATTGACGACGCGGTAGGGCAGCTCGAGCTCCTGGACGAGCTCCTCCTCGATCTCGAGCAACCGCTCGTGTTCCTCGTGCGACCACTCAGGCCGTGTGAAGACGAACATCTCGACCTTGTCGAACTGGTGGACGCGGAACATGCCGCGCGTGTCCTTCCCGGCGGCGCCCGCCTCGCGCCGGAAGCAGGTCGAATAGCCCGCGTAGCGCAGCGGAAGAGCGTCGTCGTCCAGGATCTCGCCGCCGTGCATCGCCGCAAGCGGGACCTCGCTCGTCCCGACGAGGAAGAGCTCGTCCCGCTCGACCGCGTAGATGTTGACCGCCTCGGTCGGGAAAAACCCGGTCCCGTACATCGCCTCCTCGCGCACGAGCACCGGTGGCAGCACCGGCGTGAAGCCACGGCTCCCGAGTCGGTCCAGCGAGAACCGGTAGAGCGCGAGCTCGAGCAACGCAACATCGCCGAGGCGATACGCGAAGCGCGAGCCGGAGACCTTTGCAGCACGTTCGAGATCGATCCCGCCGGCCGCCAGCTCGAGATGGTCGCGAACCGGAAAGTCGAACGAAGGCGGATCGCCCCAGCGGCGAATCTCGACCGCGTCTTCGTCCGTCGAACCGTTTGGCGTAGCGTCGTCCGGCGGATTCGGCACACGGTTGAGCAGGTCTTTACGGCGAGCTTCCGTCGCGGCGAGCTGCTGCTCGAGCGCCTGGAGCTCCGCTTTGATCCGCTCGAGCTCGGCGAGCTGCTCAGGCGTCGGCTTGCCCTTGACCTTGCGCGCCGCGCGCAGCTCCTCGACCCGTGGCTGGATCTCGCGGACTGCCTGATCCGCGGCGAGCAGCTCGTCGAAGACTTCGGCGGCTCCCTTCCGCGCGAGCGCGAGCCGAAAGGCCTCCGGGTCGGTGCGCGCTGCGCGGAGATCGATCATGGCCGGGAGTCTAGGTAGGCCTCGAGCACCTGAGCCACTCCTTCTTCCTCCACTGAGGGGCAGATGAAGTCCGCGACCGCCTTGACGCGCTCGTCGGCGTTCTCGACGGCCACGCCGTAACCCGCCCAGGCGACGAGCTCGATGTCGTTCTCGCCGTCGCCGAACGCGACCGTCCGTTCGCGACTGAACCCGAGCCGCTCTGCGAGAAAGTCGAGCCCGGCAGCCTTCGTCACCTTGGGCGAGGCGAACTCGAGGAAGTACGGCAGCGATTTGGAGATGTAGAGGCGGCCCGCGAAGCGTTCAAGCATCCGCTGCTTCAGATCGTCCAGTACTTCGGGGTCGTCGATGACGACCAGTTTCGTCGGAGGCCGGTCGAGCCACTCGAGCAGATTGCCCACCTCGTGGAGCTCGAGGTGTTGGAAGTCGGCGTAGCGCCTCGCTTCGGGCGTAATCTCCGCGACGTACAGCTCGTCGTCGACGTAGCAGTTCGGCGAGACGCCCTCGTCCTTCAGCGCGGCGATCGTCTCGCGCGCGAGCTCGAGCGGAATCGGCACGTGTCGCAGCCAGCGTCCACCGACCGGGTCCGCAACGACCGCACCCTGGTAGCAGACGAGCGGGCCCTCGATGCCCGCCTCGAGTGCATAGGGGCGGACTGACCGGAACATGCGCCCTGTAACGAGGACGACGTGGATGTTCGCCTCCAGCGTGCGCTCGATTGCCGCGCGCGTGCGAGGGCGGAGGACCGCGTCCTCGGCGATCAACGTGCGGTCGAGGTCGCAGGCGACCGCGTCGATCTCGCGCGGGAAGTCCTGCGGGAGGTTCAGCCCTGCGGCTTCGTCAGGAAGTCGACGAGGGCCGTGAGGTCGGCCGGGGGCAGCGATCCGTAGGACTTCGGCATGACGCCCTTGGGGTAGCCGCTCTGGATGTACTTGTCGGGGGTGGCGATCGAGTCGTGGACGAATTGCGCCAGCGGCTGATTCGCGGTCTTCGCATAGGCCGCAAGCTTGTCGAGATCGGGCCCGATTGTTCCGACCGCGTCAGGGCCGGCGGCCTTGAACGTGTGGCACGAGCCGCAGCCTTGAGCGATGAAGATCGCCTTCCCGGGCGCAGCCGCCTGGAGGGTGCCGACGACGGTCTCGGGCAACGGCTGGACGACGCCCGTTTTGCCGCAGCCCGCAAGGGCCAGTACGGCCAGCGCGAAGGCGGCGGTCATGGCTCCGCGGCGCATCGGGCGCGAGTCTACTGACTCCCAACGGACGAGAGCCAAGCAGCCGAGCGCGCCGAGACCGATGACGTCGACGGGTGTGTCGTTGACGAGCAACGAGACGACTAGTCCGGCGAGCATCGCGTCCACCGTTGCGCGACGGCGCCCGATCGTGCCCAACAACACGAGCACTGCGAAGCAGCTGAGGAAGATGAGGATGCGGTACCAGTGGTCGGTCGCGGACGCCCAGGACAGATGGAGGCGATGGCCCAGGTCGCCGAGGAGCGAGTCGGGGCCGGTTCCGACGGCGCGAGTCACGTGGGACGAACCTCCGAGCGCGGCGTCAAGGCCGACAAAGGCGAGCGTGACGACGACGACCGCAACCGCGACGACCGCAAGCCGCCGCGGCGTGAGTGCGAGTCCGCGCAGACGAAGGCCGAGCACCCCGAGCGCTGTTGCGAAGACGACGACGCCGCCGCCGTCGGCGCCGGCCTTGCTCCAGCCGATCGCGACGAGCGCGAGGGCGGCGAGTGGGATGATCCAGCGAGTGCCGGCGATCGCCCCGGCAACGAGGACCGGTGGCAAGAGCAACGTTTCGACCTGGTTGCCGATCCCGTAGAAGCGTCCGCCGCCGTCGGGGCGCGCACCCAGCACTGCGAGGGAGTTCAACTCGGGATCGACCGCGAGCACCACGGTGAGCGCTACGAGGAAGCCGGCGACGACGAGTGGAACGAAACGCCGGCGCAGCGACCCCGCGACCGCGAGGCCCGCCGTCAGCACGGCCATCGCGACGAGGACGACCGACAGTCGCGTCGCTCCGGCCCACGAGACCAGGAGCGACGCGCTCACCGCCGCAGCGCCGGCGAGCACGGCTGCACGTGGTGCGACGGGGATGAGCAACAGCATCGTGAACACCACGACGACCGTCACCCACCCGCGGTCGTGGTGCACCCGTGTCAAGCGCCTGTCGAGCTCGCGCAGATCCCGCTGCGTATCGGAGTCCGCCTTCGAGTTGATCGGCGGCGAGCGCCCTGCTTCCAGTGCGACCAGCGTGGGGGCGATGTCCGCGACCGACACGAGGCCGCGGATCCGCGTCGAGTCCGACGTGAGAATGCCGTGGTAGCCCGCGCCGGCGATCGCCACCAGGTAGCGCGTGGTGTTCGGATGGGTGCCCGATGGAGGCAGCGTCAAATAGGCCGCGGGCTCGACCGGGTTGTCCGGGACGCCGAAGACGACGTCGGCCAGGATCTTGCCGCTCGCCCGGCCCCCGAGAGCGGCGTTCTCGACCTTGCCTCGCCTGAGCGCGGCGATCGTGCCGGCACGGCTCACCGTCCCGCCGGCGCCGGGCACGTAGAGACCGAGGGCGGGCCGCGCCCCGCCGATCGGGCTCCCGGGCCGGTAGGGGCTCCAGCCCGCCACCCCAGGCTCGATGACGTAGATCGTCGGGCGGGCCTGCGCCACCGCGGAGGCGCCTAGGAAACCCGCAGCCACGAGCCCCGCGGCTACGATTCGTCTCACCACCCTCGCCTCCAAGGAGAGCGATTCTCGATGAAACGCAGGTCTTACGGTCGCGACTCCGGTCTGACCCTCCGAATACTCCTCACGGGCTCATTGCTCGGACTGCTGTACGTCGTCTTTGCGGTCATCCTCTTCCAGGTCCTGAGCGTCGGCCTCGTTCCGATGATCGTGATCGTCGTCGGCCTTGCCTTCTTCCAGTACTTCACGTCCGACAAGCTCGCACTGAAGGCATCGGGCGCGAAGATCGTCGAACGCGACGAGGCGCCCGAGCTCCACGACATGATCGAGCGCCTGTGCGCGCTGGCCGACCTGCCGAAGCCAAGGGTCGCGGTCATCGACACTGATGTCCCGAATGCCTTCGCGACCGGCCGGAGCCCGAAGCATGCGGCTGTGGCCGTCACGCGAGGTCTCTGGCAGCGTCTCGAGCCGAAGGAAGTCGAGGGCGTGCTCGCGCACGAGCTCTCTCACGTCGCGAACCGCGACGTCCTGATCATGACCCTGGCGAGCTTCTTCGCCATGCTCGCCGGCATCCTCACCCGGTTCGGCCTCTACGGCGGGATGTTCGGCGGCGGCCGCGGCCGCGACAATAACCAGGTTCCCGTGTGGCTGATCGTCCTGGTCGTCTCCGTGGTGACGTACTTCCTCAGCCAGATCCTGATTCTGGCCATCTCCCGCTATCGCGAGTTCGCAGCCGACCGCGGCTCGGCTCTCATCACCGGCGCGCCCGAGAATCTCATGAGCGCGCTACAGAAGATCTCGAGCGAGATCTTCCGGATCCCGCAGCAAGACCTGCGCGAGGTCGAGAGCATGAACGCGTTCTTCATCATCCCGGCGAGCGTGAAGGGCTCGATCCACGGGCTCTTCCTGACGCACCCGCCGCTCGAGAAGCGGCTGGCCGCCCTCGCGGAGATCGCGCGGGAAATGGGCCGACCGGTCGCCTGACCCCCGCGTGGGGCTTCGAGACGCGCTTTTCGGGAAGCAGAAGCTCGCCGGTCCGGCGCGCGAGCGCCTGTTTGCGCTGAGCACCGCTGCCGTCACGCTCGACACGGAGCTCGGGCTGCGTTCTGCGGGCGCGGGAGGGGTGGTCTTCAAGCCGCTGTCGTCGGGCGACTTCGTGCGCGCCGAGAACGACCTGCAGCAGCTGCTCGATGGGGTAGCGGCAGAGTCCGGCTCGAAGCTCGAGCGCCGCGAGGACGCCTTCGGCTACACATGGATCATCGTCCGAGACTCGGATCTCGAAGACCAGGTGACCGGGGTTCACGCGGTCGCGCAGGGCCTCGAGGAAGCGGGCTTCGGCGGCCAGCTCCTCGCGGCCGTGTTCAAGTTCGAAGGCGGCAAGGAGCCCGTCTACTGGGTCTACGGCTACAAGCGGGGTGCCTTCTGGCCCTTCGTTCCCGCCGGTGAGGGCAAGGAGCGCGACAACGCCGAGGAGCTGGAGCTCAAGGCCAAGCTGGAGAAGGAGCTGCCGATCGAACCGGATCTGTCCCGCTGGTTCGGGGTCTTTGATGCGCCGCTCTAGGCCCATTCTCCCCGCAATTTGCGCCATTTGCGTCACAGTGACACACTGGTGACACTATCTTCGCCTTGACATGACATCACATTGATGTCATAGTGCCGCCCATGGACGTGGCGGCCTATGTCGAGGCTCTTCAACAAGATCTGGCGAACGTCGCCGGGATCGGCGACGAAGCGGTTGCTGAAGCAGCACGCCGGATCGCGACAGCTCTCGAGTCATCCCTCCGACTCAGGCTGATGGATGCCCTCGGCGAGGCCGCCGCAGAGCTCACGAACCAGCTTCCCGACGGACACGTGGAAGTGCGCGTGGCGGCCGGGGAGCCCGAGCTCGTCTACGTCCCGGATCCCGGCGCGCCTCCGCCGTCGGGGCTCGAAGACCTCACCGCGCGGATCACGCTGCGGCTCCCCGAGACGCTCAAGACGATCGTCGACGGTGCAGCCCAGGAGGCCGGAGTCTCGGCGAACACGTGGCTGCTGCAGCAGATCACCCGCAGTGCGGACCCCAAGCGGCGCAACACCCCCGGTGGACGCCGCATGACCGGCTACGGCCAAAGCTGAAAGGAGCGACGATGCACGTTCTTCCTCTCCCATTCGGACTGGCGCTGGCGCTGATGCCGCGCCGCGAAGCGAAGAAGCTCCGCGACGACGAGCCGGTGCGCGTCTCCTACGAGAAGACGATCCACGCACGCGACGCGATTCGCGGCGACATCCAGCACTTCAACGCGGGCCGCTACATCCTCTGATGCGGAACGAAACCTATTCCACGCCGGGGCCCCTGCTGCTCAACCTCGAGATTCCCGCAGGCGAGATCGAGATCGAGACGTCCGGCACCGACGAAACGCGCATCGAGCTGGAGGCAATCGCGAAGAACGACGCAGTTCGCGACCTCGTCGACAACTCCCGCATCGAGCTGGTCAAGCGCGGAGACGGGCACGAGGTCATCGTCGAGGCGAAGTCGCGACAGGGGATCTTCATCTCCCTCAGCCGAGGCCCTGACATTCGCTTTGGCGGGCCCGACGTTCTCCTGCGGATCAGTTGTCCGAAGGGTGCAGACCTCGACGTTCGCACCAAGTCCGCCGACCTTCGGGCGCGTGGAGAGTACGGCGGCGTCGAGATCAAGACGGCCTCCGGCGATCTGCAGCTCGACGAAGCACGCGGAGCGGTTCGCATCAAGACGGCGAGCGGCGACGTGCATCTCGACCAGGCGCAGGCGTCCCTGGACGTTCAGAGCGTGTCGGGCGACCTCCATGTCGGCTCGGTCGGCGGCGACCTG
>Ga0207648_10002094_pt1 | contig 21739 bp, 10 predicted proteins | sample KBSMisM32_FD_184310 | JGI IMG/M metagenome (GOLD analysis project Ga0207648, IMG submission 184310) | Miscanthus rhizosphere microbial communities from Kellogg Biological Station, Michigan, USA - KBS Miscanthus M3-2 (SPAdes) (version 2) | ecosystem: Host-associated > Plants > Roots >...
CGGAGAGATGCCCGAGTGGCCGAAGGGGGCGCCCTGCTAAGGCGTTATACCGGCTTAAACCGGTATCGAGGGTTCGAATCCCTCTCTCTCCGCCAGTTTCCCTGGGTCAGAACCGCGTGCTGACCCCCGCGACCGCAGCCCAGTCCGCTACGAGCTGCACACCGTTGACGTACTGATAGAGCGGCAGCTGCAGGAACGTGTAGAGCTGGACGCTTTTCCCCGCGGTGTAGCTGACTCCCGGGCTCACGTACACGAAGGTGCCGCCGCTATCCGCGGGTTCGGCTTCGGCGCCCTTGTCGCGGTCCTTGAACAGCAGGTTGAGCTGAAGCATGCCCGCCAGCGCGGCGCTGAACTCGCGCCGGTAGCCCAGGTCGAGCGAGACGCGCGCGCCGGGCTGGTACTGTTCGCGCTCATCCAGCGGGCTCTGCACCAGACCGTCGGCAAACCACGATGAACCGGAGCCGAGCACGCGGGTGAAGTAGCCGCCGAGCAGGAGGTCCGTGGTACCCGACCCCGGCTGCAGGCTGCGCTCGGCGAGCGCGCCTTCGCCGTTGCGCACGTCGTGCTTGCCGGTGGGCAACTTGAGGCCGAAGTTCACGCCGTAGTAATCCAGCCGCTCGGCGGCCGCGCTCTCCGCGCGCCACTGGCGCCGGCCGAGCACGCGCGCGTCGCCGAGCTCGCGGAAGCTCCAGCTCTCGTTCAATTGCGCGCCCATGTGGTTGTGGATGTGCGTGTGGTCACGGTCGATGAGCGGCAGCGTGGCCGATACGCCCCAATCGGCGTTGAAGGTGTAGTCCACCGATGCGAGCCAGTTGCGGTTGATGGTGCGCACTTCGTCGTGGTGCTGGCGGATCTCGCCGACGCCGACCTTGCTGTCGCCGGCCATCGGCTGGTCCTGGTCGATGTACTCGAAGCGCAGATCGAAGCGCACGCCGGGCTCGGTCCAGACGCCCTGCGTGTTCCAGCTGGTATTCACCATGCAGAAGGCGCTGCCGCACGAGGCGCGCGCGCCGCCCGCGAACGTGCATGCGCACGCGAGCATTGCCAATAGCAGTCGTTTCACGTTCTTCTCCCCTGTCGACAACTCGAAAACAGCTAGCTGCGTACGATCAGGAGAGAACGGGCGGGGCGCGCGCGAGGGAAGGGGAGTGTGCGAGTCTCGAGGGTAGTGCTGCGCGCAGGGGCCGCAGCGTTTCCGCCTGCGCGCTGGAAATCGCAAGCGTGAATCCGCAGCCCGCGATCGCGGGCGGTGTGCCGCTGCCGGAGCACGCAACGTGGTTCTCGCAGCAGCACTTGCCGCCGGCGCCGCCGGGGCAGGGGTTGGACCAGGCGCGTGCTTCGCCGGCAGGGGCCGCGGCCGCGGTCGGAGCCGCCAGTATCGAAACCGAATGCGTGGCCGCCGTCGCATGGTCGACGCCGCGGTGCGCGCTCGCAGTGACCGGTGCGAGCGCGATGAGCGCTGCGGCGGCGAGAAACAGGAGCCTCACCGGCGCAGTCTAATCACTTAAAATCCTTCGGGCATGAGACATTTGGTCGCAGCGTTCCTGCTTCTCGCCTTCGGCAGCGCTGTCGGCCAGCACACGCATGGCAGCAAGACCGCGGACCCAAAGGCCGCGGAAACCGCGTTCGGCCGCGCAGCCGATCCGGCTAAAGCCGGGCGCACCGTGCGGGTCGAGATGACTGACCAGATGCGCTTTCAGCCGGCCGATGTCACCGTGAAGCGCGGCGAGATCGTGCGCTTCGTGCCGGTCAACAAGGGACAGGTGATGCACGAGATGGTGCTCGGCACCCTGCCGGAGCTGAAGAAGCATGCCGAGCAGATGAAGAAGCACGCGCACATGCCGCATGACGCGGCCAACATGGCGCACGTCGCCCCGGGCAAGCAGGGCGTGATCGGCTGGCAGTTCACCAAGACGGGTGAGTTCTTCTACGCCTGCCTCGTCCCCGGCCACTTCGACGCCGGGATGGTTGGCCGGGTCAAGGTGGTTGCCGACTGAATATCGGTGAGGCATCCGAAGCGAGCGGTGTATCCGTGAAGATGATCCGCCACTACGAGGCGATCGGGCTTGTGCCCAAGGTCACCCGTAGCCTCGGAAATTACCGGGTCTACCGGGAGACCGACGTGCACACGCTCCGCTTCATCCGCCGAGCGCGCGCTCTGGGCTTCCCGATGGCTGACATCAAGGAGTTGCTGAGCCTCTGGCAGAACAAATCGCGCTCCAGCGCGTCGGTCAAAAAGATCGCGGGAAAGCATGTCGAGGAGCTGACTCGCCGGATGCATGAGCTGAAGGCAGTGGTGGACACGCTCGAGCATCTGAGCCGGCACTGCCATGGGGACCATCGTCCGGACTGCCCGATCCTCGATGATCTGTCGAAGGAGTAACGCACGGCGCGGGCCCTTGACTCTCCCATCGTTGTAGGGTCGACCCTGCTGCCACAACCTTCACGGAGGTCCCCATGGATCACGCGCATCACGCACACCACGCAGGGCATTCGCATCAACCCGGCACCTCGCTAAACCGGACCGCCTGGTCGGCCACGCTGCATTGCCTGACCGGCTGTGCGATCGGCGAAGTGCTCGGGATGGTGATCGGCACCGCCCTCGGCTGGGGCAACGGGGCGACCATCGCGCTGGCGGTGGTGCTCGCGTTCTTCTTCGGCTACCTGCTCACGCTGCGCCCGCTGGTGGGAGCGATGGGGTTCGCCAGCGCGGCGAAGCTCGCGCTTGCCGCGGACACCGCCTCGATCACTGTAATGGAGATCGTCGACAACGCCATCATGCTGGTGATTCCTGGCGCTATGGATGCCGGGCTGGGAACGGTGCTGTTCTGGGTCAGCCTGGGGATTTCGCTGGCGGTGGCCGCGGTGGCGGCTTTCCCGGTAAACCGATGGCTCATTGCACGCGGCAAAGGCCACGCCGTGGTCCACGAGCACCATCACCACCACCATCACTGAGAAGCCGGTGCCGGTAGAATCGACGGCGATGCCTAGAGGTTTCCTCCGCCTTCTTGCCGTGGCGCTGCTCGCGCTGGCGATCCCGGTGCAGGGCATTGCAGCGGTGGCCAAGGCGCAATGCATGTCGTCCGCACATCACCAGCAGAGCGAACACCACGAGCATCATGACCATGGCAAGGCGCCGGCCCAGGCCGACTGCGGTCCTTGCGCGGCGTGCTGCGCGGCCGCCGTAGCTCCGGCACCGGCGCTTCGCACGTTGCTCGAACGTGTTTTGACTCCCCCCTGCTGCACTCCCACCGCACTCGCGAGCGTTTCGCTCGACACGCCGGAACGCCCTCCGCTCGCCGGTTGACTCCGTAGTCGTTTGGCAGCGCGGCGCGTTGGTTGCGCCGTCCCGCGCGCTCCGCGCGTGAATTGCAATGGATCAACCATGAACAGATTTGCTGTTGTTTCTGCTTTGGCCATGTGCCTTTCGATGGTGGCAAAGGCGTATGCGCACGATGAGCATCGACACCCTGGCGGCACTCCGTCGTCAAAGGAAACCGCGTTCGGCCGCGCGGGCGATTCGGCCAAGGCGAGCAGGACGGTCCTGGTCGAGATGCGCGACCCCTATGAGTACTCGCCGAACCGGATCGAGGTGCGCACCGGCGAGATCATTCGCTTCGTGGTGGTCAATGCCGGTCAGCGGATGCACGAAATGGTGATCGGCACCCTGAAGGAGCTCGAAGAGCACAACGAGCTGATGCGCAAGAATCCCAAGGACATGCATCACGACGAGGCGCACATGGCGCACGTCGGGCCCGGCAAGTCGGGCGTGATCACCTGGCAATTCACCCAGCCCGGCGAATTCTTTTTCGCCTGCATGGTGGACGACCATTTCGACATGGGAATGAGCGGGAAGATTCTCGTCAGCGGACCGCCGGTCGCCATGGCTGGCGCGGCCGCGCACGGCGAGCATGACCATCACGCGCAGCAGGAAATGAGGGCGTGGTACGGCCCGTATGCAGCCAGCCGGGAATCGTCGGGCACCAGCTGGCAGCCGGAGTCGTCGCCGCATCACGGCATCCACGCCACCTTCGGCGAGTGGAGCACCATGACGCATGGCTTCGCCAACCTGGTGTACGACGACCAGGGCGGGCCGCGCGGGGATACCAAGACATTCGTGACCAGCATGCTCATGGTGATGGGTAATCGCCCCGTGGGCGAGGCCGGCACCTTCGGGCTGCGCGCGATGCTGTCGGCGGATGCGGCGTGGGGGAAGGGCGGGTATCCGCTGCTGCTGCAGACCGGCGAGACTGCCGACGGGCAGACGCCGCTCATCGATCGGCAGCATCCGCACGATCTGTTCATGGAGCTCTCGGCGTCCTACAGTCACCGGCTTTCGCAGGCGAGCTCGGTGTTCGCGTATTTCGGACTGCCCGGCGAGCCGGCGCTCGGGCCGCCGGCCTTCATGCATCGCTTCTCGGGCGAAGACAACCCGGAGGCGCCGATCTCGCACCATTGGCTCGATTCCACGCACATTACCTATGGCGTGGTGACGCTCGGCTATGTGCTCGGCAACTGGAAGCTGGAGGGGTCGGTGTTTCGCGGGCGCGAGCCCGACGAGCACCGCTACGACATCGAGACCGGCAAGCTCGACTCGGCTTCGGTACGGCTGTCGTGGAATCCGACGAAGGACTGGGCGCTGCAGGTGAGCCGCGGCCACCTCGTGAGCCCGGAGCAGCTGCATCCCGAGGACGACGTCGACCGCACCACCGCGTCGGCCATCTACCACCGCGACTTCGGCTCGACGAAATGGCAGACGACGCTCGCCTGGGGGCGGAACACGCCGAGCCATGGAGAAGCCACCGATGCCTGGCTGCTGGAATCGGCCGTATCGTTCAGCAACACGCACACCATCTTCGGGCGCGCCGAGCGCGCGGAGAAGAACGAGCTGTTCCTGGACGGCCACGAAACCTTCCGCGTCGGCAAGCTCACGGCGGGATACGTCTATGACTTTTCGGCGCAGCGTCACCTGAAGCTGGGTGTGGGGGGACTGGTCAGCAAATATTCGATGCCAGGCGAGCTGGATTCCGCCTATGGCAGCAGCCCGACGTCATTTATGCTGTTCGCCCGTGCCAAGATTCAGTAGATCCCGCAGGAGCTTTCTGGGCTCGAGCGCGGTCACGGCGCTCGCTCCATGGCTTCCAGCGCGAGCACTCGCCCAGCCGCGCGCGCTGCGCGTGGGATCCGCCACGCAGAAGCTGGTCGGCGCCGCTCATCCAGCCACCGAGGTGTGGGCGTTCGAGGGCCGCGTGCCCGGCCCGGAGCTGCGCTTCAGGCAAGGCGAGCGCTTGCGGGTGGAAGTGCAGAACGCGCTGGAAGCCGACACTACCGTGCACTGGCACGGCATCCGGCTGCCCAATGCCATGGACGGCGTGCCGCACGTCACGCAGAAGCCGATCGCGGCGCGCGGCGGGCGCTTCCTCTACGAGTTCGATCTGCCCGACGCCGGCACCTATTGGTATCACCCGCATCTCGGCAGTCCCGAGCAGGTCGGCCGCGGGCTCTACGGCGCGCTGATCGTCGAGGAGCGCGCGCCGCCGCCGGTAGAGCGCGACCTGGTGTGGGTGCTGTCGGACTGGCGCCTCGATCGCGAGGCGCGCATCGTCGAGAACTTCGGCAATCCGATGGACGCGAGCCACGCCGGGCGCATCGGCAACACGGTCACGCTCAACGGTGTGATCCCCGATTCGTTCGCGGTGCGCGCTGGCGAGCGGCTTCGCCTGCGCCTGATCAACGCGTCGAATGCGCGCATCTACGCGCCGTCCTTCGAAGGCCATCGCGCGGCGGTCGTGGCGTTGGATGGGCAGCCGCTGACGGCACCGTCGGAAGCGCGCCTCGTCCTGGGCCCGGGCATGCGCGCCGACGTGATCCTCGATTGCACCGGCAAGCCGGGCAGCACGCATCGCGTGGTCGACGATTTTTACCGCCAGCGCGCCTACGAGCTCGTGAAGATCGAGTACAGCCAGGCGGCGCCGCTGCGCGATTCGTTCGCGCCGCTGCCGCGGCTGCCGGCGAACCCGCTCGCGACGCCCGATACCGCCAGCGCGCAGCGCCATCGGATCGTGTTCGGCGGCGGCATGATGGGCACGCTGCCGAGCCAGGACCAGCACAAGGGAATGTTCTGGACGCTGAACGGCCGGCCGGTGCGCGAGCACGCGCATCGCGAAGTGCTGCTCCAGCTGAAGCTGCGCAGCTCCTATGTGGTCGAGCTGGTCAACGAGACCGCGTGGCACCACCCGGTGCATCTGCATGGCCACGTGTTCCGCGTCCTGCCGCACGGCCACTGGGCCGACTCGGTGCTGCTCGATCCGCGCAGCCGCGCCGAGGTCGCGTTCGTCGCCGACAACCCCGGCGACTGGATGCTCCACTGCCACGTGCTCGAGCACCAGGCGAGCGGCATGATGGGGCTCGTTCGCGTCGCATGAGGGTAGCGGCGATGCTGGTTGCGGTCCTGCTGACGGGGTGCGGCGATGCAAAGCCCGGCCCGGAGCAAATTGCCCTCGGGCAGAAAATCTACGCCCAGCATTGCGCGGCCTGCCACGGGGCGAAGCTCGAAGGCCAGCCCAACTGGCGGCAGCCGTTACCCAACGGCCGCATGCCGGCGCCGCCGCACGACGAGAGCGGGCACACCTGGCACCACACCGACGCGGTGCTGTTCGGCATCACCAAAGAGGGACTGGTGCCTGGCAAGTACGCGCCGCCGGGCTACCAGAGCGATATGCCGGGCTTTGGGGACAAGCTGTCCGACGACGAAATCCGCGCGGTGCTCGCCTTCATCGCGAGCCGCTGGAAATCGAAGGAGCTGCTCGAGGCGCGTGCCGAGATGCTGCGCAACGCCAAGCGGTAAGGATCAGTTGCCGGCGGTTTCGCCGACGATATACAGGTAGGCGGTGCACCAGCTGCCGCAGTCGCCCTCGGCGGTGCCGGTCTCCTTCGCCACCCAGCCGTCGATCGGGAACCCGTTCACCACGATGCGCGTGCCGGGCTTCATGCGCTCGAACTTGGGCCGCAGCTTCTGCAGGTTCTCCGGCAGGAGGAAGAGCGCGAGGACCGTGGCGGCGGAGATGTCGGCCTCGTACATGTCGCCTTCGACGAAGCGCGCGCGGTCCGCGACGCCCGCCTTGCGCGCGTTCTCGACCGCCACTTGGTACAGCCCGCGGTCGTATTCGACGCCGAGAGCGCGCGCGCCGCGCTTGGCCGCGGCGATGATGTTTCGCCCGTCGCCCGATCCGAGATCCATCACGTAGTCCTGCGGCGTGACGCGCGCCATGTCGAGCATCTTCTCGACCAGCACCTGGGGGGTGGGCACCCAGACCACGTCCTTGCCCGGCTGTCCGACATAGGGTCCGGGCTGGGCGAGGCTGGCGAGGGAAAAGAGAGCGGCAAACAGTCCAAACGCTAGATTTCTCATCTTGGCTGGAGAACATTACCAGCCCAACCCGCATTCCGGGCGGCAGGGGGCGGCGGGTACCCTTTTTGCATGAAGGATGGCCATGCCCAACGGTAAGGATGTTTTTCGCGTAGGAATTACCGGCTCCTACGGCGGGATGAACCTCGGCGACGAGGCGATCCTGCAGTCGATCATCGCGCAGCTGCGCAAGGATGTTCCGCAGATCGAAATCACGGTGTTCTCGCGCGACGCGGACGACACGAAGAAGCGCCACCAGGTCGAGCGCGCCATCCCGGTGCGCAAGCTCTCGCGCGCCGAGATCGCGCCGGAGGTGGAGCGCCTGGACCTCCTGATCCTGGGCGGCGGCGGCATTCTTTACGATGCCGACGCGCGGGTTTACCTGCGCGAGGTGGTGCTCGCGCACGAGAAGCACGTACCGGTGATGACCTACGCGATCGGCGCCGGGCCGCTCGACAACCCGGAAGCGCAGGCCGCGGTACGCGAGGCGCTGGAGCAAAGCGCGGTGGTCACGGTGCGCGAGAAGCGCGCGCAGCGCGTGCTGGAAAACGCCGGCGTGCATCGCGAGATCATCGTGACCGCGGACCCCGCGCTGCTCATCAAGCCCGAGCCGCTGCCGCGCGGCCTGCTCAGGCGCGAGGGGCTCGAAGGCCGGCGCCACATCATCGGCATGTCGGTGCGCGAGCCCGGCGTGGCCGCGCCCGGCCTCGACGAGAAGGTCTACCACGGCCTGCTCGCCAACGCTGCCGACTTCATGGTCGACCGCTTCGACGCCGACGTGGTGTTCGTGCCGATGGAGCCGGTGCTCGACACGCAGCACAGCCACGCGGTGATCGCCAAGATGCTGCGCGCGCAGCGCGCCACGGTGCTCAAGGGCGAATACACGCCGGGCCAGCTGCTGTCGTGGATCAGCAAGTTCGACTTCGCGCTTGGCATGCGCCTGCATTTCCTGATCTTCTCCGCGATCGCCGGCACGCCTTTCGTGGCGCTGCCGTACGCGGGCAAGGTGAGCGGCTTCCTCGAAGCGCTCGACCTGGTCGCGCCGCCCATCAACCTGGTCAACCCCGGACGCCTGATCGCCTACCTCGACGAATCGTGGGACCGGCGCCGCTCGATGCGCACGCGCATCAGCGAGACGCTGCCCCCGCTTCAGGAGCGCGCGCGAGAGACGCATCGCATCGCGCTGGAGCTCCTCACCGGAGAAAAAGCGCGTGCCCACATTAAAGCGGCCTGACGGCGCCCCGACCATCGAGCTGCCGCCGCGCGAGGCGCTGCTCGCGGGCGACACCGACGTGCTGGTGGTCGGCGGCGGTCCCGCCGGCATCGGCGCCGCGATCGGCGCGGTGCAGGCCGGCGCGCGCGTGATCCTCGCCGAGCGCTACGGCTTCCTCGGCGGCAACGCCACCGCGGCGCTGGTGATGCCGCTCATGTCCTTCCACACGCAAATACCGCAGAAGGAGCGCCGCGGCGCGACCACGCTGCTGCCGACCGATCATGGCCCCGGCGAGCCGGTCGTCGGCGGTGCGCTGGCCAAGCTGCTCGCGCGACTGGTGAGCGTGGGTGGGGCCATCCCGCCAACCCTTGCCACCGGCTACGTGGTGCCCTTCGATCCGGAGTGGTTCAAGATCGTCGCGCTGGATCTGCTGGACGAGGCCGGGGTGCAGCTCCTGTTCCACGCCTTCGCCAGCGGCATCATCGGCGAGAAGCGGGTGGAGGGCGTGGTGTTCGAGACCAAGTCCGGGCCGCTCGCGATCCGCGCGAAAGTCACCATCGACTGCACGGGCGACGCTGACATCGCGGTGCAGGCCGGCACGCCGACCGAGGTCGGCCGCCTCGACGGCCTGGTGCAGCCGATGACGCTGATGTTCCGCATGGCCGAGTTCCATCGCGCCGCGTTCGAGGCTTACGTGAAGCAGCATCCGCAGGAGTGGCGCGGCGTGCACGGGCTGTGGGACCTGGTGCGCAAGGCCACCGCGGCGGGCGAGCTCAAGCTGCCGCGCGAGGACATCCTGTTCTTCGCCACGCCGCACGAGGGCGAGGTGAGCGTGAACAGCACGCGCGTGACGCGCGTGCTCGGCACCGACGTCTGGGACCTCTCCTACGCGGAGTGGATGAGCCGGCGCCAGATGCGCCAGATCGCCGAATTCCTCAAGCAGTACGTGCCGGGCTTCGAGAAGTCCTACGTGATGCAGAGCGGGGTCAACGTCGGCGTGCGCGAGACGCGGCGCATCATCGGCGACTACCAGCTCACCGCCGACGATGTGCTCTCGGCGCGCAAGTTCGACGACGCCATCGCGCGCGGCGCGTACCCGGTCGACATCCACAACCCGACCGGCACCGGCACGGTGCTCAAGCGCCTGCCGCCGGGCGAGGCCTACGACATCCCGCTGCGCTGCCTGATGCCGCAGAACGCGCAGGGGCTGATCGTCGCCGGGCGCTGCATCTCCGGCACGCACGAAGCGCACTCGTCGTACCGCGTGATGCCGATCGTGATGGCCACCGGGCAGGCCGCTGGCGTCACCGCCGCGATCGCGGCTCGGCGCGGCGCGCAGCCGCGCGAGGTCGGGGTGCGCGAGATCCAGCACGAGCTCGTGCGCCAAGGCGCGAGCCTGCGAAAAGAATTGCACCCCGCAAAAGCGGCCTAGACGGATAGATAAACCGCCGCGTCAGCGGCTTGCAGCCCGAGTCTCAAGCGAAGTCGTAGGTGTGACAATGACATAGTGTCGCGATAGTCATGACATCGTCTCTGATTTGGTGGAATATTCGGCACTCGGGGGCGGTGGCAGCTAAGAAAAAAACGGTGGCACCGGTCTCCCCGAGGCACGACCTCTTTCGAGGGGGGATGGTCGGGTGCTTGGCCTGTGGGGGACTGGCAATGGTCGTGGGATTCGCGCGCGCGCGCGCCCGCAAAAGCCGCCCTTCCGCCGCAAGCTGCTGTTCGAAGCGCTCGAGCCGCGCCTTCTCCTCTCCGCTGATCTAAACCCGACCGAGCAGCAGCAGGCCGAAGCGCCGCTAGTCCAGGTCGCCGAGCCGCAGCAGCAAGCGCCGGTCGACATGGCCGCGGTGCTGCAGCAGCAGCCCGCGCCGCGCGCGATCGTCTTCCTCGACCAGTCGCTGAGCGAGTACCGGTCGCAGCTCGGCGATGCCAACGTCGTGCTGCTCGATCCGGAGCGCGATGGGGTCGTGCAGATCACCGAGTTCCTCGACGGCCAGAATGACGTCTCGGCGCTGCATGTCATCACCCATGGCAGTGCGGACGGCGTAACCCTCGGCAACGCGCGGCTCGGCGCCAGCACCCTCGACGGCTACGCCGACCAGCTCGCAGAGTGGAGCGAGGCGCTGACGAGCGACGCCGACATCCTGCTCTACGGCTGCAGCGTCGGCGCCGACCAGGCGTTCCTCGCCGGCCTTGCCGGCGTGACCGGCGCCGACGTCGCCGCCTCGACCGATCCGACCGGCAACGGCGATTGGGACCTGGAGGCGGCGGTCGGAGCGATCGAGGCCGCGCCGTTCGCCCTCGCCTACGGCGGCATCCTCGACGCCACGCTGAGCGGCGAGCCGGACTTCGTCGAGCAAGGCCCCTCCACCATCCTGCCGGATCTCGACGAGCTGCTCGGCAGCCTTCCGCCGGAAGTGATCGGCGGCGGCGAGGGGCAGGGCCCCACCGACACCGATTCGACGCCGCCGGTCAACGCCGGATCGCTGATCACCGGCATGGAGGCGCAGGGCAATCCGCTCGCTGGCGCCATCACATCGGTCGTGGTCAGCCCCGCGGATCCGAACACCATCTTCATCGGCACGGTGAACGGTGGCGTCTGGGTGACGCGCGACGCCAGCGCCACGAAGGATGTGGACGTCAATACGATCACCGATCCGCAGCGCGGCACGGCGCCGAAGAAACCGGCGCTGGACAGCCAGGCCGTGGCCGCCGGTGCGCAGCTGGAAGCGAGGACCTACGAATACAAGGTCACCTTCTACGACTCGGAAACCCACACCGAGAGCAACGCCTCCGAGACCTTCACCGTCGAAGTCGCCGCGGCCGGCAGCAAGGTCAAGCTGAAGAACCTCGAGCTCGGTCCGGAAGGCACCACCGCCCGCTTCATCTACCGCCGCGAAGCCGGCACCGACCATTTCTTCCGCAAGATCGGCGAGGTCAGCAACACCGCGTCGGTCAAGACCACCTTCGAAGACCTCGGCGCCCCGCTGACCGATGCCAACAAGGCACGCATCCAGAAGGTGGCGTACCCGCATTGGGAGCCGCTCACCGACGGCTGGGAATCGCTCGCCATCACCACGTTGGCGTTCGACGTCGGCGCGCCGATGCTCGACGGCACCACGCTGCTGTCGGCCATCGGCCCGAACGGCGTGCGCACCATCGGCGGTGAGGCGGGTTACGACTTCCGCGCGATCCTGAGGGACGGCACCACCGTCAATGTCAGCCTGGAGGCCGCCAGCCGCATCGACGACGTGGCGGCGATCCTCGAGGTGGAGGGCGGCTACCTCGCCTCCGGTCAGCCCAAGATCACGCTGACCATCGAGGACGGCAAGCGGCTGGTGCTGACCGACAACACGCAGCCCTTCGTCATCACGCCGGTCAGCGGCCTGGCCGCTTTCGATCTCGGGCTGACGCAGCTCGCCGACGCGGCCACCGGCAAGAACATCGTCGGTGCGGCGAGAAGCGTGGCGCTGTCCGAAGCGACGCTGCTCGCCGACATCGGCGCCACGGGCGTTCGCACGACGGCGGGCACCAATGGCAAGCATCTGCACGTCACGCTTTCCAACGGCAGCCCGGCCTTCGACGTCGATCTCACCGGCGCGCTCACGCTGGCGGACGTGTTCGACAAGATCAAGGTCCAGTCGAGGACCGACGCCAACGATGCCAACAGCTGGCGCGTGTCCGGATCGGTCGAAGCGGGCAGCAAGATCGTCCTCATCGAGAAGACGCCGGGAAGCGCCGGCTCATTCGCGGTCGCCAATTCGCCCAGCGCGAACGCCGGCACCGACCTCGGCATCACCGCCACGGGCGTCGCGGGCAAGATCACCAGCACCGCCCGCACCGCGTATCTCTCGGAGGCGACGCGGCTCGGCGACCTGAACTCGGGCAGCGGCGTGCGCGCGCGCGGCGGTGCCTCGACCGACTACGACTTCACCGTCCACCTGAACAGCGGTCAGGCGCCGTTCGCCGTGAAAGTGGGCGGCCCGCAGACCACCGTCGGCCAGCTGCTCGCCGCGCTCGAAGCGCTCGGCGGCGGGGGCAAGATCGAGGCGACGGTGGGCGCGCGCGGTTTGCCGGCCGAAGCGAACCGCATCCTGCTGAAAGACCTGACCGCCTTCGCCTCGCCGTTCGAAGTCGAGAACCCGGACAACTCGCAGGCGCTGGCCGACCTCGGCTTCACCAACCTGGCGCCGACGGGCAAGGTGCTGAAGGGCGACGACCTCACCACCAGCCTGCCGAACAACCAGACGATCTACGCCGGCACCGGCAATGCGAGCAGCTCGCGTGGAGGCGGCGAGGGGATCGGCCTGCTGAAGTCGAGCGACAACGGCGTGAGCTGGTCGCTGAAGGGCGAGACCGAGCTGGCCGGCAAGAAGATCACCTCGATCGTCACCACCTACGACGCGGGCAAGCACGTGCTGCTGGTCGGCACGCGCAGCGGAATGTACCGCAGCGTCGACGGTGGGGAGCATTTCAATCTGATCGAGGCCGGCGACGTCACCGACCTCAAGACGGTGCGCGACCCGGCGAACCCGACCACCAAGACGCTGGTCTTCGCCGCGTTCGTCGGCAAAGGCGTCTACCGCAGCGACGGCGACGGCGTGAACTGGACGCGCATCGCGAACACGGTGCCCGACCCGACCAGGGGCGGCAACCTGACGCTGGCCACGCATCCCACCGAGCGTATCCAGCTCGCGGTGCATTCGAACGCGGACGGCACGGTCGCCACCCTGTACATGGCGCTCATCAACGCCAATTCGAGCGCGCTCACCGAGGCGCAGCGGCTGCGCCTGCAGGGCATCTATCGCAGCGTCAACCCCGGCACTGCAGTGCCGACCTGGACTTTCGTCGCCGACACGCCGGGCTCGCGCGAGGTGGTGGACGGCGCGAACACGTTTACCGGCCTGCTCGCCTCGGGGCAAGGCGATCTGCATTTCTCGTTCTTCGCCGATCCGGACAACGCCAACCTCGTCTACCTCGGCGGCAGCATCCAGCCGGTCATCAACGCCTCGATCCACAACCAGGGCTTTACCGCGCGCCTGTTCCGCTTCGACGCGTCGGTGAACTACGGCCAGCTCGGCTACGTCACGCAGGTCGTGGCGACCGAAAAAGCGCGCGGCACCCAGCTCACCGACGACGGGGCCACCGGTCCGGCGCCCGCGGTCCGCTCGCCTGACGCGTCAGCGACGACCGGCGCCGGCACCGATGCGGTGAATGCGCTGCCGGCGGGAACGATCAAATACAAGATCACGTTCGTCGACGAGACCGGCCACGAAAGCAACGCGTCCGACGTGGTGTCGGTGACGCTGACGAATCCTGGCACGGTGCGCCTGAGCGGCCTTCCCATCGGTCCGGGCGATGTGGTCAGCCGCAACGTCTACCGGCTCGCCGCCGACGGCAAGTATCACCTTGCCGGCACGGTCGACAATCGCACCGCCGCGAACCCGGCGCTGTTCGATGACAACGGCAGCCAGTCCGGCGCCGAGCTCGACGCGACGCGCGCCAGCCTGGCAAGCGCCGCGGCTGGCGGGAGCCTGTCCGCCGGGGTCTACCACTATCGCATCACCTACGTCGACGCGACCGGCACGGAGAGCAATCCCTCCGATCCGATCGCCGTGCGGGTCGCCGCAAATGGCAGCGTCAATCTGGTCTTGCCGGAGGGCCCGGAAGGCACGCAGAGCCGCAAGATCTATCGCACCAAGGTCGGCGGCACCGCCTACTTCTACGTCGGCGCGAAGCTGAATGACGCCGCAAGTCCGGGCCAGTATGCCGACGGCAAGGCGGACTCGCAGCTCACCCGCGCGAAGCAGTGGCCGACCACGCCGGGCAGCGCGCCGCACGCCGATTCGCGCTTCATCACGCAGGACGCCGACGGCAACCTGATCGAGGCCGACGACGGCGGGTTGTATCGCCTCGCGAACCCGACCGGACTGCCCAACGCGCGCTACTGGGAATCGCTGATCGGCGACCTGAGCATCACCGAGGTCAACGGGCTCGACTACGACCCGCTCAACGACATCATCATCGTCGGCACGCAGGACAACGGCTCGCAGCAGCAGACCGCGCCCGACAGCGGCATCTGGCGCGAGATCGTCGGCGGCGACGGCAATACGCAGCAGGTCGGCCTGAAGAACCCCGCAGCCCCGGACGGCTCCGTCCGCTACTACCTCGGTAACAACTTCAACAGCTTGTGGCGGCGGGAATACGGGTCCAACAACGAGCTGATCAGCAACAAGGACGTGGACCTGAGGGGCCTGTACTCCGGCGAGTTCGTCCGCGGCTTCCTGGAGAACCTGCCGGTTGCGGTGAACCCCACCGACCCGATGAAGATCGCGCTCGGCCGCAACCACCTGCACGAGAGCAGGAACGGCGGCACCACGGTCACGGACATCACCAACACCGCTCCGCCGCTGGGCGGCGTCATCACCGCCATCGCGTACGGCGGCTGGGACCACGGGGCCATCAAGGACAAGGTGATGTACGTCGGCACCGAGAGCCGGATCATGGTGCGCGACGCCAACGGCAAGTGGGGCGCCGCCACCGGCATCCGCGGCGCCAAGCAGATCGTGCTCGATCCGGACAACTGGCGCGTCGCTTACGCGGTCACCAGCACCGAGGTCTACGTCACCACGAACGGCGGCCTGCGCTGGACCGAGATCACCGGCGCGACGGGAGTGGCCGGCGCGCTGCCCGCCAAGGACCTGATGACGGTCGCGATCGCAAAAGCGCCCGGCAAGGACCTGCGCATCAGCCTGCGCGACGGCGCGAGCTTCGACGTCACCCTGAAGGACGCGGCGACCCTCGCGCAGATCAGGTCCGAGATCGAGGTGCAGTCGCGCACCGTTGCCAGCGACGCGGCGACCACGCGTGTCAGCGTGACGCTGGATTCGGCGACCGGGAAGCTGCGCCTCAAGGACCTGACGGCCGGCGCGAACGAGTTCGCGCTCGCCGCGCTCTACGGCTCGACCGCCGGCTCGGACCTCGCGCTGACCGGAATCAGCGCGACGGGCGACACCATCCAGGGCGGCAGCATCGCGGCCAGCCTGGTACGGGCGACGCGCCTGGCGGATATCGGCGCCGCCGGCGTGAACCTGGCGCCCGGCACCGGCGGCAAGCATCTGCATTTCACGCTCGGCGACGGCAGCGTCACGTTCGACGTCGATCTCACGGGCGCCATCACCGTCGGCGATGTCATCGACAAGATCGCCGAGCAGTCGAAGTCGGCGGGCAACGTGCGCGTCGAGGCGACGATTGGCGCGGGCAACCAGCTGGTGCTGACGGACAAGACCGCCGGCGCGACGTTCACCGTGACCGACGTGAACGGGGCGAGCGCCGGCACCGGGCTCGGCATCGCGGGCGTTGCCGCTGCCGGCCACGTCATTACCGGCGGGGCTGTCACTGCCGTGCTCAGGGACGCCACGCCGCTCGACTCGCTGAACGCCGGCGCCGGGGTGCGGGCGCTGGGCGGCAAGGACGTCCTGCTGGTCGGCGGCCGTGAGGGTGTGTACCGGACGTTCAACCCGATCGGCGTACCGGGCGAAGCGAGCTACGGGCGGGCGGTCACGGCACAGCCGCGGGCGACCGCGACGATCGTGAGCCCCGGCGCGAACAACGACCTGCTCTTCACCGCCAAGAACGCCGGCACCGGCGCCGATGGCATCGAGATCCGCTTCGTCGACGCCGGCAGCGCGCCCGCATCGGTCAACATCGTCAGCAACTTCCTGGCAGAGATCAAAGTCCGCTCGAACACCAAGGCGAACGACGTCATCGCGCTGGTCGCGGGCAACCAGGTTCTCAACCAGGCCTTCGAAGTCACGCTGGATTTCTCCGAGCAGGGCGGCAACGACGGCACCGGGATCGTCGCGCCCGCGGTGCAGGCCGCCAACGGCACGATCACGACGCGTGTTCAGACCGTGGACGTCACCGCCGCCACGCTGCTGAGGGATGTGGGCGCCGCGGGCGTGAGGATCAAGGGCGGTAATCTCGACGACTTCGAGATCACCCTCGGCGACGGCACGCAGAAGTTCTCGGTGAAGCTCGATGGCCTGCCGGCCACCGCCACGCTCGCCGACGTGATCAGGCGCATCCAGGACGCCTCGAGGACCGGCGCCGACGCGCCCGCGCGGGTGACCGGCACGGTGAGCGACGACGGGCGCGTGGTCATCACCGAGCTCAATCCGTCCGGCAGCGAACGGCTGAAGATCACGGCGAAGAACGGCTCGAAGGCGGCCTCGGATCTCGGCATCGAGGCGACCGCGACGCGCGCGAAACGCAGCGAGATCGCCGGCAAGGTGCTGAGCGCGCGGCTTTCCGCGGACACGCGCCTCGACGCGCTGAACAAGGGCGACGGCGTGCGCTTCGCCGGCGGCGTGCCGGCCGACTTCTCGCTCACGCTGCGCAACGGCAACACCGTGCGCGTCAGTCTCGACGGCGCGGAAACCATCAAGGACGCGGACGCGCGGATCCGCGCGGCGACCGGCTCCGACACCGTCACGCTGCGGGCCGGAACCGCCGGCAGCGTGAACCGGCTCATCCTGTCCGATACCAGCGCGACGACCGGCACGTTGACCGTCCGCGCCTTGAACGGCTCGCTCGCGGTGCAGGACCTCGGCCTGGCCACCGGCAAGGCGGTGAGCTTCGGCGGCGCGCTGGCCGCGGCCAGTGCACAGACCATTCGCTGGACCGAGGTGGGTGGCGAGCTGTCGAACGCGCCGGTGACCGAGATCGACTACACGCCGGCGATGAAGAACGGCGCCGGCGAGGACATCGGCGACGTGTTCGTCGTCGGTACGCGCGGCCGCGGCGTGTACAAGATGGAAGACGCGATCGGCAAGCTCACGCAGCCCTCCATCCTGGAGGTGAGCGGTGACGGCCTGGCGAACCTGATCACCTTGCGCCTTTCGGGCGACGGCCAGGAGCGCGTCGAGGTCTACGTCGACCGCGAGCTGGCCGGCTCGTACGCGATGGCCGCGATCGACGCCATCCGCGTCAACGGCCTCGGCGGCGACGATGTATTGCAGGTCGATGGCGAGCTGCGCGTGACGGGCGGCGTGAGGTACGACGGCGGCAGCGGCGACAACACGCTTATCCTGGCCACGAAGGCCGGCGGCACCGCGCCGGTGGTCCAGAGCCAGGGACAGGCCGGCACGATCGCCGTCGGCGGCGTGACCGCGGTCGATTTCAGCAACGTCCTGTTGGTCCAGCCGCTGGTGCAGGCGGACACGTTCGCGTCGGCGCGCACCGGCCTCGCTGCCCTCGCCAAGTCCGAGCAGCTGAACGCAGCGTTCCTGCAGAACCCGACGGTCCTGGGCGACGCCGCCATTTCGCGCATTCTCGGCGGCGCGGCGTTCCACCCGGCGCCGCCGGCCGCCTTTCCGGATGGCGAAGGAGAGCCCGAAGGCGAGGAAGAGGAAGGCGAAGAGGGCGAGGAGGGCGAGGAGGACGCCGGCACCGAATCGATCCTCGCCCGGCTGCTCGAGGAAGGCACCGGGTTCCGCCTGGAGGACATCGGCACCGATGCGATCCCCGACCTCGCCGCGCTGGTCCAGATCCTCGGCACGCTCGGCGACCTAACCGTCACCGAGCAGGGCGATACCACCCTCTTCGACCTGACGATCCTGAACCGGACCGTCGAGGGCTCCGCGGAGCTCGACATCGACGCATTCGGCGGCGCGCTGTTCCTGCACGGCGACGTCGAGATGTCCGCGGTCATCGACCTGCACCTCGTCTTCGGCGTCGACAGCCTGGGCTTCTTCATCGAAGCCGCCGGCGCTCAGGGACCGGAGCTGAAGGTGAGTCAGCTGCAGGTCGTCGGCGAGCTCGAGGCCGGCGGCCATCTCGGGCTCGTCGACCTGGAGCTGTCCGACGTCGCGGTCACGGTCGACCCGGACGTGCGCATCGAGCTCGACATCGACGATGCCGCCGGACGCATCTATCTCAGCGACTTCGGCGCGCTGGCCGGCGCGCTCCACGTGCAGCTCATCGGCGACCCGGCCGACAACGATGTCATCCTGACGGCGACCGCGACGCTCGGCGTGGCCGGCTTCTCGCTCGGCAGCCAGGAGCTCACCCTCAACTGGGCCGATATCTCGGATCCGTCCAGCCTGGTGCTCGACGACACGCCGGTCATCACCGAGCTGCAGGACAGGATCAAGGACCTGCTGAAGAGCGGCACCGAGCAGCTCGACAGCATCAGCAGCCTGATCGGCTCGATCCCGGGCTTCAACCAGAAGATCCCGGTGATCGACAAGAGCGTCGCGGAGCTGCTGCCGGTCAGCACGATTCTCGAGCTCGGCCAGGCCGCGGCCGACTACCTGAACGATCCGAACCCCGCGACGACCGGCGAGCTGCCGACCATGCGCGGCCTCACCGAGGCGCTGGCCGCGAAGCTGCGGACCGCGCTCGGCAACAGCGCGCAGGGCGGCACGGCGGCCGGGCCGTTCTCCATCAGCGGCGGCTATTTCGCCGACACCAACGAGCTGCGCTTCGACATCGTGGTCGATGCCGGCTACGAGCAGGCCTTCACGCTCGATGGATCGAGCTTCGGCGTCGACGCCGGCGCGATCGGCCTCGACTTCCAGACCGAGCTCGAGGTCGACGCGGCGCTCACCGCGGCGTTTTCGATCGGCCTGGACCTCAGCAAGCTCGACGATCCGGCCAACGCGTTCTTCGTGCGCGTGACCGATCCGCTGGCGGCGAGCGTCTCGGTCTCGGGCGCGGACCTCAACCTCGGCATTTCGCTCAGCGGTGTCGCCGACGTCGGCATCGACGGCGGCGTGTTCGATCTTTCGGCGCTGCTCGAGCTGGAGCTCGAGGATCCGAACGACGACGAGCGGGTGACGCTCAGCGAGCTCAGCGCCACGCCGTTCGGCGAGCTGTTCACCCTCAGCGCGGAGGCTTCGCTCGACGCCGAGCTGCCGCTCACCGGCACCTTCGGCGGCTTCAACGTCACCCGGTTCGGCACGCCGACCATCCTGATCAGCGCGCCGCAGCTGATCGCCGGCCAGGTGCCCGACCTGCTGTTCAACGCGCCCGAGATCACGGTCAACATCTTCCTCGACGATCCCGAGGTGCAGGCGAACATCCTCGAGCTGCTCGACGACCTGCGCACCGACGGCTTCTCCTCGGTCGGCTTCCTCGACGACGACCTGCCGGTGATCGGCAAGTCGATCAACGACCTGGTCGGGGTGACGATCGGCGATGCGCTGGACCTGTACGGCGCCTTCCAGAGCTACTTCGATTCACATCTGGAAGGCGGGGTGAACTTCGGCGAGCGAGCGGATCTCGCCGGCGCGATCGACTGGGTGGTCGATTACATGATCGCGCACCTGCAGGAGCAGCTGCAGGGCGATGCCCAGGAAGGCCCGTTCCAGATGAGCGGCGGGCTCGACCTCGCCACGCACGAGCTGCGCTTCGACGTCGCGCTCGACCTGCGGCACACCGAGGACCTCGACTTCCAGGTCGAGGACCTGCTGCCGGGGGTCGAGTTCATCGACTTCACCGGCTCGGCGGATGCCGAGCTGATCGCGCGCCTGACCGCGGGGGTCGGCATCGCCGTCGACCTGGACCAGATCTTCACCAGCCTGCAGGACGCGGTGGCCTTCAGCTTCGCGCCGCTCACCGCGCGCGCGGAGCTGCGCGCGCGCAACATCGCGGTCTCGGCGTCGCTCGGCGGCGGCTTCGTGAGCGGCGGCGTGGTCGACGGCGAGCTCGACCTCGTGCTGCAAGCCAGGCTGGAAATCGAGGACCCGAACAGCGACGGCGGCGTCACGCTGCGCGAAATACGCGAGGCCGGTTTCACCAGCCTGGTCGACCTCACCGCTTCCGCCTCGATCGACGCCACGCTGCCGCTGCAGATCGTCATCGCCGGCTTCGACCCGACGCTCTACGGCCAGCCGGTGGTGCGCATCACCGGCGACGACTTCCTCACCTTCGATCTCGACCGCACGCCGCGCTTCGTGATCGAGCGGCCCGACGTCGCCTTCGACATCCGCATCACCGCGGCGCTGCGCGATGCGCTGCTCGGCGTGCTGAACACGCTGGACCAGAAGCTCGACGGCCTGGCGGGCGACCTCGACAGCGTGCTCGGCTTCGAGCTGCCGGGCCTGGGCATCTCGATCGGCGAGCTGTTCAAGATCAACGACATCCTGGCCGCGTTCAACCTCAAGGACATCGTCCAGCCGTACTTCGACCAGTTCACGTTCACCGGCGACGACTTCCCGACGCTGTTCGGCATCCTCGAGGCGCTGAACGACGGCGTGGCGCGCGCCTCGCAGGCGGGTTTCGACGTGCTGAACGCCTTCAACGAGAACGCGAACTTCGCCGGCTTCGACTTCGCCGGCTACTTCGACGCCAACGGCCTGCTCAAGGAGCTGCGCGGCTTCAACTTCCGCGGCGCCAACCTGCGCGGCGTCGACCTCTCCGGCTTCGACCTGTCGGGCGTCGACTTCAGCGGCGCCGACCTGCGCGGCGCGATCCTGTCGCTCACCAACCTGCGCGGCGTCAACTTCAGCGGCGCCGACCTGCGCGGCGCGCTGCTCGACGGCGCGCTCGCCCTCGGCGCGCTGTTCCGCGACGTGCGCCTCGACATCAATACCGATTTCGCCGGGCTGATCTTCGACCGTACCACCGCCTGGCTCGACGGCATCGCGGGGCGCTTCACCATCCCCGACCTCGGCCTGCCCGCGCTGCCGGACCTGAAGCTGCTCAAGCCGGGCCTGAGCCTGGCCGGCCTCGGCTACGACTTCTCGGGCTGGGATCTTTCCGGCCTCGACCTGAGCGGCGTCGACCTTAGCGGTATCAAGGCGATCGGCGCCAACCTGCGGGGCGCGATCCTGCGCGGCGCGAAGCTGCTCGACGTCGACCTGACCGGCGCGCTGGCGATCGATGTGGACCTGAGCGGGGTACTCGGTGCGCCGGACCTGAGCGGCCTGTACGACACGTTTGCCAAGCTGAAGGCCGCGATCAATATCGGCGACATCGACCTGCGCGGCTTCGATCTCTCCGGGCTCGATCTCAGCGGCATCTCGTTCGAGGGCTTCGACCTGCGCGGCGTGGATCTCAGCGGCGCGCTGAACTTCGACGCGAGCGGCGTGCTCAGCCTGTTCGGCGCGGAT
>Ga0207648_10002095_pt1 | contig 21729 bp, 23 predicted proteins | sample KBSMisM32_FD_184310 | JGI IMG/M metagenome (GOLD analysis project Ga0207648, IMG submission 184310) | Miscanthus rhizosphere microbial communities from Kellogg Biological Station, Michigan, USA - KBS Miscanthus M3-2 (SPAdes) (version 2) | ecosystem: Host-associated > Plants > Roots >...
TGCATCGCGAGATGGGCACTCGCGACCCCCCCTGAAACCCCCCTCGCGCTGCACCGCCGCTGCGCGACGCTGCAGCGCTCTGCGCTCGGCCTGTCTAGCGCCCGATCGCTAGCCGATCCGCGAGGGGTCGGGGCAGGCCCGCGTCCATGATCTTCTTCTGCGTCGCCTTCACCTGGTACGGGATGCGATGGATCGACACCATCCGCGTCGCGCTGTCGAACATCGCGAAGGACGCCAGCGGGTTGCCGTCGCGGGGCTGGCCCACGGATCCCGGGTTCACCAGATAGCGCACGCCCGGCCGCAGCTTGAAGCGGAACGACGGGGCCACGGTGAGGATGGTCGTGATCGCGTCGGGCGAGAGCGCGAAGATCACGGGGAAGTGCGAGTGGCCGAAGAAGGTGATGGGGAAGTCGGTGTGGCGGAAGACGTTCAACGCCTCGATCTCGCCGAAGATGTAGGCGTCTTCGTCGATGGGCGTGCCGTGGCAGATGGCGAAGGTGTCGTCCACCATGGCCGGCCCTTCGGGCAGCTTCTTCAGCCACTGCAGGTTCGATTTCGTGAGCTTGCGCCGCGTCCAGAGGGCGGCCTCGAGGGCCATGCGGTTGAAGAGCTCGCCCTCTTCGATGCCCGAGCACACCTTGTCGTGATTGCCCCGGATGGCGATGAGCGGCTTGAGGGCGCGCACCATGTCGACGGTCTGATTCGGGTTGGCGCCGTAGCCCACGAGGTCGCCGAGGAAGACGCACTTGTCCCAGGGCTTGCGGCGCACGAACGAGAGGACGGCGGTGAGTGCCTCCTTGTTCGAGTGGATGTCCGAGAGGATCAGGTACTTCATCCCGACGCCGTCCCTCCGCCCTCTCTGCGGCCGCTCGTGGCGGCCTCCGCGATGATGCGCGCCACTTCCGCCGGCGCGGTGCGCGTGGTGTCGACGGTCAGGTCCGCGAGCGCATAACTCGGCTCGCGACCCACCAGAAGCGGGGCGATTGTCGCACGATTGGCGGCCAGGGGTCGACTGCCGTCGGCGGGGATGCGCGCCAGCAGCGCGTCCAGCGTGCAGCGCAGCCACACCGTCAGGGCGCCTTGCTGCAACACTTTGCGCGTCTCCGGAATGGTGAAGGCGCCGCCGCCTGTCGCCAGCACCAGGCGCTCCCGCGTCGCGGCGCGCTCGGCGGCCGCGCGCTCCGCGGCGCGGAACGCCGCCTCGCCGTCCTTCGCGAATATCTCGGGTACAGGGCGGCCGGCGGCGGCCTCGATGTCGTCGTCGAGGTCGAGGAAGGCCCAGCCCAGCCGGCGTGCGAGCAGCGGGCCCACCGTGCTCTTGCCCGCGCCCATGAATCCGACCAGCACGACGCGCGTGGGTGGGACCGCGGTCAACGTTCGGCCTTCCGGCCGTGCTCGAGCAGGGACGGGAACTCGGGGAACGAGACCGCGATGCACTCGGCCTCTTCGATCTCCGTCTCGCCGTCCGCGGCCAGGGCCGCCACCGCCATCGCCATCGCGATGCGATGGTCGCCGTGCGACCGCACGGTGGCGCCGCTGAGCTTGCCCCGGCCGTGGATGGTGAGGCCGTCCGCGTGTTCGTCCACCGCGCCGCCCATGCGCCGCAGGCCTTCGGCGAGGGTGGCGATGCGATCGCTCTCCTTGACCCGCAGCTCGGCCGCGTCGCGCACGACCAGCTCGCCGTCGCCCAGGGCCGCGGCCACGGCGAGGATCGGCACCTCGTCGATGAGCGCAGGCACTTCGGCCGCGGTGACGACGGCGCTCCCGAGCCGCGACGCGCGCGCCTCGATCCATCCCACCGGCTCCGGGTCCGTGGTGTCGAGCCCCGTCTCGATCTGCGCGCCCATGCGCCGCAAGACGTCGAGGAAGGCCGTGCGCCGCGGGTTGAGCAGGACCTTGTCGATGCGCACGAAGGCCTCGGGCAGGACGAGTCCGGCCACGACCAGGAACGCCGCGCTGGAGACGTCGCCCGGCACGTCGAGGGTGAGGGGACGCAGGCGCGCGCCTCCCGAGACCGACACCGCGGACCCTTGCACTTCGACGGGGACGCCGAAGGCGGGCAGCAGGCGCTCCGTGTGATCGCGCGTGGCCGCGGGCTCGACCACGGTCGTGCGTCCCTCGGCCTGGAGGGCGGCCAGCAGGACCGCGGACTTTACTTGAGCGCTCGGGGTCGTCATGGCCCAGTGCATCGCTTGTAGCGGGCCGCCGTCGATCACGAGGGGCGGCTTGCCGTCGGACGATGACGTGCGCGCCCCCATCCGGCGCAAGGGCTCGGCCACGCGCTCCACCGGCCGCCGGCGGAGCGAAGCGTCTCCGGTGATGGTCGTGCGGAAGGGACGGCCCGCCACCACACCCGCGAGCATGCGCAGCGTCGATCCCGAGTTGGCGGCGTCGAGCGGGCCCGCGGCCGCTTTCAGGCTCTCGGCCCCGCGGCCCACGACCTCGACCCTCCGGTCCTTCCGCCGCGACTCGACCCCCAGCGCTTCCAGGCAGCGCAGCGTGGCCGCGCAGTCGTCCGCGCTCGAGAAGTTCGTGAAAACGCTCTCGCCGTGGGCGAGGGCGCCCATGATGGCGAGCCGGTGGGAGAGCGATTTGTCCCCGGGGAGGGTGAAGCGGCCTCGGAAATGACGTGCCTGGGAGAGTCGCATGGGGTGCCGCGGAGGGGGAGCATCGTACCATCTCCCGCCGCAAGTGTCGGGCCTGCCTTGTGTTGACCGAGCTTTGCGGGCCATGCTACGGTGGCCGCCCCGTGACACCAACCGGTGCGAGCCGCAAGAACTCCCAGAGCCGCACGGTGAAGCTGGATATCGCCAGCCGATTCGAGATGCTGGAGATGGTGGACACGGTGCTCGCGCACCTCGCGCGCATGCTGCAGTTCGACGAAGACGCCGCCCACAACATGAGCGTGGCCGTGCGCGAGTCCGTCGTGAACGCGATCAAACACGGCAACCAGCACGACGAGGGCAAGCGCGTCGCCGTCGTCTTCACGATCCACCCCGCGGCCCTCGAGGTGAAGGTCCAGGATCAGGGCTCCGGCTTCGATCCGGAGACCGTCCCCAATCCGATCGCGGAGGAGAACCTGCTGAAAGCCTACGGCCGCGGGATCTTCTTCATGCGGAACTTCATGGACGAGGTGTCCTACTCGTTCCCGGCGCGCGGCGGGTGCGTCGTCCGCATGCTCAAGAAGAAGGCCTGACCAGCCGCACGAGGGCCTGCTCGCGCGGGCCTTCGTCCACGACGGTGGCGGCGTAACCGGGCAGGCGGCGCAAGATGCGCAGCTCGGCCGGCCCACACAACACGAGCGCCGGGCCCTGCGCGGTGGCGGCGGTGATCTCCGCGAGAGTCGAGACCTCGCGCACCTTGCCGTCGTTGTAGAAGTACCCCGCCATCCAGGCCGTGCGCCAGGCGTGCCAGGCCAGCACTTCCTGGCCGCCGGTGTGGCGGAACAGGTCGCGCCCCGATTCGCGGCGGGCGAGGAGAGGCGGCGCGGCGCTGGTCAGGAGCAGCAGGAATCCGGCGGCGCCGATGCGCAGGATGCGCAGGGCGCCCGCAGGATCGACGCCGATGCGCCGCGACACCGCCATCGACGCGACGAGGGCCCACACCGCCGGCGGAATGACCACGGTCCAGAGCGGCTCGCCCATCTGGCGCAAGGCCAGCGGCGACGCGGCCGCCACCGCGCCCAGGGCCACGGTGAGAAGGCCGACCGCGCGCCCGGCGATCCCTGGCCGGTCGCCCTGGACGAGACGATCCGCCGCGCGTCCGGCGGCGATCGCCAGAGGCGGCACGCAGGGCAGGATGTAACCGGGCAGCTTGGCGGCAGCGGCGGAGAAGAAGACGAGCGGCGCGGCCAGCCAGCACAGGATGAAGAGATCGCTGTTTGCACGCGGCCGGAGGGAGGCCAGCCCGGGCAGGGTCAGGCCCGACCACATGTAGAGCCCGGCCAGCAGGACGGGTACGTAATAGATGATGGGCCCCGGATGGTTGTGGACGGTCGAGGTGAAGCGCGCGACGTTGTGGTTCAGCAGGAACGTGTCCACGAACGCGCGTCCCTGGGCGCGGAGGATCGCCGCGTACCAGGGGCCCGCGACGATCAGCAGGGCGACTACGGCGAACGGCACGCGGCTCGCGATGCGCCGCCAGGCGTCCGCGCGGTCGCGCGCGGCGGCGAGATAGGCCAGGGCCACGAGCGTCGGCAGCAGGGCCCCGAGCGGTCCCTTGGCCAGCAAGGCGACCCCCGCGCACGCGCCGGCGGCGGTCACCGCCATCGGCCCCGCGATGCCGAGGAGGCGTAGGCCGACGAGGCCGATCGCAGCCGTGACCGTCGCGGCCAGCAGCATGTCCATGGCCGCGGCGCGGCCGTAGGCGAACGTGAGGAGGCACGTGCCCGCGATGAACCCGGCATGCAATCCCGCGCCGGCGCCGTAAAGCCGGGCGCCGACGAGCGCGGTCAGTCCGGTCAGCACGACGGCCGCGATCACGGAAGGAAGACGCGCCGCCGTCTCCGTTTCGCCGAACAGGGAGAACGCCGCGCCCGCCATCCAGTAGTACAGGGCCGGCTTCTCGAGCCAGGGCTGGCCCTGCAGGGTCGGCACGATCCAGTCGCCCCGACGGTGCATCTCGACGGCTACGCGCGTGTAGCGCGGCTCGTCGGGACCGACGAGGGGCGCGTCGCCGAGACGGAAGAGCAGGAGCCCGGTGACGAGGGCCAGGAGGAGGGCGGTCCCGCGGGGCGGCAGGGCCGCGTTTGGTGTCATGCGCGAGGGCATCCTACAATCGCCTGTTTCGGAGGAGCAACAACTTGGGCACGAGAGAGGCCGCCGTCGCCGCCGAGGCCGTCCTCATGGCCGGCGCCATCCAGAAGGGACGCTACGGGGCCAAGGACCTCGAGATCGGCTTCAAGGGCGAGATCGATCTCGTCACCGAGGTGGACAAGGCCTGCGAGAAGGCCGTCGTCGAGCTCCTCCGCTCGCGGTTTCCCTCGCACGACATCGTCACGGAAGAGACGCACCTCGCGCAGACGGGCTCACGCTACGTCTGGTTCATCGATCCTCTCGACGGCACCACGAACTACGCGCACAGCTATCCGTTCTTCTGCTGCTCGGTCGCGCTGACCCTGGACGGCAAGCCCGTGGCGGGCGCCGTCTACGACTGCATCAAGGAGGAGCTGTTCACGGCGGAGCAGGGCGGGGGCGCGCATCTGAACGGGCGGCGGCTGCAGGTGACGGACCGTCGCGATCTCCTGCGCAGCCTCCTGATGACGGGGTTTCCGTACGACATGCGGCTGGATCTGGACGCCGCTCTGCGGCTGTTCAATCGATTCATGGGCGTGGCGCGGGCGGTCCGGTGCGATGGGGCAGCGGCGCTGGACCTGGCTTACGTGGCCGCGGGGCGCGCGGACGGCTTCTGGGAGGAGCGCCTGCATCCCTGGGACGTGATGGCGGGCGCGCTGCTCATCACGGAAGCGGGGGGCGTGATCTCCCGATTCGACGGCTCGCCGTTGTCGCTGAAGGCGGACCAGGTGGTGGCGGCCAACCCGGCGCTGCACGCGTTGATGCTGGACGTCTTACGCGCTCATCCGTAGGGCCCCTCTGGCCGCTCCTTGTCGCCCAATTCAGCGGCGACGCGGACGTCTGGCACTCGCGTCGTCCGCTGCAATTGGGCGAATATAAGAAGCCGTTCGACTCGCTGGTGTAGCCCAATTGGCAGAGGCGATCGACTTAAAATCGATACAGTGTGGGTCCGAATCCCACCACCAGCACCAACTCCCGCTCAATAGGGAAAGCGGTGGCAGCCCTGCAGCTGCGCCTGGCACGCCTCCGTCCACGGCGGAATGATCGCGTGGCCGTCGACCCAGCCGAGCGAGGGAATGCACGTGGTCCGGCTGTCCAGGACGCTTCCCCGCTCGTCGAGGACCTCGCAAGTCGCGGTCACGGTCATGGCCGTATCCGTCGAGCCCGGTTGCCACGGCGCCTCCCAGTTTCCCGTGGCGGTGCCGACGCCTTCGATGGTCGTGCAGCGGGTCCCGTAGAGGAGGCTCGAGGACCGGCAATCGCCGAGGACGTTCGTCACGGTGATCCGCACGGAGGCGCGCGTTGTCGCCGAGCAACGGATCGCCGCGGCGTCGCTCCCGGTGAGCGGGTTGAAGCACGCCTGGGTCGGCGTGGAGTTGCGCCAGGTGAACTCGTCGATGCGCGTCACCGTCGCCGACGGTGATGGGGCAGGCGTCGTCGTGGTGGTGGTCGCCAGAGGCGTGGGACCAGTCGCCGCGCAGGAGGCGAGGAGACCACACGCGAGCGGCAGGGCCCGCCACTTCACGCTCGGCACTCTACCGCCGCCCCTCACGCCCGCGCAAGAGCGCACTTATTCGTTCCGACCTGCTCGACAAGCGCGGGGGATCACCGCCCACACATCTTTTTACCAACCTTCCGGCAACGGCCCGCGCGCGTTCCCGTCTCAGAGTCATTGCGAGAGGTGCCCTGTGCGCTTTGACCCCAGACGTTCGCGATCCCTCGCCGTTCCCGCGATGCTGGTCCTCGCGTTGGCCGCGTCCGCAGCGGCAGATGCGCCCTTCGCCGGATCGATCCGGATCGACAACTTCGGACAGGTGAACTCCCGCTACTACCGTGGCGCGCAGCCCAAGGGCGGTGACTACGCGAACCTGGCGGCATTCGGCGTCAAGACGGTCGTCGACCTGACCAAGGACGGCGATGCCCAGGAAGCGAGTCTGGTGAAGGCGGCCGGCATGGCCTTCCACCGGATCCCCATGACGACCCACGAACCGCCCTCGAAGGACAGGGTCGCCCAGTTCCTCGAGATCGTGAACGATCCGGCCAACCAGCCGGTGTACGTGCACTGCCAGGGTGGCCGGCATCGCACGGGCGTGATGACCGCCGTCTATCGCATGACCAACGATCGCTGGACGGCGGACCAGGCCTTCGCCGAGATGAAGAAATACCGCTTCGGGGCGGACTTCCTGCATCCGGAGTTCAAGCAGTTCGTCTACGGCTATCGGCCGGAGGTGCGGGCGCTCGAGGTGGCGGCGGTTTCCGTCACCGGCGCCGCGTCGGAGACGGCTGCGGCCATGCGGTAGGGTTGATTCATACGAAGGTGTTGTCGATACCTTCGTCTGATAGATCTCACAACACGCGTTTGGTTTCATGCGGTCTTGGAGGACCGTATGAAACTATTCGAACGGCTGACTCTCACGGTGCTGGCGGCGACCGCTCTGGGCGTCGTGTCGGCGATGCCCGCGCCCGCCGAAGACAACGATACGGCCATCCGGCCGTTCCGGGTCAAGGTGCCGGAGGCGGACCTCGCGGAGCTCCGCCGCCGGATCGTCGCCACGAAGTGGCCCGAGCAGGAGCCGGTGCCCGATGCATCGCAGGGTGTGCAGCGCGCGACGATGCAGAAACTCGCGCGCTATTGGGCCACGGACTACGACTGGCGCAAAGTCGAAGCGCGGCTGAACGCACTGCCGCAGTTCACCACCCAGATCGACGGGCTGGACATCCATTTCATCCACGTCCGTTCCAGGCACCCCAATGCGATGCCGCTCATCGTCACGCACGGGTGGCCCGGCTCGATCGTCGAGCTGCTGAAGATCGTCGATCCGCTGACGAACCCCACCGCACATGGCGGGAGTGCTTCGGACGCGTTTGACGTCGTGATTCCGTCGCTGCCGGGCTACGGCTTCTCAGGGAAGCCGAACTGTACCGGCTGGGATCCGTCACACATCGCACGGGCCTGGGTCGTGCTGATGAAGCGTCTGGGGTACACGCGATTCGCGGCGCAGGGCGGCGATTGGGGTGCCATGGTCGCGGACGTGATGGGGACGCAGGCGCCTCCGGAATTGCTCGGCATCCACCTCACCTGGCCTTTCACGGTTCCACCGGACATCGACAAGGCGGCCCAGAGCGGCGCCGCGCCGCCCACGAGCCTCTCCGCCGACGAGAAGCGTGCGTACGATCAGCTCGGCTTCTTCTACAAGCACGACACGGCATACGCCCAGGAGATGGCGAGCCGCCCGCAGACGATCTACGCGATGGCGGATTCGCCGGTCGGGCTCGCCGCCTGGCTCCTCGACCACGACACGCGCAGTTACGCGCTCATCGCGCGGGTCTTCGACGGTCAGCCGGAAGGGCTTACGCGAGACGACATCCTCGACAACATCACTCTGTACTGGCTGACGAACACGGCGGTCTCTTCGGCGCGCATCTATTGGGAAGACAAGTACGCCTTCTTCGCACCGAAGGGCGTCGCCATCCCGGTCGCGGTGAGCGCCTTTCCGGACGAGGTCGTACAAACCCCTCGGAGCTGGGCCGCGCAAGCCTACCCGAAGCTCATCTACTACAACCGCCTCGAGAAGGGCGGGCACTTTGCGGCATGGGAGCAGCCGGAGATCTTCGCGACGGAGGTCCGGGCTGCGTTCAAGCCGCTGCGCTGAAACCTGGACACGGACGGCGCCCTCGTGGCGCCGTCCGGCCATTCACCACCGAACACGGAGGTCACGATGACGAGATCGATTGCGTTCGGCGCGGGCACGTGCGCCTTGGCGCTGGCCCTCGCCGCTCTGGGCGGCAGGACGTCTACCACGCGCGCGGCCTCCGCGGACCTGGACCTCGTCCAGGGTGCCGCCGGAGAGCCATATCCGGGGATGCCCGCGATTGCGCCGATCGGAGTGAGGACCGGCAAATACATCGACGTGCCCGCCTCGGCCAAGGGGCCGGCCGTCGACCCCGCCAAGGGTTATCGCCGACAGGACCTGGGGAAGGGCCTCTACATGGTCACGGACGGCGCGTACCAGTCGATGTTCCTGGTGTACGAGAGCGGGGTCGTGGTGATCGATGCGCCCCCGAGCTACTCGGCACGCATCCCGCAGGCGATCGCCGAGGTGACGGACAAGCCGATCACACACGTCGTCTACAGCCACATGCACACCGACCACATCGCCGGCGTCAAGGACCTCGGGGGAAGCCCCGTCATCATCGCGCACGAGGAGACGCGGCGGCTGCTGAAGCGGGCGGCGGACCCGAAACGGCCACTGCCGACGGTCACGTTCGCCGATCGGTACACGCTACGCGTCGGGCAGCAGGTGCTCGAGCTCTCGTACCATGGGAATGGGCACGTGCCGGGGAACATCTTCATCTCCGCGCCGGCCCCGCGGGTCCTCATGGTCGTCGACGTCGTCTTCCCGGGCTGGATGCCGTGGCGGCGCTTCGCGGTCGCCCAGGACGTACCGGGCTCTCTCGCCCAGGTGGAAGAGATCCGCAAGATGGACTGGGACACGCTGGTGGGAGGCCACGTCGCGCGTACGGGCACTCACGCGGACGTGGATGTCCAGGCGGAGTTCGACGCGGACGTTCGGCAGGCGGCGGGGACGGCGCTGGCCACGACCAAGCCCGGCGAGGGCTTGAACCCGCTGGACCAGTCGAACCCGTGGGCCGTGTTCGACAACTACATCGACCGGGTCGCGGCGCAGTGCGTCGAGAAGCTGACGCCGAAGTGGTCGACCAGACTTGCCGCGTTCGACGTCTACGTCTGGGATCAGTGCTATTCGATGGAGCAGAGCCTGCGGATCGAATAGGCGGATCGAATAGGCCTGCTTCGGGAGGAGGAAGCCTACGCGGGAGCCGCCGGCCGGACGCGGAGGATCTCCGGCGCGTTCGTGATGTTCTTGAGCTCCCGGCGGCCGAGGCTGATCGTCTGGATGTCGATCCGCATCCGCACCTGCTCGTACGTGTCCGAGGAGATGCAGATTCCCCCCGGCTCGGCCAGGGGCTCGATGCGGGCGGCGATGTTCACGCCATTTCCCAGGACGTCACCGTCCAGGGTGAGGATCTCACCCGTGTGCATGCCGATGCGGATCACGATCTGCTCGTCGGTCTGGCAGCCCGCGTTGTAGGCCGAGAGATCCGCCTGGATCGCGAGGGCCGCCTTGACGGCGTCGAGGGCGCTCGCGAAGCTGACGAGGAAGGCATCGCCCATCGTCTTGATCTCGCGTCCACCGTGGCGGGACAGTTGGGCGCGTACGAGCTCGTTGTGCTTCATCAGCTTGAGCAGGGTGCTGTCCTCGCTGCGCTGCATTTCGCGGCTGTAGCCCACCATGTCGGTGATCATGATGGTGGCGAGCACGCGCCGGGGCACCAGCTCTCCGGGGCCGGCGCGAGCGGACTCCTCGCCCGCTCCTGCCTCGTCGAGGACCGATTGCGTGCGCGCCGGCGCCCACGCCGTCGTGCGGTCCAGCGTCTCCCGGTTGAGCGCCTCGACGCGCAGATGGCCGTTGTGCATCTCGATCAGGAGACGCGTGCCCGCGAAGTGGAAGATCCCCGCGAAGACGAACAGCAGCGCGACCCAGGCGACGAGCGTCTCACCAGCCTGCAGGGTCTGCTGAGCGGCGAACGCCGGCGCGATGGTCATGGGGACCGCCAGCACCAGGAAGAGCGCGACCCGGCCCTGGTTGCGGCTCCAACGGGTCGTGAACTTCGTGGAGGGCGCCAGCATTCGGAAGCGGGATGGGTCCTGGACGAAGCGAGCCAGAAGCAGCTCGTGATATTCGTGTTCGCGCGTGCTACGGGCGACCCACGACATGAAGTGGACGCTGGCCGCGGCGAACAGCAGCGCGGCTCCGCCGACGGCGGAGAGGATGAGGCGCTCGAAGGCCGCCATCCCGATCCGGCCTTGTGCGGCCAGGGCCTCGGCGCCGAGCCCCGACACGATCAGCGCCAGGCTGGCCGCATACAAGGCCAGGGACACGTTGCGCGGCGCGGTGGGACAGGTGAAGCCCTTCGAGACGAGGACGTCATGGACGCGGCGGTCCTCGGGGGCCAGCTTGTCCGCATCGAGACGCTCGCTGAAGTGGACGCGGCGCGCCGCGAGATGTGCGCACAGCAACTGGTGGTACTTCCAGACGGTGTACGTCCAGTAGCTGATGAGGCCGAGAACCAGGAAGCCCGACGCGGACAGCTCGGTCCCTCCTCCGTATTCGGATTCGGTGACCGAGGACAGCTCGTCCGTCGCGTCCGCGTCCTGCGGCTCCATGGCGGCCACCCTAGGAGGGATGGGTCCCTCGAGTCAAGGCGCGAGGAGAGAGGCGACCAGCGTGGTATATGCGTAGACCGTCATGAATCCACCCGGAACGCCCGAGGTCTCCACGGGAACGGCACCGGAGGCGCCGCCGCCCCGGACGCCGCGGCGGTCGCTGCGCCGCGGCTGTCTCTGGACGATCGCTCTCGGCGTGCTCGCTCTCGGCGGCAGTTTCTGGAGCATCGGCGTCCCGGGCCGCAACGCCAAGGCGTTCCGTGCGCGCCTGCGCCCGGGGATGACCCTGGGCGAGGTCGTTGCGGCCGCGACCGGCCACGGACGCTACATGGTCTTCGTGCGCCAGGCCGAGGGCGCGCCGGCCGTCGTGATCAGCTCCTCCAGCGCCAGCGTAGGGCAGGAGAGGGCCGCGGGTGCCGACGCCATGCGTGCGCTGCTCGAGCGCCGCGCCGGCGAGCTGCGCGTGGACTCCGTCCACTTCGTTTTCACGGGGTCGGCGCCCGCCCGTACCTCCGTCGTCGTGAAGATCGGCCCCGACGGGCGCGTCGAGTCGATCGGAGATCCCAAGACCCGCGACTAGCGGTGTCGAGATCAGGAGGAGCTCCTCCGCGCGACGTTTCGTGGCACGATCGGCAGCGTGGCCGACGAGCCTGAGACGTCAGTAACGGGGACCTCCGACCTGCCGACGCCCAACGGCGCCCTGGCCTCGCGGTTCCACCAGATGTTCCCGGTCCTCTCCCCGGCCGAGATCGACCGCATACGGCGTTTCGGCGAGGTGAGGCGGTTTCCGGCCGGGCAGCTCCTGTTCCAGGCCGGAGAGGCCGTTCCCGGGATGTACGTGATCCTCTCCGGCCGAGTGGCGATCCAGCCGCGCGACGGGCTGGGGCAGTCGGTGCCGGTGGACGCGTTCGCGCAGATGATCGGGGCTCCGCTCGAGGAGATGACGGAGGTGGTCCCGGGCGAGGTCATTGCCGAGATCGGACAGCTCTCCGGAAGGGCGGACCTGAGCGTGTTCGACGCCCGGGCGGTGGGTGACGTCGAGGCGATCGTCGTCCCGCCGGAGGCGCTGCGGACGCTGCTCGTCGCCGAGGCCGAGCTGGGCGAGCGCATCCTCCGCGCGCTCATCCTCCGCCGCGTAGCGCTGATCGAGATCGGATTCGGAGGCCCGGTCCTCGTCGGGTCGGTCAAGTCCCCGGACGTGACGCGGCTGTCGAACTTCCTCGGCCGCAACAGCATTCCCTTCCGGGTGGTCGATCCCGACGAAGACGGTGACGCCTCGTCGCTGCTCGCGCGTTTCGCCCCGGAGCCGGGGGAGCTGCCGATCGTGGTCCTCACGGACGGCACGGTGCTCAAGAACCCGACCAAACACGAGCTGGCGCGGGCCCTGGGCCTGGTGGCCGCGAGCTTCCGCGCCGAGCCGTACGACGTGGCCGTCGTCGGCGCGGGTCCGGCCGGGCTCGCGACCGCGGTCTACGGTGCGTCCGAGGGCCTCTCCGTCGTGGTGCTGGAGGCGATCGTGTTCGGAGGACAGGCCGGCGCGAGCGCGCGCATCGAGAACTATCTCGGCTTTCCCACCGGCGTATCGGGACAGGCGCTGATGGGACGCGCGTTCACGCAGGCGCAGAAATTCGGGGCCGAGTTCAGCCTCTCGACTGAAGTCAAGCGGCTGGACTGCGCCTCCGCACGCTCGGGTCCGGATCCCGTGCACATCCTCGAGCTCGCCGATGGCCGCCGGATCCGCGCACGTGCCGTCGTCGTCGCCACCGGCGCGCGCTATCGCCGTCCGGAGATCCCGAACCTCGCGCAGTTCGAGGGCCGCGGCGTCTCGTATTGGGCTTCGCCCGCCGAGGCGCGGCTGTGCCGCAACGAAGAGGTGGCCCTGCTCGGCGGGGGAAACTCGGCGGGCCAGGCGGCGGTCTTCCTCGCGAGCCATGCGCGTCACGTGCGCGTTCTGGTGCGCGGGCCCGGCCTGGCGAGCTCGATGTCGCGCTACCTCATCGATCGGATCGCGGCCGCCCCGAACATCGCGGTCCTCTGCGAGACCGAGGTCGTCGAGCTCCTGGGCACGGCTGACGAGGGCTTGCGGGGCGTGCGCTGGCGCAACCGGCGCACCGGCGCCGAGGAACAGCACGACATGGCGCACCTGTTCCTCTTCACCGGCGCCGATCCGGCGGCGGGGTGGCTCACCGGCTGCGGCATCCCGCTCGACGAGAAGGGCTTCATCCGTACCGGCACCGACGTGGGCTCGACCGGGCGCGCGCCACTGCCGCTGGAGACCGGAGTCGAGGGGATCTTCGCGGTGGGCGACGTCCGTTGCGGCTCGGTCAAGCGGGTCGGGGCGGCCATCGGGGAGGGAGCCGCGGTGGTGGCGCAGCTTCACACCTTTCTCGCCCGGCGTGAGTCCGCCTAGCGGCGGGACATCGTCCAACTGCCGCGGGCGTGTCGGTTCCGCCGTCCCCCCGTACCAAGGTATCGCCGACACCTTCGTCCAATGGAATTGCCGGGCTCATGGGGCGATCGTGGCGTCGCTCGCGCTCATCCGATCCAATTCGGGCCGGCGCCGCGAGCGTGAAGCAACGAGGAGGACACGTGAGTCAAGCCATTGCCACCGCCCGCAGCGAGCAGGCAGCGGGCAAGACCGCCATTCGACCGTTCCAGGTGAACACGCCGGAGACCGAGCTGACCGAACTGCGCCGGCGCGTCAACGCGACCAGGTGGCCCGAACGGGAGACCGTCGCGGACGACACCCAGGGCGTGCAACTCGCCACGATCCAGAAGCTCGCCCGCTACTGGGCGACGGACTACGACTGGCGCAAGTGCGAGGCCAGGCTGAAGGCGCTGCCGCACTTCATCACGGAGATCGACGGGCTGGACATCCATTTCATCCACGTGCGGTCGAAGCATGAGAACGCCCTGCCGCTCATCGTCACGCACGGCTGGCCCGGCTCGATCATCGAGCAGCTCAAGATCGTGGATCCGCTGACCAACCCCACGGCGCACGGCGGAAGCGCGTCGGACGCCTTCGACGTCGTGATCCCGTCCATGCCGGGCTACGGCTTCTCGGGCAAACCGACGGCGGCGGGCTGGGGCCCCGAGCGCATTGCCCGGGCATGGGCCACGCTCATGGAGCGCCTGGGCTACCCGCGCTACGCCGCGCAAGGCGGCGACTGGGGCGCGATCATCGTCGACATGATGGGTGTGCAGGCACCGGCGGGACTGATTGGCATTCACACCAACATGGCCTGTGCCATTCCGCCCGAGATCGATGCGGCGGCGTTCACCGGCGCCGCGCCGCCTCCCGGCCTCGACGAAGAGGAGAAGCGGTCTTTCGAACACGTCTCCTTCTTCTACAAGCATGGCCTCGGCTATGCCCTGGAGATGGGGAACCGCCCGCAGACCCTGTATGGAATCGAGGATTCTCCGGTCGGCCTGGCCGCATGGATTCTCGATCATGACATCTGGACCTACCGGCAAATCGCTGGCGTGTTCGACGGCGTCACCGAGGGCTTCAGCCGGGACGACATTCTCGACAACATCACCCTCTACTGGCTGACGAGGACGGGGATCTCGTCGGCGCGTCTCTACTGGGAAAACAAGAAGCCCTTCTTCGCTCCGAAGGGCGTCGCGATTCCGGTCGTGGTGAGCGCCTTCCCCGAGGAGATCTGCCCGACTCCGCGCAAGTGGGCCGAAAAGGCCTATCCCAAGCTGGCGTACTACAAGAGCCATCCGAAGGGCGCGCACTTCGCCGCGTTCGAGCAGCCCCAGGCGCTGGTGGAAGACTCTCGCGCCGGCTTCAGGTCGCTGCGGTAGTTCAAGGGACCTCAATGGTCGTACGGTGGATGGCGCGCCCGTTGGTCGACGACCTGCCGTGGCTGTGGGCGGATTTCGGCCAGAGCAGCACCGTCGTCCTGGCGGGTATGCCGCAGGGCCAGCACAAAGTGCGGATCGAGCTGGTGGATGCCGAAGGCAACGTCTTCACCGCACAAACGGTGACGTTCCACGCGCCGGGCAAGTGACGTAATGGCCATTCGATACCAAGGTATCGACGACACCTTCGTCCAATGGAACTTCCGGGCTCGCGGGCCGATCGTGTCGTCGTACCTTCGTTGATCCGGGGAGATCCCGATGACTTCACGCCCGCTGATGACGCTTCAGGTCGTCGTCCCCCCGCCGCAAAGGCTCGGCGCGGTGCCGCATGGAACACGCGTCATCGCGCCGATCACCAGCGGCGCCTTCGAAGGCCCCCGGCTGCGGGGCAAAGTCCTGCCGGGCGGAGGCGACTGGACGCTCTTGCGGGCCGACGGCGTGCTCGAGCTCGATCTCAGGATCACGCTCGAGACCGACGACGGCGCCTTGATCAACATGTCGTCCTTCGGATTCCGTCACGGCCCCGCGGACGTGCTGGCCGCTTTGGCGCGAGGCGAGACCGTCGACCCATCCAAGTACTACTTCCGGACCACGCCCCGGTTCGAGACGAGCGCCGCGCCGTACGCGTACCTGAACCGCGTGATCGCCATCGCGTCCGCCGATCGGCGCCCGGGTGGGCCGGTCTACACGATCGAGGAAGTCCTCTAGCCATGCGTCGCCGGGACGCCCTCAAGGCCGCAGCGGCCCCAGTCGTGGCCGGAGCGACGAGTGGCCTGGCCGGGTTCGCGCCGTGGGCCGCCGCCGATGGCGACCCGGCCCCTGCGAACGGGAGACAGACCACCATGAACTCGCGACCACTGATGACGGTGAGGATCACCGCCGCTCCCTCCCAGAAGCTCGGCACGGTGCCCCACGGCACGCGCATCATCGTGCCCGTCACGGGCGGTGACTTCGAAGGCCCGCGGCTGCGCGGCAAGATCCTGTCCGGAGGAGGGGACTGGCTCCTCCTCCGCGCGGACGGCGTCCTGGAGCTGGACCTGCGGATCACGCTGGAGACGGACGACCATGCGTTGATCTACATGACGTTCCAGGGGCTGCGTCACGGCCCCGCGGACGCGATCGCCGCCCTCGGGCGCGGAGAGGTCGTCGATCCCGCGCGCTACTACTTCCGGACGGTACCGAGGTTCGAGACTTCGGCGGAGACGTACGCATTCCTGAATCGCATCATCGCCGTCGGCGTCGGCGAGACGCGCCCGGACGGCGCGGTGCACCGGATCGACGAGATCCTGTGACGGAGGCGTGATGAGGAACGTGATCATCGGACTGTCCCTGCTGCCCGCGATCGGCGTGACGGTCGCGGCGCTGGGTGCGCTGGGGAGCGCGCTGCATCCGGCCCTGGCCGACGAGGGACGCATGCCCGAGCTCGGTGGCGCGCTCGGCTGGCTCAACTCCGACCCGCTGACCGGCAGGTCGCTGCGTGGGAAAGTCGTGCTGGTCGACTTCTGGACGTACACCTGCATCAACTCGCTGCGTCCGCTGCCGTACATCAGGGCGTGGGCGGAGAAGTACAAGGATGCGGGGCTGGTCGTGATCGGCGTGCACACGCCCGAGTTCTCGTTCGAGAAGGAGCGCCCGAACGTGCAGGACGCCGTGCGCACGCTGAAGGTCGGCTATCCCGTGGCCATCGACAGCGACTACCGGATCTGGGAGGCCTTCGCCAACCAGTACTGGCCGGCGCTGTACTTCATCGACGCCAAAGGCCACATCCGCCACCACTACTTCGGCGAGGGGCAATACGCCGAGGCCGAGCGCGTCTTGCAGCAGCTCCTGAAGGAGAACGGAGCGAGCGGCCTGGACGAGAGCGTGGTTCGTGTCGCGGGACAGGGCATCGAAGCCGCGCCCAGCGCAACCGTGCAGACGCCCGAGACCTACGTCGGCTACCGGCGCGGCGAAAGCTTCGCCTCACCCGAGCGGCAGGCCAGGGACGCCGCCCGGACCTACAGCCTGCCGGAGCGCCTTCGCCTGAACCAATGGGGATTGGCCGGATCGTGGAGCATCGGCCCCGAGAGCGCCGTGCTCGAGGCTGCGGGTGGCCGGATCGCCTTCCGGTTCCACAGCCGCGATCTGCACTTCGTCCTGGCCCCGGGGAAGGACGGACGGCCCGTTCGATTCAGGGTGACACTGGACGGCGCCGCCCCCGGTGACGCGCACGGAGTCGATTCGGCCCCCGACGGCAGCGGCGAAGTACGCGAGCCGCGGCTCTATCAGCTCGTTCGGCAGGGCGGTCGCGTCACGGATCGCACGTTCGAGATCGAGTTCCTCGACGCCGGCGTCCGGGCGGTGGTGTTCACGTTCGGTTAAGAGGGTACGGCCGCGCTGACTCGTTCCAGAACGAGTTCGGATCGCCCGCATCGCACACAGTTGATATCAATTGTAGAAGTGTGAATTCATTCCGTGGTGCACGGAAACGGGCCCAGCTTGACCAGCGTCTCTGTTACTAATTGGCATGACGATCACTCACGCATCCCACCTCAATGATCAGGAACTCACGACCGCCTTGCGGCGGCTCGCGCAGGATGAGCGCGAGGCCACGGTCGCGCTCATCGTGCATCTGGCGGAGTTCGATGCCCGCCGGCTCTATGAGCCGGCCGGGTTCTCGTCAACGTTCAGGTACTGCCGCGCCATCCTGAGTCTGTCGGAGGACGCCGTCTACAACCGGATCGAGGCGGCCCGCGCGGCCCGACGGTTTCCCGTGATCGTCGACATGTTGCTGGCGCGCACCCTGAGTCCCACCACGGCTCGGCTACTGGCTCGGCGTCTCACCCCCGGAAACCATCAGGAGCTGCTCTCGGCTGCCTCCGGGTTGGGTAAGGACGACGTCGAGAAGCTGCTGGCCGAGCGCTTCCCGGAGCCAGAGGTCAAGGCGTCAGTACGACGAGCGCCGACGGTTGCGGTGGCCGTTCCCGCTGTGGGCGCGGTCGTGGCAACGCTGTCGTCGGCGGCGCCCGAGGTCGGTGGGGCGATCGCCGGCGAAGCCATGGTTCGTTGCATCCCCGCTCCGCCGCGGCCCACGGTACGCCCCATCGCGGCGGAACGGTACGAAGTCCGCTTCACGGCGACGCAGGAAACGCGCGAGAAACTGAGGTGTGCACAGGACCTGCTCGGCCATGCCGTTCCCAGCGGCGATCTCGCACAGGTGTTCGATCGGGCGCTGACGGCGCTCATCGACGAGCTGGTGCGCCGGAAATTCGCCGCGACTCCGCACCCGCGTGGCCGTCGCGGACAGGCGAAGGAGTCCGACAACATCCCCGCCGATGTCCGGCGCAAGGTCTACGTGAAAGACGGCGGACGATGCGCGTTCGTCTCCATCGACGGGCATCGCTGCGGCGAACGGCGCTTCATCGAGTTCCACCACGTCATACCTCGCGCGGCCGGCGGCAAGGCGACGGTCGAGAACATCCAGTTGCGCTGTCGCGCTCACAATGGCCACGAGGTCGACCTGTTCTTCGGGCCGGGCAAGCGCAGGTTGCGCGATGATGTGAGGGAACTTCCTGGCCGCGCTGGTGAAGGACTCCTGATCAGTCCCCTTCGGCCAGCACCTGCGCCCGCGTCTTTCCGTACGGAAAGAACTTCGCCTTCTCGCCCTTCTCCCAGGCCGCGCGCCACTCCGGACCCGTGATGTTCCAATCCGGACGGCAGCGCTGGAGCACGGCGCGCAAATCGAGCCGCAGCTCCTCCACCGTCGGCCGTCCGAAGAACCAGTAGCCGTTGTAGATCTTGTAGACGCGCAGGCCGGGCTCGAGCACCAGCGTGTGCGGGATCATCGGGTTGTGAGCTGGGTCGGTGAACTCCGCGATGTCGAGATCCTTCTGCACCATCCGCCCCGGGTCCGAGAGGAACGGCCAGTGGGCGCCGACACCGTTGCGGAACTCGTTCGTCTCGAGAAGGTTGTCGGTCGAGATGGTGACCAGGCGGCAGTAGCCGACCTCCATCTCGCGGTGGAGCTGCAGGAGCCCCTCGTGCTGGCGCCGGTCCTTCGGACAGAACCCTCCGCGGGAGAGCACCAGCACCAGCGGATCGTCCCCCTGCAGCTCCGAGAGCTTCCGGTGGGTCGCGCGGTGGTCGGACAGCTCGTAGTCGGGGAAAACGGCCCCCGGAACGATGTCCGCCCTCAACGCTTCAGGCTCTCCATGTGGAGCCCCGCTTCCTTGACCGCCTCCTCGGGAGTGCGGCCCTGCTCGCGGGCGACCATGTAGGCGGCGTACCAGTCCGACCAGTGGTGCTTCGGAGCGACCCTCTCGTAGTCGCCATGACGCAGCTCCGTCTCGCGCAGGAGCCCGGTCATCGTCGCCAGGTCCAGCCCGCTGAAACCGCGTCCGGGGAAGCGCGTCGTGATCTCCTGGAGCAGCCAGGTGTTGCCGTCCGGATCGCTGAAGGTCGCGTAGGTGAAGTACGTGCGACGCTCGGGGTCGACTCCGGGCAGGGGCTTGCCCCCGATGCTTTCGAAATGGAACGGCTCGCTGACGTCGGCGCCCTTGGCGATGAGCGCGGCGCGCGCGGCCACGACGTCGTCCACGACGAGGTACGTGCCCTTGAGCGAGCCGGGCGCGGCCGTCGTGATTCCCTTGCCGAAGTGGACGGAGGTCTGCGAACCGGGCGGCGTCATCTGCACGGCCCGCCAGTCCGGGCCGCTCGTGAAGTCCCCATCCAGGCGCCACCCGAGGCCGCCGTAGAAGCGCTTGGCGCGTTCGACGTCGGACACGGGGATGACGACGACCTCGAGCTTCGTCTCGACCGTGCGCGCGCTCGCGACGGGGGCTGGGCTTTCGCTGCGTGTCTGCGTGCTCATCTTGACCTCCATGACTCGCGTGGAGAATGCGCGCCCCGCGCTTCTCCGTCCATTGGACCTTGGTATCGGTCGCGACCGATACCTTCGTCCAATGGTTCCGAGGTCCGAGCGTGTGGTCAGATCGCGTTGACCCCCAGAATGAGATTCTGGGACAAGGAGGAAGCCATGGGCCTCCACTACGACGTCATCGTCATCGGCGGCGGGCCGGCGGGCGAGCACTGCGCGGGGGCATTGGCCGAGGGCGGCCTGCGCGTCGCCGTCGTCGAGCGCGAGCTCGTGGGCGGCGAATGCTCGTACTGGGCGTGCATCCCTTCCAAGACGCTCCTGCGGCCGGGCCAGGCCGCCAGGGGGTCGCGTGAGGCGGCGGGGAAGGCGGAGGTGGACGTCCCGGCGGCGCTGGCCTGGCGAGACTTCATGGTTTCGGACTACTCCGATGCGGGCCAGGCCCGCTGGCTGGCGGGCCAGGGCATCGACCTCTTGCGCGGCCGCGGCCGGATCGCGGGCCCGGGTGCGGTCGAAGTGAACGGCGTCCGCTACACGGCCGAGCACATCGTGGTCTCGACGGGCTCGGAGCCCGTCGTGCCGCCGGTGCCGGGCCTGCGCGAGCTCGAGGGCGTCTGGGGTAGCCGCGAGGCGACGGGCATGAAGGCGGTTCCGCGGCGCCTGCTCGTGCTGGGCGGGGGAACCGTCGCCGTCGAGATGGCGCAGGCCGTACGCGGTCTCGGGGGTGAGGTCGTCGTCGTGGAGGGCGCCGAACGGGTCATCGCCCGCGAGCCCGCCCCGCTGGGGGAGGCGCTGGGCGCCGTCCTCAGACGCGAGGGGGTGGAGCTCATCCTCGGAACGAGGGTCACGGCGGCGCGGCGCGATGGCGAGGACTACGTCCTGGTCCTCGCGGACGGCCGCGAGGTGCGAGGCGACCGCCTCCTCGTTGCGACCGGCCGTCGCCCGCGTGTCGCGGACCTCGGCCTGGAGAGCGTGGGCATCAAGGCCGACGGACACGGGATTCCCGTGGACGCGCGCTTGCGCGCGGGGGAGCGCCTCTGGGCCATCGGCGACGTCAACGGAATCTGGCTGCTGACGCACGTCGGCAAGTACCAGGCCGACGTCGTGGCGGCGAACATCCTCGGCCAGCCGCGCGAGGCCCACTACGAAGCGGTGCCGCGCGTCGTTTTCACGGAGCCACAAGCGGCGGCGGTGGGGGCAACGGAGGCGCGCTTCCGGGGCACCGCCCGCCTGAAGGAGGTGGCCCGGACGGCCACCTACTCGCGCGCGTACGCCGACGACAACGGGTTCCTCACCCTGCTCAGCGACGGCGAGCGGCTCACCGGCGCCTACGCGCTCGGGGCGGAGGCCGGCGAGTGGCTGCAGCAGGCGACGCTGGCCATCCGCGCCCGTGTGCCGCTCGACGTGCTGAGCGACGTGATCCAGCCCTTCCCGACGTTCTCCGAGATCTACGCGGAGGCCCTGAAGGCGCTCGCGCACGAGGTCTCCGCCGCCGGTCGGGAGCGGCCGCTCGCGGCGTCCAGTATCACGTGATGCGTCGATCCCTTCTCGTCGTCGCCCTGGGACTGCTCGCGGCCTCCTGCGGGAGCGACTCGCCGACGTCGCCGTCCACGATGGCGACGGTGACCCTGGCCGTCGGGAGCGAGACCTTTCGCGTGGCCTTGACGACTCCCGAGCAGGTCGCGGCCGCCCGCGCGGCCCAGGCCGGCGGCCGCGCGCGCATTCCGAACGGCCGCATCGTCGCCGGCACGCAGGTCAACACCGGATGGACGTGGCATCTCGAAGACGTCGCCTTCGCCGAGGCCACGATCGAGCTGTGTGACGGTCGGCCCTCGGACGTCGAGCGCCAGGGGCCCGCGTTCGGCGGCGGCCGTTTCTGCCCGTGGAGCGCGACGGTGATCCGCATCGAGTGATGGAGGACCACCATGATCGGACGCACGCGATGAAGGACCCCGACGCCGATCCGCGCC